>Ga0137409_10000828_pt1 | contig 33860 bp, 22 predicted proteins | sample CZODoug1_16funga_FD_122059 | JGI IMG/M metagenome (GOLD analysis project Ga0137409, IMG submission 122059) | Vadose zone soil fungal communities from Angelo Coast Range Reserve, California, USA - CZODoug1_16fungal (Hybrid Assembly) | ecosystem: Environmental > Terrestrial > Soil > Vadose zone... | reverse complement strand
TTCGCGACTACCGGAGAGTAATCGCGCGAATTCACTTCTACGAGTAACCGACTACGTCCAGAGACTCCGACGGAGTCGTGTTTCCCGGTAGACCGAGCCTACTAAAGGAAGCATCCGCTAAACTTAAAAGGAACCATCCGCTAAAATGAAGCAATGACATCGAAGGATAAAACAGGGGAAAACTGGGATGATCCACGTTCGATCGAATCGTGGCTGGTCTCGGCAGGGAGGGACCGGCGCCCCGGCGCACCGCTGAACGTGCCGCCATGCCCAGCGTCGAACTTTGTATTGGGAGAACACCGTGCGTACTCTCGCGACGACGGCACGCCGGGATGGGAGGCACTGGAAGAGATCGTTGGCGGCCTCGAAGGTGGCTCTTCGGTCTCGTTCGCCTCTGGCATGGCAGGGATCGCGGCGATCTTCGATCAACTCCCCACAGGGTCGGTCGTCGCCTTGCCGGCCGACTGCTACCAAGGTGTCGCGGGACTCGCCGAAGCTGGTCAAAGCCGCGGCCGGTGGATAGTGCATCGCCTCGCAGTGGCAGACACCGCACGCTGGATCGAGATGTGCGGTGTGGCCGACTTGATTTGGCTGGAGTCGCCTTCGAATCCGCTGCTGACGGTGGCTGACCTGGACGCCATCTGCGCCGCACCGCGGAAGCATGGCGCGATTCTTGGCGTCGACAACACCTTCGCTACGCCGCTCAATCAGCGTCCACTGGCGCTCGGGGCCGACGTGGCTGTGCACTCGGTGACGAAGTTCATCGGTGGGCACTCGGACCTGCTCGGCGGGGTCGTCGCCGTGCGCGACGCGAATCTGCTGGCGGCGCTGCGGCGGGCTCGGGAGCTCGCGGGTGCAACACCCGGTACCCTCGAAACGTTTCTCGCGGTTCGCGGGGCTAGGACGTTGGCACTGCGGCTGGAGCGGGCGCAACGCAACGCGATGACATTGGCCGAGCGCCTCGTTCGCCATCCGAGCGTCACTCTGACACGCTATCCCGGTTTGGCGAGCCACCCCACTCATGAGGCGGCGCGACGCCAACTCAAGGGTTTCGGAACGATTATTTCGTTCGACGTACGGGGCGACGCCCCCGTCGCCGACGCTGTGTGCGCCGGACTACAGCTCATTCAACACGCCACCAGCCTAGGCGCGGTCGAGTCCACCATCGAACGGCGGGCCAGCATTCCTGGGCAGAAGCACCTGCCTCCGACACTGCTGCGACTGAGCGTGGGTATTGAGGCCGTCGAGGACCTTTGGAACGATCTGGATCGAGCCCTGCACAACGTGCCGAAAGGGTAAAAAAAGCCAGACGCAAACTTCCGACACCTTACCGAATTTATGTGGCGTCCTCGGTAGCGTCATCTATCAACCGAGCCATAGCTACGGACGATTCTCCGCCTTGCTTTGTTAGCTCTCGGATCACACTTGCACGATCGTGCTTCGAGCGATTTTGACTGACTTTCCACTTTCCGACCAAACGTGTAATCGTCAGTTCAAGTCCGACAATAGCACTCCGTTAACGCCGGTAGGTCAGCGCCAGTACCGCGTAAGCCGTCGCGGCGTCGGTCATAAACTTTCCGGGTTCAGATTCAGGGTCTCGCTGCTTATTCAACGACGTAGCCGCCCAGCGGCCGGTCGCACGATCCTGATTGCGGCGCAACCAATCCAGCCCCTTGACGAGGTGCGGATCGTCGCTGGAGATACCGGCCGCCTGCAACGCGAGCGTCGCGAGAGCCGTGGCATAACCGTCCGACCACGTATCGTTCGGTGTGTTGTCCACCCGCTTATACGAACCGAGCGACGAAGTGCTCCAACCACCATCAGGTTGCTGCAGCACGAAGGTCGCTTCGATTGTCGACTGACACTGCTGATCGGTTAGCAGGTTCAGGATAACGCTGGACGCCCACAGGCCCATCAACTGATTCAGCACCGCGACCTTGCCGTGTTCTCGATCAAAGTAACCGCGCAGCGCTTTGAGGTTCTCCTGAATTTCCGGCGCATCCGCATAGCCGTCGGGCGCCGAGCCGACAGCAAGTGCCGCGAGCGAAGCCCCGAAGTAGGTCGAGTTGGGCGATTCCCAAGGCTCGTAATTGAAGTTCAACCAAGTCCAGGCACCGGAATTCGGACCGGTTCTCATCTGTAGCTTCCACATCACGCCGAGTGCCGTGCGCGCGTCGTCGGTCAGATGTCCGGTCGACGCGTCGCGACGAACAATAACGAGCGCGTTCATTACCGACTCGATAGCTCGCGATTCGCTTGTCTTCGGAATGCCGCGCGTTTGATCGGGATACCACGGCTCGACATCGCGCCAGTTTCGCGCACGTGTCAGGAGGTTGCCCAAGATCTTTCCTTCGGCCGTCGATGGCTCGCGTTCGCCCAGCAGCCCACGCAGTGTCGGCCGCGCGAGCGCGTACGGCAACGTAGTATGGCACGACATGCAGAACGTTCCGCGATCGCGGGCCGCATTCTGCCAAGTCGTCCACCACTCTGCGCGGCCATCGAGGTAATTCGCTGCGGCTTTCGCGTCCCATCCGGAAACCCCGGACTGGCCCGCCTCAAGGCTGTATCCGATCGCTCCGGCTGCGAGAATCACGACTCCGGCGATAATTACGACGCGAAGAAGTAACGCCATAGAAACCTCAATCTCCATAACCCAAATAGGATATTTGGCATGCCTCGTCAGGCTGAAGATACGTGATGCGGGCGAACGCTGACAATGAGATATTACGTATCTGCCCGCGGATTAGTTTGGATTTCGGCCCCAGCCTCAACCTCGCCAGCTCCACAGTGCCGCAAAAGAAAGCGTTCAACCGCATGACCATACTCCAAGTGGCCGTGTAACCGCGTTGTCGTAGAAGTGCTTTCGGCCGGAAACCACTCTTGAGCAGAATAGCTCCTCGAAAACGCCGTAGGGTTTAGGGATCTTGCTTCAGTTGGCGAAAGTCGGCATCCCGGACAGGTGCTTCGCCGCGTAGTAGCGTTCGGCAAAGTGAAGGGTATGCGGCTACACGTCCGTGTGGATCGCCGTTAACCGCTGCTGGTTGTTGCAAGCCTCATCATCTGTGTCTCCTCAAATGGTCAGCGTAGCAAGCAACGCACCGATATCCTGAGTGTTCTTCAGACGTCAGAGTAGGATGAAGGGGTTTGTCCGGGCGGATGGCGGCGGCGAACCTCAACGCCTGACCGACAGTAAGAATCGTCAAACATCACGTGTCCTGGCATCCCAGCGGGAAGTTTTGGCCGTGATTCGCAAGGGAAGCTGCTTTTTTACATTTGTTCTTGAGAACGGGCTCATTATATTAGCCACGTGAACAACAAGCCAGTCACAGGAGGTCCACCATGAAAGCGAAAGTGGTTAGGCTTTTCGTTCTCACGGCGGCAATCGCGTCGACGCTGACTGTGGGCGCGCGTCCTGGTCAGAATGCGAGCAAGCCTGCCGCGAAGCGGGTCAAATTGCTCGGCGGAATCCTCGTCCCCGGCGATCGTCTTCGGTGGGATATCGCATGGGTCGACCAATCCACAGCTCGCCTGTATCTGGGAGAAGCGGGCAATGCCGGCGTCGACGTCTTCGATGCAGAGAATGATCTTTATCTTGGCCGCATCGGCGGTTTCCACGGAGTGCCGGCGCCTGATGATCCATGCATGGGCAACCAGGGAATGGGTCCCAGTGGGGTGGTTGTAACGCCCAACCATCAACTTTGGGCCACGGACGCACATGGCACAGTCAAAGTGTTCGATGTATCGACCGCCGAACCGCCGTTTAATCTGGTGAAGCCTCTGGCAACGATTTCAACCGGCGCTCAATGCCGTGCCGATGAAATTGGATTCGATCCGAAGGATCACGTCATTATGGTCGGGAATCCAGCGGAGAAACCTCCCTACGCCACCGTGATTTCCTCGGATCCGCCGTATGCAGTACTGAGCAAGATTCCATTTGAGGGCGCAAGAGGAGTAGAACAGCCATTGTGGGTTCCGAGTCTCAAAGGCGGACGCATGCTGGTGACGGTACCGGGTCTCGGCGGAACGGGTGGCGTCGCGGTTATCAATCTCACGAATCCGTCGCGACCGGTTGTTGAAACGACGTACCCAACGCCGAATTGCGCCTCAGGTCTTGTTCCAGGACCGTCGCAACATCTGATGGTCGGCTGCGGTGGAGGTAAGCCGCTCATTATCATCCGTGCGCTTGACGGGAAGCTGATCACTACCGTCGAAGGAACTCACGGCGGGGATGAGCTCTGGTATAACGCGGGCGACAACCGGTACTACGCCGCAACAGGAAATGGCTCTAATCCGATCCTCAGTGTCGTGGATGCCGCGACCGGCGCGTTGATCGACAACTTGCCCGCCGGTCCGGGCGTACATTCACAGGCGGCTTACCAAGGGAACAATCACGTATTTGTTCCCATCGGCCCTCCGACTCAGGCCTCGCCAAAAGACACGTGCAATGTGATGTTTGGTTTTCCGGCGAATCAGGGCTGTATCGCCGTCTATGGTCCCGTGAAATGAGTCGCGGTTCAGGAACACCACGAAAATGGAAACAAAAAGCCGCTGAGCAGGCGGAAGAACCGCGGAACTATCCCAAACCATTCTCTGCGCACGGAGCGCACCTTTATTTCTCTTTTATAATTTGAACCTGTCCCCTATTATGCCGTGCGCGTTGAAAACACGAATCGACAGCAAAAACCCGCAGGGATCATCCATGTTTTCTTTAGAGGCACACATGCAAAATAGCGGAAGGCATAGCATCGGTTGGGGCGCCCTGCTGGGATTGCTCTTCATATCCGTGACCTGTTCAGCAGCATTTGCGCAAAATACCGCGCAGATCAGTGGCTCAGTGAAGGATCCGTCCGGGGCTGTTCTGCCCGGCGTGGAAGTGAATGTCACCCAGGCCGACACTGCAGTAACTCGCAGCGCCGTATCCGACGAAACAGGCGCTTTTTTATTGCCGAATCTTCCGATTGGTCCATATCGGCTGGAAGCCACGCTGCCAGGATTCAAAACATTTGTGCAGACTGGAATTGTGTTGCAGGTTGGCGCAAACCCGACCATCAACGTGACTCTCGAACTGGGCCAGATTTCCGAACAAATCGAGGTACAGGCAGACGCGGCCCTGGTTGAAACTCGAAGCACAGGCGTCGGACAAGTCATCGATAATGTGCGGGTCCTGGAAATGCCGCTCAACGGACGGCAAGTCACCGAGTTGATTCTACTCTCGGGTGCTGCGATCGGCGGCCTGGCTCAGACCCCCGCGGGACGGAACTATCCCACGGACTCGATCTCCGTGGGCGGCGGCCTGAACAACGGGTTGCTTTATCTCCTTGATGGCGGCACCCACAACGATCCTTTCAACAATTTGAATCTTCCCTTGCCTTTCCCCGACGCGCTGCAGGAGTTCAAGGTCGAGACCAGCGCACTGACCGCTCAGTACGGTCAACATTCGTCGGCTGCGGTAAATGCGGTAACGAAGTCGGGCACCAACGAATTTCATGGAGACCTCTTCGAATTTGTCCGTAACGGTTCTCTGAACGCCCGCAATGCATTCGCCCTCCAGCGTGATTCGCTGAAGCGCAATCAGTTCGGTGGCGTCATCGGTGGACCTGTCATAAAGAACAAACTGTTTTTCTTCGGCGGCGAGCAGACTACTCTTGTCCGTTCTGCGCCCCTGGATCTCACCGCGTTTGTGCCCACTGCGGCTATGCTTGCGGGCGACTGGACGGCGGTAACCTCTCCTGCCTGCAATGGCGGCCGGTCGATCGCACTTAGGGCTCCATTCGTGGGAAATCGAATTTCCCCAACTCAGTTCTCCCCGGCAGCGCTAAACCTTCTTAAGCAACTCCCGGCTCCAATCGACGATTGTGGAACTGTCAAATACGGCTCCAATAACAAGAGCAATGAACACACTATCGTCAGCAAGGTCGACTATCAATGGAGTCCGAAGCAGTCACTCTTCGGCCGGTACGAGTTTTCGAGGCTTGACCTCCCAACCAACTATAACGGCATTAGTGTGATTACGGCGACTGAAGCCGACCGGAAGTTCCGAGCCCAATCACTCGTCCTTGGCGACACATATCTGCTCGGTCCGAATGTAGTCAATTCTCTTCGCGCGACGGTGTTGAGAACCGTCAGCGAAAAGACCAGGCGGGACTACTTCACTCTGGGCGATCTCGGAGTCAAGAATTTCTACTACCCGCCGGATATGCCCAAAGTGCCGCAGATTAATGTCGCGGGCGCATTCGTCGCAGGCAGTCAAAACCTCGTGCCTGGCGTCGGCAACGCGACGGTTTACCAGGTCTCCAACGATATAAGCCTGGTAAGGGGAAAGCATCAGATCGGCCTGGGAGCGAACTATATCTACTCGATGGTTAACATCCTCGCCACCTCCTTCGCCGGGGCAGCCGTCACTTTTTCAGCAACAAACACCAATATGAGTTTGGGCGATCTGATGTTGGGGAGAATGAACACCTACACCCAGGGCAGTGTGACCACTCACTACCCTCGCCAGGATTATTTGGGTACATATTTGCAAGATACCTGGAAAGCGACGTCACGGTTGACCATCAATGCCGGTATTCGATGGGAGCCGTTCCTGGCGCAGCATGACAAGGAAGGCCGGATCCTGCACTTCCAACAAGATTGGTTTGATCAGGGCCTTCGAAGCGGAGTGTTTAAGAACGCCCCTGTGGGCCTGCTGTTCCCCGGCGACGCTCCCGTCACACACAACAATTTCATGGCTACGCAATGGTTGCATTTTGCGCCGCGTGTGGGATTGGCGTTCGATCCGGGAGGCGACGGGCGTATGACCGTACGCGCAGCATACGGAATCTTCTACGACTATCCACACATGTATCAGTTCAATGGGCTTCGCGACTCACCGCCCTGGGGATCGCGCGTGATTCTTTCGAATCCGGCTGGCGGTTTTGACGATCCCTGGCAAGGCCAACCTGGCGGAAATCCATTTCCGTTGGCAGTCAACGCGAACTCCACGTTCCCACCATCCGCTGTGATCGTCAATCTTCCACTGAATCTCCGAATGCCCTACGTCAATCAGTGGAACCTCAGCGTTCAAAGACAAATTGGTGAGGACTGGCTTCTCGCAGCAAACTATATCGGTTCGAGTGGCATTCATGTCCTGAACACCGCCGAAGGCAACCCGGCTGTATTTCTGGGTCTGGGGGCTTGCGTCATCAATGGCGTCAGCTATCCGACATGTTCCACCACCGGGAATACGGCGGCGCGGCGTGCATTGACTCTGAAGAACCCGGCTCAGGGCCAATACTACGGCGCCATGGTTAACGGAGACGATGGCGGAACCCGGAGCTATAACGGCCTTCTGGTTTCGATCCAGCGTCGAGCCGGCAAGAGCGTCACGTTAAACACGAATTACACGTGGGCGCACTGCATAGACGACGGCCAGCAAACCCTTTTCCAGAATGGCGGGTCGCAGCTACCGGAACGCCGCCGCGTGAATCGCGGAAATTGCGACTCAGATCGCCGCCACAATTTCAACCTGTCAACGGTATACAGCACTCCGCAGTTCGCAAACGCGACATTACGCACCCTGGCCACTGGCTGGAAGCTTGGCGGTATTCTGCGCGTGCTTTCGGGGAGCTATCTGAATGTCACGTCCGGTCTGGATCAGGCATTGACGGGCGTGGCGGGCGAGCAGCGCCCCAACCAGGCGCTTGCCAATCCATTGAACGCCGACAAGAGCGGCGATCTATGGATTAATCCGGCGGCATTTGCACAACCGGCTCTGGGGACCTACGGGAACCTGGGCTCGCGCAACATTCTTGGCCCTGGAAGTATTGTGATCAACACGAACCTCACACGAACATTCCAGATTCGCGAGAAACAGTCCGTGGAATTCAGGGTGGAATCGTTCAATCTGCCGAACCATGTGAACCCGATCAATCCGAACACGGTTCTGTCGAATAGTACTTTCGGCAAAATCCTGAACGCAAATGATCCGCGAATCATGCAGCTTGCGCTGAAGTACGTGTTCTAGAAAGCGGTAAATCTTTACGGTGAGTCGGCTTCAGCCGCTGGAACCAATTCAAAATCGAAAAATATTTCTTCATTGCCATCCTCGAATCGCACCACGCAACGCGTTTGGCCCTGAAAGTCATAGGTGGAAAGAACAATCCCAACACGCCGCTTGTCGGCAGATCCATCCATGACAAGGTCACCGATTTTGAATTGTTCCCGCATCTGAAGGCTGGGGCACCGGCGGATTACGCTCCTTCCAGTTGGCGGCGAATCTCTTGTTTAATATCTTCGTCCGTATCCAGGTCTCGAATTCTCAGATGAACCGTCGCCTGCTTTGATTGATAGAAGTTAACTACATCGACTATGCGTGAATCGGTGTTGATCAAACAATTAGGGAGAATTTGGTGGCATACAGGAAAAGAACCCTGTATTCCATCGGGAAAAGTCTGTAGGGATGGTAGGTGAAAAACCGGGTAGCGGCGGGCTGAACGATTCGATTATTGATCCGGACTTACGATTCCGAGACGAATAGCATATCGGACCAGCCCGGCCGTATCGTGGATTCCAAGTGTCTGCATGATCTCGGCTCGATGAGATTCCGCCGTTTTTGCGCTGATTCCGAGCTTTGTGGCTATCTCCTTCGACGTATTTCCCTCCGCGACCAACTGCAGAACCTCTCGCTGCCTGAGCGTGAGCCGATCCGGCGAACCTACCTTGGCGCCTTCCACGAGTCGGGCTACGACATGTTTGGCAACGCTGTCGGTGATGTGATTGTTCCCCTCGTTGACTGAGCGGATGGCCTGGTCCAACTCCGCCGGACTGATGTTCTTCAACAAATACCCGGCAGCCCCCGCGCGCAGTGCCTGCAAGACGTGTTCTTCCGTGCCGTGCACGGAGAGAATAATGACGCGCACCGAGGGGAATCTGCTGACAATCCGTGCCGTCGCCTCCAGACCGTTCAATTCCGGCATATCAATGTCCATTAAGACAATACCGGGTCTGTGCATTTCTACCAGTTCAAGCGCTTCGCGGCCATTGGAGGCTTCCCCAACGACGTCAATCCCCTCAAGCTGGTTCAACAGCGAATGAATGCCGGCTCTAACCAATACGTGATCGTCGGCCAGAACCACGCGCAGCACTGGTTTCATTCTCAATTCCACCTTAGCCCGCTTTCGCGGCGTCCACCGCTGCAAGCGGTAGCCACACCGCGACAGTTGTGCCGCGGCCGGGTTTCGATTCGATTTCGAGTTCCCCGCCGATCAGTTGGACTCGTTCTTGCATACCCAGCAGGCCGAGAGAGGCACCGAGCGATGCGCGAACCATGGCGGCCTCGTGGTCAAAGCCCAAGCCGTCGTCCTGGATGAGAAGGCGAATGCTTTCGGAGTCTGGTCGTAGCTCCACCACCACATTTTGCGCCCTGGCATGACGTGCCACATTCGTCAGCGCTTCCTGAACGACACGGAAGCACGCCGTCCGGATCGTCTCAGGGGTGTCATATCCGGGTGCTGCAGCGACGAACTGCGTCCGAATTCCGGTGCGTTCTTCAAATCCGCGCACATACCAGTTCAGCGCCGCTTCCAGGCCGAAATCGTCGAGCATGGAGGGGCGCAACTCAAGCGACATGTTTCGAACCTGTTGAAGCGCGCGATCCACGATCTTCATACTCTCATCGAGCCGGGGCCACAGAGACTCATGCGCTTTACTTTGGACCACCTTTAAATTGATGCTGACGGCGGACAGCACCTGTCCGATCTCGTCGTGCAATTCTCGGGCGACCCGTCGACGGTCCGCCTCCAGCATTGCAAGCACGCTTTCGGAAAGCCGTCTCAATCTCTCCGATGTTTCACGAAGGGAGTTTTCAATCTGTTTTTGGTTCTGTTCAGCGTTTCGACGATTCGTAATGTCGCGGGTCACGCCGACCAGGGCAGTCACGTTTCCATTTGCGTCTCTCAAAGGGGCGGCGTGCGTCTCGACCCAGCGGGAGGATCCTTTGAGTCCCATGATCTCAAACATGAGCGTTCCGGATTCGCCGCTAAACACAGCCTGGGTGAGGTGTTTTAACGCTTCTCGGTAAGGCGTCTTCACCAGCGGGTACACACAATGGCCAATCACCTGGTCTAAACTGTCGGCATCTATCATTCGCAAGCCGGCGGGATTCATGTCGAGAATGCGCCCAGCTACATCGAGCACCTTGACGCATTCCGGTTCGGTATCCAGGATTGCCCGCAGCTTCAGCTCCCGCTCCGAAAACTTCTGCTCGAATTCGGCTCTGTGTCTCTCCAATTGGCTGATTTCCAGACGCACTTCGCTTTGGTCTGCAAACACCTGGGCAAATTCCCGCAGCAACCTGACATCGTTTTCCGTCCATCTACGAGGCATCCGGTCCATGACGCAAAGGCAGCCCTTAAGATCGGTTCCTTCCCATGCAACCTGTATCCCCAGGCAGGCTGCCAGATCCTCAATCTGGTTGACCGAACAGTTTTGGAAAGCGGGATCGTCCCGGGTGTCGCCGACGATCAGCGGCGCTTCATTCGCTGCGACGTGTCTGCAGACAAAATCCGCCAGCGGCAGGTCGCTTCCGGACGTCCAGGATTCGGGCACGCCGAAATCGCTCCTGATGCACGGTCGAGAACCAGCCAGGAGGCAAAAGAGGACTATGGGTGATTTCAGAACTGTCGACGTGAGCCGCGTCAGGCCGTCCAGGTTTTCATCGTGGCGCGCCTCCCTGAAGAGTCCTACTTTGCTAGTGTCCGCGAGCTCTGGGTAGGCGACGGGAACGCTTCTTCTATTCATGACAGATCCTTTAGAATAGCTGCGAGTTTACACCACAGGAATCCCGCATGAAAAGGCGTGTTGCCCAAGCACCCCGCGGAGCGGCGAAATAACCTTAGCCATGGGTGTCCGCCCGGAAAAGCAGTTGTTTGCGGCAGACCGATTGATTTCAACATGCATTCCGCTTAACTTATCGACTCAGGAGAGTTAACGTGAGGCGCAGTTTATTGCTTTCCATGCGGAGCACCTGAACGAGTTTGCCCCGCGCCTGTTCCGCTAGTGTTGACGGGGCGGGATGTCACTTCCATTTCACTCTTGGCGCAGAAGGAGGCAAACGTGATGAACCGTGGCCGTCGTCTTGTGGTGCTGCTTGGCGTCGTCCTGCTCGCAACCGCCGCCGCGTTGTCGCCGCGGGTAGCTCCGGCGGCACTGGCCCAGGCCGCGTCGAACCAAAACGCGACCCGTGCGGACTTCGATCGGCTGATGAAAGAGCTCTCTAACTGGGGGCGATGGGGCAAAGACGATCAGATGGGGGCCGTGAACCTCATCACAGCCGCCAAACGCAAGTCAGCGTTGGCCTCAGTTAAAGAAGGCTTCTCGGTGTCGATGGCGCGCAGAGCAGAAACCGAGCCGGCGCTCGACAACCCGCGGCCGATCACGCGTGTCATGGGGGGTGCGGGTGGTGGGGCAAATGCCGGAGCCACGCCACCGGATATCAGCGGCGCGTCGGATACGCTGACCGTCTCCTACCACGGCTTCGTGCACACGCACATGGACACGTTCTGCCATCGGGCCTACAAGGGGCTCATGTACAACGGCATGCCGATGACCTCGGTCACCGAAAAAGCATGCCCCATGGGCTCAATCTACGCCTGGAAGGACGGCATCATCACGCATGCTGTGTTGATCGACATTCCGCGTCTCAAGGGCGTCGATTATCTCGAGCCGGGCACGCGCATCTACCCCGAAGACCTCGACGCGTGGGTAAAGAAAGCCAATCTGAAGATTCAACCGGGCGACGCGGTGCTCATCCGCACCGGACGATGGGCGCTGCGTGATGCGAAAGGACCCTACAACACGAACCAGCTCGCCGGGTTGTACATCACGTGCGCGAAGTGGCTGCACGATCACGATGCCGCAATCCTGGGCAGCGACGGCGCGCAGGACGTCCACCCGTCAGGCATCGAGGGGATCGTTGAACCGATTCACGCCCTTGTGCTCGTCGCGATGGGAATGCCCATCTTCGACAACCTCGATCTCGAGGCCGTCAGCAAAGAGGCCGCGAAGCGGAACCGGTGGGACTTTCTTGTCACCGCGGCGCCGCTGGCGATACCCGGTGCCACAGGGTCACCGCTGAACCCGATTGCGACCTTCTGATTTATCGCGGTGAATACGAGCGCGGGACGCGCATAGAGGATCGGTCATGAAACACTGGAAGATTGGAGTCGTCATTTCAGGTTGCGCGATGCTCGCGGCGCCGCTTCTCCTTTCACAAGGTTCGCGGAACATCGACTGGCCCGTCTACGTTTCTCAAGATCCGTTAGAGGGCGAGATTCTTGACCGCAGCGTCGTATTGCTGTGACGCTTCCCCTGACCGCGTTAGGGAAACGCCCAAATCGCGCAAGAGGCCATTGTCGATGGCGTAGATCCATCCATGGACGCTGATTCTCTGCTGTCGTGACCAGGCATCACGCACGCTGCTGGTCTGGGCAACGTTCAGCACCTGCTCGATAACGTTTAACTCGCACAGGCGATTGCACCGGATAACCTTCCGGAGTGCACCCAGTTGTTCCCGATGTTTGTCTCGAATGTCGCGTACATGCCTCAACCATTGGTCGCACAGCCCGAGGCTGCGATCCTCCAAAGCCGCTTCAACCCCACCGCATCCGAAATGACCGCAAACAATGATGTGTCGAACCTGCAGCACATCGACCGCGTACTGAATCACGGAAAGACAATTCGGATCATCTAGCGCGACCACATTCGAAACGTTGCGATGGACGAAAAGTTCGCCGGGTAACAGCCCGACGATTTCATTCGCTGGCACGCGACTATCCGCGCAACCGATCCACAAATATTTTGGTGTCTGCTGGCGGGCAAGCCTCTGGAAAAAACCCGGATCACTCGTGGTCATCTGTGCGACCCAGCGTCGGTTGTTTTCGAAAAGATGGTTCAATCCGTGCATCGACAGACATCTTATCAGCCTGGCAGCAGGATGCCGAAAAAACCGGGCGCGTGGGGATCGGGTGTGACAAGAGTGTCGTTGAAACCTTCGTGTTTCCTTTATTAGCCTTCTCCAGCCATGCCCAACCTATACTAATGATGCTCAGTTCCCTTTGCTGTTGCAGTTTACACGGATATGCCATTTAAGGAAGGTGGGTCATGGTACTGAAAGTCCAGAGAGCCAGGTTCCTGGTCGCTGTGCTCGTAGCAGCTGTATCTCTTCTTGTGAACGCGCCGCGGTCAGTTGCCCAAACCGTTGCGGGAAGAATAGTGGGTACGATCCGGGATTCGCAAGCAGCGGTAATCCCGAATGCGTCAGTATCCGCTAAAAATTTGGAGACGGGAGCCGAGCGGACAACGCTGTCGGACGCCTCCGGCGGATTCAACATCACCAGCATTCCGGCGGGATCTTATGAAGTAACTGCCTCCGCTCCCGGCTTTCAGAAGGAAGTGCGCAGCGGTGTCACCCTGACGGTTGGGGCGGCTCTGCGCGTGGACTTTACTTTGAACGTCGGGGGCCTGCAGGAACAGCTCGTGGTGACAGGGGAGGCGCCCCAGGTGGACACGACCACCTCGACCATGGCGGGACTGGTGGCCGAGACAACCATCCGCGAGCTGCCGCTGAATGGACGCGACTGGCTGCAACTGGGGGCGTTGCAGTCCGGGGTCCTCATCGGACTGAGCAAGAACCCGGACCTCGGCGAAAACGTCACCCACGGGGGCGGTATGTTCATGTCGATTTCGGGAGGCCGTCCCACGTCGAATGTGTTCATGGTGGATGGGCTGGTGATCAACGATAACGCCAACAAGAGCCCGGGAAGCGCGCTCGGCGTTAACCTCGGTGTCGATGCCATCAGGGAGTTCTCCGTTCTTACGAGTACCTATTCGGCCGAGTATGGAAGGAGCTCGGGTGGCGTGATCAATGCCATCACCAAGGCCGGCACCAACATGGTTCATGGCACGGCATTCTATTTCGGCCGCAACAGCGCCCTGGATGCGCGAAATTTTTTCGATCAGCAGATCCCGCCCTTTCGCCGGCATCAGTTCGGTGGCGCACTCGGTGGCCCGATCAAAAAGGATAAGCTGTTCTATTTCGCCAACTACGAGGGATTACGGCAGTTCTTGAGCGAATCGTTTTCATCCGACACGCTCTCGCCAAATGCCCGGAACGGCATTCTCGCTTCCGGAGCCACTGTCCGGATTGATCCCCGGGTCGCACCGTACCTTGGCTTATTTCCTGTCGCGAACGGCCGGATCACTGGAGATACCGCGAAGTACGTATTTGGAGCCGGACAGCTGGGAGTCGAGAATTATGCGATCGGCAGAATGGATTATCTGACCAGCGCCAGCGCTACGATCTCTGGCAGTTATATGTTCGATGTATCGCACTCCTCCACGCCCGACGCCTTCAACAACAAGCTGGTCGGCGATCGAGGGCGCCACCAGAGGTTCACGCTGAGCGTGCAGTATGCGTTCAGTCCGACCCTGCTCAATACCCTCAATACGGGATTTTCCCGAGCAGTGGGAGCGGCGAATATCGATGCTCAGGCAAACCTAGCGTTGGTGACCGATAAGTCGCTCGGTTACTTTCCTAACCAAAATGCGGGCACGCTTACCGTCGCCGGCCTCGATATTCCCGGCGGACTCGGCGCCACGGGAGGGGACAGCGTTTGGTGGACGACACCCCAACTGAACGATAACGTCCTCTGGGTGAAGGGGCGCAACAGCATTCGGACCGGATTCAGTGTCGAGGCCATCCGCGATAACCTCGATGTAGGGCACAACCCGATCGGCGACTGGCAGTTCAACTCGGTCCAGGACTTTCTGACGGACGTACCTTCGGTGTTCGGTACTGCCGTACCCGGCCGTGGTTCCTACCGCGGGATGCGCGAGAAGATTTTCGGCTTCTACATCCAGGACGATCTCCGGCTTCGCTCCAATCTTACCGTCAACCTCGGCGTGCGTTACGAACCGACGACCACGATGAGTGAGGTGAACGGCTTAGCCTCCAATCTTCATAACCTGTGGGATGCTCAGATTGCCACTGGCAATCCCATGTACCAGAACCCGACGCGGCGCAATTTTGCTCCCCGGGTCGGCTTCGCCTGGGACCCGACCGGCACTGGCAAGACCGCCGTTCGCGCCGGCTTCGGAATGTTCAACGTTCTTCCGCTTCCGAACCTGCTCAGTGGCAATATCAACCACACGGTTCCGTTTAACTTGAACGCCACTGTCCCGAAGCCGCCGCCTTCGGCCTTCCCTAATCAAATCCTTCCCCTGCTCACCCCCGACGCTGGGTCCGGCTACTACATGCAAGGGGATCCGCCTGAGGCGTACAAACTGCAATGGAATTTGAACGTCGAGCGGCAGATCACGAGTGGCTTGAGCATCACGGCCGGATACGTTGGGTCTCGAGGCGTCCACCTTCCGCGGCGTTACGGCGATCTGAACCTGGTGCCGACGTTCCTGGTCAAGACCGCTCCCGATGGACATCTGCTGTTTCCTACGACCGGACCAATCCAGCGGATCAATCCAAGCTTTCCTCTGATTCCGGCCACCTTATGGAATGGCTATTCCATCTATCACTCGGGGCAAGTCAATGTCTCACAGCGATTCGCTCATGGATTTACTTTTCAGGGCGTCTATGTGTGGTCGAAAAATATTGATGTCGGCTCCTCCGAGGTCAACCGAAGCGACAATTTCAACAACGTGGATGCCCCCTACGGCTTCAAGCCCGGTTTGGAACGTGGCGTTGCCGACTGGGATGTTCCCCATCACTTCACTTTGAATTTCGTCTGGGATCTGCCGAAGCCCTCAACCCGAAGTGTCGTTCCGCGAATTTTGCTTTCGGGCTGGGAATTGGGCGGAATCTTCACAGCGCAGAGCGGCATGCCTTACAGCGCGACAATCGCTGCAGACCGAGCCGGAACCGGTACCGCCGCGGGCAACAACAACGGGCAGAGGCCGGATTACAATCCCACGCCCGGCTGTTCCCCGAGCGCGGTCAACCCGGGCCATCCGGAAAATTACATTAAATTGCAGTGCTTCTCATTTCCGGCGGCCGGCCAGTTGGGCAATCTCGGGCGCAACACGTTGCGCGCCCCAGGTCTGGAAGACTTCGATTTTTCGCTCTTCAAAAACCACAATCTGCTGGGCGAGAAAATGAAGGTCCAGTTCCGAGCTGAGGCTTTCAATCTGTTCAACCGGGCTAACTTTGGCGCCAGGGTCGCATCCATAATCAATGGCAGGGGGGCATACGTTCCAGGCAATGCCGCTCTTAAGGCGCCTACGGTCACCACTTCGCGCCAGATCCAATTCGGGACAAAGCTTATCTGGTGATTCAGGCAATAGAAGTCTCTTACGGCCGGTATACGTTGGCGTACCCCCGATCGCCGTCACGTCATTCCAGTCGACGCTTGTATGATCAAAGTATCCCAGGGCGGATAGGACGGATCTGTGACGGCTAAGAAACCTTGGCGAGTCGCTATCGTTTACGACTTCGATGGAACGTTGGCTCGCGGAAACATGCAGGAGCACAGCTTCCTTCCGGAGCTGGGCGTTAACAGCAAGACTTTTTGGAACGACGTAAAAGCGGCTGCCAGGAAGAACGATGCAGACGAAGTTCTTGTTTATATGTGGCACATGCTCGAATTAGCGAAGGAAAAAGGCATACGCATTACGAAGAAGGCCCTCACAAATCACGGCAAAGAGATACCCCTCTTTGCCGGTGTCGACGACTGGTTTAGGCGAATAGACAAGTTCGCGACCGAAAGAACTCTCAGCATCGAGCACTACGTCGTCTCCTCGGGAAACCACGAGATTATTGCCGGTTCGAAGATCTTTCGCCTTTTCAAGAATGTGTACGCATCGAGATTCATTTTTGGGAAGGCTGGCGAAGCTGTCTGGCCAGCCGTTGCCATAAACTACACCACGAAAACGCAATTTCTATTCCGGATCAATAAGGGCATTGAGAATAGTTGGGACAATGAGCAAATCAACCGTTGGGTGCCGATGAATGAACGTCCAGTACCTTTCTCTCGAATGATCTTCATTGGTGACGGCGACACTGACATACCTTCGATGAAAATGGTTCGTTTCCAAGGCGGACACTCGATAGCTGTATTCGATCCGGAGAGCTTTCAACAGAGTCCGAAAAAGGTCTATCGCTTAATCGCCGAGGATCGCGTGCATTTTGTCGCTCCCGCAGACTACAGTGACGGTAGCCAACTGGACGTGACTATAAAAGGCATACTCGCTCGAATGGCGCGGGACGTTGGTTATCGGGGTCCTGATTGATTCGGAGTTCGCGCAAGCGACTTCCTCGCCGCCCCCGGAACACCCTCAGTGAACCGCTTATCCACTGCATCCGGTAATTTTTCATCCAATCTGTCTTCGGGGCACAAGGCGTATGGTATGGCGCTTCCATTACTTCGTGCAGAATAGTGCAGAACTTAACGCGCTTGAAATCAGCGGCCTGCCGCGATGGAAGACACTTGCCCAATCTCAGGTTCCTGCGTGGATCCGGCACAAAGATTGCTGAGAGATAAGAGATGCTCGCGGGTGATGGGAAGGACCCCTGGTTGGTGTGATCGACGAGCACAATCTGGAAAATAGATTCTGATCAACAAGGAAATAGCAATATGAAACTCAGTTCTGTTCTGGGTCTCGCAGTGATGTGCCTTCTCGGAGTTTCCTCAACATTCGCTCAAAACGAGCCCAACGTCGTATGGGAAGCACCTGCGCCAGGTGGGTTCGCAAACAGTATTCTGGGGATCGGCTGGTCACCAGGCGGCGCGGGACAAGTGGCAGTTGGGTCGACCGACCGCTGGGTGCGCAGCCGCCAGGCAAGCAACGGTGCCTTGGTTTATTCCGTCCTTCAACCGATCCGCTCAGGCAGCGCGGACCAGACGATCTACTCGAGCGACGGAGTATTTCTCGCCGTGCACAACAGCAGCGGCGGCCTGGGCTATCGAGTACATCGCGCGGCGGACGGGGTTTTCCTCGGCACAATCACGGTCACAGTCGAGGACAATGGCCTCGTCCGCTTCGCCCCCGATGCCCAACTTCTCACGGCTGTTGGCGGGGATGGAACGCGCTTGCGCTGGCACATCGAGAACTTCACTGTAGTTTCAACCGTGGGTAGCGGCTACCAGCGCACCACGACAACGTTCAATTTCTCACCCAATGGGGTTTACCAATCCGCGGCGAGCAGGAGCACGATTACGATCCAGCGGCGAAGCGACGGCGCGACGATCAAGCGCCTCGTCGGGGGAGCAACCAGGGGTTTCACGCCCGCAGCCTTCACGCCAGACAGCACGGGGATTGCGGTATGGGCAGCGAGTCCCAACCAGACAACGCTTTGGCGCCTTTCCGACGGCGCGATGGTGATGCAGTTTCCCGGTGCCGCCACAGATGAAGGTGTCGGCGCGATCCGCTTCATGCCGGACGGCGCGCGCCTGGTCACGACGGGTTACCTGCCCTTTGTAGATGGCGATGGACTTTGGCAACAGGTGGGCGTCATCCGGTTTTGGCGCGTAGCCGATGGGACACTGCGCAACAACTATTACGGGCGCACTGGTATTGGCGTTACCTCGCCGATTGCCTGGTCGTTCGATGCCATGTTTTTCGCGTATGGGACGTATGAAGGAACTACCGTGGTAGCGCGGACTCCGGCGCCGTAGCTCCCGTCTTACAAATCGGAAATGGCTAAGGCTCAGCCTCGTGCGACTGCCCTTCGCCTGCAAGTTGGCAAATGTGGTTCATGCCGTTTGCTTTTTCCACTCGGCTCCACCCAATAGTGGCAAGACAAACAAGTTGGCCAGGATATCAATGATCGTACCGCAGACCACGACAAGGCCGAACCGCTGGGTGGGTGGAAAACCGGAAAGGACGAGAATGGCGAAGCCCGCGGCGATGATCACATCCGAATAGACAATTCCCCGCCATTGTTCCTCACGTCCGGCCACCCACGCGTTCCAGCCCGTCTTTCCATTGCGCTGAGCGCGGCGGACACCGAAGACGAGATGGACCATGGAATCGATGGCCATGCCGATGCAGATGTTGGTGGCTGGCGCAGAAATGATATCGACGGGCACATCCAGAATCCCGATAGCGCCCAGCATGCAAAGAGGCACGAGGCCCAGACTCAGAATCATCGCCGCCGCGCCGCGAATGCTCCGCGCGACGATCCAGGCAATGACCGCGAATAAGACGATCAACCAAAACAGGCCGGTCACGAGGCTCGACGCGACCATTTGTGCCAATTCTCCTTGCAGACGATAAGTCCCCCCGAGGAAAACTGGTTTGAAACCATGGTGGCGTACGATCGAGCGCAGGTCGTCCAACACTTCGACACGCGGCTTGACGCGCCCGTTTTCGACCATCCGAATGTAAAACGCCGCTTTTGTGCGATCCGGGGTGACAAAGCTCCGGGCGACGCGCTCGTGTTTCGGTTCTTCCATGATCTCGAGCATATGTTCCTTGCTCACAAGAAAGGCGAAGGGCCGGCGGTCGCCTTCAGCAATCAGGAGAGGGAGAGAAATCACGGTCCCGACCCCTTTGTGATTTTCGAGCGCGGTCTGCAGGATCCACATCTCCCTGAAAGCGTCACTTGTGTTCAGTTTGCTGCCATCCGCAGCGGCAATGACCAATGTGAGCGGATTTGAGCCGCCGTTGCGGTCCACATATTCAAGGCCGTCCCGCAGTTCCTGATGTGGCTTGAAATAATCGAGAAGATTCGGATCCGTGTTCAACTGTTTCAGACCGAAACCCAGGCCGACACTGACCAATATGACAGCGGCTGACAGCCAAACGAATCGGCGCGACCAAAACCGTGCCCCGGGTCCTTTTTCCGACACTGAACTTTTTCGCGGCACGGCCCAGCCCAGGAACCAGGGATACATCCCGTACGCGCAGACCATCGCAATTACCGTCCCGAGGACGCCTCCGAACCCGAGCTCCCGCAGCGGTTTGGCTGGTACGATCAACAAGCTCGCGAAGCCCAGCCCTGCGCAGACCATGGACCAGAAGGACGCGGGAAATGTCATGCGACACGCCTTCGCGGCCAGTTCCCTCGCATCCTTTCCCATCCCGCCGGCCAGCGTCTGCCAGTTGAATGTCATGTACACGAGGTGCGACATCGCTACGACAAATACGATCGTGCCGAGGTTCACCGTCAGGACGCCGATATTCCTGCCGAACAGTGATTGCACCAGCAACGTCAACAACACGGCGCTCGTACACGTGGCGAGCATTCCGATGAAAAGCCGCGCTGACCGGAACAGCACCCACATGGTCACCCCGAACAAAATGACGGCGGTGATGGTGAAGTAACGGAAATCGTGAGCCAGGTTGCGTCGAATCATCTCGGCGACATAAGGCGCCCCGGCGATCCGGATTCGAAAATCCTTGCTGTCGTACTCGTCGATGATGCCTTCGATGCGGCGGATGAGCTGTTCGGTGTCTTTGGTTTCGACGAATGCCACGACATTGCTGGATTTGTGGTTATCCGCAATCAGGAGGCGCTGCCAAAATGGACTGTCGTCGGCGTCGCCATAGTTCTTCGGGCCGTCAGTCAAACTTCGCACGCCTGTCACGGAGTCGATGGATTTAATCTTCTGCGTCAGTCGGTGTAGCCGTTCGAAGTACTGCTGCGAGACAATGTCGGATGAGGACACACTCAGAATGAGCTGGCTGCCGGCAGGAAAAAGTTCTTCGATCTTTTTCGATTCCTGAAACTTTGGATCGCTCGAGGAAAAGAAGAAATTCTCATCCACCCGCGGTTTCAAATCGACCAGCGTGGCCACAAGACCGAACAAAACGACGGTCACGGCAAGCATCAACCAGTGTGCCGATCGACCCACTCTTTTCAAACCGTTGAGGATGAAGCGCCCTCCCGTTCTCATCTGGTCCCCCCAGGAAGAGTAGCACGTTGTTCTCCAGATGGAGAGGAGGGCGCAGTTTTACGTTCCTTCAGAATTGGAGTTGGAAAGTGAATTGGAAACTACGACCCTCGTTCAACGTGTTGGTGATCTTGCCGAATGCCGGAGAGCTCAAGTCCGGGTTAGGGTCCGCAAATTGGGGCGTGTTGAAGAAGTTGATCGACTCGGCGCGAAAGGTGAGATTCGTCTCCGAGCGCAGCGGCCACGAGCGCGCGAGGCTGGCGTTCATGTTGCGGATGCCTCCTCGCCGGAAGGTGTTGAACCCGAGGTTGCCGCGCGAATCGTTCGGCTGAATCAGCGCGAAGGCTGAACGCGGCAGGCGCGACTGTGAAGTGTCCGGGTTGCCGATGGAGCGGCCGAGAATCGTGGGATCGAGAATGTTAGGACGGTCGCCATTGCTGCCGTCGACGTTCCCAAACCCGGGTCCGTCGGACCCGGAGATCACGGTGAAGGGGAGTCCGCTTTTGGCGAGAAATACCCCGGAAATTCGCCATCCGCCGGCCACGCGCCGGAGAAAGTGGTTCCTGGAGGAGGGGATCGCGTATTGGAATCGCACAATCGCCGCGTGGGACTGATCGAACGCACTCGGGCCTTTGAGATCCTGCGCGACCGGTTCCTGCGATTGGCTGTAGCCCTGGCGCGCCTCATCGCCCGCGGCCATGTTGGTGTAGGCGCTGCCGGTATCGATGGCCTTACTGAACCAGTAGGAAGCATCCACGGTGACGCCACGCCACGCGGGAGCTTTGAGGTCGATCCGCGCCGCGTCGAAGTATGCGTTCGAGGCGTTCTGAACCCGACGGAGTTCGAAGTAGCGCGGATCGGGGCGCCGGTCGGTAATGGTGGCCGTGGTCTGCGGGATGCCGGGTACATGCACGGCCCGGTTCGTGAACCACATCATAAAGAGCTTGTGGGTGCGGCTGCCGATGTAACTGAGTTGGATGTTCCAGGGGCGGCCCGGCAAAGGATCCCAACTGAAGTTGTATTCGTGCGTGTAGGGCGACTTCAAGTTGGACGGCACCTCGAAATGGGTGTGGCGCGCGCCCGGCCCCAGGTACGTATTCGCGAGCGGGTTGAGGAGCGGCGGCGCCTGGACCTCGACTTTGAGAAACCCTGGCGGATCCCAGCGGACTTGCTGAAGAGTCTGGTAGTAGATATCGCCGAATTGAAGTCCGTATGCGGCGCGAATGACACCGGCACGCGGGAGCTGCCACGCGAAACCGAACTGTGGCGCCAGCGCCTTGCAGTCGCAATCGAAGTTGATTTCGGTAAGGTGGTTCACCTCGCCGGGACCGGTGATTGGCTGGTAGCGGAGACCGAAGTTAGTAGTAAAGTTGGACCGGACTTTCCAGACGTCGCCCGCGAAGTACTGCTGCTCCCACCAGCGAAAACCCCGGTACCCTTCGCCAATACCGACACTGTAACGGCTGGGAATACCCAAGCGAAAGTTGGTGATGGCGTCGCGGCCGAAATCGGAGCGGAAGTAATAATTGCCTCGGTCGCTCGACGCTTCACGGCCGTTGTTCTGATCCCGGACCCACTCAGCACCCGCGGCGAAGGAGTGCTTACCGACCTGGAGGCGGTAGAGGGCGGCGTAGCGGAAGCGGTTCACGCGGCGATCTACCGGGATGGTCGCGTCCGGCCCGAGGCTCTTGTAGGAAGTCCCGATGATTACCTGCGGTCCCACTGCGTTGGGTTCCGGAACCAGCAGCGCATGAACGCGATCGAAACCCGCTGTGAAGTCGATGAACGAGTGGGGATCGAAGGAGTGGTTCCAGGTCAGACGCGCATTGTGGGACTTGGTGTTCGTGTCGGGATTCTGGCCGGCCACAAATTCGAACGCCTGGACCTGCTGATTTGTGAAGGCGTGGCGCAGGAACAGGCGGTCGCGCGGGCCCAGATCCTGGTCCAGGCGGATCGTGGAGGCGTCGGTGTTAATGGACTGCGGCGAGTTGGTGTTGAGCGTCCGGGGATCGACGTCGTTGCGGTTGGGCGCAAGTTTCGGGTAGGCGTCGATCCAGCGCTGGATCAGGCGGTAGGCGGCAGGATCGGTGGTGAGCGGCACGCGCTCGGAGGCGAGAGGCACCAGCACATTGCCGTTCACGCTGCCCCGAAGGTTTTGTCCGGAGCCATCCACCGTGAGATGCGCGCCGCGCCACAGGCCAATACCGGCCACAAACCCATAGTTGTTTTCGTGAGCGGGCTTCACGCTGCCGACTTGGAAGAACGATCGCGCGCTGAAGATACTGTTACTGTGAGTGAAGGAAATCCCGCCATGGAAGTCTCGGGAGCGGAAGGCTGGGTCGAGGTGCATCGGTCCGGACGGCTTGTTGCCGAATTCCGTACCGAAGTAACGGAATTCCGGTTGGAAGGCGGGGGTGACGGTGGCACTGCTGCCGAGCCGGGCATTGAGTTCCTTGAGGGCGTTGTTGTCGATCAGATTGAACTGGACATTCTCGTTGCGGCGGCTTTCGCCCGCCTGTACTTCGGTTTTACCAAGGAGATTCAGTTCGGTGCGCTTGTCATCGGCGGGTGCTGGAGGCGTGGGCGTCCCGGGTGCGGCTTCGGCGGACTTGGGTTTTTCCGGCGCGCCCGCCTCCTGGCCCCGGCAGACGAGAGGCGGCGAGAGGATGCTGATTCCCAGCCAAACTCGAAAGAGCCATGCCCGCAAGGTCACAGTTCGCGCGGGCCGATGATTTATCTTCTTCGACAACACGAGCCGCCACTTTCGTTGTTGCGATCACACTCTACCATAGCTGATTAATCAAAACTGTAGCGGCGCTCTATGAGCGCCGGTCTTTCCTGAAACCAACGAAATACCGGCGGTCATAGACCGCCGCTACAGCTCTAATCGAGTCCGACGGCGAGGGCAATTTGATTGTTGCTGAGCTCAAGACCGGGATACAACTACTGAACCTGTGATGCCGGGCGATACTCCCGGCCGTACACGCGTACACACAGGTAGCATGCCAGGTCAGCTTCTACCCCGTCTTCTTCCATCCAGCTTATTGACACGCCTCCACATTGGTGCGCACTACGCCGGTTTGCCAGACACTAAGCCGGCTAAACGCCGAGCTAACCGCCGCTATGGCATGGAAATTTTCACCGCGGGCGCCTTCCGTACCAACTACCTATCCTGATCAGTTATTTCACTTAGCACCGTTCTGGCTTCTTACGTGCACTTTACACAGATACTACTGCAAAGCAGCTAAAATCCGGACAAGTCCAACGGTCTATTAACAGGTTACTGGAGTGGATCGAATGACCAAATGGAGCGTAAGCAAAAGAATTTGGCTGGCGTTTGGCGGCGTACTTCTAATGACGCTGATTTTTAGTATCCAGATCTACCGGCACATCAACGATGTTCAGGACAGTGTTGAAGAGCTCATTAAGGACGCCTGGCCGGGGCTCTATTCCATCATGCAGGTGGATGCAGGTGCGAAGAGCACCTTGAGCCTGATGAACCGTGTAGTGCTTGATCCCGACCCACGTCACAACCGCGACGACATTGCCGAGATACAATCGGACTGGGCGAGCATCGACAAACATTTGAAGGACTACGAGCAGACCGTCAGCAACGATCAGGATCGGCGGCTGTTCAACAGCATCGTAAATGCCAGAACGCAGGCCGACGCAGCGTTCCGCGCGGTCCTGGACAGTGCCGGGACGGCTCCGAAGGAGCAGCAGTTCAAACTGTTTCACGAGCGCGCAGAGCCGGCGTTTGCGGCGCTCCTCAAGGCTACCGGCGAAGCGGTAGAGCTGAACAAGCAATACGGTGATGCGGACAACAGGAAGATCCTGGAAGAAGTCGCCGGCCAGCGCCGTGACGTTGTCCTGAGTCTTGCCATTCCCCTCATTTTCGCCGCTGTGACTGCATACTTTCTGGTGCGCACCGTGAATCGGCCGCTGACCGAGGCCGTTTCGGCCATGAAAGGTTCGGGAACTCAGATTAACAGTTCTGCCATGGAGATTGCCGCAACCTCACAGCAGCAACTGGCAACAGCCAACGAAGTCGCCGCTACTACCACTGAGGTAGTCGCCACTTCGAAACAGATTTCGGCGACTTTGCGTGAACTGATGCAGACCGTCAAGTCTGTCACTGAGGTCGCCGAGCAAACGGCGACCCTGGCCGGCAACGGCCAATCCGGGCTCGCCCGCATGAAGAACACGATTCAGCAGATCATGGACGCTTCTGCCTCCATTACCGAAAGGCTGGCTGTGCTGAGCGAGAAGGCCGGAAACATCGGGGCCGTCGTTACGACAATAACCAAGGTGGCAGATCAGACAAACCTGCTTTCGTTAAATGCGGCCATCGAAGCGGAGAAGGCCGGCGAGTACGGCCGGGGGTTCGTCGTTGTCGCTACGGAGATTCGGCGTCTCGCGGATCAATCCGCCCTTGCCACTGGAGACATCGAACAGATTGTGAAGGAAATGCAATCCGCCGTTTCAGCCGGCGTGATGGGAATGGATAAGTTCTCGGAAGAAGTGCGCCGAGGAGTGGGCGTCGTCCAGCAGGTTAGCGATGAACTGTCTCAGATCATCCAGCAGGTGCAGACGCTGACACCCAGCTTCGAAGCCGTCAACGAGGGCATGCAGTCCCAGGCCATCGGAGCGCAGCAGATCACGGAGTCACTTGTTCAATTGGGAGAAGCGTCGCGACAGACCGTTGAATCGCTTCGTCAGTCCAATCTGGCGATCGAGCAGTTGAACGTCGCTTCCAGAACACTTCAGGATGGCGTGACCAAATTCAGCCTGGTGACCGCGTGAGCAGCCTGTTCCTCCTCTTTCGAATCGGCGACAAGCGCTTCGCGATGAGTACCACTCCAGTCGTGGAAATCCTGCCTGCGCTTGTCTGGACTTCCCTTCCCCAATCTCCCAGGGGCGTGGCTGGCGTATTCGGATATCGAGGCCAGCATGTGCCGCTGATCGATATCTCCGAATTGACCTCCGGAACACCGGCCACAATTCGGATGAGTACAAGAATTGTCCTGGTCCGTCATCGTCAATCCGAGAGGCTGCTGGGACTGCTTGCCGAGCACGTTACGGAGACGTTCCGCGCGTCTGAGGACGATCTTCTCAACTCGGGGATCAGGTTGGCTTCGGCTCCGTATCTGGGGCGCGTCATTCAGCGTCCTGAAGGGATCGTTCAGCATCTCGATGTTGATCTATTGCTGCAAACGGAATTTGGGGAAGGGGTATTGGCACTCAAGAGCGATGTTCATCGTTGAGATCGAAGAACTGCTTCGGAACGCGATGGGATTGGACGCCGCCTCTCTGGGCCGTGAGGCCGTTCGACAGGCGGTCAGGATCCGACTGGAACAGTGTGGTTTCCAGGACGGCATTGACTATCTGGAACACGTTCGTCAATCCCCTGAAGAACTACAGTTGCTCATCGAAGCCGTGGTGGTGCCGGAAACATGGTTCTTCCGGCATGTCGAAGCATTTCAGGCTTTTGCGGACTGGGTGCAAACCGAATGGATGTCCGCTCAGCGTGCACGCATGCTGCGCATACTCAGTGTCCCGTGTTCAACTGGAGAAGAGCCTTATTCCATTGCAATGGCTCTGCTGGACTCGGGATTTCCGGCAGCGCAGTTTCGGCTGGACGCTATCGATATCAGTCGTACTTCACTGGCTCACGCCAGCCATGCCGTCTATCGTGACAACTCGTTCCGCTCCACAGACCTCACGTTTCGCGACCGTTACTTTTCTCGCGAAGGGGGAGCGTTTCGCCTGGCAGCGCCGGTACGCAAACTGGTTCATTTCAGGCAGGGGAATCTTCTGGCGGCGGACTTCAATATCGGAGGGGATGCCTACGATGTCATCTTCTGCCGCAACGTTCTGATCTACTTCGACGCTGAAAAGCAAAAAGAAACCGTTTCGGTCCTGGGCCGGCTGCTGGACCCGGCCGGGGTTTTCTTCGTCGGCCCGGCAGAGGGCTGCCTCATGATCGATGCCGGTTTCGCACCGATGAAGCAGCGGATGTCGTTTGGCTTCCGGAAACGCAGTTCCCCGCCCGCGTCGGCCGCACCGCATAAGGCTGAGGCACCGAAACGTAAGCATCGAGTAATTCCGGTATCCCAGCCGGTGCCCAAGCCGGTGCTCAAGCCGATGACGAAGCCGTCGAGTACGGCTGGCGCGACACGCGGCAACATTGCAACCGTTCCGGACCTTGCAAAAGCCCGTGAGCTTGCCGATGCGGGACAGTTGTCTGATGCGCACGATGCCTGTGAGTCGCTTCTGCGAACGTTCGGCAATTCCGCGGAAGTGTATGCCCTGCTCGGTATCGTTCAAGATGCAATGGGCCGTATTCATGAGGCCGAAGAGAGCTACAGACGAGCGATCTACCTTGATCCGGGCCACCATCAGGCATTAGCTCACCTCGCCGTCATCGCGGACCGGAAACATGACCCTGCGACTGCCAGACGTTTACGCGAGCGCGCCAGGAGAGCGGAAAAGCGACTGATGTCTACAGTTCAAGCGAAGGAAGACGATCGATGGTAGACGCTCACACTACAAACACCGAGTCTGAAGGCGCTGTTACGCGCCTTCTTGAACGAGAGCCGCCGGAAGGCTATCGCGCCGAGTGGACCCGTCACGTTGCGGAGCAGAAGACTGTGAATACGGCTGAATTGCGCAGTTGTATGGTCTTCCGTATCGGTACGTCGTTTCTTGCTGTCCCAACAAATGTGGTGGAAGTGGTCGCCGAAGATTCCGCGTTCCACACGATCCCGCAGCGCCGGAGCGGGATTGCGCTCACCCTGACAAATGTGCGCGGTGAACTGCTCCTGTGCGTGTCGCTGGACGCACTGCTCGGTATCGGAATATCGGCAGAAGTGAACCCGTCGAACGGCCGAAAAGTTCACCGGCGTCTGATCGCATGCAGAAAGCAGCATGAACGATTCGCTTTTCCCGTCGATGAAATCGTCGGTGTCGAGCATTACCGCGCCGACCAGATAAACGACCTGCCAGCCACTCTGGCCGGCTCTACATCCAACTACACACGCGGCTTGCTGACGATTCGCAACCGTACGATTGCATTCCTGGACGAAGATTTGCTTTTCGCCGCATTGGGCAAGAACCTTCTATGAACGAGGACCTTGCCAATCTTTCTTTAGTCGAGTTGTTCCGCCTGGAAGTGGAGCGTAATCGCGCATCTCTCAGCGACGGCCTCATCGCGCTCGAACGCGGCACCCGTTCCCCGCAGCTCCTTGAAAGCCTGATGCGAAGCGCACATTCGATCAAGGGTGCTGCCCGGATTGTGAATCGAACCCCGGCCGTCGAAGTTGCGCATGCCATGGAGGACTGCTTCGTAGCGGTACAGAAGGGCAGACTCGCTCTGACAAGTGAACAGATAGACAAGCTGCTGGAAGGAGTGGATCTGCTCCATGAAATTGCATTGGTGGAAGAGGAGGATCTATCGACCTGGACGGAAAGGAATCGCAGACGAGTCGAGGCATACCACAATATGCTGTCCGGTTGGCTTTCGGCCGATGAAGCAATGTCGAGCGGCCCGTTCCATTCGATACCCGAGCCCGAGGCGGCCGAAGCGCAACATACTATTCCGGCCGCCGGCGTCCCTTCCAAAATCGAGGTCCAGAATGCCGGTTCGGCGCGCAGTCTGAGAGTCACTGCAGACAATCTGAATCGACTTCTCGCCCTGGCGGGTGAATCCAAGGTTGCTTCCACCTGGCTGGACGAATTCGCCCAGGACCTGATGCGCTTGAAGCACCACGGCCGGAAAGTCGGCCAGTCGGTAACTGCAATGCGCCAAACCCTGGACTCCAGGAGCCAGGTGATCCGGACAAGCCAGGTTGCAGAGCTCGAACAGCGCACGCTGGAACTGAACAAGATCATTCAGGAGCAGCTGGAGGAACTGGATCTTTTCGATCGGCGGTTTCTCAATTTATCCGCGCGTCTCTATGACGAAGTGCTGGATACGCGAATGCGGCCTTTTGCCGATGGCATTCGGGAATTTCCGCGCATGGTGCGTGACCTCGCACGCTCGCTGCACAAGGAAGTGAACCTGGAACTCGCTGGGGAGACCACTCAGGCCGACCGCGAGGTTCTGGAGAAGCTGGAAGCGCCGCTCACTCATCTCCTGCGGAACGCCGTCGATCATGGCGTCGAACTGCCCGAGGAACGGCGCAAGAGCGGCAAGCCTCCGGCAGGCACCGTGCGCCTTGAAGCACGTCACAATGCAGGCATGCTTATGGTCACCGTGTCCGACGACGGTCCGGGGATCGACGCCGAGACCATTCGTCAAACCATTGTCGAGAAGAAACTGACAACCGCGGAAATCGCGGCAAAGATGACCGAAGCCGAGTTGCTCGAATTCCTCTTTCTACCCGGTTTCACGCTGAGATCGCACGTGACCGAAATCTCCGGGCGTGGTGTCGGATTAGACCTGGTCCAGTCGATGGTCAAAGACGTCGGAGGACGGGTCCGCATTTCATCGCATGTCGGACGAGGTACCAGCTTTCACCTCGAACTGCCGCTGACTCTGTCGGTAATTCGGACACTGCTGGTAGACATTGCCGGTGAAGGGTATGCATTTCCTCTCACCCGATTGACCTCAGTTCTGAAGATGTCCAGGGAAAAGATCCGAGCCGTTCAAGGACGCCAGTACGTCGATCTCGACGGTGAAACCATCGGCCTTGTACCGGCACGCCAGGTTTTCGATCTCGATTCTGAGGTCTCCGCTTCTGAAGCTCTATCGATTGTCGTCCTCGGTGACCGAACGCACCGCCACGGCCTGGTCGTTGACGGCTTCATCAGCGAGAGAGAACTCGTCGTGTTACCTCTCGATCAAAGGCTGGGAAAACTGCGGAACATCAGCGCCGCGGCGTTGCTACCCGATCGAACGCCGGTTCTCATCGTCGATGTCGATGACATCTTGCGCTCAATCGAGAATATCGTGTCCGCCGGCCAGCTATCGAACATGCGGGAGTCGGCGACTGTCTCCGGAAAGAACAATCGCAAGCGCGTTCTGGTGGTCGACGATTCGCTGACCGTGAGGGAACTGGAGCGGAAATTACTGGATCATCGCGGCTACTCGGTTGACGTAGCGATCGACGGCATGGACGGCTGGAACGCTGTCCGGACCGGGAACTACGACCTGGTGATTGCGGATGTCGACATGCCCCGTATGGACGGCATCGAATTGGTAAGCCTCATCAAGAAGGACGCTCGTCTTTCCACGACACCCGTGATGATCGTCTCCTACAAGGACCGCGAGGAGGATCGGCAGCGCGGACTGCAGGCGGGCGCCAGCTATTACCTCACGAAATCCAGTTTCCACGATGAAACCCTGCTGGAGGCTGTGGCTGATCTGATTGGAGAATCGGAAGCGTGAAGATCGGAATTGTGAATGACCTGGAACTGGCAGTGGAAGCGCTCCGGCGGGCTGTCCTGAGCTCGAATCGGCACAGCGTGGCGTGGATTGCAACCAATGGCGAAGAAGCGATTCGCCTTGCAAAGGACGATCCAGCCGACGTCATCCTGATGGATCTGGTCATGCCGCGGGTTGACGGCGTCGAAGCTACGAGACGCATTATGAAGGAGTCGCCGTGCCCAATCCTTGTGGTCACAGCGACCGTCCATGGCCATGCGGAGAAGGTGTTTCAGGCGCTCAGCAACGGAGCCATCGATGCGGTTCCCACTCCAATACTGACCCACGGAAATCAACTCGCCGCGGGCGACCAGCTCCTCGCCAAACTCGACGAACTTGGCGAAATGCAAGCGGACCGCCGAAGCGTAACAACGCCACACATTACACCACCGTTCTCTTCGGACTCTCCTCGCTGGCTGGTCGCGATAGGCGCATCCGCGGGCGGGCCGGCGGCTCTGGGCCGAGTACTATCGGACCTGCCACCGGAACCTTCGGCCGCGTTCGTCATCGTGCAGCATGTGGACGCCCATTTCGCGCCGACGATGGCATGCTGGCTGAACGAACGATCCGGAGTGCCGGTTCGTCTGGCTTCCGAAGGATCGGTACTGGTTAACGGTCTTGTTCTATTTTCCGGTGGCGATCGTCACCTGGTGTTCCGTTCTCCAAATACGCTGGGCTATAGCGCCGAACCCCGTCACTTGCCTTATCGCCCTTCTGTCGACGTGTTTTTTCAAAGCATTCTGAAACACTGGAAAGGGCAGATCATCGGAGTCCTGCTTACCGGAATGGGCCGAGACGGTGCGGCCGGCTTGAAAGCATTGCGAACGGCCGGAGCAATGACCATCGCCCAGGATGAATCGACCAGTATGGTCTATGGAATGCCAAAAGCCGCTGCTGAGCTTGACGCGGCCGTTTCGATACTTCCGCTTGAAAAGATAGGTGCTGCAATCCGCTCGTGTTTGGCAAGGGGCGGTGTGAAGTCTTCAGAAACAGAAAGGTAGAGCACATCATGAAACTCCACGAAGCGCCCGACAGCGACAGAAGGGACCGAGTTCCGGAGTATTCCGCGATGGTGTTGCTCATCGACGACCAGGCAATCGTCGGTCACGCCGTGAGAGCTCTGCTGTTGGACGAACTGGACATCGATATGCACTATTGCGCCGATCCGAGCCTCGCACTGGAGTTGGCAGAAAGAGTTCGCCCGACGGTCATCCTGCAGGACCTGGTCATGCCCACGATCGAAGGACTCCACCTCGTTCGTCTGCTGCGCAACAATCCCGCGACTGCGACCACGCCAATCATTGTGCTTTCCAGTAAGGAAGACCCGGTAACCAAGCGCGACGCCTTCGTGGCGGGAGCCAACGATTACCTGGTCAAGCTGCCCGACAAACTCGAACTGGTTGCGCGAATTCGGTATCACTCCAGAGCTTATTTGAACCAGATCCAGCGAGACGAAGCTTATCGTGCACTGCGGGAGAGCCAGCAGAAACTACTCGAGAGCAATACAAAGCTTCATGAAGCGAACCAGCACCTCGAGGCTGCCACGCGAGTCAAATCCGAGTTCCTCGCCAACATGAGCCACGAGATCCGAACACCGCTGGCGGGCGTGATTGGAATGACAACATTGCTGGGAGATACCCCGTTAAGCAACGAACAGTTGACCTATGTCGAGACCATTCGTAACAGCGGGAGCGCATTGCTGGAGCTGATCAACGACATTCTCGATTTCTCCAAAATTGAGGCGGGAAAACTCGAACTCGAGGAACAGCCGTTCGAATTGGCGACCTGTGTTGAAGAAACGCTTGAACTGTCGGCGATGAAGGCGAGCGAGAAGAATCTGGCTTTGGGTTACATAATCGAACCGTCCGTTCCCGCGAAACTCCTCGGCGACGTTGGCCGCATAAGGCAGATCCTGGTCAATCTGATCGGCAATGCAGTAAAGTTCACGGCCCGGGGCGAGATTTCGGTTCGCATCTTCCGGCCAAACGACGACCAGGCAATTCAGGTTTCGATTCGGGACACAGGTATCGGTATTCCTCGCGATCTGCAGGACAGGCTGTTCCAGTCGTTCAGCCAGATCCCGCGACCCTCATCGCGTTCCTTTGGCGGCACCGGTTTGGGGCTCGCGATCAGCAAACAACTAACCGAGAAAATGGGCGGCCGGATCTGGGTTGAGAGCGAAGCCGATCGCGGCAGCACGTTCCATTTCACAATGGACCTGAAGCCGCAGAGCAATCCCTCCGGCGACCAGACGCCATCAGTTCCGAATTTCGCGGGTAAGCGAGTCCTGATACTGGAAGACCAACCGATTCATGGTGAAATCCTGGTAAGGCGTATCCAGGCGCTGGGAATGTCACCATCACCAGCCGGCACCGCCGAAGAAGCTCTTCACGTGATTCAGCAGAGGCCGGCATTTGACGCCGTGATCCTGAACTCACGCCTGCGTGACATCGCTCCGATGGACCTGGCAAAGCGAATTCGAGCGACGCCGGCGGGCGCGTTCGTGCGGCTCATTCTCATGTCACCTCAGCACAAACGGCTACACACACAGGCACGCGAGGCCGGAATCAATTCGTTCTTAAATGAGCCAGTACGCGAGGCGCAGTTACGGGAAGCTTTCAATTCCGCAAGCGACACTGAAAATGCGTTCGGAACCACGCACAAGATTTCGGAAATCGACAGGGATCTCGCTTCCCGCTATCCGCTGCGGATCCTCGTGGCCGAAGACAACACGGTGAATCAAAAAGTCGTTCTGGCTCTTCTCCTCAAGTTGGGATACCAGGCCGAAGTCGTCTCCAGCGGAGTAGAGGTGATCTGGTCGCTCGAACGTCAGTCATACGACCTCGTGTTCATGGACATCCAGATGCCCGAGATGAACGGTGATGAGGCCTCCCGCAGAATCCGTCAAAGGTGGAGCGATGAGGAACGCCCTCTGATCATCGCGATGACCGCCAATGCCATGCAAGGCGATCGGGAAAAATGTCTGGAGGCAGGCATGGATGCGTATCTCAGCAAACCCATTAGTCCTCAGGAACTCTATCAGGTGCTGGAAAGCTGCTCACAGGCCATCGGCAGTCAGAGCCTGCACTAGCCTTTTTTCGAGCGTGTTCGGCTGAGTGCTGCAAAGGTAAATCTCCTCCTGGCAGCTTTATTAATGAACCACCAAAAATTGAAGAAGAAAAAGTTCCTGAGCCCACACAAGATATTTCAAAAGGAAGGCATGCTAAGCTTGAATTGCTGATGCCTGAACCACCTGGAGAACTTTCACCGGCTGCTCAAAAGAGAGTAAAGCATTCGCAGCACATGACGACAAAAGTTGCCAGCGATCATGGTGCCGTGCCTACAGCAAAAGAAACCGTTGATAATTCCCGTGAAGCCGTTGGTGAATCGAAAGAAGAAGCTAATGCAAAAGCTCGCGAGCAATTAGTGGCAGAGCTGGGTGGGCAACCGAAACCCAGTCCTGAGATTGTTGCATTGTGCGAAAAGATCAGGTGTGTAATTAAATGCAAACGTCCTCCTGATGAAGATTCGTTAACCAGTGCTGATCTTGAGCA
>Ga0137409_10000827_pt1 | contig 33861 bp, 32 predicted proteins | sample CZODoug1_16funga_FD_122059 | JGI IMG/M metagenome (GOLD analysis project Ga0137409, IMG submission 122059) | Vadose zone soil fungal communities from Angelo Coast Range Reserve, California, USA - CZODoug1_16fungal (Hybrid Assembly) | ecosystem: Environmental > Terrestrial > Soil > Vadose zone... | reverse complement strand
AGGCGCGTACCGCGATTATCTCGATCTCATGCCCAATGATTCCGCTGCCCGTGCCCGGCTGATCCATCTTCTCATCGAACAGAAACAGAACGACGCCGCCCTTACGGAACTAGATCGCATGGATGCGGGCAAGCAACCTTCCCTTGAGTCACTCAAACTTCGTGCCGACATCCAGATTGCCGCGAAGAAGTGGGAGGATTCGGTCGCCACGCTTCATCAGGCACTGGCTCTCGCCCCCAACGACGCGCAACTCCACGGTGGCTTAGGCCGCATTTTTCTCCAGAAGCGCGACTTCGCTGCCGCGGAGAAAGAGTTGCGCATCGCGCTGCGTCTCGACGGAAAGAATCTCGCCTATTGGAAAGACCTCAACTCCACGTTTTTCCTGGGAGGGAATTATCCCGCCGCACTGGCGACGCTTGACGAGATAGCCAAAATGGAACAACCGGGCGCAGGCGTCTGGTTTATCCGCGCAATTTGCTACGATAAGCTGAATCAGCCCAAGCCTGCTTTAGAGGCTTACCAAAAGTTTCTTGAGCTTGATCGGGACAAAAATCCCGATCAAGTTTGGCAAGCCAAGGAGCGGAGCAAGGTGCTGCAACGCATGCTGGAACGGAAAAGGTAAGCGCATGATGGCCCGGACGTCCCTGGGCGCAGTGTACGGCCTGCTCGTTTTTCTGGCGATTCTGCCTCCCGGCGCCACGGAAAGCCTGGCCGATCTTCAAGCGCGCTTCGATCGCGAAACGAGCGGGGTCCAAAAGGCCAAATTGATGACAAAACTAGGCGAGGTAGAGCTTGAGGAAGCGCGCCGCGCCGGAAAAGCCGGCGACTATAACGCCGTCGGCTTGACGCTTGAAAAATACCGGGACAACGTACGCTCCGCCGTCGACGCATTGAAGAAGCAACATCCGGACGCGGAAAGGCAATCCAACGGTTACCGCCAACTGGAGATACACGTCCGAAAAGGGATTCGGGAGATTGACGAAACATTGCTGGTGTCGCCGGAAGATTACAAGCCGCCGCTGCAAATTGTCCGCCACGATCTGATTGGCATGGATGATGAACTATTGAAAATGCTTTTTCCGCGGCGGCCCTTGGAAAAACGTGAGACAGCGCCTCCCGCAGAAAAGCCCGGACCTGCGCCTCCCGCGGAGAGACAACCATGAAAGTCAAAACATGTCTTTTCCTCCTGACTTCCTTCATCCTGGCCGCGACGCCGCTCATGCGCGCGGCGGCACCGCCGCAGAAGGACTATCTCACTTCGGTCGAAGCGGACAAGATCCGCGATGCGGAGAGGGACACCAATGAGCGCATCCGGCTCTTTCTCTCTTTCGCCGAGGATCGCCTGAAGAAATTCCAATACGAATTGGAACATCCCTCGACGAACCGCCATGGCGACATGCTGAATTCACTTCTAAATGCCTACGTCGGGTGCGTCGATGATGCGGCGGACCTCATTCAGTTGGGAATCGAAAAACAGGACAATATCCGCAAGGGGATTGACCTGATGTCTTCACGCGCAAAGGAGTTTCTGGCTGTCCTGGAGAAACTATCGGCTGATGGCCCCGAAAAGGAACTCTATAAGGACAATCTCGACGATGCCATCGAGGGCACTCGCGATGCGATGAATGACGCGGAAAAGGCGAAAAAGAAAGTGGCGCCGCCGCCCATTCGACGGAAGAACTAGCTCTTGGAGAGTCCGATCAAAGCGATGAAAACGAGAGGCCGCAACCCTTCACTGGTCCCGGGTGGCGGACCGCTTTTTCAGCGCATGTTCACGCGGCTCGGTTGCGAAGGCCGGCCGCCGCGCTTCCGCGTGGAGTTTTATCCTTACTCCAGCCTGGTGCTGACGATTCGGCGGCGTGAGGAAGTTGTTTACGTTCGCTTCTCCGACCTATTGCGAAGAGCGCCGCTGGCCGTCCTGGAAGGCGCGGCCGCGCTGCTGCTTGCGCGAGTGTATCGCCGCAAGGCTTCCCAGGCGCTCACCGAGGCTTATCTGGAATACGCGCGTTCCGGCCGCACGCGCAGCCGCATGAATCGCATGCGCCGCGGACGGGTTCGCCTGGCGGCCACCGGACCCCGCGGAGAACACTTCGATCTGGAAGGACTTTTCGATCAGCTCAATGGAAAATACTTTGCCGGCCAGTTGCAGCGCCCGCACATCGGATGGAGCACCCGGAGCTGGCGGCGGCAATTTGGCTGTTACGATCCAGGGCCGAATCAGATTTTGCTCAATCGTCGGATGGATCGTCCCGGCGTTCCGGCGTGCGCCGTGGAGTATGTCTTGTTTCACGAGATGCTGCACGTCAAGCACCCCACTCGCCGCTCCGGCTGTACCATGGTCTCCCATTCGCGGGAATTTCGAGAAGAAGAGAAGCGATTCCTCGAATTCGAACGCGCGCGGCGCATCCTCGACCGCCTCGCCCGCTAATTCCTTGCAGCACTCATTTGAATTATCAGGCATCTCGTTTTGAGATGTCCGGTAAGCGCAAATCGGGCAAGTACATTACTTCGGAGTGGGAATAAGGGGCCCATCTTTTCACGGCAGGCGTCGGACTAGGTTTGGGCAGACGTGTTGAGTTCAATTGCCTCTCTCGAAAGCTATACTAGCATTGTCATTGAAATTGCGGATGGCGACGAGTGGCCATGAAGACAAGGACGAAGATGAGTCTGGCGGGAGTTGCGCTTATTGCCTTGCTGCTGGTTTATCCGTTCAATGTGACGGTTGCGCCGGAGTGGAACGTGAAAGTGGTCGATGAGAATGGCAAGCCATTGCCTGGAGCATATGTGTCTGAATTCGCATCGCATGGGACGTTGGATTTCCAGCACAACGAAGCATTGTGTTCGAACATGAACGGCGAAGCGCAATTTGTCCGTCACACCGTTCGTGCGAGCGTCCTAACTCGGGTTTCAAGCTGGGTTTCGAGATTCAGCATACATGGCGGGCTTGGTCCACATGTGGCGGTCGGGGTAGACCGGCTGGGGTATGGCGACATGCCGACCCAGACCCCAGCGCCTGATTTCAATGGGCTAGTTTGGTATGGTTCTCCGAGCCGAATGAGCTCTCGGGTCGTTTTGCACAAGTGTCCAGAGGGATTCACGGGATACAAGTGCCAAGCCGACTGCAATTACTTTTTTGCAGTCAATAGCTCAGCCCGAGACATGGCCGCCTGTCAATCCGCGCCATGACCACGTCGAGGCGCGATTGAACCCTCATCAATCGTTGCGCGACTGCCCGTCAACTCCGTAGTTCCTCTGACCTACAGGGCCTAGAACGTCTCGGGCCGCGCCTGAGTTCGAACGCCCGGTAAGTCGGCGTTACCGGACAAGCGGCCTCCTGGTGGCCGAAAGCGGCGCCAACCTGCGCCAGCGACGATGGCGTGAAGTCCGCTAGCCTTTCTTCTCCTTCTCAACTTCCTTGTAGAGTTTGTCGATTTTCTTACGAACTTTGTCGCCGTCTTCCGCGTGCGGATACAGATCCAGATACCGCTGGTACGATTTTATGGCTTGCTTCTTCAAGCCCTTTTTCTCCTGGGCTTCACCCAGGAAACGAAACGGGATGGCGTAACCCGGTTTGGCCACGGTCGCATCCTGAAAACGATCGATCGCGGCATCCACATCGCCCTTCTTCATGTAGTACTGGCCGACTTCCAGATCTTTTTCCGCGCGCAGCGGGTCCCACGTGGGCTGGTCGAGCGCATTTTGCGTGGCGGTATTTTTCTTTTGCTTGGCCGTGGACTTTGGCTTCATGTCGTCGGGTGGGCCGGCTGGTTTTGAGGAGGACTCCTGCGGCGGGTCCTGCGCGTGCATCGGCCAAGCGGCAAACAGCAGGAAAACTGTGGTGACAATTGCGATTGTCTTGCTGAATCTCATGCCAGTCACGGAGGTCTCCCTGTACTCCGATTCCATCTAGTATGATGGAAGTTGTCTGGCGATTGTAAAGTTGTGCTTTGAGTGTCCATGGAACCCCGCGAAAAAGCCGCGCAGCTTCCGGAAAGTCCGGGCGTCTATCTCTTCAAAGATGCCGGTGACAAGGTCCTTTACGTCGGCAAAGCGCGCAACCTGCGCAGCCGCGTGCGTTCCTACTTTCTCGAATCGCGCTGGATCGACGCCAAAACAGGTTCGCTGGCGCGCGAGATTGCCGACCTCGAAACCATCGTCGTGGGCAACGAACGCGAAGCATTGGCGCTCGAACACAACCTCATCAAGCAGTATCGCCCGAAATTCAACGTCGTGCTTCGTGACGACAAGACCTATCCGTATATCAAGTTCACCGCGGCGGAAAAATATCCCCGCGTGTACTTCACGCGACGTATCAAGAAAGACGGATCGTTGTACTTTGGCCCGTACTTTCCCGCAAGTCTGGCGCGCCGCATTCTCCATTTTGTGCACAAGCGCTTCCTCGTTCCTTCTTGCACGGTCGATCTCACGCGCAGCCATGCCCGGCCCTGCTTGCAGTACTACATCAAGCGGTGCCTGGGGCCTTGCGTGGCCGGGCTCACGACCGACGAACGTTATGCGGAAGCCGCGCGCGATGTGCGGCTGTTTCTCGAAGGACGGCGGCACGATTTAATCAAAAGCCTCGAAGAGCGTATGGCGGCAGCATCGGAGAAGGAATTGTTCGAACAGGCAGCCGCTTACCGCGATTTGTTGCGCACGCTCGAAGACATCGAAGAACGACAGCGCATCGCCGCGGCGCAGGGTGATGATACTGACGTTCTTGCCTACTACGCCGAACCCCCGCTCGTCGCGGCAGACCTTTTCCACTTGCGCGGCGGGCGCGTGGTGGATCGCCGTGAATTCTATTGGGAAGATTTGGAAGAATTTGATCCACAAGAGTTCGTGCCTTCTCTTCTGAAGCAGCTTTACTTGGAAGCGGAATACCTGCCCAAAGCGATTCACGTTTCGGCGGATTTTGAAGATCGCGAATTGCTGGAAGCCACGCTGACGGAACGCGCGGGTCACAAGGTGGAAATCTTCACGCCGCAGCGCGGGACGAAGCGCGCTTTCCTCGATCTCGTGGAAAGCAATGCGAAACATTCCTTCGAACAGCGCTTTCGCGTTTTGAAGCCGAGTTCGAAAGCGATTGGCGAAGCCTTGCGGAATGCGCTCAACCTGGCAGAAGAGCCGCAGCGCATCGAGAGCTTCGACATTTCCCATATCCAGGGAACGGACACGGTCGCGTCCATGGTCGTTTGGGAAAAAGGACGGATGAAGAAATCCGACTACCGGAAATTCATTATTCGTGGAGATGAAGGGCGCGGCGAAGAAGGAGCCAACGGAAATCCGCTGCGTCAAAACGACGATTTTGCCAGCATGCGCGAAGCGGTGACCCGGCGATATCGCCGATTGCAGGAAGAAAAGAAAGAACTCCCCGGTTTAATCCTGATCGATGGCGGAATTGGACAGCTTCACGCCGCGGCGCAAGCGCTCGAATCGCTGCAAATCATCAATCAACCGGTCGCCAGCATCGCCAAAAAAGAAGAAATTCTTTACGTTCTCGGCCAGGAAGATGAGCCGATTATATTGGAACGGCATTCTCCGGTCCTTCACCTTATTCAACAGATTCGCGATGAGACCCACAGATTTGCGGTTACGTTCCACCGCCAGCGGCGCGGGAAGCGGCAGACACAAACGGCACTGAGCCAAATCCCCGGCGTGGGCCCAAGGACAGCGCAAAAATTGCTCAAGGAATTTGGCAGCGTTGCCAACGTCCAGAGGGCTGGGCTGGAAAAACTAAGCAGCGTGATTTCGCGAAAAAACGCGGAGAGAATTCTAAGTCAGCTTGAGCATTCGAAAGCGCCATAACCGCATTCGAACGGGAATAGCGGTTAGCCTGCATTGCGCGCTTCGCGGTGCTATGCTACGGTTTCTGTGGAGGTTGCTATGGCGGACAATGTGGGTTCCAAGGTGACGTATTTCCTGGTAGGGCTGGGGGTCGGAGCGATGGTTGGTATTTTGTTTGCGCCGAAATCCGGCGAAGAGACACGCGATTTTCTGTCGAAAAAAGCCGATGAGGGCAAAGATTACGCGCAGAAAAAGGCCCGCGAACTGCGGGAACGCGCCGACGAACTGATCGAACGCAGCAAGGAAGTTGCAGTTCGCAAAAAAGATTCCATCTCGGCGGCAGTGGAAGCCGGACGCGAAGCGTATCTGCGCGAATCGAAGTCGTAAGGGTTCGGCAGGGCGGTAGCACGGGGTTCCGTCTCTTAGTGGAGCGGCTGGGGCAGCTATGCAAATCTGGCTCGAATTTTTCTGCATCGTGGCGGCGGTCGCGCTGGTTGTACAAGTGGTGATCCTGACGATGCTGTTCTTTCAACTCCGCAAAACGACAGAGAACGTGAATCGCATGGTGGGCGATTTGCATTCGCGAGTCGGGCCGATTTTGACGCGCGCGCAGATTCTACTGGACGATACACAGCCGAAAATCTCCAGCATGGTGAACGATGCATCGCATATCGTGTACCTGGCTCGCGGGCAGGCGCAGAAAATCGATCGCGTGTTTACGGACGCCGCCGACCGGCTTCGCGGCCAATTGATGCATGCGGACCGCATCCTGACCGGAACGCTCGAGGCCGTGGAGGATGCGGGGGCAAAGTTCAGCAACAGTTTCTGGCGGCCAGTGCAGAAAGCATCGGCGTTGGTGCAGGGAATTAAAGTGGGGCTCGATCTTCTGCGGTCGCGCCGGCGTCGCCGCAGCGGCGATGAGCCGCGCGAACAGCAGGAAGAAGAACTTTTTATTTAGCGAAGTCCGGTTTTTTTCCTCTCTCGCTTTTTTCCCTCAAGCTAAAGAACTTAAAGCCTAAAACCGAGATGCCCAATCGGAGCGCGTCAGCGGAGCCAGCCGCCGCCGAGGACGACGTCGCCTTTGTAGAAAACGGCAGCTTGGCCTGGCGTAATGGCGCGTTGCGGCGCGTCGAACGTGACCTTCGCCGTGGTGGCGTCGAGAGGCACGATGGTAGCGGGCGCGGGCTCGTGCTTGTGGCGGATTTTGGCGAACGCGCGAAATTGGGCGGAGGGGTTTTCGCAGGAAATCCAATTCACGCCTTCGACCTCGCATGCCGTCTTTCGGAGGACATCGTCTTCGCCGACCACGACGCGATTTTTCTCCGGATCGATCGAGAGAACGTAAAGAGGCTTGCCGGCGGCGAAGCCGAGGCCCTTGCGCTGGCCGATCGTAAAATTGTGAATGCCGTTGTGGCGGCCAATCACGTCGCCGTTCTCGCTGACGATTTCGCCTTCAGCATTTTGCAAAGAAATTCCGCGCTCTCGTGAATAGGCCTGGATAAATTGCACGTAGTTTCCCGTCGGCACGAAGCACAGCTCCATGCTCTCCGGCTTTTCGGCAACTGGTAAATTCGCACGGCGGGCCAAGGCGCGGACTTCCTCCTTGGTGAGTTCGCCGAGAGGGAAGTCGCTGCGCGAAAGCTGTTCCTGCGAGAGGCCCCAGAGAAAATACGATTGGTCCTTGGAGTCGTCGAGGGCACGCAATAATTCCCAGCGGCCGGTTTGATGGTTTCTGCGAATTCGGGCGTAGTGGCCGGTGGCAAGACGCTCCGCGCCAATCTGCCGCGCCATGCGCAGGAGCGGCTCGAACTTCACGTCGGTATTGCAATTGGTGCAGGCGATGGGCGTGCGGCCGGCAAGATACCGGTCGACAAAGGGACGCACCACGCGAGCCTCGAATTGCTCTTCGAAATTCACCACGTAATGCGGGAAATCCAGGTGCTGCGCTACGGCTTTGGCGTCGTAGACGTCGTCGAGTGAGCAACAACGGTGCTGCGCGGGGCCGTCGCCCTGAAGTTCGGGGAGGCGGCGCTGGTTCCAAAGTTGCATGGTGAGCCCGACCACGGCGCGGCCCTGCTGTTGCAATAGAGCGGCGACCGCGGAAGAGTCGACTCCTCCGGACATAGCGACGACGACGAGGCCGCGCTGGGTTTCAGCGCGCTCGGGGAGGGTGTCGAATTGGACGGCTGCATTCATGCGAGGTTCCATTGTATCTGGAATTCAATTCGTTCGCGGAGCGGGAACGAAAAAGGCGCGGGCCTAAAGGCCCGCGCTACAGAATGGCGGCCTCCTTTCGATAGGTTGGCGACAACTCGCGAAGCTGCGCGACGGCAGAGGGGACTACGTTCAGGGCGAAATCGATGTCCGCGGGACTGGTGTGGCGGCCGAGGCTGAAGCGCAGACTGGCGCGAGCTTCGTCGGCGGGAAGGCCGATGGCGGTGAGGACGTGCGATGGCTCGACGGCGCCAGAGGAGCAAGCGGCTCCTGTGGAACAAGCGAGACCTTTCAAGTCGAGCGCAATGAGGAGGGCTTCGCCTTCGACGCCGGGAAAGACAATGTTCGTAGTGTTCGGAGTACGGGGAGCGGCGGCGCCGTTCACACGCGACTGCGGGACACTTTGCACGAGACCTTGCTGAAGTTTGTCGCGGAGAGCGGAGATGCGCCGAGCGTCTTCCGCGAACGATTTCCGAGCGATTTCCGCGGCCTTGCCGAGTCCAACAATGCCGGCGACGTTCTCTGTTCCGGGACGGAAGCCGCGCTGGTGATGTCCGCCATAGAGAAGTTGGCGCAAACGCGTTCCGCCGCGGACGTATAAAGCGCCGATGCCTTTTGGCGCGTACAATTTGTGGCCGGAAATGGAGAGAAGATCCACCTGGAGCTTGTTGACGTCGATGGGGATTTTTCCAGCGGATTGCACGGCGTCGGTGTGGAAATAGACATCGACCTCTTTGGCGATGCGGCCAATTTCTTCGAGTGGTTGAACGGTGCCGAGCTCGTTGTTGGCGTGCATGATGGTGATAAGAACGGTTTGGGGGCGGATGGCGCGCCGCAATTCTTCGAGGTCAATTAATCCTTGGCGATCGGTCGGTAAATAAGTGACGCGCACGCCTTCTTTTTCGAGGGCTTGGCAGGCGTTGAAGACTGCTTCGTGTTCGATAGCGGTGGTGATGATGTGAGGAGGTGAAGTTAAGGAAGTAGAGGAAGTAAAGGAGGTTAAGGACGAAGAAACGATGCCAAAGATGGCGTGGTTGTCGGATTCGGTGCCGCCGCTGGTGAAGACGATCTCCTGAGGGCGCGCGCCGATGAGGGCGGCAACTTGTTCGCGGGCGGTTTCGACGGCGGCGCGGGCGCGCTGGCCCGGAGTATGGATAGAGGCCGCGTTGGCGAATTCGGCAGAGAAATAGGGAAGCATCGCGTCGAGAACGGCGGGTTCGACGGGCGTGGTGGCGTTGAAATCGAGGTAGACGCGGTTCATAAGGCTAGCCATAGGATACTACTTGTAGGGAATTGTGACTCGCGGGAGGTTGACAGTCGACAGTTGAAAGTTGAAAAAGGAGAGAAGCCTTGCCCGTCAATGGTCGCTGCTGCTGAGCCGATTCCATTGCTAGTGGCAATAGCCACCCCCACCCCGGGTGGTTTTTTGCAAAGAGTGCGGAATCGCATGAAAATAAACCAGTTGAGTTTTTGGAGAGTGCGAAAAAGTGCAAAAGAGAGCAAAAGAGTGCGGAAGAATTTGAAAAGAAAGGGGATAGATTGAGGAATCGTTTGAATGTTGGAAGTGTTGGCATGTTGAGAAACCGGCCCCCGTGGGGTCTCGGATGTGTGGCAAATACAAGACTTAGAAAGGGGTGTTTTCGGATCTGTGGCAATACCAAGACTTACAGGCGAATTTTCGGAAGTGTGGCAAGGAAAGAACTTAGGGAACGGGACGTTGATGAGAAAGCGGTTGAAAGTTGAAGAGTAAAAACGGAAGGGCAAGAAGAGGGGAAGGTTGAAAGCTAAAAGTTGAAGGTTCAAAGGGGAGGCCGGAAGGGGCAAGGTGCGGATGAAACGGGACTGAGGGGATTGCCGGAGGTGTCGTCGATAAATCACGACCCATGCTAGCATTTAATTACATGATATGTTAAATGCTATTATAGTACTATAACTCAGCGAGTTGTCGGCTGTTGTTCGAAAGATTTTGCAAAGAGAAGAAAGCAAAGGGGTAGAGCTCACTGTGCATCGTGGGAACGGTTTGCGGGAGGGTTCGAGTGAGAGCAATAGAAAGAAACCAGAGGCGAAATCCGAAAGGCTGTCCTACCCACCTATGTTGACGAACTAGTGAAAATAAGGCAGATTTGCACCCCTAACCTCGCACCGTGTTCCCCACCAGTCGTTGTTGTGGAGGGCCACACAGACCTGATGTACCTTATCGTTCTCGAACAACTCTCTGCCCACCGCAAGAAAGCTCCATTTCGTCCCCGTTTTTGGATGCAGCCGGCCGGAAGTGCCGCAAGAATAGCCGCCATTGCGATGTTTTATCACGAGAGGAAATTTCGCACGTTTGCCCTGTTTGACAAGGAACCAGACGCAAAAGAGCATGTGGCCAGGCTTCAGGAGCAAGGATTCCCCGGGGAGGCGATTCTCTATTGCGATACAGACGGGCGAGACGAGTCGGACATTGAAGATTTATTCACCCAGGATGATTATCTGAGGGCGGTGAACGAATTGTATCTCGTGGTCCTAAGGGACGCCAAGTTTTCTCGGGTCACGGACGCGGACGCATTGCGGCAAGCGGATGAGTTTCTAAAACGCCTAGTGCCAACACTTGAAAAGCTGTGGGTATCGCATAAGGCCGATGGTTGGGGCACTTTTGACAAGACAAAGGTTTGCGCAAGGGTATTTGAAATTGCAAAGGCCGACGACAAGTATCCATCCGAAAAGTCACTCGCTCGCTTCGAGAGGTTGCTCGAGACGTTGTATGCAAAAACCGAGAAGGCAATTCAAAAGTAGGCGGCCGGATGCGCAATCCGCGCGCGCTTCGGAATGCTGTGGCAAGGGATCGGTGGAACGCTTGATTGGTTACGACGAGTGGTTTGTCCGCCAAGTGGAAGAAGGGTTGGCGCAGATCGACCGCGGAGAAGTGCATGAACAGGACGAAGTTGCCGCTCGAATGGAAAAGCTTATCGGCGAAAAACAACGCCGTAGCTAGTGCAAGTCCGCTGGACCACCCGGGGCGGCGAGCCTGCCGAACGGCCTCAGTACGCAGTTATTTAATGTCTCTATAGTTCCGCACAACCTAAAGAGGAAGAGGGATTTCTCTCTGCGCAGGCCGACGCATTCGCGGGAGCGAATGCGGAAGAAAAAGCGTCGGCCTGCTCCGCTCGAAATGACGGGGGGAGAGCAAGCGGTAGCTGCCCTGACGGAATTCACTTATGGGATGGTACTTATTCTTGCTTTTTGGGGCGCCAGTTGACGAGGTTGCTAGTGTAGAGGGCGATGCAGAGGAGATTGGCGGGGACGAAGCCGAATTGGGCGGTGCGGATGCCGATGACGCACACAACGGCGCTGTTGATACCGGCGACGACCCAGCCTTGCCAGAGCTTCTTGCCAATGAGCACGGTGGCGAGCACGGTTAGCACGCAGGATAGATAGTCGAGCCGGATGATGTGGAGCATGTTCTGCATGTTGTGATGACGCGCGAGCAGCCGACTTCCTCCGGCATGAGAAGGTGCAATTGTGAGGCCATTCGTGCGGAGGCTCAGCGCAGGGTTCAATTCTCATGGAGGCTACAAGTCCTTGTAACGCTGCTACTTAAAGCCTCATGAAATAGGGGGCAAATCAAAGGGGCGGCATGCTTGCGGCGTTTATGGTCAGTCTGAGACAGTTTGTGTCAGCTTGAAACACTCTCGCGCGTGGATGCGACAGGGGCGGCCCAACACAAGAATCAACCGGACGAAACGGGGAGGGAGCAAAAGTGTTCCGAGGCACTCCGATTGCGAGGGCAGGAGGGACGCTTGGCATGGTTGCTTGGGGCGAGAAGGGACAGCAGTTCGTGTTAGAGTTTCCGGCCATAGGAGACAACGGTGGCGTACGCTGACTTGCGGGAGTTTGTGAGGAAGTTGGAGAAGGAAGGGGAGCTGAAGCGGATTCGCGCGGAAGTTGATCCGGTGCTGGAGATTACGGAGGTCGTGCAGCGGGTCATGCGAGGTAAAGAAGGCGGACAGGGAGGAATGCCTGTCCCACCAGGGCCGGCGGTGTTGTTCGAAAAACCGAAGGGGTCGCGGCATCCGTTGCTGATCAATGCGTTTGGGAGTGTGCGGCGGATGGCGCTGGCGTTGGAGGTAAACGAGCTGGATGAAGTGGCGGAGCGCATCCAGGGATTTCTGAAGATGGAAACGCCGCAAGGGTTCTTCGACAAGGTCAAGATGCTGCCGAAGCTGGCGGAGCTGGGATCGTTTTTCCCGAAGAGCGTGAAGAGCGGCCTGTGCAAGGAAGTGATCCAGAAGGGAAGCGACGTCAACCTGTTTGATTTTCCGATCCTGAAATGCTGGCCGCAGGACGGCGGGCGGTTCATTACGTTTCCGCTAGTGTTTACGAAGAATCCGGAGACGGGGAAGCGGAACGTGGGGATGTACCGGATGCAGGTTTACGACGAGCGGACTACGGGGATGCACTGGCAGACACAGAAACACGGGGCGGAGCATTTTCGGCGAGCGAAGGCGAAGAATCCGGAGGGCAGAATTCCCGTGAGCGTGGCGATTGGGGCCGATCCGGCGACGACGCTGGCGGGGATGCTGCCGATTCCGCCGGATTTGGACGAGATGATGTTCGCGGGATTTTTGCGGCGCGAACCGGTGGAAATGGCGCCGTGCGAGACGAACGACCTGGAAGTGCCTGCGAATGCGGAGATTGTGCTGGAGGGCTACGTCAACCTGAATGAGATGCGCACGGAGGGGCCGTTCGGAGACCACACGGGGTTTTATTCGCTGGAAGGGGAGTACCCGGTCTTTCATGTGGAATGCGTCACGCGACGCAAGGAGCCGATTTATTTGACGACGGTGGTGGGGCCGCCGCCGCAGGAAGATTTCTATATGGGATACGCGGTCGAGCGGGTGTTCCTGCCGGTGATGAAAATGCAGTATCCGGAAATTGTGGACTTGGCGATGCCTGCCGAGGGAATCTTTCACAACTTGATGATCGTGGCCATTCGAAAGTCCTATCCCGGGCATGCGCGCAAGGTCATGAATGCGATTTGGTCGTTGGGGCAGGCTATGTTCACGAAGGTGATCGTAGTGGTCGACCACGACGTAAATATTCACAACTATAGCGAGGTGGTCTGGAAGACGCTTTGCGCGCTGGATCCCGAGCGGGACGTGCAGTTCTCGTTGGGACCGATGGATACATTGGATCATGCGGCGCGGATGCAGGATTTCGGATCGAAGATGGGGATTGATGCGACGCGCAAGTGGGCATCGGAAGGATTTACGCGGCCATGGCCAGATGAAATTTTGATGGACGAGGCCACGAAGAAGAAAGTAGATAGCTTGTGGAAATCACTGGCGCTGGATAAGACGTGAGATCTCGTGCCTGCGAACAGAAAAAAACCAATCGGTAAGTTAAAAAAACAAGTAGTACTTCGCCGTGCGGTGAGGCTGATTTCAAAGGATAACCGTCCCTGCGTACAGGGGACGGGAAATGCAAAACCACAACTGCTTGTGGTCCCTGAAGGAAATACCCACAATATGAGCAGGTACTATCGGCCAATACCCCCCGAATTGCCTAGAACTACCCGTATTGATAGGACAACAGCCCTATAGATTCCCTTGACGGTCGGAGTGATAGAATGTCATAAAGCTCCCACGGGCTGCTTCCCCGGGAGTCCGCGGCGCAGTCGGGGAAGAGCAAAACGGTCGTGATTTCGAGTGTGTTCGAATGCCGGGGTGGCGTTCCTCGTGAGCGAATCGCGCGAAGTGATGAATGTGCGGCAGGCGTCGCAGTATCTGGGCATCTCCCCGGATACCCTGTACCGTTACATCACGGAAGGCGAAATTCCCGCGTTTAAACTCGGCAACCGTTGGAAACTGCGTAAAACGATCCTGGACCGCTGGATGGAACGGAAGATGAGTCAGGCGACCGCGAGGCGGCGGTAGACTGTCGCGTGAAATAGGGACGTTGGCTAGAAAAGGGGCCGCGAAATGCTTGGAATGGGAAAAAAGAGCCGGCAACTCGTGGGACTGGATATCGGATCCAGTTCGATCAAGGCCGTGGAATTGAAATCGACGAAGTCGGGATATGAGCTGGTGAGCTTCGGCATGGAAATGCTGGCGCCGGACACGGTGGTGGACGGAGCGATCATGGACGCGCCGCAAGTGGCGAACGCCATCAGCAAAATATTCGATGCCCAGCGCATCAAGACAAAAAACGTGGCGACATCGGTTTCGGGACATTCGGTGATCGTCAAGCGCGTGCCGCTGCCGTTGATGACCGAAGACGAGCTTTACGACCGTATTCCTTCCGAAGCCAGCCAGCACATTCCCTTCGACATCGCGGACGTGAACCTGAGCTATCAACTGCTGGAGTCCATGGACTCGCAAATGGACGTTCTGCTGGTGGCAGTGAAGAAAGACAAAATTTTGAATCACACCAACGTGCTGGCGCAGGCGGGAAAGACGCCAGTGGTGGTGGACATCGACGCTTTTGGCTTGCAGAACTGCTTCGAAGTCAATTATGAGCCGGATGCGGGGCAGACGGTGGCGCTGCTGAACATCGGCGCGAGCGTGATGAACATTAATATCGTGCGCGGAGGCGTGCCGTTGTTCACGCGCGACGTCAGCGTGGGCGGCAACCAGTACACTGATGCGCTGCAGAAGGAACTGGACCTCAGCTTCGAAGATGCGGAGCGCTTGAAGAGAGGGGATTCGCTGCCGAGCGTCACCGACGAACAGAAGCAACAGATATTGCGCAGCGTTTCTGACATTCTGACGCTGGAAATCCAAAAGACGTTCGACTTTTTCCGGGCAACCGCCAGCGGCGAGAATATTCAGCGAATCATAGTGGCGGGCGGCACGGCGCGGGTTCCTGGCCTGGTGGACTTGCTGCGCGAAGAATTCGCGATGCCCGTGGAAGAATTGAATCCCTTCCGCAAGGTGTTGATCGACCCCGGCAAGCACAGTGACGACCAGATTCGTGAAATGGCGCCGCGGCTGGTGATTGCCGTAGGTTTGGCGCTGAGGAGCTTCGACTAGCCATGATCCGCATAAACCTTCTAGGACAAATTAGACCGAAAGCCGCACGTCGTCCGGTAGACACGGGAGCAGCCCTGCCGGTGGTGTTCATCGGGGCGGGACTGGTGCTAGGGGCCCTGGTTCTCGGATTTTTCTACTACACCTGGCAGCAGCAGCTGAACAAAGAAAACGCGGAAATCAAGAGGCTAACCGCCCAAAAGACGGAACTGGAACAGACCAAACAGCAAGTGGAGGCGTTCGAGAAGCAAAAGGTTGTGCTGCAGCAGAGGGTCTCGACGATCGAGCAGTTGCAGCGCGACCGCACCGGCGGGCAGGAACTGCTGGACATGGTCGCCAACACGGTGTCGCGGACGGAAAACCTGTGGCTCACGGAAATGGTCCGCAAGGGCAGTACGCTTTCGATGGAAGGGACTTCCGCGTCGGTGAACGCGGTTGCGAACTTCATCACCGCGCTGAAGCGGTCCGGCTACTTCCAGAAGGTCGAAATCAAGGAAACGAAGCAGGACGAGAAGAGCACGGCAGTGCAATCGTTTGGATTCCAGATATCGGCTGAAATCACTCCGCCCAACGCAGTGCAGGCACGGCCGGCCAACACACCGGCACCGGCTGCAGCTGCGAAGGCGCCGGCGAAGAAAGGGTAAGGGGCGCCATGGCCAATCCATTTCGAGATATGTCCGTGATCATGCAGGCCCTGGTGGCCGCGGCAGTCGCAGTCGTGCTGGTGCTGGTGGGAGTTTACGTGCCGGGTTCGCCAATCGCGCGGGAACGGGACGAGGTGGACAGCGCCGTGCTGACGCGCACCAAGCTAAACCAGGAAGTCACCCAGCTCCAGGTTTACAAGCAGCGGTATGGAGAATTGAAACAGCAGATGGACGCACTCTCGAAACAATTGGAGACGCTGAAAACCATCGTGCCCGAGGAAAAAGAAACGGACGAGTTTATCCGGCTGTTGCAGGGAGCGGCGAGCGCGTCCAACGTGCAGATCCGGCGCTTGACGGCGCAGGCGATCGTACCGAAGGAATATCACTACGAAATGCCATTTGAGGTGCAGGCCGACGGCCCGTACTTCAATGTTCTGGATTTCTTCGGGAGGCTGGGCCGGCTATCGCGAATCATCAATGTGGGCGATCTGGCGTTTGACGACCCGGAAAAGGCGAAAGGCGCAAAGTACCCGACGCGTCCTGGAACAACGGTTTCTGGAATTTTTACGGCAACAACATTCTTCACCAAACCCGCCGATACGATGGGTCCGGCTCCTGCAGCCGGAACCAAGCCTGCAGCTGGGGCGGCCCGGTAATGGTGAACGGGAATGAGCGACCTATGCGTTCAGCGATAACTCTCGGACTAGGGATTCTGATGGTGGCAGCGGCGCCCGGATTGCGGGCGCAGGCGAATCCGGCAGCTCCCAACAGTGCGAAGCCTGCACAGGCGGGCACGGGCAAGCCGGCGCAGCAAGCCCCGGCCAAGCCAGCGGCAACGAAACCGGCCCCGCAAACTGCGGCCAAGCCGACAGCACCTGCTGCGGCCAAGCCAGCGCCGCAAACTACGGCTAAGCCAGTGGCTCCAACTGCGACCAAGCCGGCACCACAAGCTGCCAGCCCGGCCGGCAAACCAGCAGACAAGCCTGCTGCAAAGCCTGCCGCGAAGGGAGCAGCCAAGAGCAAGGCGCCGGTGAAGCGAGCAGCCAAGACGGTCGAAAAACCCAGGACTCCAGGAACAACGCCCGCGGCCGCGGAAAGCGAAGTGAAACAAGCTCGGCGGGATCCCTTTGAATCGCTGCTCGGACGCCAGGCGAACAAGGGTCCGGCGAATCTTCCCCCGGGCAAGTTGGGTTTGCAAGTAAGCACGCTGCGGCTCGACGGTATCGTGCGGGCGCCGAATGGCATGATCGCGGTGGTTTCGAATCCGCAATCGCGCACGTATTTCCTGCGTGAAGGGGACCGCCTTTATGACGGCAGCGTGGAAAAGATTTCGATGGACGGTGTTTCCTTCCATGAAGAAGGAAAAGATGCTTTCGGGAAGCCCGTCGAACGACAAGTGAATAAACGAATTTACTCCAGTCCAGGAGAACAGCAATGAAGACGAATCGGCCGGCCCTTCGGCATGGCTACCTGATCCTTGCAAGCATGGCGCTGGCGAGCAGCCCGGTGCTTGCGCAGACGCAGGCGGCCGCAGGCAGGAGCGCGACTACAGCGGTTATATCCAGCGTCGCGATTACGCAAGCGCCACAACGGGCGGCGGTACGCGTGGAGGGCGAGGGACGGCTCGACGTTCACGCCGGACGCATGCAGAACCCGGATCGGCTGGTGCTGGATTTCGCAGGGGCGCGGCTGGCGGTGCAGAAGACGGTTATCCCGGGGATATCCGCTCCTGTGCGAGGCGTGCGTATCGGGCAATACCGTCCGGATGTCGCGCGCGTGGTCATCGATCTAACGACCGCGACACCCTACCAAGTTTCCCGAGACGGCGAAGCGGTGGTCATTTACTTCGAGACGCCGTCAACGACTCCGGTATTGCCGGCGTCAAGCGCGACAACTTTGACTTCGCAGCAGAATGAGAAGGCGCGGCAGGAATTCCATTACACCGAAGCGTCGCCTCGTCTGGTTGCCAGCCGTCCGGCAAAGAATTTAGAGATTTCTGCTCCTCGCTTCGCTTTGCCAAGTGAACTGACCCAGCCCTCATTTACACTGGCATCGTTCAGCGAAAGGAAAGAACCTGTTCGTCCGGATTCCACGGCGCAGCAGGCGTCTCAGCAAGCAGTACAACAGGCTACTGCGGCGGCCACGACGATGGCGGCATCGTCAGCGGCACAGGCCCCGGCAGCAGCGGGTCCGGCCCCGGCGGGAAAATATACGGGAGAGCCGATCTCCGTAAACCTGAAGGACGTCGACCTGAAGGACTTCTTCCGCTTGATTCACGAGATCAGCGGCTTAAACGTCGTGCTGGATCCCGCAGTCAAGGGAAGTCTTACCATCGTGCTGGATGACGTGCCCTGGGATCAGGCGCTGGACATTGTGTTGCAGAACAACAGCCTCGACAAACAATTGAACGGCAACGTTTTGCGTATTGCGACGCGTTCGACTCTCAAGACAGAAGCCGAAACGCAGCGCGACCTCGAAAAGGCACAGGCCGAAGCGGTTGCCCCGGTGACCGTCACACGTGTCCTCAGTTATTCCAAGGCGGCGACCATGTCGGCAACGCTGAAGAAGTTCCTCAGCGCGCGTGGCGATATTCTGTATGATGACCGTTCGAACCAGATCATCATTCGAGACATTCCGTCAGTCATTCCGGTCATTGATAACCTGATCCGGCAACTGGATCGCAAGTCGCAGCAGGTGGAAATCGAAGCACGCGTAGTTTCCGCGTCGCGTTCTTTCGCGCGGGACATCGGAACACAACTGGCGTTTTCCGGCACGGGATTGGGGGGGCGAAACATAATCGGAGGAGATTCCGATGTCGGCAAGAGCACCTTTGGAACGACGAATCCTCTGCCGCCGATCAGCATCGCGAAATCAGACCCGCCGGTGATGCCGTTTGTTACCAACCTTGGTGCGGTGGCGCCGACGAGCGGCTTATTGCTTGCGCACCGTTCGACAAACTTTGCGGTGGACTTCTTCATCACCGCCGCGGAAGCCAAGGGCGTTGGCAAACTGCTCTCCAAGCCGAAAGTGATTACACAGAACAACGAGAAAGCGACGGTCAAGCAGGGAACCAAGATTCCGATTCAGACGACCATCAACAATACGATCTCGGTGCAGTTCATTGACGCGGTGCTAAAGCTGGAAGTCACTCCGCAAATCACCGCCGAAGGCACGGTGTTCATGGACGTGCTGGTGGAGAACACGCAAATCGACACCGGTATTCCCCGCGTGCAGGGAATTCCTGCACTTGATACGGAAGCCGCGGAAACCAAAGTGACCGTGGCCGACGGCGGCACCGTGGTCATCGGCGGCATCATCATCTCAACACAGCGCGTTGATATCCAACAGGTTCCACTGGTGGGCAGCTTGCCGCTCATCGGGCACCTCTTCAAACGCACGAGCGTTACCACCCAGTCGAATGAACTACTGTTCTTCCTGACCCCGCGAATTATCCCTGGGTAATTTAAGGGAATAGTTTCACAACTTAAGCCAGAAACGAGGAGACAACGGTCTCCTCGTTCTATTTATGAAGACACTTCTGCATCGCCGCCACATGCTCACTTCAGGCTTTTCGGGAGCGAAGATCGACTCGCTGCTGATCACCAGCCCAGCCAATTGGTATTACTTGGCAGGATTCACAGGGCAGTCTGGCGCCCTCGTTGTGTCGCGGAAGGGCACCACCCTCATTACGGACGGCAGATTCATGGTTCAGAGCCGCGCAGAGGTGTCCAGAGTTCGCATCGTCCAGCAGAGAGGCTCCCTGTTTGAATTCGTGGGCCGGTTCTTGAAAGAAACGAGGGCCCGACGCGTGGGATTCGATCCTATGCAGCTTACGGTGGATCAGTTGCACACGCTGCGCAGAGCGGCTGGTGCCCGAGTACGCTGGGTCCCCACGCCGGGCAAGGTGGAGAGCCTCCGAATGCGAAAGGATGCGGCTGAACTCGTCCAAATGCGACTAGCAGCCAACCTGGCAAGCGAGCTAGTGCAATCCGCCATAAAACTATTGAAGCCTGGGATTCGAGAATCTGAGGTAGGGGCGGAGGTCGAATACCAGATGAGAAAAAGAGGGGCGTCGGGACCAGCCTTTGAAACCATCGTGGCATTTGGAGAGAGAACGGCCCTGCCGCATGCGCGGCCTACGGCCAAACGACTGAGGAAAAATGAGTTGGTCGTCCTAGACCTGGGTGCTATACTCGGCCACTATTGCAGCGACATAACCCGCACGGTGTACATGGGGCGGGCCCCAAAACGCGTCCGGACTTGGTACCAGGCGGTTTTGGAGGCCCAGAAGGCAGCGATCGAGGCAGCAAGAAGCGGCGCGGCCTGCGGGGACGTTGATGGCGCGGCGAGGCAAGTCCTGGCGGGGTATCATCTCGATCATTTGTTTGTTCACAGTACGGGCCATGGGCTTGGACTCGAAGTGCACGAGGATCCCAGGGTGGCGCGGGGGCAGAAGAAGCGCCTGGAGCCGGGAAACGTAATCACGATTGAACCCGGCGTGTATTCGGCGGGCATCGGGGGGATTCGTATTGAAGACGATGTCGCCATTCACGCTGGCCGCACGGAAGTACTGACCCGCGCACCGCGGGATCTCATCGAGATTTAGAACAGGCATGAAACGCAAAAAGCCGAGCAAGTCCAGTCCGTCGTTTGAGAATCCGGAAATTCAGCAGATCGAACAGCTCTTTCAGTTCATGACGGAGCATAATTTAGAGGAATTTGAATATTCGAGGGGCGACCTGAAGATAAGGCTGCGCAAGCCTTCGGCCGCGGTCGGAGCCGTAACGCGGACCGTGGCTGCGCCAGAGATCATTGTTCCTGGCTCGGTGGAAGGTTCTCAGGCGTTATCCAGTGGCGCGCAAGCCCCTGCCGCTGAGGGGCGCTCTACTGAAGATTTGCACTTGGTCAAATCCCCTATTGTTGGCACGTTTTATGAGTCTCCCAGTCCAGGGACGGAGGCTTTCGTGAGAGTAGGCAGCTACGTGGAGACGGGGAAGATCCTGTGCATTGTGGAAGCGATGAAGCTCATGAATGAGATCGAATCGGACGTGTCGGGCGAAGTCATTCGCATCTTCGTTGAAAACGGACAGCCGGTCGAATATGGGCAGCCTCTGTTTGGCATCCGTCCGAGCCGGAAGAAGTAGCCGGCACTCCAGACCATGTTCCAGAAGATTCTAGTAGCCAATCGCGGGGAGATCGCCCTGCGGGTCATCTGCGCCTGCAAGGAACTGGGGATATCCACGGTCGCAGTTTATTCGGAGGCGGATCGCAATTCCCTCCATGTGCGCTTCGCGGATGAGGCGGTTTGCATCGGGCCGGCGCGGAGCAGCGAGAGTTACCTGAACATCCCGCAGGTGATCAGTGCCGCCGAGATCACGAATGTGGATGCCATTCATCCTGGGTACGGGTTCCTCTCCGAAAACGCCAACTTTGCCAAGGTCTGCGAAGCGTCGGAAATCACGTTCATCGGCCCGAGGCCGGAAATCATCGAAATGATGGGGGAAAAAGACCGCGCGCGACGGGAAGTGAAGACCGCCGGCCTGCCCACGATCCCGGGGAGCGAGGGGGTCGTTGACGGGGAAGAGCAACTTGCCAAAGAGGCGGCGCGCATCGGGTACCCGCTTATTCTGAAAGCCTCGGCGGGCGGAGGCGGGCGCGGCATGCGGGTGGTGCGCAAGCAGGATGAACTTCTATCCGCGTACCAAACAGCGCGCAGCGAGGCGCAGCAAGCCTTTGGGACGCCAGACGTGTACGCGGAAAAATTTCTCGAGCATCCCCGCCACATCGAGTTTCAGGTGCTGGGCGACCAGCATGGGAAGGTCATCCATCTGGGCGAACGCGAGTGCAGCATCCAGCGGCGGCACCAGAAATTGGTGGAGGAATCACCTTCGCCGGTCGTAGATGCCAAGCAGCGCAAGGAACTGGGCGCCAGGGTAGTGAAGGCGCTGGAAAAAATCGGCTACACGAATGCGGGAACGGTTGAGTTCCTGATGGATCAAGACGGCGCGATGTATTTCATTGAGATGAATACGCGCATTCAGGTCGAGCACCCCGTGACGGAGCTCGTCACGGGAGTGGATTTGATCAAGGCGCAAATTCGCATTGCCGCGGGGGAAAGGATGGATGATGCGACCGGAGCGATTATTCCTTCCGGTCATGCGATTGAATGCCGCATCAATGCGGAGGATCCGGTTACGTTTGTTCCGTCCGCGGGTCGCATTACGACGTTCCAGGCACCAGGAGGCACAGGCGTGCGCGTGGATTCCGCCGCGTATGCCGACGCGGTCATTCCCCCGTACTACGATTCGATGATTGCAAAGCTGATCGTTAAGGGACGCGACCGCGCCGAAGCGATCGGCCGCATGAAGCGGGCGCTTGAGATGTTTGTGATTGAGGGAATCAAGACGTCGATTCCATTGCACCGCCGGATTTTGGCCGATCCGGACTTTGCCTCAGGGAACTTTGATACCCACTTCATCGAAAGACTGCTGGGGACGAACGGAAAATAAAACGTTGAACCGGCTTGTTCTACCGCGGCTGTATGTGATATTAGACGCAGCATTGCTTACCGTTCCCGAAACAGAGTGCGCTCAAAAACTTGCCGATGCCGGTGTCCGGTTGCTGCAATACCGGAACAAGCGGGCGTCCACTCGCGAACTCTTCGAATCTTCAATAGAGCTGGTTTCGCTGCTTGCACCGATGAATGTTTCGGTAGTGGTGAATGACCGGGCCGATGTCGCGGTCCTTGCAGGAGCAAACGGCGTCCACGTTGGCCAGGAAGATTTAGGCGTGGAGAAAGGGCGGCAGGTGGTTGGACCGGAGAAACTGGTAGGCGTGTCCACACACAATGTCGAACAATTCCAGCGCGCCGCCGCATCTTCCGCGGATTACATCGCCGTTGGACCCATCTTTGCGACCGGCACAAAGTCAAATCCCGATTCTGTCGTCGGCACGGAGTTCATCCGAAAGGTTAGGCTGCTAACTGATAAACCGATTGTGGCTATTGGAGGCATCACGCTGGAGCGGGCTCCTGAGATAATCGAGTCGGGGGCGGATTCCGTGGCGGTCATCAGCGATATTCTGGCCGCCCCTGAGCCTGGGATGCGAGCCAGGCAGTACATCAACCTGCTGGGAGCCGCTAACCACGCGGCGTCAGGCTGAGGCATTCGGCGAATGGCAGACACGGCACATCCTCTCGCGGACACCCGAGCAAAATCGGAGGCTGGCTTTGTGCGGGCCATCGGATTGTTCGACGGCACGATGATCGTCGTGGGCTCGATGATTGGATCGGGCATCTTCATTGTGGCTGCGGATATTTCGCGGCAGACGGGTTCCCCGGGTGGACTGCTGCTTACCTGGATTCTTACTGGACTGTTGACGATTTCCGCCGCGCTTTCTTATGGGGAACTGGCCGCCCTATTTCCGCACGCGGGCGGGCAGTACGTTTATTTGCGCGAAGCTTACTCGCCACTCTGGGGATTTCTCTACGGTTGGACGCTTTTTCTGGTGATTCAGACGGGGACGATCGCGGCCGTGGCCGTGGGATTCGCGCGCTATTTGGGCGTCTTGTGGCCGGCGATATCACCTAATGTGTGGATCGTTCACCCCATCGCGCTCGGCTCGAAGTACGCCATCAGTCTTTCAATACAGCAATTGGTGGGCGTGTTGATGATCGTGTTCCTGACGTTCATCAATACGCTTGGCGTGCGGCTCGGAAAACTGATTCAAAACGTGTTCACGAGCGCGAAGACGCTGTCGCTCGTGGGATTAATTTTCCTGGGCATTTTTGTGGGAAGAAATGCCGGTGCGATTATCGAGAATTTCGGCCACTTCTGGACGATTCGCAATGCGCAACCCATCGAGCCGGGCGCGAAATTCCTGAGAAACTTTGTGCCGACAATCACCGCCGCCAGCGGCGCGTTTGGGCTGTTTGTGGCTTACGGCGTAGCTCAAGTCGGTTCGCTCTTTTCGGCGGACGCTTGGAACAACATCGGCTTTACTGCGGCCGAGGTGAAAAATCCGAAGCGCGACGTGGCGCTCTCGATGGCATTCGGCACCATCATCGTGATCACTCTGTATTGCCTCGCGAATCTGGCCTATCTTTGCACGTTGCCGCTGGTGCAGATTCAGACCGCTCCTGATGATCGCGTGGCCAGCGCGGCTTTGAACGCCATCTTTGGTCCCCCTGGCGCGATGATCATGGCAGGGGCGATCATTATTTCCACGTTTGGTTGCAACAACGGTTTGATCCTTGCTGGCGCCCGCGTCACTTACGCCATGGCAAGAGATAGTCTTTTTTTCAAGTCCACCGGCACGCTAAACAAAAAGGGCGTCCCCGGCACGGCGCTGATTTACCAAGGGGTTTGGATCGCAATCCTGATATTGCTGAGAACGCGGCGGGTGGATGCGGCGGGCGCAGTCACCTACGGCAATCTTTATAGCGACCTGCTTAATTACGTTGTTTTTGCCGCGCTGCTCTTTTACGTGTTGACGATCATAGGAATTTTTGTGCTGCGAGCGAAACGGCCGGATGCCGAGCGGCCCTATCGTGCTTTCGGTTACCCAATTGTTCCTACGCTCTATGTATTGGCGGCGGTCGCGATCATGCTCGTGCTCCTGCTCTATCAGACTCAAACGGCGGGGAAGGGCCTGGAGATCGTTTTGATTGGAGTTCCGGTCTACCTGTTGTGGTCGTGGTGGTCGCGGCGAACAGTCAGAACAAGTTCCACGCAATAACTAGATTTTCTTGTAGGGGCGCAGCATGCTGCGCCCCTACAATGCTTAAAGCCAAATTGGAAGTATCCAGGAAAACTGGGAAGCCGGGGAATTTCCCCCAAAAGGAGGAGTTGCATGGGCAACCCCTTGTTCGCAAGAAAGCCGATGAGCATGTTGCTCGCGGAAGCGCAGGAGGAAGGCGGGCACAGCCTGAAGCGCACGCTCGGCCCGTTTCAATTGACGGCGCTGGGCGTGGGAGCGGTCATCGGTGCGGGCATATTTGTGTTTTCGGGACTGGGTGCGCACTATGCCGGGCCGGGCCTGATGCTCTCGTTCGTGCTCTCCGGACTGGGCTGCGCGTTTGCGGCGCTGTGCTACGCGGAGTTTGCAGCGATGATTCCGCTGGCGGGCAGCGCTTACACCTACGCCTACGCTACCCTCGGCGAACTATTCGCTTGGATTATCGGCTGGGACCTCACGCTTGAGTATGCCATGGGCGCCAGCACGGTCTCATCGGGCTGGTCGAACCACTTCATCGAGTTGCTTAATATTTTCAAAATAAAGATGCCTTTGTGGTTGGCCTACGATCACTGGACGGGACTGAGCACCGCTACGAAAATCGTCGCGCGCCAGATGGCGCAGGCCTCCGACGCGACGTTGCAGCCGGGCACGCAAGCTTTCCTCGACAAAGTAGATGGCATCATCAAAGCCCAGTCGCCGGAATTGGTTCAGCAAGCTCACGTGCTTCTCAATGCTCCGACGTTATTCGGGTCGGAAATCGGTTTCAATCTGCCCGCATTTTTGATCGCTCTCATCATCACCGCGGTCTTGGTCATCGGCATCAAAGAAAGCGCGCGCTTCAATTCCACGATCGTGGCCATCAAAGTCTCCGTGGTTCTATTCGTCATCGGCCTGGGAATCCGCTACGTCGATTTTTCCAATTGGGGCCATGACTGGTCCACGTTCGCGCCCATGGGATTTGCCGGGATCGGGGCGGGAGCGGCGTATGTCTTTTTTGCCTACATTGGATTTGATGCAGTTTCCACGACCGCGCAGGAAGCGAAGAATCCGCAGCGGGACTTGCCCATCGGGATCATAGCTTCCCTGTTGATCTGCACAATTCTCTACATCTCGGTCGCCGGCGTGCTCACTGGTATGGTGCACTGGCAGGACGTAAACATCGAGGCGCCGATTGCGCGGGCGTTCCTGGACCGCGGATTGGCGACGGCCTCCCATATCGTCACGCTGGGGGCGCTGGCGGGACTGACGAGCGTGATGTTGGTCATGCTTCTTGGCCAAACGCGGGTGCTTTATTCGATGGCCAACGACGGCCTGCTGCCGAAGAAGTTCTTTGCGGCAATCCATCCGAAATTCCGCACGCCGTACAAGAACACCATGCTTGTTGGTTTGCTGGCGGCCATCGTTGGCAGCGTGACGCCAATCGATGACATCGGAAAGATGGTCAACATCGGGACGCTACTGGCCTTCGTGATTGTGTGCATCGCCGTAATGATTCTGCGTAACACTAATCCCGATCAGCCGCGCCCCTTCCGTACACCGTGGGTGCCGGTCGTGCCAATTCTTGGAATCCTGTTCAACGGCTACATGATGTACAAGCTCGGGTGGGTGAACTGGGCCCGCCTCATCATTTGGCTGATCATCGGACTGGTGATTTATTTTACTTACAGCCGTTACCACAGCCGGATCAGCAATCCGCAACAACAGTAAGAGTTCCTTGCAGCTGGCCGGGTGCTATGGCGCCCGGTCTTTCTTCAGATTGTCAAATGCTTACTCTGCATTCGTCATAGCAATTCAGGTAAAGTATTGTTTCCGTTGATGGCACGATGAGATCCTTCCGCGCCAGCCTAAAAGAACTTTGGAGCCGCCTCACGTGGCCCGATCTGGTTTCCACCGCAGTGGCAGCCGGAGGATTGATGGCCGCCATCTTTGGGTTCAACGGCGGCTTTTTCAGCTTCTTGAAATATCTGGCGGTTCTTGCCGGCGTTTATCTTTTGTTCCGGTTCATTGGCTGGTGGAGAAACCGCCTGCTGTGGAGTTTGCGCAACCGCTTGATCGTTGCCTATTTGTTCATCGCGTTTGTTCCCATCTTGTTGACGGTGACGCTCGTCTTTCTGGCCGGCCGCATTCTGTATTCCCAATTGGGCGCCTATCTTTTGCACGAGGACATCCAGCAACGCATTGAAATGATGGCGGATATCTCGGAGCACATTGCCATCGCGCATCAAACGCTCCCGCCCAATGTTACGGAACGTGAGTCCGAGCGCATCCTGGCGGCACAGTCTCATGCAGTGCATGACCAGGAACTCCCGGGACTTAGCATCAGTTTCTCCAGTGATACCTCGCTCCTTCGCAAGGTAGCTTCCCCTGGCAAGAAATCGTTTGCCGGACTATTGCATCAGGGCGATACGCTTTCGCTGACGAGTCTCCGGGCCATTCCAGATCGTAACGGTGAGCGGGTAATAACACTCCGCGTGCCGGTCACATCCGATTTTCTGAGTACCGTCGCGCCGGATCTGGGCGCGATCCAGCTAAACCTGATGGAGCGGTACGAGGGCAGCGCCCAAAAGGAAGTCATCTATTCATCCGGCGATAAACACTACAAAGTGGCGAATCGTATCGTGGCGAGCAACCGCAGGTTGCAGGACCCCATGTTTTGGATCGACATTCCGGTAAACGTTGTATCCAGCTTTGATTCGGTATTTGTCGCAAAGGACGGCAAAGTGGAGAAATCGCGTCCCGTCTTAGCGGTATTCAATGCGCGGCCGTTGCGATTGAGCCGCAGGATTTTCGCGACGCTCGGAGAGTTGCGGGACTCTTACCTCCTGCTGCTCATTGTTGTAGGAGTGGTGTTCCTGTTCATTGAAGCTGCCGCGCTGGCTACTGGAATTGTGCTCACGCGGCGGATTACCAGGGCTGTCGCCGACCTATACCGCGGCACCCAGTACGTGCAAGCCATGGACTTCTCTCATCGCGTCCAAATCGAGAAGCGCGACCAACTGGGTGAGCTGGGCGAATCATTCAACAAGATGACCGGTTCGATCGCTAATCTTGTCGAGGAGGAAAACAAGCGCCGCCGCCTTGAGAATGAGATTTCCATCGCCCGGGAAGTTCAAAACCAGCTTTTTCCGAGCACCTTGCCATCGGTCCCGGGAGTCGAAATCGAAGCCATTTGCAAGGCCGCGCGTTCCGTCAGCGGAGACTACTATGACTTCATTCAGCTCAGCCCAACGCATATCGCCATTGCGATCGCGGATATTTCCGGGAAGGGAATCTCCGCTGCACTTCTCATGGCCAGCCTGCAAGCGGCGCTGCGCAGCCAGATGCTGGCAGAAGGCAGCGAACGCCTAAGTATGGTTGAGCTGGTTTCGCGGCTGAACAAGCATCTGGTGCGCAACACCGGCGATGACCGGTTCGCGACTTTTTTCATTGCGATTTATGACAGCGCCACGCGAACGCTGCGTTATACAAATGCGGGTCACCTTCCGGCATTTCTGATCTGCAGCGGCGCTTCGCAGCAATTGGATAAAGGCGGCATGGTCCTAGGCGTCGTGGAAGACTACGCCTATGAGGAAGGATCGCTGACAGTAAGGCCCGACTCGCTGCTGATTGGATACAGTGATGGCTTGATTGAACCGGAAAATGTTTACGGAGAAGAATTTGGGATTCGCCGGCTGCAGGAAGCCGCAGTCCGTGTGCAAGGCGCCGCGCCGCTCATGGTCGCAGAGTCCCTAATGGCCGCTGTGGAGGAGTGGGCCGGAACTCCCGAACAGGCTGATGATATGACGGTAATCGTCGCGCGGCTCCGGTAGTACGGCTGCTTCGGCTAGGCTATACTGAAAATCCTTCCGAGAGATTTTACCGGGGAGAAGAATGTCGCTTCGTAATCGGGTGGCGCTGGTAACAGGCGGGAGCAGGGGCATTGGCCGCGGGCTTGCTTTACGGCTGGCGCAGGATGGAGCGCGGATGGCCATTGCCTATCGCTCCAATAAAGTGGCGGCGCAGCAGACCCTGCGGCAGTTGCAGGCAAGCGGGGCGGATTGCGTTGCCGTCGAGACAGACATCACCGATGCGGGGCGCTGCGATCAGCTGATCAAAACAGTTGTTGATCGGTTCGGGCGGCTCGACGTCATCGTTAACAATGTGGGAGATTTTCGCTGGGGCACGCTGGCGGAATCGTCGCTGCAAGACTGGCAAAACATCTTTACCTCAAATCTGCTCACCGTTTTGTACATGTGCCGTGCCGCGTTGCCGCACATGCGGAAGGCCCGCTGGGGCCGGATCATCAATTTGGGCGCCGTCGGTGCGGAGCGCGCGTTCGGCCAGGCGAAAATCTCGGCCTACGCCGCAGCCAAGGCCGCGGTCGTAGCGTTGTCCCGTTCGTTGGCGCTCGAGGAAGCCAAGAACGGGATCACCGTGAACGTCGTGAACCCCTCCAGCATCGATGAAAACGAGCTGACGCTGGAAGAGGCCCGCAAGATTCACGACGCTCGTTTTCCGATCGGTCGCCCGCCGACAGTAGAAGATGTTGCCGCGGCAGTGGGGTTTTTCGCCTCCGAAGAGGCCGAGTACGTTACGGGACAGGTCCTCAATGTCAGCGGCGGCTGGATGCTTTGATCTGACCGTGAACCTCCCATGAAAGCCCTCACTGCTGCCGAAATGCGCGAAGTCGATCGGCTCACCACCGAGCGTTACGGTATTCCAAGCCTGCAATTGATGGAGGCTGCTGGCAAAAACGTCGCGGACGCGGTTCTGCGTGAGTTTTCTCCTGGATTGCCGCAGCGCGTCACCCTTCTCTGCGGCAAGGGAAATAATGGCGGCGACGGCTTAGTCGCCGCCAGACACCTGAGAGCCGCTGGGATCGGTCTGCGCGTGTGCCTCTTCGCCAATCCGCGGGAGATGCACGGCGATGCGGGTGCAAATCTCGCCCGTTTTCTCGAAGCGGGAAACACAGTCCTCGCCGTCGAAGATGAAGCTGCTTGGGCCAGCGCATGGCCCGCGGTTGCTGATTCGGAGGTCATCGTTGATGCTCTCTTGGGAACGGGCCTGCGCGGCGCGGCCACCGGACTAATTGCACAAGCAATCGAAGACATCAATCGCCTGTCGGCTCATGCGACTGCGGCGCGTCCCGCACTGATTCTTGCAGTGGATACTCCTTCCGGGCTGCCTTCCGATGGGCAGAGTGCCGAAGGTCCCGTTCTCCGTGCACACCGGACTGTCACTTTTACGGCGCCTAAGGTCAGCCAGCTCCTTTCTCAGGATGCAGACGCGGTCGGTGCTTTGGAGGTTTCCGCGATTGGCTCTCCTGCCGCGCTGGTTGAAGAACTTGGACAGGGAAAGCTTCGCTGGGCTGGGCCGGATGAATTTGATCAGTTGCCACTGGTTCGTTCCGCCAAATCCCACAAAGGCACTTTTGGGCATGTCCTCCTCATCGCCGGTTCGCTCGGGAAGAGCGGCGCCGCTGTTCTCTCGGGCCGGGGCGCGTTACGGACCGGCGCAGGTCTGGTCACGATAGCTACACCCGACATTGTGTTGCCCCACATTGCGGTGGGCCAGCCCGAATACATGTCTGAGAGTCTGGAGTCGACTGACGAAGGCACGATTGCTTTCAGCAGCCTCGAAGGGAATAGCTTCGAAGAAATCTTGAAGGGCAAGACCGTTCTTGGCATCGGTCCGGGTCTTGGCACGCACTCCGAAACGCAGAAATTCATTCGCACCGTCGTTCGCGAGACGCCCCTGCCCACGATTTTGGATGCAGATGGGTTGAACGCCTTTGCCGGCAGCGGCGACCTTTTTCGCGACCGCCAATCGAAATTTCTAGCTCTTACGCCTCATCCCGGTGAAATGGGCCGGCTTCTCGGAATCGCCACTCTGGCCATTCAGGCAGACCGCCTCGCAATGGCGCTTGATGCGGCACGGCGCTGGAACGCGCATTTTGTCCTCAAGGGCTATCACACAATCGTGGCTTCCCCGGACGGGCAAACCTTTGTCAGTACGACCGGCAATGCCGGCTTGGCGAAGGGCGGCACGGGCGATGTCCTTACCGGGATCCTCGCGGCGCTTATTGCGCAGTTTGGCTCGGACGACGGAGCGCGCGTGCTGAGCCTCGGCGTCTATCTTCACGGCCTGGCCGCGGAGTCGGCAACGCGCGGAACGGATCTGTCCGGCCTCCTCGCCGGCGAGGTCGCGGATGCCGTGCCCGATGCCCGGCTGAAACTCCTCGAGGAGCTACGCAAGGGTGACTGAGGAAATCATTACGCATTCGGCCGAAGAGACCACCAACTGGGGCAGGGAATTCTCCAAGCGCCTTAAGGCTCCCGTTCTCGTGCTTCTCACGGGCGATCTGGGGACGGGAAAGACAACGTTAACGAAAGGCATCGTTTCCGGGCTAGGCGCCGCGAACGAAGACGACGTCACCAGCCCAACCTTTACCCTTGTTCACGTGTATGGCAAGCCCGCCAAGGTCTACCACGCTGATTTATACCGGATTGAGAGTTTCCATGATTTTGAGACCCTCGGCATGGAGGATATCTTCGCAACTCCCTCCGTAGCCATTCTGGAGTGGTCCGAGCGCTTCCCCCTCCAGTCTGCCTGGCCGCAGATCCGCGTGTGTCTGGAGCATCTCGGCGGCGACGCCCGCCGCATCACCGTCCTGTAGGCCCACGAAATCAAATGCCCCGGGACTGCACTTACTCTCTGGTTACGGACCCAGCCGGATTTGTTGCCCGGCCCCCCTGCGGCTGCTAACGTGAAAATAGCTCTTTCTGGCTAAGTAGATGCTCAACGAACTCCTAGCGCCCAGCGCAAACGAAGAGGCCCGGACCGAGCTCAAGAGCTACAACGTCACGATCCCCATGGGCTCGTTGGCAATAGGTGTGGATAACATCCACCACGATGTATTCTTGAGCCCGAAGTTTGTTCAGGCGGCGCGCGAGTATCTTTTCGACGTTATTCGCCAAAGCACCAGCAACACCTATCTTCCGGGGATCGAGCTACGTGCCTCGAGAGGACCGGACGGTGCCGGCTTCCGCAAACTACTCTCCGAGCTGCTGCAAAGTTCCCTGACGCAGGCCAAGTATCACAAAAATATAGAAATCGACTTGCTCTTCAGGATGGGCTTGCTGAAATTTCTGAGCTTCGAAATGGGCAATCAGTTTGCCAACCTTATCCTCGAAGGCAAGGAATGGATCCGCAAGCGGGGCGAGCATTTCGAGCGGAGCCAGCAGGCGCACGTCATCAAAGCACGATTGTCGGAGCTACAGTCCGCGCGGAAGGGTGTCATTCGCCGCGTAGGACAGCAGGTGGCGCAGATTGTCAGCGACGTGGAAGACAACGTCATCGCAAAAGCCCGCCGCGCCCTGTTTGGCGAAGATTTTGTCTCTTTTTACGAGCTTTGCAAGAACCGGCTGATTTTCCTCGACGGCGGGAAAGACGACGTTTTCTTTCTGGAGCATTATGTCCTGCTGGGCAATTATTCCCGCGACCCCGACCGCTTCGAGGCCATGGACGCGCTTTTCCAGGAATTCCTCCGCGAGGCCGGCGTTACGCCCAGCCATGACCCTTCGCACACGGAAGCCATCCAGGCCCACACCGCGCTACTGGAAGCGGTGCAGGCGATTCGCGCGGAAATCGCAAACCTCGAGGAACAGCGCGAAAACACGCGCAAGCGTCTTGACCGCGGCGATGGCTTCTTCACAAAGTTCCTGAATTCGGGCGATCCTGCCGATCTGAAAGCATCGCTGAATGACCTCGAACTCCGGCTCAAGCATCAGGAATACAAGCTGGAGGAACTGGGACCGCAGATCGATGCGGCCAGACAGAAGCTCGATTTCTTCGTGAAGGATCACGCGGGGAAGCTCGGTGAATATCTGAACGAGCCGGAAAACGCGAAGCGGCTGTTCGATGCAAGTTTTGCCGGAGAGGCGGAGGCGCCGACGCGCTCGCGTTTGCTCTCGCGGCTCCTCGACCGTCTCGAACACCACGAAATTCTTTATCACATCCTGGCAAGCTACGAAATCCGGCCCATCGCCGCCGATTACTGCCCGCCCGTGCACTTGCAGCAGCTCCGCAAGGCCCTCGTTTCGAAGGAAGAGCTGAAGCAAGTCGAGCAGGTCATCAAGCAGGTGCCCGCAAAGAAATTGTCGCTCAAGGCCATCGAGGAGCTTTCCAAGAAGATACACCGCTATTCCCGCGAGGAGATGCAGGCGTTCGTACTGCGATTTGCCAGCGACTTCCTCCACTTGAGAAGGGATCTGCGTGACGCCGAACATCTGACCACCTGCATGGAACGCGTCAACCTGGTAACCACCGAAAAGGCGCGCGAACTGTCTCGCTTGAACAACCGGCTGTACGAGTGCGTGCTTCCGGAGGAAGCCCGGCCGGAGCAGGACAACGTGGTCTCGCATGTGATCATCAAGTCCGACGTGCGCGGCTCCACGCGCATGACCCAGGATTTGCTCGCGCGCGGACTAAACCCCGCTTCACACTTCAGTCTGAATTTGCACGAACCCGTCAAAAAGCTTCTGGACCGCTATTCGGCGAAGAAAGTATTTATCGAAGGCGATGCGATCATTCTCGCTATCTTCGAAACGGAATCGACCGTCGCCTATGCGCGGCCTGTGGCGAAGGCGTGCATCCTTTCGCGCCAGATTCTTACCGTCTGCAACTCTTACAACGAGCGCGCGTCGGACAACAATCTGCCCGCGCTGGAACTTGGCCTGGGGGTCGCTTTTCAGGGGTCCGCTCCTACTTACTGGACCGACGGAGACTCGCGCATCATGATTTCAAAAGCGTTGAATCTCTCCGACCGTCTTTCCGGCTGTGCCAAACTGGCAAAGCGCATGCTGGCCGGACAGAAAAGCCACTTTTCGGTTTTTCAGTTTCTGAATTCAATGGAAGGCGCGTCCGCGGAAGAATTGGACGAATTCCTGGTCCGCTACAATATGAATGGGATCGAGCTCAACGAAGAGGGATTTCAAAAACTTTCCGAGGAGATTTCGCTCGACTCCATCGAAACGAAGCTCGACAAGCCATGGGGCAAGGAAAACGTAATTCTCTACTATGGAGAGGTGCCGCTGGGCGAATCCGTGGAACTCCTCGTATTGCGAAAAGGCATGGCGCGGCAATTGCTTCCTGACGGAAAAATCGGCGCCCCTTCCACGCATGCCTATTACGAAGTCTGCACCAGCCCCGCACTTTACGATCTCGTCGCCGCTTTGATTCGCACTCAGCAAGCCGCCGCAGTGGCGTCCCATCGCGCCTAAGCTCCCCGACCGGGGTCCAAAATTCGAAGTAACGCGGGCAGCGCAGCTGCAGGCGGATCGAGTTTTTCCACCGGTTACCGGCTCGCCCTGGGCTTCTCGGGGAAGCCGACTCCAAAGGCCGGACTCTTGCCTTTAGTGCCGCCTCATTTTTTTGCAACTGCCGTCATCTCAATTAGATATGGCGGAAGCGTGTGGGAGTCGAACCCACCATTC
>Ga0137409_10000826_pt1 | contig 33884 bp, 30 predicted proteins | sample CZODoug1_16funga_FD_122059 | JGI IMG/M metagenome (GOLD analysis project Ga0137409, IMG submission 122059) | Vadose zone soil fungal communities from Angelo Coast Range Reserve, California, USA - CZODoug1_16fungal (Hybrid Assembly) | ecosystem: Environmental > Terrestrial > Soil > Vadose zone... | reverse complement strand
TCCGCGGGCGCTTCATTAATCTGCGCCTCGACCAGGCGCGCGTAGCGTTCCGTGAACGCGCCGGCGGGCAGCCGTTCGCCCGCGCCCGCGAGTGGGATGAATTCGATTTCATAGTGGCCGCGCGCCGTGCGCCGCATCCTGAGGAACACCGCCTCGTAGCGCGTGGCCTTCGCGATGTGCTCCGCGCCCATGAAGAACGCCGTCTCCCGGTGCAGGAATGCCGTCCAGTGCTTGTACTCGCTCGTCTTCGGCTCCTGGTCCGCGACCATGCACACGGCCCGCACGACCTTCAGCCGCTTCAGGATGTCGCCGAGAAAATCCGCGGCCGGCACCATGCGGCTGCCGAAGCGCATGCGGAGCTGCAGCATGAATCTTTCTGCCCAGGGGTTCTTCAGCGGCTTGTAGGCCGCGTCGGTCGGAAACTCGAGATTGAGGGCGAGAGCATGCAGCATCCACTCCCAGTTGCACTGGTGAGCCGCGACGACCAGCACGGGCCGGCCGTGACGCAGCGGTCCGCTGACGGCATCGAGATTGCGGATATGGACGCGCGCGCGGATGTCATCGGCGCTCATGCGGGGCGTCTTCGCGATTTCGATCATCACGTCCGCGAAGCCGCGGTAGTAGCCGCGGCGGACGCGTTCGCGCTCTGCGAAGCTGCGCTCGGGAAATGCGATCTCGAGACTCTGGCGAATCACCGCGCGCCGATGGCCGACGTAGAACGCGAGCCAGGCGAGGAACGACGCCAGGGCGTAGAGCATCGGCCAGGGCCAGGACGCCAGGAAACGCGCCCACCAGGGGGACGGGCCTTGCTCGACTTCTGCCGATTCCGGGAGCGCTGCCAGGTGGTCGGTCATGGACCCTTCGACGGGCGGGGCGAAGCGGGATGGTGCCGTCTCACGGATTCGAACCGTGGACCCCATCATTACGAATGATGTGCTCTACCAGCTGAGCTAAGACGGCGCGGGGGCCGGATTCTAAAGGAACCGCCGTGCGACTTCTAACCGGTTTTGCGCTTCACGCGGATCACGACCTCGACGCCTGCGATCTCGGTGCCGGGCGGCAGGGCCGGCAGCCGGCTCAACTCCAGGTCCGGCAGGTCGACGTCGATGAGTTCGCCCGTGTCGATGTTGTGAAAGTGCGAGTGGGCGCCCGTATTCGAATCGAAGCAGGTGCGCTCCGGATCGACGTTGATCTGCCGCACGAGGCCGCGCGCGGCGAACAGGTTCAGCGTGTTGTAGACGGTCGCCTTCGAGACGCGCAGCCCGGCGCCCGCGAGGCGCTCGAGCACCTGCTCGGCCGACAGATGCTGCGGGCAGGCGAACAGCAGCTGGCCGATTTCCACGCGCTGCGCGGTCGGGATGATGTCGAAGGACCTGAGGCGCGCAATGACGCTTGCGGCGCTGGCGAGTGCTGGAACGGAAGGCTGCGGCATGGCGTGCATTATACGAACCGTGCGCAAATCGGGGCAATCTGCGTGCAATTCCCGCTCGAAAAATGACCGCGGCCGGGCTAGCGTCGAGCGCACATTTTTTTGAGTATTGTCTCGCGGGGCAGGCCATGGACGGTCGCGGGGCGGCAAGCGCCTTTTCGCTCATCGAACTCACGGTCGCGCTCGCGGTCGTCGCCATCGTGATTGCCGCAGGCACTCCGGCATTGCGCACGACAATTCTCGACGCCCGCCGCGCGGCCGCCGTCAACGCGTTCATGCACACGCTCTACAGCGCGCGCGCCGAGTCGCTGCTGCATGTGCAGTTCGTGTCCGTCTGCGCCAGCCGTGATCAACAGCAATGCAGCACTGCGCCCGCCGACTGGTCGGAGGGCTGGATCAGCTTCGTCAACAAAGACCATGACAATCCGGCCCGGGTCGATCCCGGTGAAACCGTCGTCGAACGGCATGGCCCCGTCGCCGGAACGAGGGTGATCGCCAACCGGGACTCGCTCGTCTTCCGGCACGATTCCTTCTCCGGCACGACCGCCTCCTTCTTCTTCTGCGACGAACGCGGGGGACGCCACGCGAGAGCCGTCATCGTGAGCCAGACCGGGCGTCCTCGCCTTTCCGAATCAGACGCTTACGGCAGGCCCGTCCCGTGCGGCTAGGAGCGCGGCCGGGGCTGCCATTAAGGTAAGTCCGGGACCGGTTTTCGGCCGTTCATCGGTCACCGCCGCACGCCAATCGGAAAGCGCCGCGACCCCCAAAACCCGTCCGTATAGTGCGCCCCATGAAAAAGCGCACCCAGCTTGCCTTCACGCTCATGGAACTCATGGTCGTCCTCTCGATCGCCGGCGTCCTCCTGACGCTCGCGGTACCGAGCGTCCAGGGCTTCATCAAGAACAACAAGATGACGGGCGTCGCCAACGACATGCTGACTTCGCTCGCCATCGCCCGCAACGAATCGATCAAGCTGCAGCAGCCGGTGGCGCTGTGCGCGTCCACGAATCCGGGCGCCGCCAATCCGACCTGCACGGTCGGCACGTTTACATCCGGCTGGGTCGTGTGGGTGGACGGGAACAACAACGGCCTGCACGACAATGGCGAGCGGGTCGTCCTTTCGCACGAAGCGCTCGACCCCAAGATTTCCGCGGGCGCGAACAACGCCTATCTCGTGTCCTATGCCGGGACCGGTTTCACGCAGACGAACCCCGGCGGCCGGGTCGCGAGCACGCAAATGGCCATGTGCGATGACCGCCACAACGTGGCGACCGGCGGCATCCAGTCCGCGGCGCGTGGCGTCACGGTCAACAACACCGGCCGCGCCCGCGTGACGCGGGATATCACCGAGATCACGAACATACTCGTGGTGCTCGGCACCTTCGGAAACTGCACCTAGGAGCTTGCGATGACGCTACGGTTTTCCAACCAGCGCCGCGCGCGCGGCTTCAGCATCGTTGAAGCGATGGTCGCGCTCATCGTCATGTCGGTCGGCATGCTCGGCATCGCGGGCCTGTACGTCTCGAGCTTGAAGGCGGGGCGCACCGCGATCCTGCGTACGCAGGCAGTCAATTTCGCTTCCGATATCGCCGACCGCATCCGCGCGAACCGGACGGGCAAGAATGCCTACGACACGACGCTCTACGCCCCCTGCACCGGCGCTCCCGGCGCCGGTGCCACGGCGGCGGAGACGGCCGCGCGCAATCTCGCGGCGACGGACGTCTGCACCTGGAGAAACGCGGTCCAGGCGTCGCTCCCGCAGGCCAACATCAGCTGCGCCTTTACCGCCGGCGTTCCCGCGGGCATGCCGAACAACTACGTCGTCACCGTCACCTGGCGTGAACCGGGCGAGGCCGCGAACTTCACCTACCAGTTGCGGATACAGTCGTCATGAGACAGCGACCGAAGCATCGCTCCGCACGCCGCATCGCCGGCATGAGCATGGTGGAACTGCTGGTCGCCATGACGATCGGCACCTTCCTCATGTGGGGCGCCATTACCGTCTACTCGCGCAGCCGCACCACCTACCAGGTGAGCGAGCAGGTCTCGCGCCTGCAGGAGAATGCGCGCTACGCCGTGAGCGTGATCGAGCCCGACATCCGGCTCGCGAACTACTGGGGCCTGACGAACGACTCGACGGTGGTGACCGGCACCGCCCGGCCCGTCGATGTCGCATCGCCGCTCCAGGGCACCACGAACATCTGTGGCAACAACTTCGCCGTCAACCTCGGCGAGATCATCCGCGGCGACAACAACGGCTATGCCCTGCCCTGCGCCGCCTACACTTCGGCCGACGTCACCGGCGGCGTCGCGCAGACCGGCACCGACTCGTTGACGGTTCGACGCGTCACGGTGGCGCCGACGGCACTGGCCAACAACATGCTGCAGATGTACACGACGCGCTCCGGCCAGTTCACCCAGGTATTCAAGAACGGCGTCGCGCCGGCCGCGCTCGGTCCCAATGCCGAGATCCACGACGTGATCGTCGATACCTTCTACATCGACCGCGATTCGGTCGGACGGCCGAACATCCCCGCGCTGCGCCGCAAATTCCTGATCAGTGGCCCGGCCTTTGGCGACCAGGAGGTCATCTCGGGCGTCGAAGACATGCAGGTGCAGTTCGGCATCGACCTCGGCCGCGACGCGAACAATGACGGCGTCGTGGACGACATCGACGGCAACGGCCCGGATTCCTACACCGGTGTCGCTTCGCAGTTCGTCAATCCCAATGCGGTGCCGGCGACGGCCCTGGTCGTGGCCGTGCGCTTCTGGCTGCTCGTCCGCTCGGAAACCGCGGAACAGGGCTTCACGGACAACAACTCATATGTCTATGCCGACCGCCTGGTGGCAAACGGCACGACGAACAACCTGAACGCCGCCAACTCGACGCGGGCGTACCGGCCTGGCGACAACTTTCGACGCCTCCTCGTCATGCGCACGGTGCAGCTGCGCAACACTCTGGGTATCGCGCCATGAAGACCCGTTCAAGCTCATTCACATCGGCGCGCGCCCGTCAGACCGGCGCCGCGCTCGTCATCGGGCTGATTCTCCTGGTCGTGCTGACCCTGCTCGCGGTGTCCGGCATGAACACGGCGAATACCGAGCTCAAGATGGCCGGCAACGAGCAGTTCCGCCGGCGCGCCTTCGAGGTTTCGGAGGCCGGCATCGAGCGCAGCCTGGCGCTGGGACCCTTCAATCCGGGAGCGCCGCCCGTCACGGTAGCGAATGTCGTGGCGGATGCTGCGAACCCGGACGATCTCTATACGCTCCTCATCACGTCCGCCGGCCCCGGCCCGGCGCCCGGCTTCAGCTTCAACAAGATCTCGGCCGAGCATTTCACCGTCCAGAGCCTCGGCCAGTCGATGCGCTCGGGCAATGCCACCGCGGTGGCGACCCACCTGCAGGGTCTGTTCCTGATCGTCCCGATGCTGGATTCGACGAACTGATCGGCACTCAACACCCGTATTCGATTTCTGGAGCTCCATCATGCGTAACTCAGCACTCATCTTCCTCGCGCTTCTCGTCGCTCCTGCGCTCGCGTCGCAGGCGGCCGGCTCGCTGCCGGGCCCGCAGCACGCCGTCGAAGCCACGACGCGCTCGATCAGCCTGCCGGCCAACGATCGCGGCGTCATCGTGACGAAGCCCTGCCCGGCCTGCGGCCCGGTCGTGCTGCGCATGACACCGGCGACGACCTACCGCGTGGGCAATTCGGTGGTGAGCTTCCCGCAGCTGCAGAAATTCATCTCGACCGGCGGCGAGCGCAACCTCGTCGTCCAGTTCGACACGCGTGAACACACGATCACGCGCATCGTCATCACAGGCCAGCCGACTCAGGCGCGCCGCTAGACCCTATCCATCACGAATCGAACGTCCCCCCGCGTTCGACAGATTGAGGAATCCACCATGCGTTCCCCGAAATTCCGCGCCCTGAGTGTGCTTCTCGGCGTCCTCTATTGCCTCTTCATCGGCGCGCCGAGCTATGCCGACGACACCGAGATCTTCGGTGCGGGCATCAACCAGGCGGCGGGCTTGAAGCCCAACATCCTGTTCATCGTCGACACGTCCGGCAGCATGGACACCGACGTCATCACGATCGACAAGCCGTTCGATCCGAGCGCGACCTACACGGGCGTCTGCGACAACAGCTACACCTACTGGCGCCGCGACACGGGTGATCCGCCGGACTGCGCCACGACGCAGAAGTTTCCGAACACCTTGAACAAGTGCAAGGCCGCACGCGACGCCTTCGGCGTCAGCGGCCAGTACATCGCCCAGAAGGCGGCGATGTTCACGCCGACCATCACGAGCATCGACCGCCGCGGCCGGGTCACGGTCACGACGGTCAACAAGTGGATGAATTTCGCGGCCGGCGTCTACAACCAGCCGGTGGAATGCCAGACCGACGCCGGCATCGAAGGCAACAACGACGACGCCGGCGGCACGGCGCGCAAGTACGTGCGCAATCGTGATCCGGCGGGCAACATCTTTACGCTGTGGTCGTCGACTGCCAGCGACCAGATCTCCTACGCCGGAGCCGATAACGCCGATCGCACGTACGTGATGTACAGCGGCAAGTACCTCAACTGGTACTACGACCCGACGAACCGCACGGTGAAGTCGCGTCTGCAGATCGTGAAGGACGTGACCACCACGCTCGTGAATTCGGTCGACAACGTCAACCTCGGCCTCATGCGCTACGACAACCACGGCGGCAACGGCGAAACCGCTGCCGAGGGCGGCATGGTCGCGAAGGAAATGCAGGACATCACGGCCCCTGGCGCCCGCCAGGCGATGATCGACACCGTGAACAGCTATCAGCCGGACGGCTTCACGCCCCTCTCGGAGACGCTGTACGAGGCCGGGCAGTATTTCGCAGGACGCACGGTCGACTTCGGCTTGAACTCCCAGCCGATCGTCAGCGTCGCGGCTTCGCGCAAGGCGGCCGATCAGTCGATGTACCAGACCCCGATCAAGTATCAGTGCCAGAAGGACTACATCGTCTACCTGACGGACGGCGAACCGACGCAGGACAACAATGCGGATACCAAGATCACTTCGCTCCCGAACTTCGCGAGCCTCGTCGGCACGGCCGACTGCGACGACACGGGCCCGGGGCGCTGCCTCGACGACATGGCGAAGTACCTCTTCGAGGCGGACCTGAGCCCGCTCAACGGCAAGCAGAACGTCATCACCTACACGATCGGCTTCGGCCCCGAGGTTGCCGGTTCGACGTTCCTGACCAAAGTCGCGACGCGCGGCGGCGGCAAGGCCTACGCGGCCTCGGATACGTCGACCCTGGTGAACGCCCTGACGAACATCGTGTACTCGATCCTCGAGGAAGACACGACGTTCACGTCGCCGTCAGTGTCCGTCAACGCGTTCAACCGCACGCAGACGCTCGACGATCTCTACGTCTCGCTCTTCCGCCCGAACGACACCTATCACTGGGACGGCAACGTCAAGAAGTACAAGGTGGCGAACGGCCAGATCGTCGATTCGCTCGGCCGCCCGGCCGTCGACAATGGCTTCTTCTCGAAGACGGCACAGAGTTTCTGGTCTCCATCGGTTGACGGTGGAACGGTGACGATTGGCGGCGCGGCCAGCCAGGAGCCGCTGCCGGCCGTGCGCAAGGTCTACACGTTCCTCGGCAACAAGGTGCTCAGCGACCCGACCAATGCCGTCGACAATGGCAACGCCGCGATGACGGATCTCCTCTTCGGCCTCGGCGGCCCGGGCCTGCCGGCGCTCGATGACGTGGTCGACTGGATGCGCGGGAGCGATGTGAATGACTTCAACGGCAACAGCATCTTCGACGAGCCGCGGCTGCAGATGGGCGACCCCGTGCACGCGAAGCCCGCGGTCGTCGTCTTCGGCGGCACGTCCGCCGCGCCCGAAACGGTCGTCTTTGCGGCCACCAACGACGGCTTCCTGCACGCGATCGACGGCACCACCGGCACCGAGCTCTGGAGCTTCGTGCCCAAGGAACTCCTGCCGGTCGAGCCGCAACTCATGGCGAACGGCCCGACGCCGGACAAGCATTACGCGCTCGACGGCGACATCCGCGTGCTCAAGATCGACCGCAACTCGAACGGCATCGTCGAGAACGACCCGACTCATGACGATCACGTGTACATCTACTTCGGCATGCGCCGCGGCGGCTCGAACTACTACGCGCTCGACGTGACGCAAAAGAACAACCCCAAGTTCATGTTCATGCTGACGCCCGGCACGGGCGGCTTCGGCACGAACCAGCTCCCGGGGCTTGGGCAGACCTGGTCGACCCCGGCGGTCGCAAAAGTCAACGTGAATGCCGGCGGCACCGTTACGCAGAATGCGGACAAGCTGGTGCTCATCTTCGGCGGCGGCTACGAGGACAGCCAGGACAACGAGGCGTACAACACGGACACGAGCGGCAACCGCATTTACATGGTCGATGCGGTGAACGGCAGCCTCTTGTGGTTTGCGGGCGGCACGGCTGCTGGAACGGTCGGAACGCCGAATCTCGCCTTGGCCAAGATGAACAACTCGATCCCGGCGGACGTGCTGGTCATCGACCTGAACCAGGACGGCCTGGCGGACCGCATGTATGCAACCGACACGGGCGGACGCATCTGGCGCTTCGATATCGTCAACGGCCAGGTGCCCGCGAGTCTCGTCGCCGGTGGCGTCCTCGCCTCGCTCGGCAATGCGGATTCGGGCGGCACGCCGCTCGCCAATACGCGGCGCTTCTATAGCGCGGTGGACGCCGCGCTCGTGCGCGACCGCGGCATCACGCCGTACATCGCGCTCACGGTCGGATCGGGCTTCCGCGGCCACCCGCTGAACGTCGCGATCAAGGACCGCTTCTACATGGTCAAGGACAAGAATCCATTCACCCAGCTGAATGCGGCAGGCTACGCTGCGCTCACGATCGCTACGGACCTCGACACCGTGCAGGCGAGCAACGTGCAGGATGTGACGACGAATCTCGCCGCATCCGTCCCCACGACGACGACCGGGTGGAAGATCGAGCTCAGGGAAGGTGCGAGCACGTGGCAGGGCGAAAAGAGCCTGTCGGCGGCCACCATCTTCAACAATCGCGTGTTCTTCACGACCTACACGCCGCCCAACGCGAATACGCCGGCGGATCCCTGCGTGCCGGGTCTCGGTACGAACCGCGCCTGGGCGGTGAGCCTGCTGAACGGCGCGCCTGTGGTGAACCTTGACGGCCAGACGGCCGTGACCCAGGCTGACCGCTATCAGCAGCTCGACCAGACGGCGATCGCCTCGGAAGTCGTGCTGCTGTTCCCGGGCGGCAACCCCGGCGATCCGATTTCGGACCGGCCGCTCCTCTGCCTGTCGGGCGTCGAGGTCATTCCCGGCGTCTGCAACAACGCGGGCGCACCGGTGCGCACGTTCTGGCAGGAATCAGGTACGAACTGATGACCGCCCTCACTCGTGGAGATGTCATGAAGCAACGACAGCGTGGCGTCACGCTCATGGAGCTGCTCACCGTCATGGTGGTGCTGGCGATCATCGCCTCGATCGCCATCCCGAGCTATCGCAAGTATTTGTTGCGCGCTCAGCGCGCGGACGCCAAGACGGCGCTGCTCCAGGCACAGACGGCGCAGGAGAAATACGTCCTACAGAACAATGCGTACACGACGCTGGTCACTACCGGCACCAACGCCATCCCGCCGGGGCTCGGCCTCACGGGCGTCTCCGAGCACGGTTACTACACCATCACGGTGGACGCGGGCTTGACCAACACCGACGGGACCCCGGGCTATACCATCCGCGCCTTGCCGGTCATGGCCGGACCGACCAGCGCGCAGAAGGACGATGCCGACTGCGTCGTGTTCACGATCGACGCCGCGGGTGCGCGCACGGCATTGAATTCCGGCGGCGCCAACAACTTCACGACCTGCTGGGCGAAGTGATCAGGCGGAGCGCAACGACTTCGGCAGGCTGAAGATCACGTGTTCCGGGCGGCCGATCATCTCCTCGGCCGCCGTTCCCCCCCAGGAGCGCAGGCGCTCGACCACCTGCGCGACGAGAATCTCGGGTGCTGAGGCGCCCGCCGTGACGCCCGCCGCCTGCTTGCCATCGAACCAGGCGCGCTCCAGGTCGTCCGGCCCATCGACGAGATAGCCGGGCACGCCGGCGCGCTCCGCAAGCTCCCTCAGGCGATTGGAATTCGAGCTCGAGCGCGAGCCGACCACGATGAGCACGTCGCAGTCAGTCAGGAGCCGCTTCACGGCATCCTGGCGATTCTGCGTCGCGTAGCAGATGTCTTCCTTGCGTGGGCCGGCGAGCGCGGGAAAACGCACGCGCAGCGCATCGACCACTTCCGCCGTATCGTCGACCGAAAGCGTCGTCTGGGTGACGAAAGCGACACGTGCGGGATTGGCGATCTCGAGCCGCGCAACGTCCGCGACCGACTCCACCAGCAGGATCCGCCCGCCGAAGGACGCATCGAACTGGCCCATCGTGCCCTCGACCTCCGGATGACCCGCATGGCCGATCAGGATGACTTCGCGCGCGTCGCGTGCGTAGCGCGAAACCTCCATGTGAACCTTGGTGACGAGCGGGCAGGTGGCGTCGAATACATTGAGGCCGCGCCGCCGCGCTTCCTGCTGGACCGCGCGCGGCACGCCGTGCGCGCTGAAGATGACCGTCGCGCCGTCCGGGACCTGGTCGAGCTCGTCGACGAACACCGCGCCGAGGGCGCGCAGCCGCTCGACCACGTGGCGGTTGTGGACGACCTCGTGCCGCACGTGGATCGGCGGGCCGAAGACGCCGATCGCCCGCTCGACGATCTCGATCGCCCGGTCGACGCCGGCGCAGAAGCCCCGCGGATTCGCGAGCAGGATCTTCACGACGGCGCCGGATCCTTCGAGCCGCGCCTCACGTCGAGCGCGAGGTCGATGAGGAGCAGGATCGCTCCGAGCGTGATCGCGGAATCCGCGACGTTGAACGCCGGGAAATCGAAGCTGCGGTAATGGAAGTGCACGAAGTCGACCACGTGCCCATGCCAGACCCGGTCGATGACGTTGCCGAGCGCACCGCCGACGATGAAGGCGCAGGCCGCGGCCTGCAGCGCGTGCGGATTCTTCGCGCGCATCCACAGCGGCAGTGCGACGCTCACCGCGAGGCCGAGGCCGATGAACAGCCAGCGCTGCCAGCCCGCCGCGCCGGCGAGGAAGCTGAAGGCGGCGCCGGTGTTGTGCGTACGGATGATGTCGAGGAAGGGCGCGACCGGCAGCGCCTGGTAGAGCTCGAGGTGCGCCACGATCCAGGCCTTCGTCGCCTGGTCGAGCGCGATCACGAGCACCGAGAACCACAGCCAGCGCACGGCGGCGGGTGTCGGGGACTGAACGGGAGTCTGCTCGGTCACGTATAGCGCCTCGTTTCGCCGGGGCCGTCGACATTCGTCACGCAGCGCGAGCAGAGCTCCGGGTGCTCCGCCGCCGCGCCGACATCAGGGCGATGATGCCAGCAACGGATGCACTTCGTCTGCCCGCTTGGCGTGACGCGCAGCCAGACGCCGGGGCCGGCCGGCACCGCTCCATCGGGGGCCTTGGAGGCGCGCTCCACCCGCGCCGCCGACGTGATCAGGAAGAACCGCAGCTCCTCGCCGAGCGCATTCGCGCGGTCGAACGTCTCGGCATTGCAGCGCACCTCCACCTCGGCGTCGAGCGAGGAGCCGACGGCATCCTGGGTACGGAGCCGCTCGAGTTCACGGCCGACTTCGGCACGCAGCGCGAGGAGGAAATTCCAGTCGATTGCGCTCGCGCCGCGCGCGGCCGGCAGCTCGTGCCAGGTTGCGAAGAACACCGACTGCGGCCGCGCGCCCGGGAGCGTGCGCCAGATTTCCTCGGCCGTAAAACTCAGGATGGGCGCGAGCCAGCGCACCACGGCCTCCGCGATGTGGAACATCGCCGTCTGCGCGGAGCGGCGCGGCAGGCCAGTCGCCGGCGTCGTGTACAAGCGGTCCTTCAGGACGTCGAGATAGAAGCCGCCGAGGTCGACGGTGCAGAAGTTGTGGACCTTCTGGTAGATGAGATGAAAGGCGTTCTCGCGGTAGGCCGCGACGATTTCCTGCTGCAGCTCCGCCGTCCGGCCCAGGGCCCAGGCGTCGACCGCGACGAGTGCACCGGCCGTGATCGCATCCCGCGCGGGCTCGAATCCACCGAGATTTCCGAGCAGGAATCGCACCGTATTGCGGATACGGCGATAGGAATCCGCCATGCGCTTCAGGATCTCGTCCGAAACGCTCATCTCGTTCGCGTAGTCGGTGGCCGCCACCCAGAGCCGGAGCACGTCCGCGCCGAGCGAGCCGATGAGCTTCTGCGGGGCTATGAAATTGCCGAGCGACTTCGACAGCTTCCGGCCCTTCTCGTCGACCGTGAAACCGTGGGTCAGCACCGCGCGATAAGGCGCGTGGCCGTGCTGAGCGACCGACGTGAGGAGCGAGCTCTGGAACCAGCCGCGATGCTGGTCCGAGCCTTCCAGATACAGGTCCGCCGGCGACGAGACGTCCGGGAAGATGGCCGGCACCGCGTGATGCGCGACGCCCGAGTCGAACCACACGTCCATCACGTCGGGCGTCTTCTCGTAGTGATCAGCGTCCGCACCGAGGATCTCGCGCGCATCGAGATCGAACCAGGCATCGATCCCGCCGACATCCACCCGCTGCGCAACCGCCTCGAGCAGGTCGGTCGCCTGCGGATGCAGTTCGCCGCTCTCCTTGTGCACGAAGAGCGCGAGCGGCACGCCCCAGGTGCGCTGGCGCGAGATGCACCAGTCGGGGCGGTTCTCGATCATGCCCGCGATGCGCTCCTGGCCCCAGTCCGGCATCCAGCGGACCTTGCGGATCTCCTCGAGCGTCTTCGTTCGCAAGCCCTTGCGGTCCATGCCGATGAACCACTGCGGCGTCGCCCGGAAGATGACCGGCGTCTTGTGGCGCCAGCAATGCGGATAGCTGTGCGGATAGTCCTCGGCGTGCAGCAGCGCCTGCCGCTCGCGCAGGACATCGATGATCTTCGCATTCGCCTCGAATACGTTCTGGCCGGCAAACAGCGGTACGCGCGCAAGAAAGCGCCCGTCGGGTCCCACGGGGTTCTCGATCTCGAGCCCATAGCGGACGCCGGTGTTGTAATCGTCGAGGCCGTGGCCCGGCGCGGTATGCACGAGCCCCGTGCCCGCATCGAGCGTGACGTGCTCGCCGACGACGATCGGCACGACGCCGATCGCGCCCGCATTGAACGGGTGCGTCGCCTTCAGGTTCTCGAGATCGCGTCCCTTCAGCGTCCGCAGCGTCTTGAAGGATTCGATGCCCGCGCGCTTCATGACGGCGGCGACGAGGTCGGTTGCGAGGAGCAGCCGCTCCGCGCCGGGCGCGCCGCTCTCGACGATCGAATAGTCGAATTCCGGATGCACCGCGACGGCGCGATTGGCCGGCAACGTCCACGGCGTGGTCGTCCAGATCACGGCACTCAGCTTCTGCAGGTCCGTCGGCGCCATGCCGAGCCGCCGCGCCCATTCGCCGGGCTCGGCGATCGCGAAGCGCACGTCGATGCCCGGATCGGTGCGCTCCTCGTATTCCACTTCCGCTTCCGCGAGCGCCGAGCGGCAATCGAGGCACCAGTGCACGGGCTTGTAGCCCTTGTAGAGGTGGCCATTGCGGATGATGCCGGCGAACGCGCGCAGCTGCTCGGCTTCATAGCGCGGCAGCATCGTGAGGTAGGGATGGTCCCAGTCGCCCATCACGCCGAGGCGCTTGAAGTCCGCGCGCTGTGCATTCACCTGTTCCTCGGCGAACTGGCGGCAGGCGGCGCGGAACGCTTTCGCATCGAGCTTCGTGCCAACGCGACCGTACTTCTTCTCGACCTGGTGCTCGATCGGGAGGCCATGACAGTCCCAGCCCGGCACGTACGGTGTATCGAAGCCGTCGAGGTTGCGCGACTTGACGACGATGTCCTTCAGGACCTTGTTGACGACATGACCGAGATGGATGGCGCCGTTGGCGTACGGCGGCCCGTCGAGATACGCATAGGTCGGCCGATCCTTCGCGACCGCGCGGAGTTTTCCGTAGATGTTCTCGCGGTCCCACCAGGCGAGCGTCTCCGGTTCGCGCCGCGCGAGGTCCGCCTTCATCGGGAAATCCGTCTGCGGCAGCTGGATCGTGTCTTTGTAGTCGCGTTTCGTCACTAGTGTCTCGCAGCGGCGAGCGCCGCCTTTGCCTGTCTTGCGTCCTCATGCATCTGCACGACCATGTCTTCGAGGCTCGGAAACCTGCGCTCCTCGCGCAATTTCCGCACGAACTCGACGCGCAGATGCTCGCCGTAGAACTCACCCGCGAAGTCGAACAGGTGCACTTCGAGCACCGGTTCCTTGCCGTTCACGGTCGGGCGCGTGCCGACGCTCGCGACTCCGGGCTGCAGGGGCCCGCCTTCACGCGCGGCCCGCACCGCGAAAATGCCCCAAAGCGGAAAGCTGCGCCGCAGTTTCAGGTTGGCCGTCGCGAAGCCGAGCTTGCGTCCGAGCTGCTCCCCGCGGACCACCCGGCCCGTCGCCTGATAGCGCCGGCCCAGCAGGCGCTCCGCCGCTTCGAGGTCGCCGCGCGCGAGCGCCGCCCGCACGTTCGTGCTGCTGACGCGTTCGCCGAGCACCATCACGGGCGCCACGATCTCGACCGCGAAACCCAGCTGCGATCCCGAGCGCTCGAGCGTCGCACCCGTCGTCGCCCCGCCTGCGCCAAAGCGAAAGTCGTGCCCGATCACCACCTGCTGCGCCCCGAGCCTCGCGATCAGGAGGTCCACCACGAATTCGAGGCCCGTCATCGCCTGCAGCTTCGAATCGAACCGCAGCACCAGGAACCGGTCGAGCCCGCGCCACTCGAGGATGGCGCACTTGTCGCGCAGCCTGGTGAGCCTTGGCGGCGCATTGGCCGGGTCGAGGAATTCGCGCGGCATCGGCTCGAACGACACCAGCGTTGACGGCACGCCGAGCCGCGACGCATGGCCGCACACGCGGCGCAGGATGTCCTGGTGGCCCAGGTGCACGCCGTCGAAGGTGCCGATCGTCGCGACGCAGCCATGGTGGCGCGCGCGGAGGTTATGCAGTCCGCGGATGAGTTCCATGGGAGCCTTGAGGCGGAAGTGCGCTGAATGATAAGGGAAAACGCGGGTTTTCGCGCCCCGTTCTAGCGCGCTAGGACGTGCGGAAATGGCGGTAGCGCATGCCGAGCGCGAGCAGCACGCCGCCGTAGACGGCAGCCGCGCCGAGGATTACGGCGCTGATGCGAAACGCCCGATGCAGGCCGTCGAGCGCGAGCCATTGCTGCAGGGGTCCCGCAGCGTAGATCACGACGGCCGTCATTGCCGCCGTCGCCAGGCCTACGCGCACTGCAAAGCCCCCCCAGCCCGCCGCCGGCGCGAAAATCCCATCCTTGCGAAGGCGCCGGTAAAGGAAGGCCGCGTTCAGGCAAGCCGTGAGCGATGTGGACCCGGCCAGCACGACATGCGCGGCCTGGAACTGCACGAATCGGTGGACTGTGAGAAGCGTGAGGCTCACCGCCATGCCGATAACGAGACTGATGACCGCGTAGCGCACCGGCAGCTTCATCTCGTGCCGGGCATAGAAACCCGGCACGAGCACGCGCACCAGCGAAAAGCCGATGAACCCGACGCCGTAAGCCCACAGGGCATAGGTCGTCATGCGCACATCGTCCGTGGTGAACCGGCCGTGGCCGTAGACCGTGGCGACCAGCGGTCCCGCCAGCAGGATCAGGCCGGCGGCGGCCGGCAGGCCGACGACGAGCAGCGCCCGCAGGCTTGCATCGAGCGTCGCCGAGAAGCGCTCCGTCGACTGCGTCGCGTGATGCGCCGCGAGCGCCGGCAGGATCGCGGTGCCCATGGCGATGCTGAAGATGCCGAGCGGAAATTCCATCAGGCGATTGGCGTAATAGAGCCAGCTCACGCGGCCGTCGCCAAGATGCGTCGAGAGGTTCGTGTTGAGAAGGAGGCTCACCTGCGCGATGGAGGAGCCGATGAGCACCGGCACCATCAGCCCAACGATGCGTCGAACGCGCGGATCGCTCCAGGCCCAGCGCGGCCGCGGCAGGAGGTCGAGGCGCTTGAGCGAGGGCAGCTGGAAGAGGAACTGGAGAATGCCGGCGACGAATACGGCATAGGCGAGCACGTGCACCGAGCTCGAGTCGATGTAGATCGTCGCAATCATGCAGACGTTGAGGATCACCGGCGTGACGGCCGGGATCGCGAATCGGCCGTAGGCGTTGAGCACGCCGCCCGCGAGCGACGTGAGCGAGATGAACATGAGGTACGGAAACGTCCAGCGCAGGAGCTCCGCGCCGAGAGCGGCCTTCTGCGGGTTCGTGGCAAAGCCCGAGGCGAACAGCCAGACGAGGACCGGAGCCGCGAGGCAGCCCGCGAGCGTCACGATGCTCAGGAAGCCGCCGAGCGTCCCCATGACGACGGCGACCAGGTCGCGCGCCTCGGCGTGCGTGCCAGTCGTCTTGGTCGCCGTGAACACCGGAACGAAGGCCTGCGAGAACGCGCCCTCGGCGAACATGCGGCGCCCGAAATTCGGGATCATGAGCGCCACCAGGAAGGCATCCATGCCGCCCGTGGCGCCAAAGACCCTGGCCAGCAGGATCTCGCGCACGAATCCGAGCACCCGCGAGATGAGCGTCATCGAGCCGACCACGCCGGTATTGCGAAAGACGCTCACGAGTCAGCGCGGCGGGGGGCGGAAATGGGCGGCGACCATGCCGTCGCACTATAGCGGAAATGTGCCAGTTCCCGGGCACTTACACGTGCGCCGGGTCCCCGCCCGCGCATTGACAATTGGCAGGGCCGTCAGCACACTACGCGCCCTTTTGAGCCGCCGGCGAGCCGCGCGGCGACCGCATCCAGGAGTCGACTTTGGCCAACACGAAATCCGCCGAAAAAGCAGCGCGCCAGGCCGTGGTCCGCCGCGCCCGTAACGTTGTGCAGCGCTCGCGCCTGCGTTCGGCCCTGCGCGACGTGACGCAGGCCATCGCCAGCGGCAAGAAAGAGGCGGCGCAGGCTGCGTACCAGACGGCCGTGCCGGTCATCGACACGATGGTGACCAAGGGCATGATCCACAAGAACAAGGCCGCCCGGCACAAGAGCCGCCTCGCGCACGGCATCAAGGGACTGAAGTAGCCTCGTCGCGTTTCGCCGCGAGCGATTCCAGCTCCACCATCACCCGCGCGCAGAGCTCGCGCGTGCCGCGGCCGGTCGCCGCGGACACTTCGAATACCGGACCCTTCCAGCGTAGTCGCCGCACGATCTCGGCGGCGCGTCGCTTGGCCTCGGCCTCTTCCAGCAGATCGACCTTGTTGATGACGAGCCAGCGCTGCTTGCTTGCCAGGTCCGCGCTGAACTTCTTGAGCTCACCCGCGATGGCGCGCACGTCTTTCACTGGATCCGCTTCCGGATCGAGCGGAGCGATGTCGACGAGATGCAGCAGCACACGCGTGCGCTGCAGGTGCTTGAGAAAGCGGATGCCGAGCCCCGCGCCTTCCGCGGCGCCTTCGATGAGTCCCGGAATGTCCGCCATGACGAAGCTTCGCTGCTCGCCGACGCTGACGACACCGAGGTGCGGGTGGAGGGTGGTAAACGGGTAGTCGGCCACCTTCGGGCGCGCGGCCGACACCGCCCGGATCAGCGTCGACTTGCCTGCGTTCGGCAGCCCCAGCAGGCCGACGTCCGCGAGGACCTTCAGTTCCAGCTTGAGCGATCGCTGCTCGCCGGGCAGCCCGGTACCCGCCTTGCGTGGCGTGCGGTTGGTGCTCGACTTGAACTTGGTATTGCCCCAGCCGCCCTTGCCGCCCTGTGCGACCAGCAGGACTTGCCCGGCCGCCTTGAGGTCGCCCAGCACTTCGTCGGTTTCTGCATCCTGAATCACCGTTCCCGTTGGCACGGCCACGTAAAGATCTTCGCCCGAGCGGCCGGTGCAACCGTTGCCGCCACCGGGCTCGCCAGATTCGGCCTTGTACGTCCGCGCAATGCGGAAATCGGCAAGGGTATTGATGCCTTCCTGCGCCCGGAGGTAAACGCTGCCACCGTGACCGCCATCGCCGCCATCCGGCCCGCCGAAGGGTACGAATTTCTCGCGGCGAAAGCTCACCTTGCCGCGCCCGCCATCGCCGGCCTTGATCTTCGCCTTGGCTTCGTCAACGAATTTCATGGTTCGGAAACAAGAACGGCGCTGCTCATGCAGCGCCGCCGTGATTCTCCTGCTGGGCTCCCCCGGCGACCGGGGTGGGCCGTCAGCCCTCGTTCGGCCGGATACTGACGAAAGTCCGCTTGTCCTTGCCGCGCTGCTTGAATTCGACCTTGCCGGAGACCTTGGCGAACAGCGTGTGATCGCGTCCCATGCCGACATTCGTGCCCGGGTGCCATTCCGTGCCGCGCTGGCGAATGAGGATATTGCCCGCGAGCACGTCCTGCCCGCCGAACCGCTTCACGCCAAGGCGCTTGCTCTCCGAGTCGCGCCCGTTCCGGGTACTGCCGCCTGCTTTCTTATGTGCCATGAACCGATCTCCGCCTCAGCCTACGATCTTCGTGATTTTCACTTCCGTGAACCGCTGGCGATGGCCCTTGTTGCGCATGTAGTGCGCGCGGCGCTTGAATTTGATGATGCTGACCTTGTCAGCCTTGCCCTGCGCCTGGACCGTCGCCGTGACCTTGCCGCCGGCGACATAAGGAGCGCCGATCTTGATGCTCGCGCCTTCGCCGACGACCAGCACCTGGTCGAAGTCGACAGAGGCTCCCGCTTCGGCCTCGAGCTTCTCGATGCGAAGCACGCTGCCCTCTTCCACGCGGTACTGTTTTCCGCCGGTGGCAATCACCGCAAACATTTGAATTCTCCAGAAAAATTCGGGGTCTGGCCCGAAAAGGCGCGCCATTCTACGGGGCGCGCCCGGGACGGTCAAACGGCATTCGGAATGCGGCCCGGGAGCGGCCCTGTCGCGCTATCCTTAGCGATCAATCGGGAACTTTGGTTTTTTAGCGGGGAACTAACGGACGCCCGCGGTTCGACCGCGCGGCTCGTCGAAAGAACATTTCAAATGATCAAAACATCCAAGCTCGGCCAACGCACCGACTCCCGTTCACGACCCCTCTCCCTGGCAGTCTCGGTCCTGCTGGCGGTGGTCACGTCCGGGGTCCTCATCGGTTGCAGCTTCGGCGGCGGCGCGACGAAACCGAAGATCACCGATCAGCCGAAGGATCTGATCGTCTTCCGGGGCCAGCTGGCGCGCTTCGCCGTCGGCGCCGAAGGCAAGGCGCCGCTCGCGTTTCAGTGGCTGCGCGACGGCGTAGCAATCGCCGGCGCGACCGAGGTAACGTATTCGACCGCCCCGGTCGACCCCGATGCCGACCCCACCGACGTCGGGCACGAATTCTCCGTCACGGTCACGAACGAGAAAGGCAGCGTGACGAGCGAGCCGGCCACGCTCTCCATGTACGCGGCCCCGACCATCACGACGAATCCAACCGATCAGTCCGTGGCTGTCGGCGCGACCGCGACCTTCACCGTGGTTGGCGACGGCAATCTGCTCCGCTACCAGTGGTACCGGAACGATATCGCCATCGCCGGCGCCGCGAGCGCAAGCTACACCACCGCGGCCACCGTCGCGGCCGACGACGGGGCCGTCTTCACGGTTGACGTCTATAACGGCTCCGGCCTCGTGACGAGCACGGCCGCGACGCTGAACGTAACCGGGGTCTTAACTCTCGTCACGCCCCCGGTCCGCCAGTCCGTGAATGTCGGCCAGCCTGCGATCTTCAGCGTCGTTGCGTTCGGCGACCATCTCACGCGGACCTACCAGTGGCGCAAGAACGGCGTGGATATCGCCGGCGCAACGGGCTCGATCTACATCACGCCTGCCGCCGTGCTCGGCGACAGCGGCACGAGCTTCGACGTCGTAGTGACGAATGCCTTCGGCACGGCAACCAGCGCCGCTGCTGTGTTGACCGTGGTATCGCTCGCGAATTCTCCGCCGCCGGTCCTGCCAGCGCTGCTCGCAACGGACAAGTCGTCGAATCCCGCGGTCAGCTTCACCGCCGTCCTCAAGAGCGACGGCACGGTCGTCACCTGGGGTGACAATTCCATTGGCCAATCGGGCACGGGTACGGCTGGTACGGGCAGCGAGACGCCGAAATCGGCGAACCTCCCCGCAGGGTCCCACGCGGTCGATCTGGCCGTCGGCGCCGCGCATGTGCTCGCGCTGCTCGATGACGGGACCGTTTATTCGTGGGGACTCAATGGTAGCGGTCAGCTCGGACTCGGCGACGCCGTTCCGCGCCTCACGCCCACCCTCGTCACCCTGCCGCATCCCGCGGTCGCCATTGCGGCCGGCCTCGCCCACTCCGTGGCAGTACTCAACGACGGCACTGTCTACACCTGGGGCACTGACGTGAACGGCGAACTCGGCAATGGTCCGCGAGGACCCGTCGTCGCGAACGCCAACCCGTTGCCGGTCACGGGCATCACCAACGCCATTGCAGTCGCAGCCGGCAACGACCACACGCTCGTCCTGCTCGCCGACGGCACAGTCGTCGCCTGGGGCGCGAACGGATCCGGCCAGATCGGCAACGGCCAGCTCACCAGCAGCCATGTGCCCGTCTCGATCGGCCTCACGGGCGTTTCACACATTGCCGCGGGCGGCGACATGTCGATGGCGGTCACCGACCATCGCATCGTGCTCGCCTGGGGCGAGAACTCCGACAGCCAGCTCGGCCTCGGCGGCTCGGTCACGACCGACGTGCCAACGCCGGCCGGCGTGTTCGTCGACGGCGTCGACGCAGCTGCCAGCAATCGGCTGCTGCTCGTCGTAGCAAGCGACGGGCACGTGGCGGGCGCGGGCTTCAACGAAGCGGGCTCGCTCGGCGACACGACGACGACGGCGCGCAACGTCTTCACACCCGCGACGGGGCTTGCCGGCATTCTCGGCGTCACCAGCGGCGGCAAGTCGTTCTCGCTCGCATTGCAATCCGACGGCAGCGTCTTTTCCTGGGGCGACAACACGGCCAAGCAGCTTGGCAATACCGCGCTCGCCGCCGCCGGAACGGCAACACCGACCCTGGTGCCGGGCTTCGACGCGATTCCCTGAAGGGCCACCACGGAGTCCGGTGTGACGCTCGAGGCATTGAGGGCACTCGTCGCGGCCGACCTCGAGGCGGTCGACCGTGCGATCGCATCGCAGCTTGCGAGCGACGTCGCGCTCGTCGGCGAAGTCGCGAAGTACCTGATCTATGCGGGCGGCAAGCGGCTGCGCCCGCTGCTCGTGCTGCTCGCGGCGCGCGCCTGCAATTGCCGCGACAACCGCCACGTCGAGGCGGCGGCGCTCATCGAATTCATCCACACGGCGACGCTCCTGCACGACGACGTCGTCGATGCCTCGTCCAAGCGCCGCGGCCGCGACACGGCCAACGAGGTATTCGGCAACGAAGCGAGCGTGCTGGTCGGCGATTTCCTCTACTCGCGCGCGTTCCAGATGATGGTGGCGCTCGAAGCGCCGCGCGTGATGGCGGTGCTGGCGAACGCGACCAACACAATCGCCGAAGGCGAAGTGCTGCAGCTCATGAATGCGCACGATCCCGCGACCACCGAGGATCGCTACTTCAGCGTGATCTACCGCAAGACCGCGAAGCTCTTCGAAGCCGGCGCACAGATTGCCGGCATCCTCGCGGGCGTTGCCGCGCCCGTCGAAGCCGCGCTCGTCGCGTATGGGCGGCATGTCGGCACCGCCTTCCAGCTCGTCGACGACTACCTCGACTATCGCTCGTCCGCGGAAGAACTCGGCAAGAATCTCGGCGATGACCTCGCCGAAGGCAAGCCGACGCTGCCCCTGATCTACGCCCTGCGCACCGGGACGCCGGCGCAGCAGGCTCTCATCCGCGAAGCGATCGAGCACGGCGGGCTCGACCAGCTCGATGCGATCACGCAGGCGATCGAAGCGACCGGCGGTCTCGAATACACGGCGTCGCTCGCGCGGCGCGAAGCGGGTCTCGCGCTTGCTGCCCTCGACGCATTGCCGGAGACCGCGCACAAGACAGCGTTGCGGAGTTTTGCGGAATTCGCCGTCCAGCGCTCACACTAGCGACACAAGAAGGACAAGAACCATGAAAAACCTGCACCTGATCCTCGCCACGGCGGCGCTCGCCTGCTTCGGCGCCGCCCACGCGGCGGATGCCCCGGTCATCGCACTCAAGGCCGCACGCCTGTTCGATGCCGTCAACGGTTCGCTGCGCACGGATGCCGTGGTTGTCGTGCAAGGGACGAAGATTCTTTCGGTCGGCGGCGAAGTGCCGGCAGGCGCACAAGTCATCGACCTTGGCAACGCGACGCTCCTGCCCGGCTTCATCGATGCGCACACCCATCTCACGCAGGAATACAACCCCGACTACTACAAGGAGTTCTACAAGGAGCTGTTCCGCTTTCCGGCCGAGCAGTCGTTCTATGCCGCGGTGTATGCGAAGCACACGCTCGAAGCGGGCTTCACGACCGTGCGCAACGTCGGCGCGAATGACTGGGTCGACGTCGGATTACGCAACGCGATCAACGCCGGCGTGACCGAGGGGCCGCATGTTCTCACGGCGATTCACGCCATCGGCGTGACCGGCGGTCACTGCGATCAGTCGCCCTTCCCGCCCGAATGGCGCAAGCCCGTCGGCCCGATCGAAGGCGTCTGCGACAGCGCCGACTCCTGCCGCGAAGCGGTGCGCGACCAGATGAAGTGGGGCGCGGACGTCATCAAGATCTGCGCTTCGGGCGGCGTGCTCTCGGAATCGGACCCGGTCGACGTGCCGCAGCTCACGCCCGCGGAGCTCGATGCGATCGTGAGCGAGGCACACCGGTGGAAGCGCAAGGTCGCGGCCCATTGCCACGGCGACGTCGCCGCGCGCCAGGCCATCGAAGCGGGCGTCGATTCCATCGAGCACGGCACCTTCCTCACCGAAGACACGCTGAAGCTCATGAAGAAGAAGGGCGTGTACCTCGTGCCGACGCGCATGGCAGCGTACTGGGTCGGCAAGAACGCGGATGTTTTCCCGCCGCAGATCGCGGCCAAGGCCCGCGCCGTCGGCGGCGCGCATGCCGCGATGTTCAAGATGGCGCTGAACGTCGGCGTCAACATTGCGTTCGGCACGGATGCGGGCGTGTATCCGCACGGAATGAACGCGATGGAGTTCGCCCTGATGACGGATCTCGGCATGGCACCCTCGGCGGCGCTCCTCTCCGGCACGCGCGATGCGGCGAGGCTCCTCGGCGTTGACTCGACGACGGGCACTTTGGAAGCCGGCAAAACGGCGGACATCGTCGCCGTTCCGGGCAACGTGCTCGAAGACATCCACGCCACCGAGCATCCGGTGTTCGTGATGAAGGACGGCCAGGTCTACCTGCGCAAGTAGCGAGCGCTTAGCGTCGGAGGATGCGGTTCTCGCGCCACGGCGGCCGGATGAGCGTGCCGTCGCTTGCGGCGAGCGAACCCACCGGCTTCGCGGGACCGGCGGCGCCGGTCGGCCCGGTCGGGCAGTTCGCATTCGCACGATAGAAGAGTGCCGATGCGAGCCGGCCCTCCGTCGGATCGCCGAGCGGCTTGCTGAAATCGTCGGCGACCGAACAGCCCGGTATGAGCGCACCGACCGTGCCGGCGGAATTCTGCGGCGAGAATCCGTCGCTGTAGTCGCCGAAGCCCGCCGCATTGACGCCGCGGAACTCGATCGAGAAATAGGTCGTGCCGCAATTGTCGTCGGGGTAGAAGCCATAGGGCTTGCCGCAGGTCGTCGAACCGACTTCGATCACATCGACGCCGACGCCGCGCAGGCTGTTGATGATCGATTCGCTCGCCGAGCAGGTGCCGGTGCCGCTCAGCACGTAGACGCGCGGCAGGTTCAGCGTCGGCAGCGCCTGGCCGGCCGGCGCGGAAAAACCCTGCGCCGTCGCATGGAATGTCGTCGGCGTCAGCGGCCCGCCTGCGATCGGATTCGTGGTCGGGTACTTGTCATTGAATTGCAGCTCTTCGAAGGTCTGGCCGGCCGTGTGCGCGGGACCCGCGATCATGTAGGCCATTTCGCTCGCGATATCGAGATAGCCGCCGCCGTTGTAACGGATATCGAGCACGAGGTCGGAGATCCCCGCGTTCTTGAGCGTCGTCACCGCATCGATCAGCTGCGACTCGGCCGTGGCGATGTGGTCGTTGAAGAGGATGTAGCCGACGAGGCCGGCGCTTCCGGTATCGATCGTTCCGACGTTCTGCACCGGCACCGAAACGACATTGGCGGAGGTCAGCGACACGTTGCGCGTGCCCGCCGCCCCCGCATCCTGCACGACGAACTGGTGCACCTCGCCCACGGTCGCCGGCGCGATCCCCGCATTCAGCGTATCCACGCCCGCCTGCGTGTTGTCATCCACGAGATCGACGCCGTCAATGAAGAGCACTTGCGCTCCGCGCGCGAGATTCGCCGGCGCAACGGCGGCCGGTGAACCGGGATCCGTATAGGCGATGACGAGCTGGCGCGGCGGCGTACCCGAGAGAATGACCCACTGCGCGCCGTAACCCAGCTGGCTGCCCGATTGCGAGAGCGCGATCCAGTCCGAGGTCGCATAGGTGAAGTGAAACTTGTCCTTGGGCTGGCCCGAGGCGGTGGTCGCCGAGGTCTTCAGCACGCCGAAATATGCGGCCGTAGCAAAGTTCGCGGGATTCTGGTCCGGCACTTCGCGATACCAGAGGTAGAAATCGTTGGTCCAGGAGCGCAGCCAGTTGTTTTCGTCCGTGGCCGTTCCCTGCCGGTCCAGGTAAGGCTGGCCGGTCGTCGGATCGATGCCCGAGCGAGGCGTTGCGCACTTCGCCTCGAAGTTGGCCCGCGGTGGAAACATGCCTGCGGTCCAGCCGCTGGTCGGGGGCGGATTGTTGCCGCCGCCGCCACCGCCGCAGCCTGTGAGTGCCGCGAGCGAAAAAACCAAGGTGATCGCCGCTGGAAATCCTGTCGCGCTGTTGAGGTGTCGCATACGTGACCCCCCCTGCTGTTATTGTCGTGCCATCGATCGTCCGACGCTCGCGTCCCTCCGATCAAGATCGCACGGAATCGCGAATGGCTCAATTAAGAAGGCGCGACAGAACGGGAACCTCATGACCTCGCCCGGCTACTCCTTCTGAGGAGCCTGCTCGAAGCTGCCGCCGAGCACGAGGTGCAGGTTCACTCGCTGACTTAGCTGCTCGCTCTGCACGCGAAGCAGCGCAAGCCGTGCCGAGTCGACGCCGAGTTGCTGCTGGTTGACTGCGCGCAGATCGCTGCGACCGATGCGCTGGCTCGATTGCACGAGGTCGAGCGCATGCTGGTTGTCGGACACGATGCGCTTGAGGATTTGCTCGCGGTCTTCGAGCGAGTTCGCGGCGGCGAGCGTGTTCTCCACATCGCCGAGGGCCCGCAAGGCGAGGCGCGCGTAATCCGCCGCGGCCTCTTTTTGTTCCAATGTGCGAATCTCCACCTGCGTGTTGAGCGCGCCGCCCTGATAGATCGGCGCAACCAGCCGCGCGCCGACGCCGCCCGTCGGATTCGAGAAATCGTCCTTGAGCTGGAGAATGTCGCTGCTGAGGGCGGCGATATTGGCGTTGAGCGTAATACTGGGCAGTCGCGCGGCCTTCGCTTCACCGACGCGATTGAAGGCGGCGGCGACCCGCCGTTCGGCCGCGATCAAGTCGGGCCGTCGTTCCAGCATTTCCAGCGGCAGGCCGGCAGGAATGGGACCCGGCAATGCGGGAAGGTCCCGCCGCGCCTGAATTTCAGCGCCGGGGTAACGGCCGAGCAGCAATTCGAGCGCGCGCCGCGCCTGCCCGTCGGCGAGCCGCACCTGTTTCTCGGCGTCCTGAAAGCTGCCGAGGGTGGCACTCGCGAGCGCAATGTCCTGATCACTCCCGGGGCCAATCTGTCGCCGCTTCTGCGCGAGTGACACCAGTGCTTCGGCCGATTTGACCATCTCCTCGGCGATCTCAAGCTGCAGCGATGTCTCGCTCGCGGTGAACCAGCTTTTTGCCATCGTGGCTGCAAGCGACTGCCGCGCATACTCGAAGTCAGACTGCGCCGAGGCGTAAGACTCCCGATAGGCATTGCGTCCGTAGCGAATCCGTCCCCAGAGGTCCGGTTCCCAGGATGCTCCGAGCGATATGGCCTTCAGGGCGTCGCCGCCGCCCATGTTGACGCCGCCGGTGCCCAGGATAGTGACGGCAGGACGCATGGCGGAATTGGCGAGTTCGACGTATTGCGCGGCCTGCTCCACCCGCACGGCCGTGACGCGCAGATCGGCATTGTTGGCGAGCGCTTCGGTGACAAGACTGTTCAGCTGAGCATCGTCGAACGTAGCGAGCCAGTTGTCTGCAACCGGGCCAGCGGCGGCGCCCGCCTTCCAGGCTTCGTTCAACGTCATATTGCCGAACGCGCCGGACTGCGTGCGTACTTCGTCACTCGACGGCGGGTCCAGTGTCTTGCACCCTGCGATCAGGAGCACCAGAACCGCGCAAGACACGGCGACGACCGGGCGCGCATTGCTCACCGGCGGCTCGCATTGGCGACCATGCGCGTGCATTCGTGCCCTTGGTCTCAGTGCAACTTGAGAATGAGCCAGTCGAGCTTGGCGCCGACCCGGATGATGATCTTGCGCAGGATCTGGATCGCCTTGCCGCTGTCGCTGTAGATCGCGGCCCCGCCGTGCGCGCCGGACGCCAGGAAAATTCCCTTGTCCTTGCCGTCGATGAGCAATCGAACGGCGAGTGAATTCGGGGGAATGGGCGCAATACCCGCAGTGATGTACATCCCGCCGATTGGCAACTGCCCCTGGGCGGTTGCCCACATGATCGAGTCCACCTTGCACTTGATGATGCGCCCCGGGTACATCGCCATCGCGATCTCGGCCTCCTGCCCGGGCTTCACCTTGCGCACTTCATTCTGCTCATAGACGGCAAGCACCCATTGCTCGTCCTCGACGAATGTCATGACCGGCGCCAGCGGCAGCTGGCTCGCGATAGCACCTGGACGCAGCGCGAGCGAGACCACGGTGCCGTTGGCCGGCGCGTAGTACACCGTTTGATCGAGCTGCCACTGGGCATCGGCCAGCTGCGATTGCGCCTGAATGATCTGCGCCTTGACCTGCGAGACGTCGGCGACGCTCCCGGCAAGCTGGCCGGTGAGCTGGGCGAGGTCGGCATTGGCCTGTTCCAGGTCGAAACTGTTGCCCGCACCGGATTCGGCGAGCTCTTTGAATTGCGGCACCCGCTTGCGCGCAAGCTCGATCTTGGCGTTGAGCGCCTGCACCTGGCTGCTGCTCGACTTCAGCTGCTGCTCCAGCTTGTGGAGATTCGCCTCGTTCCCTTTCACAGCGATCTGGAACGGCACCGGATCGATCTTGAAGAGCACGTCACCCTTCTTGATCGGGCGATTCGGCTCTACCGGAACCTCGGTGACACGCCCCGTGACGCGCGGCACCACCGGCACGACGTAGTTGATGACGCGGACATCATGCGAGGACGGCGCAACGATGTTGAGGACCAGAATGAGAGCGGTCAGCCCGATGATGGGAATCGTCGCGACGATGACCTGGCTGATGATGTTCCAGGGCAGCAGCTTGAACTTGATGAAGATCAGCCAGATGAAGAACGCATAGATGCCGAGAAGAATAATTTCCATCTGTCAGGTCCTTCAGGTATCGCGCGCCGCACGGCCTGTCGACCTGGCCTCGAGCTCCGCAACACGCTCACGCAATTGCAGGAGTTCTGCCGCTTCGTCCGTGTGCGGGGCAGCTTCGTCCGTGTGCGGGGCAGCTTCGTCCGTGTGCGGGGCAGCTTCGTCCGTAAGCGCGGCAGCCTCAGCGGAGTCGTCATGGCCGTGCGGCACTTTGTCGGTGCCGTAGGCCATCTTGTAGAGAACGGGCTTCGAGTAGGCCCAGAGCCAGGCGATGGGCCAGAGCAGACCGCCGAACACGAGCGAGAGCAGGCACAAGGTCTGGATGGCGCCGGTCTGAGGATGCTGTCTCTTCTCGGCGATCTTCTCCGGGAGGATGTGGACCAGCCAGAAGACGACGATGCCAACAGTGGGCGCAATGATGAGTACGACCCACGCCATCACGTCGGCCACGGTGTCGAGCGCCTCGCCGTGCAGGAACGAGGCGTGAGCGTGAGTCGGCACGAACAGGAGCGACGTCAGCAACGGCCCTGTCAGCCAGCGACCGGAAGGGCATCGCCACTTTCTCGCCGACACGGATTGCTCTATTGTTTTCATTGCTGGTCCCATCCCGGGCGTGTGCCCGGCAAGATGGACGGATCCCGTCAATGGATGCTCTTGACTTGAATCAGGCAGGTGGAAGCAGTCCCTCGCTGACTCGACGTAATACGGGATACATCGGGGATGTAGTTCTTGTGCTTAACTACTGTAGCCACTATGTTTTTTGATATCAATGCGCACCGCTGCCATTATCAGGTTTCGAATGAGGAGTCGTATGAGTACAAGGGCTGATTTCGCAATGTTCTTCATGATGCTAGCGCTGGCCCAGGCGCCTTCGCTGGCCGCCGTCCCTGCAGTGCAGAAGCAGTATCAGCTCGTCAATCCGGGACCGGCCGGCTTCACGTTGAAACTCGCCGACGCTGCCGTGCGGACTCCCGTTGCCAATGAAGTACTTGTGCGAGTGCGGGCCGCATCGCTCAATCGCCGCGACATCTATGTCATCGACGGCCAGTATCCGATCGGCTCGCGCACGAGCCTCGTGCCCTTGTCGGATGGCGCGGGCGAAGTGGCCGCAGTCGGGCCCGGCGTCAAACGATTCCGCGTCGGCGACCGCGTCGCGGCGAACTTTTTTCAGAGCTGGGTGCGCGGGAACCCGGCTGCGGATACGCCAACGACTGCGCTCGGCGGTGCGCTTGACGGCATGCTCACGGAGTACGTCACGCTGAACGAAGCGGGCCTCGTGAAGATCCCGGCGAATCTCTCGTTCGAGGAAGCGGCGACCCTGCCGTGCGCAGGGGTCACTGCCTGGAATGGGCTTGTCACGCGAGGCCACACTCAGGCCGGCGATTATGTCTTGCTCGAGGGCACCGGTGGCGTGTCGATGTTCGGCTTGCAGTTCGCAGCCGCGCTAGGCGCGAAGCCGATCATCACGAGCTCGAGCGATACGAAACTGGAGCGTGCGAAGGCTCTCGGCGCCGTCGGGCTCATCAATTACAAGAAGAATCCGGATTGGGAGAAGTCGGTGATGGAGCTCACCGGCGGCGCGGGCGCGCAGCACATCCTCGATGTCGGCGGAAAAGACACCTTGCCCCACGCACTTGCGAGCCTCGGATCCGGCGGCAATCTCGCTCTCATCGGCGGGCTCGGCGGCTTCGGCGGCGACATTCCGAGCTTTGCCCTCATGGGCCGCAACGCTTCGGCGTTCGGCATCTATGTCGGCTCGGTCGAGAATTTCGAGGCAATGAATGCCTTCATCGAGAAGCACAAGATGAAGCCGGTGATCGACCGGACCTTCGACTACCAGGACGCCAAGGGCGCCTTCGATCTCATGAGATCCGGCGATTTCGTCGGGAAAATCGTCATCCGGATCAATGGCATTTGATGCTTTTGGGGCGCTTCAGTACACTGCGCGCCCCCTGCCGGTTCGCTCCGGTTCCGGGGCTTTCGGGGTGTAGCTCAGCCTGGTAGAGCGCTACGTTCGGGACGTATAGGTCGCAGGTTCAAATCCTGTCACCCCGACCACCTGTTCCTGGTCTATTCCGGTTACATAGGTAACGGTTTATTCCGGAGACATGGGTGACACTTTAGCGACGAAGGGGTTTTCGGCGCTTTCGATGCGACATGTCTCATGGTCGAAGAATCCTAAGTCGTAACGCATGAAGCTGACCCGCCAGATTTTCTCCTCGACCTGCTTGACGCCGACGCGCTGACCGGCGGCCAGGACTGCGGGTGGTACCCCGGCCTGAAAGAATTGATAGAGGATTGGGGCGTAGAGGACTGATACGAGCGCGGCGCCCTATCTCACGCGGATGCGCACGGGGACTGCAGGAACAAGGCAAATCGCTTCCTCGGAATTGCCTGCATCCACTGAAGGCTGCTGAGCGCTCTGGAGTGCTGTTCAAGCAGAATCGTCGCCTGCGCAGGTCGACAGGAGCTTGTACGGGCGATCTTTCCATAAAATGGAATCCTGGTTTCCATTTTATGGAACTCTTGGGTATGATCGCGGTCCATGATTGTCATCGGCGCCGACGTCGTGGAGCGCTATTTCGCGGCGCGGGCCGGCCATCGTGGGATCAAGGCCGCGCGAGCGCAGTACGATGCCTGGAGGGCCATCGTAGAGAAGGCGCAATGGAAAAGGCCGGAGGACGTGAAGAAGGCTCACCCGAAGGCGAGCATTCTCAAGGGCAGCCGGGTGGTATTCAACATCAAGGGCAACGACTATCGGCTGATTGCCGTCGTGCAGTACGCCCATGGCGTGTTGATGATCCGGTTTTTTGGATCGCACGAGGACTACGACAAGGTTGATGCGGAGACCGTGTAATGAAGACCACATTGATCGTCATTCAAAACGACGCGGATCACGCTCAGGCCAAGGCGCTGATCGAGAAGCTGATGGACTCGAAGGATCCGGCGGACCAGGCCCGGATGGTGGCTCAGGCGTACCTGACCGAAGCGTATGAGCGCTCTCGATGGCCGCGACGCGCGCCGTCGCTCCCCGACCTTCTCACCTATTTGATGGATCAGCACGGACTGTCGCGTGGCGACCTCATACCCCTTTTGGGAACGGCCAGCCGTGTAAGCGAGGTATTGACCGGAAAACGCGAGCTGAGCATGACCATGGTGCGCAAGCTCCGCGAGCGATTTCATATTCCCGCGGACCTGCTCATCCCGCCACTGCGATCGTCCGAAATCGCTGCGTGACCGTCTCGCCCTTCGGCATCGCGGCCGGGATCGCAGGTCACCTCAGGCGAATTCGAATGGGGATCGCAGGAACAGCGTGTAACGCTTCTTCAGTATTGCTTGCATCCACGGAAGGTTGCCGAGCGCTCTGGAGCGCAGCTTGACAGGTGCGCCGAGCCGGCAGGTTTCTGCTTGGGAACCGCGAAAAATCAATCGTCCCAAATCTTTCCGCGGTACGTCAGTAATGGAGAATCGCTTTTGCGTTGTCCCAAAGACGCTCTAAGATTTGTTGGGCTGGCTCCGCGCGTGCGAGGCCTGCGGATTGTCCCGCCCACGCCTGCATGCGGCTCAAGTCTCCCGCTCTCACTGCGGCGACTCTCATCGCGGCGGTGAGGCCGCGCTGAACCGGATAGGGACCCGGTTCTGGCGCATTGTCGGAAATGGCGGCGCGCACGTAATCGGTTGACAGACTGCGGCCGGCGCGCCCACTGAAAGTCCGGCTAACGACTGTGTCTTCCGGCGCCGCCCTCGCGAGCGCCTCCGCCCATGCCGGATGGATCCCAGCTTCCGGTGCGCGCAGGAATCCTGTGCCGACCTGCGCTGCACTCGCGCCCAATGCAAGCGCCGCAGCGACGCCCCGGCCGTCCGCAATGCCTCCGGTGGCGACGACCGGGATCCTGACAGCGTCGACGACTGCCGGAACAAGCGAAGCCAATCCAACCATTTCACGCTCGGCCTTTTTGGAATCAAAGCAGCCTCGGTGCCCGCCAGCTTCCATTCCTTGAACCACAACTACGTCCGCGCCGGCCGCTTCAGCGGCCTTGGATTCAGCTACGGTCGACGTATTGGCGAACCAGGCGATGCCAAGGGACTTGAGGCGATCCACGAAATCAGATGGGTAAAGTCCCATGACCGAAGAGACTATGGCTGGGTGAGCCTCCAGCAACGCCTCGCATTGTGCTGTGAAGTCTGGTGGCTTGGCATCACCTGCGTCTTGTGCAACCACCGGCCCCCAATTCGCAAGGAAGTCGCGCACGAGCTTCTCCTGGACCGGATTGCGGACTGGGGAAGGGTCGGGAATCCAGAGATTGATTTGGAATTTTCCGCTGCTCGAGTTTCGTACTTCATTGGCCCAGGCAACAATTTCGGAACGCGTCATTAGGAGCGCGCCACAGGCACCCAGGCCACCCGCGTTGGCAACGGCAATAGATAGAGCAGGGGCGCTGGCGCCAGCCATGGGAGCCAAGAGTATCGGCACGCGCAGGCCAAATCGGTCGCAAAACTCCGTTGTACGAGTGCGAATGCTCATGGCGCGGCCCTACGGTTTCTGCCGTTGCGGTTCACTCCAAAGGCCAAAGCTACCATCTTTCTGCGATCTCAAATGTCCGCTTCACGGCGTGAACTTTGCCGGGTCAACTGGCTGCTCGAGATGAGACCGGTCATCGTAAGCGAACGCGTATTGAGACCGCAGGAACAGCGTGTAGGGGATCCTGCTCCGCTTCAAAGTTTGGTTATCCAAACGATGAAGGACGTCCCGAACATCCCCTGTATCAGGAACAGCACAAATCGGGTCACCCCGACCAGTCCAATCCTCTTTCATTGCTTGAGAAAGCCCTTGACTTGCCAGCGATCCGGCAACGGAGGCCAACTTCGAGTCGATTATCAGGATACTTGCCTGGTTCTCGATGTGAGATTGCCTGGGCAGAGCGGACTTGATTTTCAGCGCGATCTCGCCGCGGCGAGCGTCACACTGCCAATCGTCTTCATCACCGGGCATGGCGACATTCCGATGAGCGTGCGCGCGATGAAGGCCGGCGCAGTCGAGTTTCTGACGAAACGATTCCGCGATCGGGATTTGCTCGATGCGATTCACCAGGCAATCCAGCGGGACCAGGCCGCGCTGCAGCGGCGCCTGGTTCCGGATACTGCGCTGCAGCCGACCGACCTGGCCGAGCGGGTAGGGGTCGATCTCCCGACCGTGCTCGAATGGATCGCCGGCCGCCGCGAGCCGTCATCCTCCCAGTTCGGCCGCCTGATCGCCGCGCTCGATCCCGCCTTCATCGTCGATGTCTACGGCGACGACGTCGAAGCGATGCGCCACCGCTTCGAAGACGCGCTCACCCAATCGCGCGAGGCCGAAGCGAGGGCGCGCGCCGCCCTCGAGATCCTGCGCGGCGGAACGCGGTGACGCCTGAGGCGATTTCGGCGCCGCCGCCTCCAGCAATGGCCGGTGGCGCACACCGGTTGAGTCCGCTGCTGACGCCCCAGTCCATCGCCCTCGTCGGCGCCTCGCCGAAGTACGAGACCGTCGGCAACGGCATGATCCGCGGCGTGCGCGAGGGCAAGTTCGGCGGCCGCCTCTACCTCGTCAATCCCAACTACCCCGAGATCGACGGGCTGCCCTGTTACCCTTCGCTGGCCGCGCTGCCGGAGACGGTCGATCACGTCGTCATCGGCGTCGCCAACGCCCGCATCGAGGCGCAGCTCGCCGAGGCCATCCGGCACGGCGCCCGCGCCGCCACGATCTTCGCCAGCTGCTACCTTCCCGGCGACAGCGATCCGCCGCTCACCCGCCGCATCGCCGCCATGGCGCGCGCCGCCGGCCTGCAGATCTGCGGCGGCAACGGCATGGGTTTCTACAATCTGGAGCACGACCTGCGGGTATGCGGCTTTCCCCCGCCGCCCTGGCTCGAACACGGCAGCATCGCGCTCATCTCCCATTCCGGCTCGGCCTATTCCGGCCTCTGCCACACCGACCGCCGCTTCCGCTTCAGCCTGGCGGTATCGGCGGGCCAGGAGCTGACGACCACGGTCGCGGACTACCTGGACTTTGCGCTTGATATGCCGTCGACCCGCGTCGTCGGCCTCTTCCTGGAGACCGTGCGCGATCCCGCCGGTTTCGTCGCTGCGCTGGAGAAGGCGCGCCAGCGCGACATCCCTATCGTCGTCCTGAAGGTGGGCCGCACCGCCGAGAGTGCGGCGCTTGCGCTCAGCCATTCCGGCGCTCTCGCCGGCAACCACGCCGCCTATCAGGCGCTGTTCGACCGCTATGGCGTCATCGAGGTCGACGATCTCGACGGCCTCGCCAACTGCCTGCTGCTGCTCGGCCAGCCGCGCCGCGTGGGGCAGGGCGGTCTTGCCACGATGCACGACTCCGGCGGCCTGCGCGAACTGGCCGTCGACCTCGCGGCCGCCCATGGCGTGCCCTACGCACGCATCGCCGACGCCACCAAGAAGAAGCTTGCCGCCCGCCTCGAATACGGGCTGGAACCGACCAATCCGCTGGATGCCTGGGGCACGGGCCACGACTACGAGAATATCTTCACCGATTGCCTGCAGGCGCTGGCCGACGATCCCGATACCGCCATCGCCATCCTCTGCGCAGAAACGCGCAGCGGCTTCTACCTGCACGAAAGCTACGGCCGCATCGTGCAGACCGTCGCCGCGCGCACCGGAAAGCCGGTGTTGATGTCGAACAACCTCGCCACCGTCGGCAACGACGATCTGGCCGTGCGCTGCACGCA
>Ga0137409_10000286_pt1 | contig 33904 bp, 35 predicted proteins | sample CZODoug1_16funga_FD_122059 | JGI IMG/M metagenome (GOLD analysis project Ga0137409, IMG submission 122059) | Vadose zone soil fungal communities from Angelo Coast Range Reserve, California, USA - CZODoug1_16fungal (Hybrid Assembly) | ecosystem: Environmental > Terrestrial > Soil > Vadose zone... | reverse complement strand
CCTGGCCTGCACGCTGCCGACGTTCCGCGGCTTCCTGGAGCAGACCCGCGGGATCGCCTCCGGCTGGATGAGCTTCTACTGGGGAAAGACGATCGCCGAGTATCAGGCGAGCCGGAAGAGGGAGGACGCCCTCATGGCCGCCTGGCTCGACTTCTTCGTCGAGCAGGGCCCCCGCTTCCGCGCCCCGGAATAAAACAGACGGTCTGTCTTGGTCCCGTTCACTTGGGGCCGTTGTGGGCCGCGCTGCCGCCCCACATCGGCCAGCCGTCGTCCTTCGCGTCGCCCGTCTCGATCGCCACCAGGTGCCCGCCGCTCGTCCCGACGTAGATGCGCCCCTTCATGACGGTCGGCTGGAACACGATGGGCTCGCCGACGTTGACGCTCCAGAGCAGGCTGCCCATCGCGTCCATGCACAGGACGTCGCCGAGGGCCGTCGAAAGGAAAACGCGGTTGTTCGCAAGTGCGGGCGGCGCGAGCAGCCGGAGCCCTTCCACCGGCCTGGGCGGCTTGAGCGACTTCTGCCAGGCGAATTTTCCGGTCTTCAGGTCGTGGCAGAGCAGCACGTCGCCCATCGCCGAGTAGCTGCGGCCGCCGGCGACCGAGGGCCTCGAGCCCTGGTACGCCCAGGCGCCGCAGACCGTCATCACGCCCAGGTTCAGTTCCGCCGCGTACAGCTTGGCCTCCAGCGGCGCCACGGCGAAGCCCACGCCGGCGTCGGCCTTGTTCTGACTTTCCTTCAGCGTCTCGGTGCTTGCCGGGGGGGTCGCGGTGAGCGCAAGGCCGCCCGTCCCGCCCTGTTTCGAGGAGTCTAGATAGTCCGCCGGTCGGCGGCTCCCCTCGAGCGCGAACGTCGCCCCCGCGAGCGGCGCGCCGCTCCCGCTGCTGCGGGTGAGTGCGAGCGTCTCTATTTTCCTCCCGAGCTCCTCCCCTGCGCCCTGGCTGACGAGAACCTGGTCCTTGTAGACCCACGGCGCCGACGTCGCGTCCCGCTTCTCGCTCCACGCGAGCTTGCCGTCGGCGGCCCCGTAGCGGTAGAGCGTGCCGTCGAGCGTCGTCAGGTACACGGAGCCGGCATGCACCACCGGGGCGGCGATGATGTCCCCCTCGATCGGACCGTCCCACAGCTCCTTGCCGTCCTCGATCGCCATGCAGACCAGATGGTGCGAGCCGTCCTTGCCCGGGTACGCCATATAGACGCGGCCGTCCGCGATCGCCGGCTGCGAGAGCAGGGGATCGCCGAGCCACTTGGACCAGACCTGCTTGCCGGTCGAGATCTCGAGCGTGTAGATCGTGCAGCTTTCGGTGTTGAACACGACGTAGCGGCCTTCGATGACGGCGGCCGTGGGGCCGTCGTCGCCGGTCTTGAATTCCCATAGGATCTTCCCGCTGTCCGCGTCGACGCAGTAGAACTCGGTGCTGCCGAAGCCGCCGCCGAGGAAAAGCCTTCCATCCGCGTAGGCCGGGCCGGCGAGCGGCCGGCCGCCGGGGATGGGGAGCGTCCAGCCTTTGCGGCCCTCCCTGGTGACGAAGGGACCCGCTTTGGACGTCACCTGCTCCGGGGCGTAGGCGACGAGATCCGGCTTCAGGGGGGCGGCCGTCGGCGCCGGATCCTGGCTGCAGGACGCCAGGAACGCGAGCAGGAGAGCGGCTTTTTTCATGGGGGCGATCCTCCGTCCCGTTAGACGCCGGGATCGCCTCCCTGGATCGTGCGATTCTGTCAGGCGCCCAGAAGGCGGCGAGCCTCGGCCATGCCCGCCGCAGGACGGCCATATTCGCTCGCCGTCACCCGGGCCAGCGCGACCAGTTCGCGCCAGCGGAACGCGGGGCGGATCGCCGCGAATTCCTCGACGCAGGTCCGGTAGAACTTCTCCGCGTGCAGGGCGCCGTCCTCGCTGATCGCGTAGCGGAGGAGCACGTCCGACGCCGCCCCCGGGTTGTGGCCCAGCTCGCCATACCGGTGCATGATCGCCGTCGCGCGCCCCTGCAGGTTCTCACGGATCGCCGCATCGAGATCCTTCAGCAGGACGCAGGGATCCTTCGTCGCGACGCGGTCGAGATTGCCCTGCGCGGGCAGCGCCGACCATTTCAGGAAATCGCCGCCGCGGCTGACGCGGTCGTAGGCCGCCTGCCAAGCGCCGACGATGAGGCAGGCGAAGGTATTCCGGGCGTTCGAGGACATGGCCATGCGGCGCCAGGCGTAGGCCGAGTCGCAGGCGTGGACCCCGATCGAGTCGCCGTGCACGCTCCCCACCACCTTGCCGGGCTGTTCCTCCGTCGGGCGGCGGCCCTGATCCCGGAGGATCAGCTGGTTCGCCGCGAGGGAGACCGCCTCTCCGACGACCTGCGGCGCAAAGCCCTCGGCCAGGGCGGCCGCGACCGCGTCGGCGGCCTGTTCGGGCGTGCCCTCGAAGATCGTCTTGCAGAGATGCTCCACCCAGGCGTCGTCGGCCGTCTTCGAACCCGACGTCTTGCCTTCGAGGCGGTGCTGGTCGAGCATCTTGGGGAGGACGCTGCGCGGCCCGGACACGCTGGCGCCCGGGTTGGGATCGAAGCGGAGGCAGTAATGCAGGGACTGGCGCAGCATCGTATGGGCATGCTCGGCGCCGACGACGTCGATCAGCTCCCAGGCGCGGGCGGGCAGATTGACGCGATGCACTTCCGCGGCATCCTGGACTTCATAGAGGAGATGGTTGAAGGCGTCGCCGGGGCCTCCCTTCGCGAGCGCCGCGAACAGCTTCTCCGCGCCTTCGACGTCCTTCCTCCGGACGGCGTCGCGCAGGGCGGCGCCGCCGACCTGGCCCTCGGGCAGCGGAGCCGGCGCGACCGGGCGCAGGGTGTTGCGGGTGCCGGTCTCCTGGAGCCGGGTTGTATTGCGATAGAGGACCTTGAACACGGGGAGCGGCTGCAGTTCGGACGGCAGCTCGTCCGCCATCTTGAGGGCGGGGGAGAGCGCCATCATCGTGTGGAACCCGATATAGTCCTCGCCGCCGAAGCTGCGGGCGTTGGCGAGGGCGGCCGCCGCGACCAGGCGTCGCAGGTCGGCGCCGGCCTTGAGCTGCTCCATCAGCTTCGGCAGGAGCTTGTCGGCCGGCGTCTCCTGGAGCAGGCCGACCAGGGGCTCCAGCGGACCGAAGGACAAGGTCGCGTCGTCGGGGTCGGCGAAGGCGGGGACGAATCCGAGATCGCCGGCGATTCGGAATCCCAGGGTGGCGGTCAGGGCCCCGCGGCCCACATCGGTCAGAAACTCACGGCGGGACTTCATAGGACCTCCCCTCAAACAACTCTATAAGGGGATTATCCCCCGGGGAGCATTCGGGTAGGGGACAAATATGAGGTCCCTTTTCCGGGGGTTACTTCGAGCCGGCCTTCAGCCACTCCAGCATCTGCTCGGCCTTCGCGCGGGTGGGACGGGCGGCCTGGCGGATGCGCAGGATCAGCTCGCAGGACTCGCGCAGGCGGCGGTCGTCCTTCGCCAGCGACGACGTCTTCGCGATCGACCACAGCGTCTCGCCGGCCAGCACGCTGGTGCGCTCGTCGCCGTCCACGCCCAGCGCGATCGCGTCGCGCAGGTCGCCGAGGGCGTCGTCGAGCAGCCCGAGCTCCGTCTCGGTCCGCGCCGCGTTGACGACGGGGATCGGGTCGGAGGGGCAGACCTTGCGGGAGCGGATGAAATACTCGAGCGCCTTGGCCGGCTCGCGCTGCTCGGAGTGCAGCTTGCCGAGGTCGTTGTAGACCTCCGCGAAGTCGGGCCAGGCGGCGATCGCCTCCTGGTACTTGAGGCGCGCCTCGGTGACGCGCTGCTGGGCGTGGAGGACGCGGGCGCGGTCGTAGAGCGCCCGAGCCTGGACGATGTTCGCCTTGCGCTGCACGCGGACGAGGATCGCCTCCGTCTCGGACGCCGACTCCAGCGATCCGCGGGTCATCGCGCGCACGCGCAGCCGCAGCTGGTTGGTGTCCTTGTTGGGCACGACCCAGGAGTAGGTTCCGGTCGGCTCCAGCCCTTTCGTGATCGAGATCCAGGGTTCGCCGTCGGTCGAGTACTGGATCTCGGCGCTGCGCTCGCGGAACTCCGGCTCGACGGCATGCCACTTGAGCGTGACGTTCTGGCCGCCCGTCCAGTCGACCGTCGATTTCGGCTCCTCCCACTCGAGGTGGGCGACCTTGAGCGGCTGGCGGACGTCGACGCGGAGGCGCGCATCGGCGGCCTGGCCGGCCTTGGGCTCGGGACCCCGGTTGGACAGCGCGTCCCCGATCTGCGGGAAGAAGTCGTAGAATCCGTCCTCGGGGACGCGGACCGAGCAGCGGACGACGCCCGCGGCCCAGTCGCTCCAGCTCTCGGTGACGCCGGCCTCGCGGGCGGGCTTCCAGGTGCGGCCGCCGTCGCGGGAGACCCAGAGCGCCTTGTAGGAGACCGCCTCCTTCGCCTCGACCTTGACGACGAACTCGCGGACGGTGACGAGGCGGCGGTCGTCGGCCTTTTCGGGAGCGGCCTGAAGCGCGAGGACGAACGCGACGGCGCTGAGCATACGGAGTATCCCCCGAGTAAGACTCTAGGGATACTATCGGCCGTCCACGGCGCCTACTTCAGCGCGTTGGCGGCGTCCTCGCGGGTGTCCTTGAAGGTGAAGATCTGGGAGAGGCCGAGCAGGTCGAAGACCTCCTTCACGTTCGGGCTGGGCTTCATGAGGATGATGTTGCCGTCGTTCTCCTGGGCGGTGCCGATCGCGCCGATGAAGACGCCCGCGCCGGCGGACGAGATGTAGTCGAGTCCCGACAGGTCCACCGCGAGCTTGTAGATGCCGTCCTCGAAGATGTCGTTGATGGTCTTCTCGAGCTCCTCGAACGTGTGGGCGTCCAGGAAGCCCTTCACGCTCAGGAGGACCATCCCCTGGGGCAGCTTTTCCTTCAGGATCTGGAAGGCAGGCATAATTCGGGCCGTCCTATCGGATGAATTTTACCAGGGTGAGTTCGTTCTTGACCCCGTCTTTGAACTTGTACCGGACTTCGTCCATGATCTGGCGCATCAGGAAGATTCCCAGGCCTTTCTTGTGGCCCCGCTGGACGTGCTCCTTCATGTCGGGATCGGGGATCGATTCGGGGTTGAAGATGCGGCCGGTGTCCCGGATCACGATCTTGAACTGCTGGTCCGCCGCTTCGACCTCGATCTCGATGGAGCCTTCCGCGCCCTCGTCGTAGCCGTGCTCGATGATGTTGGTGACGGCCTCGTCGACGGCGAGGATGACCTTGTTTTCCTCCTCGCGGGCGAGCCGGCTGGCACGAATCAGGCGGGAAACGAAATCGCGCACCACGATGAGGTGCTTCGTGTCGTTGGAGACGACCAGCCTGTCCTTCAGACTCTCGCCCATCCCGATGCCCGAGCCTATTCCCTATCCAACAGGTCTACAGGAAACGCAACGTCACAATGGTGATGTCGTCCGACTGGGGAGCATTTCCCTTGTGCTCGTCCAGCGCCTTGACGATCAGGTTGAGCATCTGGTTCGAATCCCGGGGCGCCAGGTCCCGGATGAGCGTATAGAACCGCTCGTCCCCGAACTCCTGGTTCGCCGAGTTCATCGCTTCCACCGTTCCGTCCGTGAAGGCCACGATCCGGTCCCCATGCCCCAGGACGATCATCTCGTCCTTGACGGTCCGCTCGAACACCGGGCCCTTGTCGAACCCGAGGGCGATCCCGTTCGGATTGACGAGCTGGACCTGGTTCGTGGCGGCCCTCCAGACGACCAGCGGATTATGCCCCGCGCTGGCCACCCGGATTTCGTTGGTTCGCTTGTTAAGTATACAATAGAGGGCGGTCACGAACATGCCCTTTTTAATATCCTGCGCCAACATTCGGTTGGCCTTCATCAGCGTATCGGCCGGGGAGGTGTTCCGGCTCCGCTCGGCCTCCATTCGGATGAAGGCCCGGGCCATGGTCATCACCAGGGAGCCCGGCACGCCCTTGCCCGAGACGTCGGCGACGATGACCCCCTCATTCTCCTCGTCGATCTGGATGAAATCGTAATAGTCCCCGCCGACTTCCTTCGACGGCCGGTAGTAGGCGCTGATGTCGTAGCCCGGCACCTTCAGCATGCGCTTGGGCACCAGGTTCGACTGGATCTCGCTCGCGATGGCCAGGTCGTGCTCCAGGGCCTTGGACTCCAGTTCCTGGTCGTGGGCGGCGCGGAGGGCCACCGTCATCCGGCCGAAGGTCTCCGCCAGCATGCCGACCTCGTCCTTCGAGCGCGCCACCGTCTGATGGTTGAGGTTCCCGCTGGACACCTCGTTCATGTCGCGCATCAGGATCTTGATCGGGTTGGTGATCAGCGTGGAGATCCAGAAGGCGATGCCGATCCCCATGGCCACCGCGATCAGGACGGGGAGCATGATGGACGACTTCAGGTCGCCCCGCGCCTCGTTGATGCGGGCCAGGGACAGGATGACGTTGAACTGCATCGTGCCGGTCTTCATATAGTAGAGGCGGACTTCCTGGCTCGTCGCGTTGTCCCGGCCGTCGGCGATCACGACGCCGGACGGGTCGGTGCGGCCCGGCGACGTGTTGATGCCCTTCTCGCCATAACCGTCCACCGCCATGACGCTGCCCGCCTCGGTGTCGACGACGGTGATCTGGAGGATGTCGGAACCGGGCCCGATGTCGCGTTTGTCGGTTTTGAGGGGGTGCAGGGGACCCAGCGGATCGGCCAGTTGGTCGTACATCGTCTTCAGCTCGGGGCTCTGGCGGAACAGGTTCTCGCGCGCGGCGGCGGTCAGGTCGGGATTGAACTTTTGGGCGAGGAAGTCGAGCTTCCGCTTGCGGTCCGCGGTCGCGGGCTGGATCGCGGCCTTCCAGAGCGGCGGGTCGATCGACGCCAGCGTCTTGACCAGGCGGACGCCCTTGGCGTCGATTTCGTCGCTGAGCTGGGCGACGGCCTTCGAGTTCACGGAGAAGAAGATCAGGAGGGCGGTGCCGACGGTGATGGCCGCCATCGCGATCACGATCTTCCAGCGGAGGGACAGGCCCAGGGCGGAGCTCGCCGGGGGGGCGACCCGCTGCCGGACTTCGGAGAGCTCCTGGGCGCCGCCGGAGCTGACGATCTGCGGCCGGTTCTTCGGGTTCGGCCTGCGGGCGGTGGTCCCGGGGGTCTGGATCTTCGAGGACGACGACGGCTTCGCCCCCAGGTGGGGGATCTGACCCGAGGAAGACGACTTCATCTTCTGCGTCGACTTCGGACCGGGGCCGTCGGGCATGGCAGTATTATACCCGTTCGCTTCCGAGGAACTTGCGCGCGCTCGCCACGTAGGTGATGCCGGACATCCCCGTGGCCACGAGGGTCGCCCACATGCAGACGATGGTCAGCACCTCGGTCCAGCGCGTGGTGGGGAACCACGTGGCGTAACCCAGGCCGGTGCCCACGGTGACGTTCTGGATGGCGGTCTTCGCCTTGCCCCAGAAGGTGGCCGGGAACGGAAACCCCGCCGCTTCCATCGCGCCTCTTATCCCCGAGACCAGGAACTCCCGCCCCAGCACCACGGTCGCGAACCAGGCCGTGAAGATCCTGTTCAGCGGGTCCAGTGTGAGAAAAAAGATGAACGACCCGCAGACCAGGATTTTATCCACCAGCGGGTCGGCGATTCTACCAAAATGTGTGACCTCCTTGTACTTGCGCGCCAGGTAGCCGTCCAGGAGGTCCGACCAGGCGATGATCTGGTTGAGGATGAACGCCACCGTCAGCATCCCCACGTCGTGCTTCCGGGCGCAGAGCGTCAGCAGAATATAGTAGGCGATGCAGAGCAGGAACCGGATGGAGGTGACCTTGTTGGCCGCGGTCATCAGGAGCATACCGTCTCTTCGCTCCTAGACCAGGTCCCCGATCAGGTCGTACACATTGAAGCCCGTCACCCGGGCCCGGGTCACCTGGCCGACGTCGACTCCGTTCCCGTGCAGCGAGATGACCGTGTCGATGTCCGGCGCGTCCCCCGCGGTGCGGCCCTCAAAGGACTTCTTCCCGACCTTCTTTTCCACGATGACCGGCACGGTCTTGTTCACCATCGCGCGATTCAAGGAAAAGGCGATCTCCTGCTGCTGCTGCATGACGCGGCCGTAGCGCTTCACCTTCTCGTCCTCGGCGACGTGGCCCTCCAAGGTCTCGGCGCGGGAGCCCGGCTCCTTCGAGTACTGGAAGGCCCCGAGCCGCTCGAAGCGCAACTCCTTCAGGTCGTCCAGCAGCCCCTGGAAGTCCTCTTCGGTCTCGCCGGGGAACCCGACGATGACGGTGGTCCGGAAGGTCAGGCCCGGGACGGCGTCGCGCCACTTCCGGATCAGGTCCTTCTGGGACTTCTCGGTCACGCCGCGCCGCATCGCCCGGAGCATCCGCTCTCGGGTGTGCTGGACCGGCATGTCGACGTACTTGACCACTTTCGGGTTACGCGCCACCTCCTGGATCAGGCGGTCGGTGACGTAGCTCGGGTAGCAGTAGAGCAGGCGGATCCACTCGACGCCTTTCGCGTCCTCGAGGCTCTTCAGCAGCTCGTCGAGGACCAGCTTCTTGTAGAGGTCGAGCCCGTAGGACGTCGTGTCCTGGGCGATGAGGTTGATCTCCCGGGCGCCGTCGGCGGCCAGCTCCTCGACCTCGCTGCGGATGACCTCCATCGGCTTGGACCGGAACTTGCCGCGGATCTGCGGGATCACGCAGAACGCGCAGGTGTGGTCGCAGCCTTCGGAGAGCCGGACGTACGCGGAGTGGCGCGGCGTCAGGCGGACGCGGTCGCGGTCGATCTCATAGCGGGGCAGCTCAGAGGAGACCAGGTTGACCGGCCGGCTGGGCCGCGTCCTTTCCAGGATGGTCGTGCAGACGTCGGCGATCTTCTCGCGGTTGGTGATGCCCAGGACGGCGTCGACGCCATGCAGGCGCTTCTCGAAGTCCGCCCCGTAGCGCTGGGGGAGGCAGCCGGCGACGACGACGGCTTTGAGGCGGCCTTTGCCTTTGAGGTCGACCATGGACTCGATGGTGTCCATGGACTCCTTTTCGGAAGACGCGAGGAAGCCGCAGGTGTTGACGACGACCACGTCGGACTGCTTGTAGTCGCCGCAGAGATCGAAGCCGCCCTTGGACAGGTGACCGAGCAGGACCTCGCTGTCGACGAGGTTCTTGGCGCAGCCGAGGGACACGAAGGACACGCGCGGGTTCTTCATCCGGGGGGTTGATTATAGGCGCGTCCCGAGGGAGGCGCAACCCCGCTCTTCGGGAACCCCATGCCGGAATAGGTCCCAGCCCTCGGGTATAACAAGTTCGATGCAAGTTAGTGTTCGTTGCCGCGGGCCCCCGGAGGGCTGGAGCGTGTTCCGATGGTTTTCTTCTTCAAGACAGGAGGTCGGTATGAAGCGCGTCGCCCTGATGTCCGCCCTGATGGTCCTCGTGATCCCGAACGTCCTCGTCCCCGCCGCCTCCCCCTTGCGGGCGGCGGCCCACGCGTCCGTGCCGGTCGCGGACATCGATCTCGATCGTCTGGGCCAGATCTTCATCCAGGAGTATGCGGTGACGATCCCGGCCGGCGTCCTCAACGGGCAGGGCGCCTAGATGGTTCCTGCGGGGAAGATCCTTGTCGTGGATTACATCTCCGCCGCGGTCTTCGCGGAGGCCGGCTCGCTCGGAGGGTACGCGTTCCTCCGTTCCGTGAAGGACGGCGTCATCCGCGACTTCTTCGTGGTGATGGCGAAGGTGGGAAACTTCGGGCCCGACTACACGGTCGCGGGCCAGGTCGTCCGCCTGTATTTCACCGCCGGCACGGTCCTCCTCCCGGACATGGGCCGCGGCACGTTCACCGACGCCCAGGTCGGAGGGAACATGACCATCGTCGGACGGCTGTTCTCCGACTGAACCCCGACCCTCGCGATGCCCGCTCCGAAAGGGGCGGGCATTTGTTTTACTCCAGCACGGCCGACACGGCCCTGCCGTCCACGCCCTCGAGCGTCAGGCCGAGCAGCGCCGCGACGGTCGGGGCCACGTCGACGTTCCGCAGCGTCTCGATCCGCGCGCCCTTCCGGATGCCGCGCCCCCACGCGATGAAGATCGCGTTCATGTCGGGATCCTCCGCGACGTAGCCGTGCAGGCCGATCGTCATGCCTTCGGTGACGTCGACCACCGGCTCGCCCTCCGCGACTCCCGCGAAGCCGTAGCCGGGCTTGGCGACGAGGACGAAGTCGGCCATCTGCGGGTTGTCCTTCGGGAGCGGCATGCCCAGCTTCAGGTACTCGTCGGGCTCGATCAGGCGGTCGACGCCTTCCAGCCCCTTCAGCAGCTCGCGGATTCTCCCGGCGGCGGCCGCGGACTCCGGCGCGCGCAGATACACCATAGCGGTCCCGCCTTCGGGCACCACCGACGCCATGCAGGACGCGATCTTGCCGCCCTGCAGCTTCGCGTAGCCGGCCTGCACCAGCGCGGCGTTCGGCCGGATGCTGCGCTTCGTGGCCTTGAAGCCGTGGTCCGAGACGACGACGACCGTCGTCTGCTTCGTCAGTCCCGCCTCCTCGACGGCCGCCAGCAGCTCGGCGACGCGGGCGTCGGCCAGCGCGATGGCCGAAAGCGCCGCGGGCGTCTTCGGCCCGTACTTGTGATGGGTCGCATCGAGGTTCAACAGGTGGAAGAGCAGAAGGTTCGGCCGGTGCGTCTTCACGATATGGGCCGCGGCGCGTGTCCACATCAGGTCCCGCCACGGCGGATTCCCCTTCTTGAAGTCCGCGAGCTCCGCGGCCGTGATCAGCCCCGCGGCGACCATCTCGCGCTCGATCGGGCCGTCGGGGCTCGGATTCTCCTCGAAGGCCCAGGTGATGGTCCCGCCGGTCTGCGGAGGGACCCAGTCGACCTCGGCGGTCGTCAGTCCCGCCGCGTGGGCCGCATCGTAGACCGTGGGAGCCTTCACGAGCACCGAGCGGTTCTTCTGCTCGACCTTCGCGGGTTTGCCCGGCTCGGCCGTGAGAAGTCCGTTGTAGAGCACTCCGTGTTTTGCGGGAGCGACGCCGGTCGCGAGCGTGGTGTGGTTCGGCCAGGTCACGGTGGGATTGATGATCGTCATCCCTTTCGCGGACGCGCCCTCCCGCATCAGACGCTGCAGCGTCGGCACCGGAAGCCGGGGATCGTCGAACATACAGGCGGGGAAGCCGTCGAGGCTGATCAGGATCACGAGGGGGCCGGCGGGCGACGCGGGCGACGCGGGCGCCGCTCCCCCGGATCCGGCGCAGGCGGCGAGCCCGAGAGACAGGGCGGCGGCGATCCAACGCTTCATGGTCTTCCCCCGTATTGTTTTTGAAAAATTTCTTTGTGTTCGGCGGCGGTTTCAGGACACAATACCTCCGTGGCAGGAAAAGGAAGCAAAAAAACCCGCATGGACGCGGTCAAGCTGCTCCCCGAGGTCATCGGGCGGCTGTTGTCCGTGTCCGACACCGATCTCCTCCTCCACGAGGTCTGCGCGCTGGCCAGCGACGCGCTGGGCGCGGATGAAGTCTCGCTGCTGCTGATCGACCGCGAGGGTCAGGATCTCGTCGAGCACGAAGTGGTCGGGAAGAAGCTGCGGCCCACCCGCTACCGTCTCCGCATGAAGGACCAGGGGATCTGCGGCTCGGCGGCGACGAAGAAGGAGCCCCAGGTCGTGGCCGACGTGCGCAAGGACAAGCGCTACGTCGAGGTCCACTCGGACATGCGCTCCGAGGCGGCGATGCCGATCCTGTCGGGCGACCAGGTCCTGGGCGTGCTCAACTTCGAATCCAAGAAGATCGGCTACTTCCAGAAGTCGGACGTGCCGGTGCTGACGTTCCTCGCGTCGCAGGCGGCGCTGGCGCTGAAGATGGTGGAGATCGAGACGCAGGCGCGGGAGTGGCAGGAACGCCTGTCGGCGCTGCACAACCTGGCGCGGCTGGGCGGCGGCGCGGTCCCGCGCGAGGCGGTGCTGCAGCGCGTGGTCGACGCGGTGCGGATGACCTGCGGCGGCCATTATGCGGCGATCTTCCAGGGCGACTACGAGCGCGAGGAACTGGTGCTGCTGGCCCAGTCGAGCGCGCATCCGCTCAACATCGCGACGGGCGCGCGCCTCAAGTTCGGCACGGGCCTGCTGGGCAAGTCCTTTGAGCTGGGCGAGACGATGAACGTCAAGGACGTCCGAAAGGATCCGATGTACCTGTTCAAGATCCCGGGCGTGCTATCCGAGATCTGCGTGCCGATCCGGGTGGGCGACGCCTGCCTCGGGATCATCGACGCGCAGGCGCAGAACGTCGGCGAGTTCACCGACGACGAGGCGATGTTTCTCGAGACGGTGACGCGGACGCTGATCCCGCTGCTGCAGACGGCGACGCCGGCGCGTTAGATCCGTTAAGGGTTGCATCCCCCAGCCGCCTTCCTATAATTGCCCATCGCCACGGGTTTCGCATTTCATACGGTGGCCGTAGCTCAGTTGGCTAGAGCGCCTGGTTGTGGCCCAGGTTGTCGCGGGTTCAAGTCCCGTCGGTCACCCCATCATATATGGGGTACTTCCCTGAAGCGCGGGGAGCGACCCTGGCCGCGGGCGGTCGTCTTGCGGCAGCGTACCAGAATTATTCGGCTACAGCGTACCGGTGTGAGTGCACTGCGACTGTTCAGTCCTACATCTGAGGATTTTCTTGCCCCGCTCTTCTCGAAGAGACAATTCGTGTTGACCTCGCCGAGTAAGGGAGGTCAAGGGCGCGTCTCGAATCTCGTCGTTCCCTGAATTCTTGCGTGATTCCTGGTCAATGGCCTGAAGCCTGACCCTCTCCCTCAGCTCGTCAAAAAGGCCTTCGTATTCGGAGCGAACACCTTGCTGACCTGAACAGTTCAACTGACTCTTGTACTTGCAGTCAAAGTAGGCTTCCAAGACGTCCTGACTGATCTTGACATCCATAAGCCGACTCTCCGTTTCAAAGTCAATTGGTGCTTCCGCTAGGAGTGTCCGCAAGAACCACCGGGATCAGGCGCCCCTGAAGACCCAGCCGCCCGGGGCCGTGATACTTATGACCGTTCGTATGCACACGCCATCCCATCCGGCGATGGAGCAAGGCGGCTAAGAGTTACGGGAATGCGAGCTGTCAGGAAGGCGGACAGCCCGCCCACGTCAGAGGTGCAGTGTTTGCTCGCCTTCCGACCATTGCTTGACCCGACCTTGCAGTGTGTCGTTGTACTCATATTCACATAAGGTGCACCCGGGTGCTCCGCGGCACGCGGATTGAAAATGCCCTTCCGAAAGAGTAGATTGGGAACATGAGCAAGGATGAGATCATCAAGCTGATCGAACGTCTACCGGAAAACGCCACCGAGACGGACGTGATGGAGGAGCTCTATTTCCGAATTCAAGTCGAAAAGGGCATGAAGGACGCCGCCGAAGGCCGAGTGATCTCCCACAGCCAGATTAAGGATCGAATCGCCGAGTGGCGGAAATCCGCTGGACGCTGACCGCCGCGGACGACGTCCGTCTCCTCGAAGAATGGATCGCCAGGGATTCTCCACTGAATGCTGTCGATTTCACGGACAGACTCATCGGATCGGTGGAGAAGTTGGCGGAATCGCCTCTGTTCGGCCGCATCGTGCCCGAGTTCAATCAGGACCGGCTTCATGAGCTGATCTTCAGGGGGTACCGCATCGTGTACTCTGTCGAGGGGTCATCCGTTACGGTCCTACGGGTGATTCACGGTGCGCGCGACATGCGGCGGCTGGCGAACCGCGAACCTTGGTCCTTCGAATAGCGTGGCGACCGGCTAGCCTTCCGGCGTTCCCGGCTCCAACTGCCCAAGCAGCTCCCGGAACCGATTCCAGATATGTCGGGGATCGCTAAGGCTCCGCGCTTCCCCGCATGTCTTGACGTCGGGCGATTTCCCTCATAAGGTCGAAGCGTCTATGAGTCGCTTTTCTCCGGCTCCGCTCCTCTGGGTTGCCGCGCTGTCCCTCGCCTCCGGCATCGACGCCGCCGCGCAGGATCTGGAGCCCCGCCGCTGGACCCACCTGCCGGTCGGCACGAACATCGTCGGCGTCGGCTATGCGTACACGAGCGGCGAGTTGCAATTCGATCCCGTGCTCCGGATCGAGAATGCCCGGGTGGGTCTGCACACGATTCTGGCCTCGTACAACCGCTATTTTTCCGTGGCCGACATGACGGCGCGCGTGGACCTTCAGGTCCCCTACCAGCGGGGGACCTGGGACGGGCTCCTCAACGGCGTGCCGACGACGGTCCGGAGGGACGGGTTCGGCGATCCCCGGATCCGACTCTCGATGAACTTCTACGGGGCGCCGGCGATGGATGCTGAAGAGTTCCGGGACCATATCCGCAACGAGGACGAACGCACGATCGCCGGCGTCGCGCTGGCCGTGCGCGTGCCGCTCGGCGAATACAACGACGACAAGCTGATCAACCTGGGCGAGAATCGATTCTCATTCCAGCCCCAGATCGGGGTCGTCCATATCTTCGGACCGTGGTCGATCGAGGCAACCGCGTCCCTCTTCGCGTACACCGACAACGACGACTTTTTCGGCGGCAACCGGCTCGAACAGGCGCCGCTGTACGCGATCCAGATGCACGTCGTCCGGACCTTCGGTCAGGGGTGGTGGGTGTCCGCCGGCAGCGCGTACGGCCGGGGCGGGCGGACGGAGATCAACGGGACGGCCGACGACGACGTGAAGAGCAATCTCCTGTACGGAGCCTCCGCGGGCATGTCCCCGGCGGCGGGGCAGTCGATCAGCCTGATGTATATCCGGCATGACGCGCTGTCCAGCACAGGCGGGGACTTCCACAACATCGTACTGACCTGGGCGATCCGGTTCTGATCCCCGGCGGCTATTTGTTCTTCGGCGGGTAGTCTTCGAGCAGGTAGGCGACGGCCTCGCGGATGTGCTCCTGACGCTCTTCGGGGGAAGTGTCGGGGCTCACGGTGCCTTTGGCGGTGCCGCGCCAGATGAGGGTCTTGGTCTTGGGATCGACCAGGTCGAGGACCAGGGTTCCTTCATCGTAGGTGCGGGTGGGGCTCTTGGAGACCCCGATGTGGGCGGGCCCCCAGCCGTAACCGACCCCGACGCTGGCGGAGGAGGTTTCGATCTTCCGCTGGATCGAGATCTGGTAGGTGGCGCTGAGATCTCCGCCGTCGTCGACCTTGGGAATCCCGCGCTTCGGAAGCTCCGCCTCGATCGCCTCCCGGATCCGCTTCTGGGTGATGGAGTCGATGTCCTTTTCGGACGGCTTCATCCCGGCCATCCAGCTCCAGGTCTTGAATTTCGAGAAATCGGTGGAGGGCTCGTAGTCGGAGTCGACGGTGAGGCGGGGTCCGCCGCAACCGGCAGAGACGAGCAGGGCCAGGACGAGAATCGCGCGGTGCATGATCGTCTCCTATGTTCTTCTACCGGAGAGGCGACAAGAGGCCCCGGGGACCGCCATCAAATCCGGGCTAGGGCGACGAAGGTTCCGACTTCGTAAGGTCCCGCGGCATCCCACGCCTCGGCGATCAGCTTGGTCCGGGCCAGCACGGGGTCCGATTCGAGGTCGAAGAGGACCGGCGGCCGCTTGGACGGGCGTCCGGACTCATCGCGGGACAGGATCGACGCCAGGTCGAATCGGAAGCCGTCGACGTGCATCTCGCTCACCCAGTAGCGGAGGCTGTCGAGGATCATGCGGCGGGTGACGGGGTGATTGGCGTTGAACGGGCGTAGACGCTGAAATTGACGCCCCCCGGGCACGAGCGTTGCGCCGAGGGGGAAGGGGTCGTCCGGCACTGCGGCAGCGGCGGCTTGGGCAGGGTCCGGCGAACGCTTCACAACTTTGGTCATCCTGGCCATGGCGTCTCCGCGGGTTCACGAACCTACGCGACGGGGGGGGAGTCCAGGGTCTGACACCGGTCGTCCGCCGGGGATGGGCGAGCCGATTGACTGTCGGTTGGCCGCTTCCTTTGTCGCCATACCATGGACGGAAGACCCGCGGTCGGTCGTTGGGATCGCCGGGGCCTTCGAAAGAGCGGTTCCGGAAATCGATCAAACGGGGAAGAGTCGTGAAGAACAAAGGTGAACAGATGCGCCGGTCAACGCCCCTCGCGCCCGTCGTCGCCTGCTGCCTCTTCGCCGCCGCGGTCGGTTGCGGGAAGGAGGAGGTGAAGGCGCCGGAGAAACCGCCCGCCGAGGTCTACGTCGTCAAGGTCGAAGCCAAGGACGTCCCGGTCAGCTTCCAGTACGTGGCGCAGACCGAGAGCTCGCACGAGGTGGAGATCCGGGCCCGGGTGATCGGGTTTCTCGACAAGCGGGTCTACACCGAAGGCGCGATGGTGAAGGCCGGAGACGTCCTCTTCCAGATGGATCCGAAGCCGTTCCAGGCGCAGGTGGACGACTTCGCGGCGGCTCTGGCGCGGCACAAGGCGGCGCTCGAGACGGCCCGGCTGAGCCTGGCGCGCGTCAAGCCGCTGGTGGAGCAGGATGCGCTGTCCAAGAAGCAGCTGGACGACGCCACCGGCCTGTACGAGACCTTCGCCGCCGCTGTCGAGCAGGCGAAGGCCCAGTTGACTCAGGCTCAGCTCAACCTGTCGTACTGCACGATCACCTCCCCGGTGGACGGCGCCGCCGGCGCGGCCATCCTCAAGGACGGCGCCTACGTCAGCCTGCTGAACAATCATCTGACGACGGTGTCGACGCTCACGCCAATCTGGGTGAACTTCAGCATCTCGGAGCAGTGGATTCAGAATCTTCGCAACGAGATCGCGAAGAAGTCGATCCTCCCCCCCGCGGACGAAGCGTACGAGGTGGAGATCATTCAGGTGGACGGCACGACGTTCCCCAAGCGGGGCCACATCACGTTCAAGTCGCCCATCTATAACCCGCAGACGGGCACCTTCCTGATCCGCGTGACGCTGGAAAATCCGGGCGGCGTCCTGCGGCCGAATCAGTACGTCCAGGCGCGCATCCACGGGTCGGTGCGGCCCAAGGCGGTGCTGGTTCCCCAGCGTGCGGTCCAGCAGGGCGCGAAGGGGCACTTCGTCTGGGTGGTGAGCCCGGACTCCAAGGCCGAGAACCGTCCGGTCGCGGTCGGCGACTGGCTCGGCGACGACTGGTTCATCAACGAGGGGCTCAAGGCCGGGGAGGACGTCGTCGTCGACGGAGGCCTGGCGCTCCAGCCGGGGGCTCCGGTCAGCGCCAAGCCGCTGTCTGCCAAGGCCGAGAAGGCCTCGAAGGCCCCCGAAGGGGAGCCGAAGGACAAGCCTGCGAAGAAGGGCGACTAGAAGAGAGGCCCGCTTATGTTTTCCAAGTTCTTCATCGACCATCCCATCTTCGCAACGGTGATGTCCACCATCATCGTAATGGCCGGGCTGGTCTGCATGAAAAACCTGCCGGTGGAGCAGTATCCCAGCATCACGCCGGTCACCATCCAGGTGACCACGACGTATCCCGGCGCGGACGCGAAGACCGTCGGCGACTCGGTGGCGTCCCCGATCGAAGCCCAGATCAACGGCGTCGACAACTTCATGTACATGACGTCGACCAGTTCGAACACGGGCCAGTTGACGATCACGGTGTACTTCACGCTGAAGACGGATCCCGACATCGCCCAGGTTCAGGTGCAGAACAAGGTCAACCTGGCGCTGCCGTTGCTTCCGGAGGCGGTGAAGCAGTTCGGCGTCTCGGTCCAGAAGAAGTCCTCGACGCCGCTGATGATCGTGGCGGTCTTCAACAAAGACGGCCGCTACAGCCCGGACTACGTCCGCACCTACACGAACGTCAACATCCTCAGCGCGATCCAGCGCATCAACGGCGCCGGCATGGCGCAGATCTTCGGGATGCCCGACCAGGCCATGCGGATCTGGCTGAACCCGGACCGGATGGCGTCGCTGGGGATCACGACGACCGACGTCCAGAACGCCGTCTCCAAGCAGAACGCCCTGTGGGGCGCCGGCCAGGTCGGAGCCCAGCCGACCGCGGCGCCGGTGCAGCAGACCTTTCCGGTGGTGACGCAGTCGCCGTTCATTCAGCCCGTCGAATACGACAGCATCATCCTGCGCTCCGCCCCGGAGGAGAGCGCGATCGTCCGGGTGCGCGACGTGGCCCGCACCGAGGTCGGACGCCGCCAGTACATCGACAACAACAAGCTGAACGGCGCACCGACGACGCCCATCATCATCTACCAGCAGCCCGGGGCGAACGGCATCGAGGTCTCGAACGCGGTGAAGAAGACGCTCGAAGACCTGAAGAAGTCGATGCCCGCGGGCATCGAGTATGTCATCGGGCTGGACACCACGGAATTCGTTCGCCTTTCGATCGAGGAGGTCCTCCATACCCTGGTCGAGGCGGTGATCCTGGTCGTCGTGGTGGTCTTCGTGTTCCTCCAGAGCTTCCGGTCGACGATCATCTGCATGGTGGCCGTCTTCGTGTCCCTGATCGGCACGGCGATGGGCATGCTGGCGCTCGGGTTCTCCATCAACCTGCTGACCCTCTTCGGCATCGTGCTGGCGATCGGCATGGTCGTCGACGACGCCATCGTCGTCGTCGAGAACGTCGAAGCCAACATGATCAAGAAGCACCTGAAGCCGAAGGAGGCGACGGTGCTGGCGATGCAGCAGATCGGGAACTCCCTGATCGCCGTCGTGCTCGTCATGGTGTCGGTGTTCATTCCGGCGGCCTTCCTGCCGGGCACCACCGGTCAGCTCTACAAGCAGTTCGCGATCACGATCGTGATCTCGGTCGTCCTCTCCGGCTTCGTGGCGCTGACGCTGAGCCCGGCGATGTGCGCCGTCCTGCTGAAGCACAGCGATCCTCCCAAGCGGGGCCCCTTCGCCTGGTTCAACAGGTTCTTCGAGAAGTTCACCCACCTGTTCGGCGCCCTCGTGGTGGCGATGATCAAACACAAGATCGTCGCCTTCATCGCGCTCGGCCTTCTGATGTGGGGCCTCGTCCACTTGTTCCGGATCATCCCCACGGCGTTCGTCCCGAACGAGGACCAGGGCTACGTGATGGCACAGGTGATCATGCCCGACGCCGCGAGCATGGACCGCACGGTGGAGATGTCCGACAAGATCGAACAGATCTTCGCCAAGCACCCGGCGGTCGAGAACCGGACGGCGATCAACGGGTACAGCTTCATCGACTCGCAGTTCAAGCCCAACGTCGCCAGCTTTTTCGTCACGTTCAAGGACTTCAAGGAGCGGTACCACGACCAGGAGAAGGCCACCCATCTGAACTATCAGGCCGTGCTCAAAGAGGTCGCCGCCGGGGCGCGCGAGTTCAAGGAAGGCGTCTTCGTCCCGATCGCCCCGCCCGCCATCCCGGGCATCGGCACGACGGGCGGCTTCGAGTTCTGGATCCAGGACCAGGGCGCGGGCGACCCCGCCCAGCTCCAGCTGGTCACCCAGCAGTTCCTGGCCAAGGCCCGGCAGCGTCCGGAGCTGGCCGGCCTGAACACCACGTACCGCGCCAACTCGCAGCAGATGCGAGCGATCGTCGACCGTTCGCGCGCCGTGCTGCTCAACGTCCCGATCGGCGACGTCTACACCGCCCTCCAGGCGCAATTCGGCTCCATCCAGGTCAGCCAGTTCACCCAGTACAGCCGCATCTGGAACGTCATCCTCCAGTCCGACGCCCCGTACCGGAAGGAGCCGAGCGACATTACGAAGCTTTACACCCGCTCCGCCGACGGCAAGATGGTGCCGCTCTCCTCCATGGTGAAGACGGAGTACGTCACCGGCCCCGATCTGGTGCCGCACTTCAACGGCTTCCCGGCGGCGCTCGTGATCGGCGGCGCCTCCCCCGGCTTCAGCACCGGCGATTCGCTTCTGGCCATGGAGGCGGTCGCCGCCGAAGTCCTGCCCCCGGGTTTCAACTTCGCGTGGTCGGGCATGGCGTACGAGGAAAGGAAGTCGGGGGGGACGTCCTCTTCGGCCTTCATCTTCGGCCTCGTCATCGTCTTCCTCCTGCTGGCTGCGCAATTCGAGTCCTGGATCCTGCCGGGCTCGGTGATGACGGCCGTGCCCTTCGGCATTCTGGGCGCGCTGATCTTCAACCACCTTCGCGGCCTGCAGAACGACGTGTACTTCCAGATCGGCCTGCTCGTGCTGATCGGCCTGGGCGCGAAGAACGCCGTGCTTCGAGTCGGCTTCGCCGTCGACCTGCGAAAACAGGGGATGTCGGTCATGGACGCGACGGTAAAGTCGGGCGAGGACCGCTTCCGACCCATCGTGATGACCTCGCTGGCGTTCATCCTGGGCGTGCTGCCGTTGGCGATTGCCAAGGGGGCGGGCGCGAACGCGCGCCATTCCATCGGCACGGGCATCATGGGCGGCATGATCGGCGAAACCACGCTGGCGATGCTGTACGTGCCGCTGTTCTTCTATATGTTCGACGAGCTCGTCGAGAAACTCGGGAAGAAGAAGAACGGCGGTGAGGGCGGCCACGGCGACGGGCACGGCGCAGGGGGAGAGGGCCATGACGGAGCGGTCCCGCCCGCGGCCCCTGCGGCTCCCGAGGCGGCGTCCGGGGCGAAGGGAGGGCACTGACATGCGTCGAAGGCTCGCGATGACGGCATCCCTTCTCGGGCTCGCCGGCTGCATAGTGGGGCCCGACTATGAGCGGCCGAAAATCGAGACCCCGCCGGCGTGGCGGATGTCCGACAAGGCGGCGTCGGCGATCGGCAACCCCGCGTGGTGGGAGCAGTTTTCGGATCCGACCCTGAACGACCTGGTCAAGACCGCCCTCGAGGAGAACAAGGACCTCCAGATCGCCACGGCCCGGATCGACCGGTACCTGGGGTTCTACGCGACCACCCGCGCGGCGCTGTATCCGCAGGTCGGCGTGGGCGCCGCGGCGGGTCGCGAGCGCGTGAGCGAAACCGCCGGCCCGACGCCGATCCACGGAATTCCCGACGCGCAGCCCACCTTCAACAACTTCCAGCTCGGGCTCAGCGCCAGCTGGGAGCTCGACCTCTGGGGCAAGATCCGTCGCGCCACGGAGGCGGCCCGCGCCTCCCTGCTCGCCACCGAAGAATCGCGGAAGTCGGTGCGCCTGACGCTGATCTCCTCCGTCGCCAACTCCTATATCACGCTGCGGGATCTCGACAAGCAGCAGGAGATCACGAGGGCGACGGCCAAAAGCTACGAATCGATCTACAACATCATCAAGCTGCGCTACGACTTCGGCTGGGTCTCGGCCATGGAGAAGAACCAGGCCAAGGAGCAATGGGAGCGCGCGCTCGCCAATATCCCCTTCTTCGAGAAGGCGATCGCCCAGCAGGAAAACAGCCTGAGCGTCCTCCTGGGCCGGAATCCCGGGTCGATCCCCCGCGGCAAGTCGATCGACGAGTTCGGGGTTCCCGCCGTGCCGGGAGGCCTCCCGTCCGAGATCCTGGAGCACCGGCCGGACATTCGCGAGGCGGAGCAGAACCTGATCGCGGCGAACGCCAATATCGGGGTCGCCAAGGCGGCCTACTACCCCAGCATCTCGCTGACCGGGTTTTTCGGCGTGCAGAGCAGCGAGCTCTCGAAGCTGTTCCACGGCGCCAGCAAGGTCTGGGGCTTCGCGGCCCCCATCTCTGCGCCGATCTTCACCGGCGGGGCCATCGAGGGCCAGGTCCAGTCCGCCGAGGCCGCCCGGCAGGAACTCCTGATCCGCTACCAGCAGGTCATCCAGAACGCCTTCCGGGAGATCAACGACTCGCTCGTCGATCAGGACCGGACCCGGGAGCAGCTCGCGGCGCTGAACCGGCAGCTCGACTCCCTGCGGGAGTACGTGCGCCTGTCCTGGATCCGCTTCAACGAGGGCTATTCCAGCTACCTCGAGGTCACCACCTCCCAGACCCTGCTCTACGAGGCGGAACTGCAGCGCGCCGGCGTCCAGCAGGTGCTGTTCCAGGCCTACTCGAACCTGTATCGGTCGATGGGCGTCGGGGGATGACGCCGGCCGCGGAAGCCCCCGGGCCCGAGCGCCGGACGGGCGTCCGCTTCCTTCCGCGAATCCGGCAGGCAATGTTCCGGGCGGCCCTCGCCGGCTTCTCCGCCTGGACCGTCCCCGCGATCGGGTGGTCCAACCTGCCGGTCTTCCTGCGTCCCGTCGCGATCCTCCTGGTCCTCGGCGGGGAGGCCGCGATCCTCTGGCACCTGCCGCCCGGACCAAAGCGGACGGCCCTCCTCGCGGGACTTGCCGCCGCAGTCCTTGCCCTCTGGTCCTGCATACCCCCCGTCCAACGATCGCGACTGGCAGTCCGACGTTTCGCGCGTCACCTCCGCGGAGGTTACCGGCTCGCGCGTGACCCTTCACAACGTCCGCAATTGCGACTACCGGAGCGGGAACGACTTCGACGTCCGTTACGAGGACCGGAGCTAGGACGTGGACCGGATTCGGACCCTCGACCTGTTCGTCTCCTACTGGTCCTCGCCGTCGATCTGCCCCACGATGCTCAGCTTCGGCTTCGACGATGGGCGAACCCTGTGCCTTTCGGCCGAGGCGCGGAAGGAGAAGGGCGAGGGGTACCCGGCCTGGGACCCTGAGGCGGATGGGGCGTCCTCTCCCCGGAACACCCAGGTCTCCACGCTGCCCTTGCCCTTGACCTCGATGGAACCGCGGGCTTCAAAGCGGTAGCGGTCCTTCAGCTTCTCGAAGACGGGCCGGGTGACCTGGATGGCGTCCGGGATGCCGGTCGATTCCATCCGGCTCGCCAGGTTGATCGCATCGCCCCCCGGGTCGTAGATGAACTTGCGGCGACCGATGATGCCCGCCGCGACGGGCCCGGCGTTGCTCACTCCCGATCCGACGGCGCCCGTCCGAAACTCTGTCGGCGGGCGGCGTCGAGTGTCGCGCTAGGAGAAGGACTCCATCATGATCGGTTTCCCGGACTTCATCCACTGGCATCTGGACCCTGCCGGCCGACTGGGGGAGATCCTGTTCGGACTCATCATGGCCCTGGGGATCATCGGCGCGGTGCGCCTCGGGGTCGAGGATCTCAGCAACCGCTCGATGTTCATCGCGATCCTGGGCTGCAACCTCGCCTGGGCGGTGGTGGACGGCGTCATGTTCGTTCTCGTCGAGGTCTTCGAGCGGGGACGGCGGTTCCGGGTCGCTCACCGGATCCAGACGATCAGCGCCGACGAGAAGGCGCTGGAGCTGATTCGCCGGGAGCTCGGAGACCAGCTGGAACCCCTGGCGTCGCCGGAGGCGTTGCGGGTCTTCTACGGCGACGTGCTGAAGACCGTGCGGGCCGCAGGGCCTCTGGAAGCTACCGTTCGGCGCGGGGACATCTTCGGGGGAGTGGCCTCGGCCCTGGTGATCCTGCTGGCGACCGCGCCGATCCTGATCCCCTATCTGGTGATTCCAAAGCCCGGGGTGGCCGTGCGGGTCTCGGAGCTGATCGCCGTGGTGCTGCTTTTTCTTCTGGGCACCTGGTGGGGCCGGGTGGTCGGCGCCAACTCCCTCAAGGTGGGATTTCTCCTGACGCTGGTCGGGGGGCTGCTGGTGGGAGTGACGATCCTGCTCGGAGGATGACGCGGGGACGGGAACAAGGCGGTCGGGGGCGGAGCACGATACGGTTCTTCATGAATTGGGAGACCCATGAACGAGAAAAAGTCCGGAAAAAAGTCCGACCAGAAGGCCAACAAGCGGGATAAGCGGGAGAAGCGCTGGCTCAAGCGCGAGAGGTACGAGGACGAACTTCGCGAGCTTCAGGTGCAGCTCTGCGCGCTGCAGGACTGGGTCAAGCACAAGGGGCTCCGGGTCATCATCATTTTCGAGGGCCGGGACGGAGCCGGCAAGGGGGGCACCATCCGGGCCCTCACCGAGAGGGTCAGCCCGCGCATCTTCCGGGTCGTCGCCCTGCCCGCACCGTCGGACCGCGAAAAATCGCAGCTCTACGCCCAGCGCTATATGGCGCACTTCCCGGCCGCCGGCGAGATCATCATTTTCGACCGCAGCTGGTACAACCGGGCGGGCGTGGAACGGGTCATGGGGTTCTGCTCCGAGGACCAGGTGGAGCGCTTCCTCGAAATGGTCCCGAAGTTCGAGCGGACGATCGTCGACGGCGGCGTGATTCTGCTCAAATACTGGCTCGAGGTTTCCAATGAGGAGCAGGAGCGCCGCTTCCTGGCCCGCATCGAGGATCCGGTCCGCCGCTGGAAGCTGAGCCCGATGGATCTTCCGTCGCGCGTGAAGTGGTTCGAGTATTCGAAAGCGCGCGACCGGATGCTGGACGCCACCGATACGAAGTGGGCGCCCTGGTGGATCGTCCGCTCGGACGACAAGAAGAGCGCCCGGCTGAATGTCCTCCACCACGTCCTGAAGCGGATCCCCTACAAGAAGGTCGTCCAGGAGAAGATCAAGCTGCCGGGCCGATCCGCGAAACACGAATACGACGATCAGGCGAGCATGAAGGGGCGGCACTTCATCCCCGAGAAATACTGATCAGGGGGCGATGCCCGGCGACGCCCGCGGACCCGCCATGGCGCAGCGACGGTTCCAGTCCTCTCCTCCGATGGCGGAGGAAGTCCGGGATGTCGCGTAGAAAACAGGGGATGCACATTGGTGTTCAGGGGCCTGAATCCGATGACACCCTCCGAGCGGTACCAGTTGCTCACGCAGATCTTCATCTCCGTCTGCAGTCTCGGGCAGGAGGAGCGCTGCAGGGAGCTGGACCGGCTCTGTCGGGACCACGCCGACCTCCGCCCGGAGATCGAGCTCCTTCTGGCGTTCCACGATTCCGTTTCGGGAGCGACGGCGCGGCCGGAGGGGTCGTCGGCGACGGCGGGGAAGATCGACCCGGATTCGTGATGCCGGCGCCGTCCCCGAAGGATGCCCTGTGCGCGGAAGGCAGGTCTTAGAAGCGCAGCTCCGCGCCGAGATCGATGTCGAAAATCCACAGCGGTCCCGAGTTGAGGTGCACCCGGGCTCCCTCGCTGGGCGGAACGAGGAAGCGGAAACCGAGACCGATCGTCAGGCCCAGCGGGACTAGGCGGATGCCGCCGTGGCCGCGAAGGTCGACGGCAAAGGTCCACGTGTCCCGGAATATCTCGTCGCGAAACTCCGCGATCCCGGGACCGCCGAAGGTGACCTCCACGGTCGAGTAGTGGACGGCGCCGATTCCGAAGCGGCCGTCGGCGAAGAATCCCTGGTCGAAGCTCTGGATGATCTTCGCGCCGAACAGGACCGTATTCATGTTCAGGTTGTCCGTGCGGATGAAATTCCACAGACTGTCGATGGCCTTGGCGCCGTCGTACTGGTCGACCAAGATGGCGATGAATCCCCCGTAATCGAAGCCGGGGGTCCGCATGCGCCCCTGCGCGCTCGCATCGCCGGGCAGGATGTCGAATTCGAGGTCGAAGCCCCAGCCGGGATGGAACAGGTCGGCTCAGCCGAGGTGCTGATCCACGATGAAGAGGCCGCCGCCGTAGACGAAGACGTCCCGGTCCGCGGACCCGAAGGGAACTGCGAAGCGTCCGTGGATCGCGGCATTGACGGTGAGGTCGGTCTTTTTCGTTCCCCGGGAGCGGCCGCGCTCGAACTCGTCCTGGGACTCCCCCGGCTGGAGGAGCCCCGAATCCTCGAAGGCCACCAGGGCGGAGGGCGGTTCCGACCAGAGATCCGCCTTGACGGTGAGTTCGTCCTGCGCCTGGAGCGCGGCGGACGAGAGCAGCAGGATCGCGAAGACGGGCGCCGCCCTTCAATTCATATCGTTACCGGCGGCCTCCGCGGCCGGCCCGGCCGCCGCCGCCATAGCTCCTCGGCGTACTGTTGTACTGGCGGGTCGCCTGCGTGGCGCGGTCGCGAGCCTGCGAGTCCCGCTGCAGGCTGTCCATCGTGTCTCTCTGGGTGGTCCGCGGAACGTCCCGGTTCTCCGCCCGCGGGGTATCGCGGTTCTCGGCCCGGGCACGATCCTTGGGATCCCCGCCGCCGACCGAGCTCCACTTTCCGTCCTCGTACTTCGACCAGCCGTCATCGTTCTTCCGGTAGACGTTGCCGTCGCGCCCCGCGTAGATGTCGCCGCTGCCGCTCTTTCCGACGAAGCTTCGCTCGCCCTCGGCGTTGCTGCCGCCGATGATCTTCCCGCCGCCGGAGCCCGACGCTCCCGCGATGGTCCCGCGCGAATCGCTGTAGTAGCCGCCGCGGACCCAGTCGTTGCCCTGGATCGCGACACCCCGGCCCCAGGAGGAGTAGGGCGTGGAGCCGCCCGCGCGAGCCTTGTAGGTGCCCGTGTAGGGATTGTAGGACTGGGCGGCATGACGCTCGCCGTAGGGGCCGTACACGTAGGCTCCGCGGGAATACGTGCCGGTCGCGGGGTTATACCCCGTGGCGAAGCCCGCGCCGCCGTAGGGCCCGTACCAGGAGGCTCCCCGGTAGTAGGTCCCGCCGTACCAGCCGTAGCGCGCCGCGCAGCCGTAGCCGTACCACCAGCAGGGATAATGGTAGTACCAGTAGGGGGAGTAATACATCGGGTAACAGAATCCCCACATCACCACGCCCGAGGAGACATACATGCCCGTGTAGCCGGACGTGTAGCCGACCACGACGGTATCCGGCGTCGACTCGTAGATCGTGACGTACGTCACGTTGTACTTGGGATGCGTGGACGGGATCGTGTAGATCTCCTTCGGCACCTTGACGCAGACCTCCCAGGATCCCGTGGGGGAGGGCGCCTCGAACCAGACCGCCTCGTGGCAGCAGTAATACCGCTCATTGACCTTGAAGACGCTGTAGGGGGTGTTGACCGCCCACATCACCGTCGTCTTCTCGATCAGCTCGAACTTCGGCTCGCCGTCGTAGGTGACCGCGAGCGTGATGCCCTTCCGCTGGACCGTCGCCTTCCTCGGCACCGACGCGAGCAGCACCGCGTCGTCGGCTTCCTGCGTCCCGGGGACCGACGCAAGCACCTCGGCATTGTCGGTGTCCTTCGGGATCTTGCCGAAATCGCCGGGGAGATCGCCGGTCGCGCTCGTCCAGGGTCCGTCGAGGGACTTGGCCTTGAACCAGCGCCCGGCGGTCAGAAAGTAGAATTCCCCGTCGGCCTCGTGCCTGAACAGGTCGCTCGTGGTGTTCTTGACGTCCGAGAGCCGCGTGCCGGAGAGGGGCTCGTAGACGGGCCGGCCGTCGAGGACGATCAGCTCGGACGGCTGGGTTGTGACGAAGACCCTGGGCACCGGGATCAGCTTCCCGGGAATGCGTTTGCGGGTCTCGCTCCAGTTTTCGTTGAGTGGCAGGCGCGTGAAATCGTCGGGCAGCTTGGAGACGATGTCCCAGGGACCTTTCTTCAGGTCCTTGGTCGAGATCCAGCCTTCGCCGTGGAGCAGGTAGGTGCGGGAGTCCGCAGGATTTTCGATCACGTCCCAGTTGGTGTTCGTGGCGAACTTGAGCTGGGTGCCCTCGATCGGCTTGAAGTCCGGTTCGCCCATGAAGATCACGAGGATTGCGGGCTCCTGGCTGACGTAGATCGGCGGCGGGTCGAGGTTGACCTTGACCGAGGGCACCGTCTTGGCCTTGTCCTTCACATAGGTGATGATGAAGTCCAGCGAAAGCGTCAAGGTAGGCTGCTTGCCCATGATCCGCCGGAGGATCGCCTCGGCCATTTCGGCCTTGTCCTTGGCGAGGCCCGTGAATCGCACGGCCGTGATCTTCCGGTCCTTGAGCAGCGCCATCCGGCTCTCGGGCTGCGTCTCCGTTCGGACCTCGATGTCCATGACGCCGAAGGCCTCGTCCTTCTGGCCGGCCGCGGTGACGACGACGGCTGAGGTGGCTTTCAGAATCTCGTGGTTCTCCCAGGAGTCGATCTGGGGATCGTAGATGACGACCTTATCGCCGGCGTCCTCATGTTGCCTCGGCCAGTTGATCTCGTTCAGCTCCTGAGGCTTCTCGCCCGGCTTCTCCTGGGCGGCGGCGCCGGAGGCCAGGAGCGCGAGGAGCAGGGCGGCGTTGAGACAGCGGGACGTCGATGCGGTCATGGACTCTCCCTCATTCGGGGGATGTTCTATATAGCATGACGCGCCAGCACCGGCCACCCCCCGCCAGCGTTTCGTAAAGATCCCCCCGTGACGGGGCTCAGCCGCCGCCGGACTTGGTGAATGCGGCGACCTTGTCGTGGTTGACGCTCCACCATTCGCGGGCCTCGTCCTGGTCCCAGCGCTCGCTCGTTTCCACCGACGCCAGGGTCGCCAGGACGGCCTTGAAGCTGTCGGGGCGCGCGTCCGGTTCGACGGCGATGCAGGCCAGGATCAGGCTCTCGAGGCCCGCCGGGAGGAGCTCCCCTCTCAGCTGGGAAGGCGACGGCCGCTTCGCCGTCATCACCTGGTAGATCAACTCCGTGGGTCCGGGGCCTTCGAACACGTTCCGGCCCGTGAGCAGGTGGAAGCCCACCGCGCCGAAGGAGTAGATGTCGGAGCGCGGGTCCAGCGCCTGCGGTGCGCGGATCCGCTCGGGAGCGATGTACGCGGGCGTCCCCACGATCTCCACCGAGCGCGTGAAGTCCTCGGCCGCGGGCGAGGACGAGCAGGCGATCCCGAAGTCGAGGACCTTGACGACATCGCCCAGGCCGCCGCGGCTGCACACCATGATGTTGGACGGCTTGAGGTCGCGGTGGACGAGGCCCAGCGCGTGGGCCTCCTCGAGGGCGCCCGCGATCTGGCGCAGGAGGTGGAGCACCCGGCCCACGGCCAGCGATCCTTCCATCGCCATGAGCTGGGCCAGGGTCAGGCCCTTCACGTACTCCATGGCGTAGTAGAGCCGGCCGTCGGGGGTCTCGCCGTAGTCGAAGATCATGATCGTATTGGGGTGCCCGAGGCGGCAGGCGAGCCTCGCCTCGCGCTCGAAGCGCGCCACCGCGGCCCCATCCGGATTCGGATTGCTGAGGATCTTCACCGCCGCCGGGCGCTTCAGGATGTCGTGCCGCGCCAGGAAGACCTCCGCCATTCCGCCCTTTCCGACGGACCGTTCGAGGATGTACGACCCGAAGGTCGAGCGCTTGCCGAACAGGGAACGGACGGGCCGCGTCATCAGGAGCAGGACGCCGGTAAAGGCGACGGGAATCGCGAGCATGAGGTTGAACACGGTCCGCACGGGCTGCATCGGCGCGAGGATGCGTCCGACCTCCTGTTCGGCGCCGAGCCCCATGTCCCATTCGGGCAGCCAGGTCCATGCGCCCAGGACGGTTTGTCCGAGCGCGTCGCGATACTCCGTCGCGCTGAAGCCGCGGCCGCTCTCGACCGCGCGGCGGACCATCATCGTCGGCACCCAGGTGTCGGGGGAGCCCTCGGGGCGATAGCCCGATTTCAGGTCCCCGCCCGGATCCCGCAGTTTCAGGCGAAGGGGCGGGGACTGGGCGTCGGGAATGCCGGCGGCCACGCCATAGGTTCCGAGCGCCGCCGCATCGCCATAGTCGCTCAGCAGCAGGGCCTTTTCGTCGAAGGCCAGGAACCTTGCAGGTCCCTTCGGAAGCAGGGGATAGAACTCCCGTTGCGGCGTGAACCGGAAGATGCCGGTGGCGACCAGCTTCCCCTCTTTGTCGTGGATCGGACCCCCGACGAACATGACAACGCGCGAATAGTCCGGCTCCAATCCCAGGGCAAACTGCCGATCCGGATAGGGGCGCGAGACGATCCGTTCGCCCAGGACCATGCGCCGAAGATAGCTGGCCCCCGAGGCGGTCACCACGCGGCCGATGATGGCGTCGAGATCGGCGCAGACGTCGATCCCGCTCGAAGTGATGACGACAAAGCCCCGCTCTCCAATCTCGGGGGGCGCCTGGGACAGCCGGTCGAGCAGGGGCTTGAAGGAAGAAGAGGATCGGAGCTTTTCCTTGTTCCCCTTGGTGTCGGCGGCGACCTCCGCCAGCGCGGCGGCGTGGGCGATCACGTCCGGTTCGTCCAGGATATCCTTCGCCAGCGCCTTCTGTCGTTCGGCCCAGGTCCGAATCGCCGACGCCTGGACATCCACGGAGCGCATCAGGGTCGCGAGGGCCTCGCTTCGCAGATCGGCTTCCAGCCGGCCCAGCGCCCAGGCCCGCGCGGCGAGCAGCAGGGCGATGAGGGCGGAGCCGAAGCCCAGGACGAACAGGACGGCGGAATTGCGTCCCCGCTTGCGAAGGCGGGTATCCGTCCGGGTATCCGACTTCGGCAGGGGGGTCGGGGTCGGAACTTCAATCGCCGACGGATGAAATTTGAAGAGGGACCGGAGCTCCTCGCGCAGGGCGGGATCGGCGATCAGCGGTCCCGAGATGTACTTCTCCCGCTCCTCCACAGGCAGCTCCGCGCAGGCCTGGAAGTGCTCGCTGAGGATATGGTAGTGATCGGACTCCGGCTTTGCACTCATCCCTCTCCGGCGAACTTCGGGGCGTTAATCCAGGAAATGGACAGACCCGGGTGCAATTCAAGAGAACAGCCCCCCCTCCCTGGGAGGATCGTTCCGCCTCGGGTATATACGTCAACCGCGCGTGGTCATTCCGGGGCGGGTGAAGAGTTGAGCTCCCGGAGGACCCAGGCGCGGATCATGGCCCAGTGGCGTTCCACGGTGCGGGTGCTGACGTTCAGGACTTCGCTGATTTCCTTCATGCCCATGCCGCCGAAGAGCCGCAGCTCCAGGATCCGGGCATGCGTGGGATCCAGCGAGGCGAGCTTGGTGAGCGCCTCGTCGACGGCGAGGAGCTCGTCGGGGCGCTCGATCGACACGACAAGATCGTCGCGGAGCGCCAGCTGGACCCGGTTCTTCCCCCCCCGCTTCTTCCGGTGCTTCGTGCGCGCATGGTCCACCAGGATCCGGCGCATAGCCTGGGCGCTGACCGCCATGAAGTGGGTCTTGCCCTGCCAGGTGATCCGGGTCTGGTCCACCAGCTTGAGGAACGCCTCGTTGACGAGGTCGGTCGGCTGAAAGGTGTGTCCATGGGATTCGCGGTTGAGAAACCGCGAGGCCAGCGACCGAAGGTCTTCGTAGAGCACCGTCATCAGCCGGCTGACGCCCGATTTGTCGCCCTTCGAGAGGTCGGTGAGAATCTGGGTCACATCCTGGGATACGGGGGAACCCATGGAGCGGCAATTCTCGCCCCCGTCCTGAATTAGTTCAAGTCATTTATTGTGTCGGATCCCGTTTCCCTTTGACGCGTAAAATGCACATGTTTCTGCACGGCGCCGAACCTGGGGGCCGCACGAACCCCGCAGAGAAACATCAGATCCTGACCCACCTCTTCATTGCTGTTTGCAACCTGAGCGGGGACGAGCGCCGCCGGGAGCTGGAACGGCTCTGCAAGGGGAATGCGGACCTTCGCGGCGAGCTGGAACTGCTCCTCGGCATCCACGATTCGGTGGTCGCCGCGGGGAAGTCCTGCCGCGAGTCCACGAACTGACCGCGGCGCTCCTGACGCGGGGCGCTACTTGTCGTCCGCAAAACGCTTGTCCCGTTCGCGCTCCAGCATCGTGATGGTGAGGCTCAGGTCCTCATAGATCGTGTCCAGCTTGCCTTCGGGGTAGGTCAGCTCCTGACCCATGCCCTTCGCCTCCTTCTCGAGGCGCTTCATCTCCACGACGCCGCCCTGGGCCTTGGAGAGATAGTCCACCGTGATGGACGTGCGGTCCTGCCACTTGCGGCGGGCCTCGGGCGTCAGGCGGCCCGTGTCGTAGCCGCCGTTGCTGTCCCAGTATCCGCCCCACTCCTTCTGGGTCGAGTACGTCCCCAGCTTCGGGTTCCACGAATGGGCCACGTCCAGGCAGCGCTCGATCCCCGTCTTCGTCGCCTCGCGGCGTTTCCGGTTCTGGTCGATCAGGAACTTCTGCCGGTCGTTCTTCTGGCCTTCCTGCACCTTCTTCTCGTCGGCCGCGGCCTCGGTCATCGTCGCGCCCGCGTTGCCCTTGGCCGCCCAGCCGTCGACGCCCAGCACCTTGCCCAGCCCGTCCGCGCCGCCCTCGTACTTCTCGGCGAAGCCCAGGGCAACGGCCTCCGCAGCGGTCAGCGTGAGGACCTTGCCCCCCTTGTGCTCGAGGAGGATGTTTTCCTTGGCGGTGCCCTTCGGCAGGCTGCGGCCGAACTCGACCTTGCCGGCGTCCTTCCACGCAAACACCGGCTCCATCGGATCGATCATCGCCTGGATGAGCTCCGCGGAGCGGCCGCGCATCTTGGCCTGGACGCCGGCGTTGAGCGCGATGTTCGACAGGATGACGTCGGCGCCCACGCCGGTATCCTGCTCGATCTTCGCCGTGTTGAGCTTCACGCCGCCCAGCTTGGCGTCGGGGCGGACGAAGATCTTGTCGGCGCGCACGATGAAGACGACCGCGGTGCCCGTCGCCTCCGTGACCAGGGCGTAGAACTTGAAATCCTTGTCGGCAGCGCCCAGGAGGTTGACCAGGTCCTTGCAGACCATCTGGTCACCGCCGCTGCTGTCCACCGAGAAAACGATGTTCCGGATCCCCGCGGCCTTCGCCGACTTGAGGGCCTTCTCGACCCCGGAGGCCGTGATCTCCTCGCCGAGCTTCCCCTTGAGCGGAAGTTCCAGATAGGAGCCGTCCTGAGCCAGAACGGAGCGCATGAGGGACAATGCCAGGACGGCCGTCATTGCAGTCGTTTTCACGAGATTCTCCTCGATTCCTTGAACATCCTGAACGCGTCGGCCGCCTCCCGGAGCCGACATGGAATATCTGACGGGGCCGGGGCCCTGCTGTCGCTAATCTTACGGGCATGGATAACGCTTCGGGGGGTCCGCGTGGCATCAATTCCCGTCTGCTCCAGGCCCCGGCGGCACCCTTGCTTCTCGCCGCGATCGCCGGGTGTTCCGTCCCCCTGGCGGCGTCCGGCCCCAAACCGGGCGGAGCTGCCTGAAATGAATCCCGAACAGCGGCGTCTGGCGGAAGCCCGGAAGCAGCAGGGATTTGTCAGCGCAGCGACCGGATCAGCTTCGTCGATTCCGCCCAGAGCGGATCCTCGGAGACGGAGAGGGTCGCGGCTTTCGCGTCGGGAAGCGACCCGACCGCCGCCCTCGTCGCCGCGGCGTCGCGCGCATAGACGAGATGTTCGACGCGACCCTTGCCGATGCCGACGACGGCGAGGACGGCCCGCGCATCCCTTTCGACGGCGCCCTTCAGCTCAATCTCGAACGCCTCGGCCGCGCTCATCTCGGCTGCATCGGGGAGCGGAGAGCCCTGATAGTCTCTCGAGATGCGGATCAGGGTGCCGTAGCCCGTCTTCGGGACTTCCTCGAGGGTAACCCTCCGCGCGCGCACCAGGCTCCGGCGGGCGTGATCCTTATCCCGGACCGCGACGGTGGACCAGTCGCGGTCCGTCTCGAGGATCTGCTCCAGGGTCGTCGGACGTTGCGCGAACTCCTTCCGGCCGGCCTGAAGCATCGCCTCGATCCGGGCGCGGCTGCGCGCGTCGGCTGCGGGATCCGAGAGCATCCACTCCTTGCCGTCCGCCTTCAGTTCCTGGAACTCGAAGAGCTGTTCCTGGTAGGCGTCGACCAGGGACCAGAGATGCACTTCCGCGGCGCTCACGGCGGGGCCGGTCGAGCCCGGCGACCCCTGGACCTCCCAGCAGAAGTGGTGGAAGGCGAGCCCGTCTTCCGCGCCTTCGAAGACCAGGAGCGAGTCGCCGTCGCCGGTCTCGATCGAGCCGTCTTCGATGGGCCCGCGAAGGACCATTTCTTCATCCCAGGGAAGCACGACCGCGTCCTTCAGCCACTCGTGCTCCGGCCCGAAGGGGAAGGGCCGCTCGTCGGCCTCCCAGCGATGCCCGCCGCCCGCCCCGGAGCCGCGATAAATCTTGAGCATGCCGCTCCGCGTCGGCACATAGTGGTCGTGCTGCGCGGGCAGTCCGCAGAGCTGGCAGAACGTTCCGTGAACGCCCATGGTTCGCAAGTAGTCTACACCGCGCTATACTGCGCCCGATGGCGCGTCCTGCAAAGCTGCCGTTGACCTGCGGGTGCAAGTCCCGCCGAGGTAAGTCGA
>Ga0137409_10000825_pt1 | contig 33941 bp, 28 predicted proteins | sample CZODoug1_16funga_FD_122059 | JGI IMG/M metagenome (GOLD analysis project Ga0137409, IMG submission 122059) | Vadose zone soil fungal communities from Angelo Coast Range Reserve, California, USA - CZODoug1_16fungal (Hybrid Assembly) | ecosystem: Environmental > Terrestrial > Soil > Vadose zone... | reverse complement strand
GTCGGCGCCTTTGTGGCGGCGATTTTTCACGTTATCACGCACGCCTTCTTCAAGGCGCTGCTGTTCCTTGGCTCCGGCTCGGTAATTCACGGCATGCATCACGAGCAGGACATGCGGCGCGTGGGCGGACTAAAGAAGTACATGCCCATCACGTTTGCGACGATGCTCACGGGCTGGCTGGCTATCTCGGGCATACCGATCTTCGCCGGGTTCTTTTCCAAGGACGAAATACTTTGGAAAACCTGGAGTGCCGGTACGTTTAGTTTGCCGAGTCCGGTTTGGAGCAAGGCGCTCTGGTTTATCGGCGCGGTGACGGCGCTGCTAACTGCGGTTTACATGACGCGCATGATGGTCATGACGTTCTGGGGAACGGAGCGTTTTCGCGAAGTCAATGCCGGCGGCGAAGCTGATGAGGCACACGCACATGCTTATGATATCGGCACAGAATCACATGACGCCGTAACTACGTCAGCCGGCGATCGTCCGCGTCACGAGCCCGGCGAAAAAGTGCATGAGCCTCGCGAGTCGCCGTGGTTGATGACGGCGCCATTGATTGTTTTGGCAATCCTCTCGACCGTGGGTGGACTTATCGGCGTGCCTTACGCGATCAGTTCCCTGCTTGGCGGCCATCCGGAAAATTACATCGAGCGAATTCTCGAACCGGCGATTGCGAGCGGACCGGAAGGATCGAGGGCAACTGAACCTGTAGCGGAACCCAACTGGCTTTCACCTCCGCCTCAGCGCCTTGATGGCGCGCCGGCGTTTGCCCCTTTGGGTGAACCTGGCGAAAGTGAAGTCTCTCATTCGCCGGAAGAGATTCGCGCGGAACGTTTGCTCGCGTTGTTGTCAACCTTGATCGCGGCGTTGGGTATTGGTATTGGCTGGTTGCTCTTCCAAAAGCGGCCGCTGCTTCAGATGCCTCGCTTACTTGAAAACAAATATTACGTCGACGAGGTCTATGACGCCGCGATCATCAAGCCAATTCTGGTTGGCTCGCGCGAAATACTCTGGAAACTATTCGATGTCGGTGTGATCGATGGCTTTCTGCATGCTCTTGGTGACGCTGTGAAAGAGACAGCCAGACTCGTGCGCCATCTGCAAGCCGGTTTCGTGCGCGCCTATGCAGCGATCATCCTGCTCGGCGCGTTGGTGGTCATTGGCTTCTTTGCTTATTACGGCGTCATGCATTGAGGCCTGTTAGGCTGCGAGCGCAGGCATCGTGCCTGCTGCTGCGTGGCCACGAACGTTGATGCAGACAAGATGTCTGCGCTCCCAGCAGTGGACTCGGATTTATGCAGCACTACTTACTAACCGCAATCATTCTTTTGCCATTCGTCGGCGCGCTGACGACGTTGGCGTATAGCCTGCTGCCCAACAAACGCGAGACGAGTTACAAATGGATCGCGCTCGGCTTCAGCGTGTTTGATTTTTTGCTTTCGCTGCTGCTGGTTCGCGGTATTGGTGGTGACACAAAAGACTTTCGCTTTGTGGAAGACGTGCTTTGGATTGGCTCAATCGGAGCGCATTACCACGTCGGCGTTGATGGCATCAGTCTCTGGCTGGTGCTGCTAACAACGCTCCTGATGCCGATCGCGATACTCTCGAGTTGGACGTCAATTCAAAAGCGCCAACTCTCCTACTACATGTTTCTGCTGTTGCTATCGAGCGCGATGGTCGGCGTTTTTGTGTCGCTGGATCTTCTTCTCTTTTATCTGTTCTTCGAAGCGTCGCTGGTGCCGATGTTTTTCCTGATCGGCATCTGGGGCGGCGAACGCAGAATCTACGCGGCGATAAAATTCTTCATCTACACCAACGTCGGCAGCTTGTTGATGCTGGTCGGCATCATCGCGCTCTATTACCTTTACGGCACGTTTGACTATACGACCATTCTCGCGGCCATGAACGGCGGCAAGCTGCTGGGCGACCGCACCGAGTTTTGGCTGTTTCTCGCCTTTGCTTTTGCGTTCTGCATCAAGGTGCCGTTGTTTCCGCTGCACACCTGGCTGCCTGACGCGCATACCGAAGCGCCGACTGCCGGGTCGGTAATTCTTGCCGGCGTCCTTCTGAAAATGGGAACTTACGGCCTGCTGCGTTTTAACCTTGGACTCTTCCCGCTCATGTCGCGCAAGTTTGCGCCGGTGATGATCACGCTCGCAATCATCGGCATCATCTATGGCGCGCTGGTAGCGATGGTGCAGCCGGACGTGAAGCGACTCGTCGCCTATTCGTCCGTCAGTCACATGGGCTTCGTCGTGCTTGGACTGTTTTCGTTTACAGAATTCGGGATGCAGGGCGCGCTTTACCAGATGCTCAATCACGGTGTGTCCACTGGCGCGCTATTCCTCTTCGTCGGCTTCATCTATGAACGGAGACACACGCGGCAGATAAGCGACTTCGGCGGGCTGGCCCACTCGATGCCCTGGTTTTCCACCCTGTTTGTGATCGCGTCGCTCTCGTCAATCGGCTTGCCGTTTCTGAATGGTTTCGTCGGCGAGTTTTTGATCCTGCTAGGCAGTTGGACTTCAAACGCGATTCAGCACGCGTGGATTGCCACCATGCTGGCGGGGACGGGCGGGATTTGGGCAGCAGTCTACATGCTCTGGATGCTGCAGCGCGTCGTGTTTGGCAAAATAACTAATCCGGAGAACGCCAAACTCCGCGACCTTAATGCTCGCGAGATTGGCCTGCTGTTTCCACTGCTGGTGCTGATGCTCCTCATGGGAGTCTATCCGCAAGTATTTCTGGATCGATCAAGAGCGAGCATAGAAGAAGTCAGGAGTCGCATCAGCGCACCGAAGGCAGGCGGATCGTTTGCGTCGATAACGTCTCCACAAAGTAAACGCATTGGAAAATTAGAAGGCCGATGAGTGGATGTTTCCTCTCTGTGTAACGCACAGAGATTGAGTTGAACATAAATGAATTTCTTCGCTCTTCAATTCGCGACACCCGACGTCAACCTCTGGCTGATCCTGCCGGAGCTACTCATCTGCGTGGCGGGCGTCGTAGTGATGATGGTTGACGCCTTTGCCAGGCCCACGCAGCGCTGGCTCACAGGCAGCATTTCTCTGGCTGGCCTGGCGGCTGCCGGAATCAGCTCCGCCTGGCTATGGCTCTCCTGGCATGGGCCAGCCGCGGCCTTCAACGGCATGATTCTCCTGGACGAATTGCGGCTGGGCTTCACGCTGGTTTTCCTCATTGTCTCCGCACTCACGATTCTGGTTTCAATGGTTTGGGTCGAGAATGAGCGGCTGCCCGCGGGCGAGTTTCATTCACTGCTGATGTTTGCAACTGCGGGGATGATGTTCATGGCTTCGGCGGGCGATCTGGTAATTGTTTTTCTGGGACTGGAGATTCTCTCGATCGCCACTTACGTCATGTGCGGCTTTCGGCGCACGGACATTCGCTCCAACGAGTCGTCGATGAAGTATTTCATTCTCGGCTCGTTCTCGTCGGCATTTCTGCTTTACGGAATTGCATTAACCTACGGCGCAACTTCAACTGCAACTGGCCTACCAGGCACGACAAACATCGCTGAGATCGGGAGACGACTAACCGAGGCGCAATACCCGCTGCTGCTCTTCGCGGGCGCGGCGATGATGCTGGTTGGCTTCGGGTTCAAGATCGCCACCGCGCCCTTTCATGTTTGGACGCCTGACGTCTACGAAGGCGCGCCCACTCCCGTCACCGCATTCATGGCCGCCGGACCAAAGGCTGCGGGCTTTGCTTCATTCCTGCGCGTGTTTCTTTTCGCGTTTCCGTTTGTAGCCGCTGCCGGCACTCCTTCTATTGGCAGCCAATTACATTCAGCCTGGCTTTCGGCGCTCGTCGTTATCGCGATTCTCACGATGACGGTCGGCAATGTGGTTGCGATTGCGCAGAACAACGTCAAACGAATGCTCGCGTATTCGTCGATCGCGCATGCCGGCTACGCACTAGTCGGGTTTATCGCCGCCGGCGCCGCTTCAGATATCGCTCAGCGCAACGTGGCTATCGCGGCTGTCATTTTTTATCTTTTGACTTACGCCGTCATGAACCTCGGCGCTTTTGCCGTGGTGCAGTTGATCGCGCGCGCCGGCGATCGCCGCACGGAAGTGGAGGATTACAACGGCATCGGCTTTCAGTCGCCCTGGCTCGCTTTCTGTCTGTCGTTGTTTTTACTCAGCTTGCTGGGAATGCCGCTCACCGCCGGCTTCATCGGCAAGGTAATGGTGTTTCGCGCCGCGTTGGACCAGGGCTACTACGTGCTCGTCGTGATCGGCGTACTAAACACGGCAATCTCCGCTTACTACTACCTGCGCTTGATCATCGTGATGTTTTTCCGTGAACGAACGACACAGTGGAACGCCCCGCGAATACCGGCGAGCATTGCCCTGGCGTTGGTCATCGCGGTTGTCGGCGTTCTTTATCTGGGCCTGTTTCCCGGCCGCATCATCAACGCGTTACAAACAAAGCCTGTCGCGCCAGTATCGATGAGATAGGATTCAGCCTGCGAAGCGGGTGTCAGCGTAAAACTCCTTGACTCCCAAGAGTCCACCAAACATGACTGCCGAAGAATATGCCGCGCAAGTTAAAGCCGAACTCGCCGACGCCTGGCTGCCTCACATCTATCGCGAGCGCATTCGCAGCAAGCGCACGCGCGCTTATCATTTCGCCGGCTTAACCAGCGGCACCCGCGTGGTGATTCAACACACCCTGCTGGGTGTCGAATTAAAAGTCGGGCGGCGCCGGCTGCTTTGTCCCGATCTGGCCACGGCGCGTTATCTCTCAGTCTTCGCGCGCGCCGCTTGCCCGGACGTTGCAGTTCCTTATGACATTACGAAAATCTCTCAACTGGCTGACGAACTGGAATCTTCATGGCACCGAATGTTACTCCTCGCCGACTACCATGCCGCCGGCAAATCAGACGCCTTCAAGACTCGCATCCGTCGCGCGTTGGTTAAGGAAATAAGAGCCGAGATTTCCGCTGCGGGCGCAGGCACATCTATGCCGGAGTTCAAACAAAGCACGAAGCAGCGAACGTAGGGCGTGGGAGACATTCGACTTTAGATCAGCAGTCCATACAGAACCGGGAGCGGTAGCGACCGGATGCTAGCACTCAAGCCAGCGTCAACGTTCTAATCGGTCAGCCAAGCTTATACTTATTGATCAGGTTGAAATCTAGCATCCGGTCGCTACTGCTCCCGGTTCTGTAACTAACCCGCTCGCGTTCAGATTTTCAGCTTGCGTTACAGCACAGTTCGAAGTTTAATAGTCCGCAACATGATCGAAGAGCCGCGGGAACTCCTAACCGAAGAACCACCATCTGCCGAGACCGGCCCCACGCTTCCGTTTCCTTTTAATCAGCAGACCTTCTGCCGTTACGAGCCGATCGAAAAGCAGATCGACAAAGTGCGCGTGCTCGTAGTTGATAGCTTGCTCCGCGATGAGGACGATCTCTCGGAGGTCGCGCGAACTGACTGGGGCAATGCCGCGCCGGTCGAGATAAAACGCGAACGGCGCATCGCCAAGATGGCGATTGAGAATATTCTGAGCAACATCGAGCGGCTGGTGAAGAGCCCGGTCACGCAAGTTACGCCGTTGGCATCGATCGCGGCAGCCGCGCGGCAGTTTAAGCCTGACGCAATTGTCTTGAGCGGCACGCTTCGCGACTTCGATTATTACAACCCGGCGGTCCTCGAGACGTTTGCCGAGTTTATTCGCGACAACACCATCCCGGTTCTGGCAATCTGCGGTGGACATCAGCTCATCGGGCTGAGTTTTGGCGCTCGCGTGATAACGCTTGACCGCCTCGAGCAATACGAACAACGCGACAATCGGCCGCTCGAATATCAGTATCGCTTTGTCCGCATCACTGAGCCCGCCGACCCGATCTTTCGGGGCATCAATAGTCCGGCTGAGGGGCTTTGGCAAAATGATCCGCAAGCGCACGTGCTGCGCGTTTGGCAAAATCATGGTTTGCAACTCGATCGCGTGCCGGCAGGTTTTAGTCTGCTCGCTACCTCGTACCTTTGCCGGAACCAGATGATGGTCAAACGCAGCGACGGTCAGCTCATCTACACGGTCCAGTTTCATCTGGAAAAATCCTTCGAAGACTGGAACAAGAGCCGCACCCGCTGGGAACACCAAAACGAATCTCGCGACGGCCGCATCCTGTTTGAAAACTTCCTGCAACTCGCACTCGGGCACCAGGCTAATTAGCTTATCGTCGGTCACCCGAAAACAATTCCTCAGGTAACTCCGACTTAATGACGAGCGACGCATTAACAGAGTTGAGTCTTGTCACGGCAGCAAGAGAACTCGCCGGACGCGATAGCGGCCTCGCGGCGATTCTTGAGAGGCACGGTCCTCCACCTCTCTGGGCGCGCCCGCCAGGCTTTGCCACGCTCGTTAAGATTATCCTCGAACAACAAGTGTCGCTCGCGTCAGCGGCTTCCGTCTTCGCACGGCTTAGGAGGAATGTAGTTCCCTTCCAGCCGGCGCGCATGATCGAGTTGGGCGAGGACCATCTGAAATCCCTGGGCCTTACGCGTCAGAAAACGGTGTATTGTCTGCATCTGGCCGAGTCGCTGGTAGAAAAGCGTCTGCGCCTGTCGCAACTTTCACGGATGAGTGATGCGGCGGCAAAGGCGGCATTGATGGAGATAAAAGGAGTGGGCGCGTGGAGCGCTGATGTTTATCTCTTAATGGCGCTGCGGCGTGCGGACATCTGGCCGGTGAACGATTTGGCGCTCGCCGTCGCAGTTACAAAACTAAAGCAACTGCCAGGGAGACCAAACGCTAACCGCTTGTTGGAACTGGCTGAGACGTGGCGACCATATCGCTCGGTGGCGGCGAGAATGTTGTGGCAGTATTACCTGGCGAGTCGCAATCATCGCGAGAGTTGACGTCCAAACTATTCCGAGCGGCCCACCGTGCGGCAGCATTCGCATTATGCAAAGGCCCATAAACGAAATAGCCGTTCTCTCCGTTTGGAGTTGGGACTTGTCCCACGGGACGGCGGACAAGTCCGCTGTCTAAACGGTCTAGTAAGACTATTTCGAGATTGTTGAGGCTGATGTGACCGCCGCCGGGATGGTGAAATCAGTCGTGACGGGAATGTTCTCCATCGTCAACTGAATCAGGCGATCCACTACGGCATTGAGGTCCTTGGTCTCGTTAAAGACGCGCAGTTGTTCTTCCGCGGAGGTGCGCCGCTCGAGAATCGTGTGAATATGTTCAATGTCCTTGCGTGAGCCGAGTTCATCAACCACGTCGTCGACAAAGTCGAGCAGCTCGAGCACCAGATCGCGCGTCGGCACTTCTTTCTGTTTGCCAAAATCGATCATCTTGCCGTCCAGTCCCCAACGCACGGCGCGCCACTTGTTTTCCTGAATCAGCATGCGCCGGTAGAGGCGAAAGCCCAGGTTCTGATCGATCAGCTTGGTGAGCTTGGCGACGATCGCCTGAAACAGCGCGGCGATCGCCACCGTATCGTCGACGCGCGTGGGAATGTCGCAGATGCGAAACTCGAGCGTGGGAAAAACCGGATGCGGCCGCAGGTCCCACCAGATTTTTTTGCCGTCGTTAATGCAGCCGGTCTTTACCAGCAAATCGACATAGCGTTGAAAATTGCTGTAGGAGTCGAAATGGTCCGGGATATCCGTGCGCGGAAACTGTTTGAAGACTTCGGTGCGATAAGACTTGAGGCCGGTGTTATGCCCCATCCAGAAAGGCGACGAAGTGGTGAGCGCCAGCACATGAGGCAGAAAGTAGCGCGCGGCGTTCATGATATGAATCCGGCGATCCAGGTCTGCAACCCCAACGTGAACATGCAAGCCGAAGATCAAGAGTGAACGCGCGACCGTTTGCAATTCCTGAACGAGCAGCTCGTATCTTTCGTCGTCATAGATTTTCTGGTCCTGCCAGTGCGAGAAAGGATGCGTGGAAGCGGCGACTATTACCAGGCCAGTCTTGGCAGCGAGACCTGAGATGATACTGCGCAGGCGCGTGATGTCCGCACGCGCTTCCTGGATGTTGTTGCAGATGCCGGTGCCGACCTCGACCATCGACTGGATCATCTCGGGTTTGATCTGCTCGCCGAGAATCATCTTGCCTTCTTCCAGAAATTCCGAGACGTGTGAACGCAGCTCACGCGTTTGAGGGTCGACAATTTGAAATTCTTCCTCAATGCCTAACGTGAATTGATCGAACATGGCTTGCAGCTCCTATTTGTGAAGCGGTTTCAAGCGTTCAAACGTTTCCGAATCATGCGCCAGTCGGGAATCAGCCTGACATGAACGTACCACTTTCGCGGGATTTCATCCACATAAAGGAATTGGAACACCGCGTTCTCAGCGCCCATCCCAGTTTGTTTGCGAATCACTCACCTCCCAACTCGCTTTCGATTAACGCCTGGTTCTCTTCCGACAGACTCTGAAAACGGAGACCAACGCCGCGCGCCGCGTCGCTGTAGATCACTTCCGCATGAGCCACGATCTGGTGGCCCTCTCTCAGCGGAATGCGAACCAGCAGCACGGCGCCCACGGGCAAGGTCGCCTGCGTGCTCATGTAGAAACCGCCGACGCTGATGTCCTTTGTGCTCGCCACTCCGGTCGTGTCTTTCCCGTCAAAGAAGACATCGACAATCAACCGTGAGCGATCATATTGCCGTCGCTCATCGGGACCTTCCAGGCTTTCGTCAGGTTCATCAACCACGTGGAGTCTCCTTCGGCGTTGCCTCGATTGTTTAGAGGCGGGCGTTGCCCGCCGGCGCCGCGTTGATTACAACCATTTCGTTTTTCATTCGTTGCTTGAGCCGGCGGGCAATGCCCGCCTCTAAACGAACCATTTCGTTTTCATTCGTTGCTTGAACCGGCAGGCAATGCCCGCCTCAACCATCGACTTGCTGGATTGTTTAGAAGGCGGGCGTTGCCCGCCGTCTCGACCATCACGAGAAGTCTATTCAATCCCAACTTACACCGGCGGGCGACGCCCGCCTCTAAACGGTAGTGTGCTACTTCTTTTCCTCGATGATGAAGGTCGGAACCATACCGCCGCCGGAGCTGACATTGGCAAGCTCGGTAAACGACAGCCTGGTAAACGCCGAGCCTACTTTGCCATTGAACAACAGCGGGTCGAGGTCAACAAGTTGCTCCGCGAACTCAAATGAGCCGTCGTCATTGAGCGCGGGAAACATTTCGCGGGCGGTCGGCACGCGCTCCTGCACCAGATAGTCGCCGTTGACGAGTGCGCTGCGCAACGCTTCTTCCCAGCGAAGCTCGTCGGTGTTCCAACCAATCGTGATTCCATGTCCGCCATAGTCATCGTTCGGCTTGAGCACCAGCCGGTCGCGGTTCGCCTTGACGTATTCAAGCAGATCGATTTCTTTTCCGAAGTAGTCCGTTTTTTTCGCGCGCACCAGCCGCGTCCAGGGCACGTGTCGCCGAATGGCCTCCCGCTCTTCGTTGCTGAACAGCGCGGCGCGACGTTGGTCGGTCAAAACGGCGAACAATGCCTTCTTATGAATGAGCTTGGAACGAAAACTATTCACCATACAGATTGCGCCGGCGCGGTAGGCATCCAGCAGCGCCGGATACTCGCGCATGATGGGAAGGTATTCGTTGACCAGCAGACGCTTGTAAACAATATCGATCTGGAAATCGCCGACGCGCAGCCGGTCGTTTGCAAACTCCAACTCGTCGGGCGAACAAATAGTCGCCGGATAACCTTCCCTTTCAAAAAATTCCTTGAAGAGCTCAAATTCTTTTTGCGTGGGCATGCCCTTCAAATCGACGATGGCAATTTGCGGCACGCTATCCGGCTTGCGGCCAAGAAACTCTTCGTAAGAATCGAGTAACACCTCGAGCATGTAGCGCCGTCCGTAAAGCGGTCGCACGTTATAGCTCTCGCTGAATTTCTGCATCACTGGAAGTTTCGAGAAGATGTCGTAAGCGGCATCGGCGTAAGCGATGCCCGCCGGACTCTCGCCGTTAAGCTCCACAAAACTGTAGGCGGTTTCGGTAAGAAACGAATCGAGGCGCGCGGTCGGAGAGACGGCGCGATAGCCGGGATCGATGCTGATTAGTTCGCGCTCGATCTCGGTGACGCCGAGGTCAACAACAATTGAATCGTCGACAATCGCCGCATCCTTGACCTTCTGAATTGCCGACCAGACCGTTTCGCAAATACGGACAATGCGGGCAAAGTCCTGTTCGGTAACAAAGTGTGGGCGCAAGTAAGGTGAAAGCCGGCGGCCACCGAAGATGAGCTTCGATCGTTCCAGACCCTCATCCAGCATTGCGCGCGACGACTCGGCGAGCGTGCTGTCGCCAAGCAAATCGTGATAACGCGAAACTGCCGTATGCAACATAAGGCGTAGGCGATGATGCTTTGGTCGAGATGGAGAGTTCGACAAACGCGAGTTTGCCGGACAATCGCTAATTCAGGAGGGGGTTAGAGTATCACAGGGGGTTGAGAGGCGGCCAATCGTGGTGAGACCACCACATTTTCCATTTAACATTTTCCATTTTTCATTTGTCATCGCCTGAGCGCACGCCAAATGAGGCAGTCGATATATTCTAACTGACAAATGAAAAATGGAAAATGTTAAATGGAAAATAGAAACTCTTTCGTTCTTGTTTTACGGCTTACCGGTGTACTGATACGTCAGAACTATTTTTTCCCTATTTCGTACGACGACGCAAGTTGTCGGGACGCCCGGCTCTTTCGGCAGCGTCATCGGCGCGGCGGCTGTCAAAACCGGCTGCCCATCGATCGCTTCAATCACATCACCTGAGCGCAGTCCGGACTTGAAGGCGTCGCTCGACGGCCGTACATAAACCACGAGTAGTCCGCCAGTCGAACCGAAACGGACCGCGACCCGCGGCTTGAGCGCGATGGTTTCTACGCCCTCGGCCATCAATGAGCCGGGTTTAATAGCTTTCGGCGCATACCTCTCAAAAGTTCGCAGCCCAAACAATGGATCCGGCGACTCGCTGAGCTTAATCTCAAGCGCTTCGGAAACATCCTTGCCCGGACGCGCGACGGTAAAGAGAACGGGGCTGCCGGGACCGGCTTCGTCCAACAGCCACGAGAAATCATCCGCATTTCGAACGGAGCCATTGTTAACAGTCAAGATCACATCGCCAGGCTTGAGCTTCGCCAGCGCCGCCGGACTTCCGGGCGCAACCGAGGTGAGCAGGATTCCCTGCCGCTTCTCCGCCAGCTCGCGAGCCCTTTCAAGTTCCCAACCAATGCGTTGAATTTTCTCGAGCGAAATAACGCCGATCGGTTCACCACGAATACCGAGCCACGGCCGCGGCACACTAGCTTGTCGCGCAATCACTCGCTTCGCCGCCAGCCGCACCAGCGCCACCGGCACTATCGTCGCGTCATTGCCCTCTACGGCGTCCACTATTCCCATCGTCTCGCCTGCGTCGTTAATGGCAATGCCACCGATATTCGCTGGAGAAAATTTCGCTGACTTGATTCTTACGCGAGCCACACTTCCGGAAGGAGAGCGACTCACGCTAACAACCTGCGCTTCCGTTTCGCCAATGCGAATGTACATCGGACGCCTCGCGCTCGTCGCCTCTATCTCAGGGCGTGGAGCGGGCTGCGGTCCAATCACGCGGAGCCGTTGCCCGACAATTATGTCTTCATCTTTCGAATCGACAGTTGGCGGAAGGCTACCGCTGGTTAAATTGATTAGCGACAGGCCGGTGAGCCCATCGAGTCCAATGTAACGGCCCGGAATGCGCCTGCCGTCGCGAGTAATGATCCTGAGATCGGCCGGTTCAGGAAGACTTCCCGGGAAGTTCACTGAGGGAACGCCGGGAACGGGCGGTCCGGGCGGCGAACCCTTGGGGGCCTGCGGTGTCGGGGCAGAAGCATTGGGAGGCAGCAGCGCTTGCGGCGCATAAGGAATTGCCGGCGGCGGCATCTCGGCTTCCGCTTCCGGCAGCCACGCCGCGATCGTGTGGCCATCATCTAGAGCCAGCCCGGCAATAACATTTGTGTGCACTTCACCAGCCATTTGAAACGCATCGTCGAGCTTGTCGATGGCTCCAAGGTCTCCCTTGTAACGAAGCAGCAAGCGGAAGACTTTCAAGCCGTTAAGACTATGCAGGATCGTCACGACCTGAGGCGCGGCCGGTTTATTCTCCAAAATTACCTTGCTGATATGCGTAGTAGTATTGATCGTGGTCTTTGGCTCTGGCGACGGAGCAGGAGTCTGGGCCGCAGTCGGCACGCAAAACGAAGCGACCACGAATGCAACCAGCACTACCGCTGTGAATAAACTAATTATCTTCTGTGTTCTCATCGCTTGATTCGGATCTTCCTTAACCTGGTGTTGATCTTTTCTTCATTGCCGACTCACCAGTTCGTTGTAGGGGCACGGCATGCCGTGCCCCTACCCACTCTCATTTACCAGTCGCCTCTTGCTGCTGCCATTAACGGAGAAGCGCTTTGCGAAAGCGCTTGCTGCGATCCGAAACTAACCGTCGGCAGAGAGATTGTTCGCGAGCTGCCGCGCCCATCGTCTAGTGAAACTTTTAGTGATTGATAAGAAGCGTTAATCGAAAAAGGAGAACTCGGGTAAGCACCCGCACCCTGATCGGGCCTCAACACTGTCGCTGATGTGCTACTGAGATCGCGCGTTGCTAATCGATCGCTACCTCGCAGAGACGCCAGTTGCGGCCTAATGCCATTGCGATTCGTACGCGGTTGGTCGGCTGGTTTCACGCCCGCCACGTTCGACTGAACGCCTCCACTCTCTACTGCTTTAGTCACGCCGTCTTTGACACTGTCTTTTGGATCGACGGGGCTGGTCGGACTCACCTCCGATTGATTCTTTGCCACCCCGTCTGAGCCTGCATTGTTCGGGCGTGTTCTCAGACTCATGAACACCAAAGTTGCTCCAACCAATACCAGAATCATCGCCACGGCGACAGAACGAAGACCAAACGAGAAACTGGTCAGGGCAAAGGGCCGGGCGCCGCCGCGCTTCTCCCTCGCCAGCCGCGCCCGCAGGCGAAAATCGAAATCGCCGGGAGCGGCGACAGTGCCCAAGTTGCCAACCAGCTCCTGCAACTTGCGCTGCTGGCGGAAAAGCTTTTCACAGTCGACGCAAGTCATGAGGTGATCGTTCACGGCCGCGCTCGGCAATTCGCCCGGCTCCGCTTCCTCAATTTCACGTCGTATGTTTTGGCAGTTCATGTTTCTCATAATATCCTCAGAGATAAGCTCTCATCTTCTCCCGCAAAAAACCGCGCGCGCGGCTAATGCGAGACTTCACTGTCCCTTCGCTTGTTTCCAGGATGCGCGAGATTTCTTCATAGCTCTTCCCATCCACGTCGCGGAGGATGAGCGGCGCGCGATATTTTTCAGGTAGCGTGCAGATCGCCCGCTGCACCGCATTGCGACGTTCAGCGTCCACCAGTTCAGTGTCAGGCAACGGTTTGTGGTCAGCCGGATTAAACTCCTGCGGCTCCGCGCCGTCTTTCGACTGAAAAAACCCGGTAAGGGAAACCAGCCTTCGGCGCTTTCGCTTTCGCAGTTCACTGATCGCGAGATTCGTCGCTATCCGATAGATGTAAGTCGAAAACGCGTACGTCGTTTGATATCGATCCGCTGCGCGATACACCCTCACAAACGTTTCCTGCGCCAGGTCGACGGCGCCGTCGTAATCGTTGGTCATACGATAGATGTAACTCGTAATCTGGTTACGATAACGGCTCACCAATTCGGCAAAGGCATCCTCATCGCCAATGCGGGTAGCTTCCAGTAGCGCGTGATCCGAAGTGGGATCCACAACCACCTCATGCCGCAACGCCGCGGAGAAGCTCAGATCATCGATCGTAGTTAGTGTGTCCATCAGGGCAGGTAGGCTCTCACACGCGCTGACGAGTTCCTTATGTTTGAGATTACGCGCCGCAGCTCGCGGCTTCGCGACCCACAATCGAAGCGGCCACTTGAACCCCTATTATACCCTGACCGATGACCGCCCGCAGTCATACACGCTCAAACCGGCCAGAGGTTCCGAAAGGGTGGGATGAAATCGGAGGAGCTGTTGGACAGGATTTACAGGAATGCGAACAAAAGACTAGGCCTCGGGACTTTTGAAGAGGGCATCGTCAAGCTTGACGCCGTAGGTAACCGTGAGGATTCGCGTCTCCTGAACCTGCTTTCCATCTTCTATCAGGACCGTGCGGTAAGGCACCAGCGTGCCCTGCGCAATTCGGTAATCCATGAATTTCCGTGAATACTTTAATGGCGCAGAACCTCCGGGAGCGGGTTCCTCATATTCGAGCCACAGCACATGAAGAGTCTTGGCGCTAATGTAGTAACGGGTAGAGTTTTTGTCCTTGTCGACGACGTCCACGACGAAGAGATCCAGGCCCTTCTGCTTGTCCCTGCCCACCAGATTGAGCGTCGAACCGTTTTCTTTGTACCGCAACAACGTATCCAGGCTATGGCGATGCTGCGCCATGAACGTGTCTGCCGCGTCTTGTCTGGGAGTGAAAGACGCGCCGTTGATGATTCCCCAGAGGTGCCCGCTGCCGTAAATAAGCGAATACTCCAGCGTTGGCATTTTCTGATCGAGTCGGATTTTGTCTTTATCCATACTGTCGCCGCGAACATAGCGACGCTCATAGACGGCTTCCTCGGTTTTGCCGACTTCACAGTTTGGCTTACAAATCCGGCCTCTCTCCAAGCCATTCCGACGAATGAGCGTCAGCGTTGGACGGCCGCCATAAACAAAAATGGAAGACTCGGCGACCTGCTCGGCGGTGAAACTCTTCGGGTTCTTATCCGTCTTTTCAGTCTTTTGAGCGGGCTTCTTGTCGGCAGCAGTAGCAGGAGTCTGCTGCTGGGCGAAAGCTACGCTCTCACTACGTGAAACGGCGCCCGCGATCAGAAGCGCAACAAAAACTGTGGCGACTATTAATAAGCGGCGCAAGAAATTATTTCTCCTCATGAGAAGCTGGTAATTGATATCGGCAAACGGGGAAACTGACCATCCGAGCGCGCGAATTGTAACACACGAGCACGGCCAAAGACGTTTGCAAACCGTCTGATGGATGCGGATTCCAGGGCCGTCAGATGCCTGAAGTTTCCCGGGATCGCGACGCTCCAGTTGCCTAATTGACAACACTTCCGGTTAAATCGTAGTCTGCCTGGTTTTCAATGAGGCTCGGAATCGCCCTATATCGATCACTGGATCGATCAAAGGCAAAGAGGCCTAGGGCACACAGGCAAACAGCTCAACGCGAAAGAAGGATAGTGATTTATGAAGCGCGTAGGAATTTTGGTAGGGCGCGAAAAGACTTTTCCGGAAGCACTCCTCAGGAACATAAATGAACGCGGCAAGGGTGACGTAACGGCCGACTTCATAAAGCTTGGTGGCATCAGGCACGACGCCCCGCCGCGCTACGACCTCGTTATCGATCGCATATCTCATGAAGTTCCCTTCTATCGCGCCACCTTGAAGCGCATGGCGCTCGAAGGAACGATCATTATCAACAATCCTTTTTGGTGGTCGGCCGACGACAAGTTTTTTAACTACTCACTGGCCCGAAAGCTTGGCGTTGCGGTTCCCAAAACGGTCCTGCTGCCGCAGAAGGACTACATGACGGGCATCGTGAGCGAGAGCTTGCGCAACCTGGAGTTTCCGCTCGATTGGCAGGGCATCGTGGCTTACGTTGGTCTGCCGGCGTTCCTGAAGCCTTTTGATGGTGGCGGCTGGAAGAATGTCTCCAAAGTGAATTCGCTGGAGGAGCTCGTCTCGGAATACGATCAGACGGGAACTCTGTGCATGACCTTGCAGGAGGCGATTGATTTCGATCAGTTTGTGCGTTGCTACTGCGTCGGTCAGGAGGACGTGATGATCATGGCCTACGATCCAAGGAAACCTTACCTCTCCGGCGAGCAATACGTTCACAACCCCAACTATCTCGCGCCGGATCTGGCTGAACGCGTTCGCCAGGACGTGCGCACGCTTTGCACCGCGCTCGGTTATGATCTCAACACGGTTGAGTTTGCGATCAAGGACGGTGTTCCTTATGCAATCGATTTTATGAACCCGGCGCCGGATGCTGAGTTGGCTTCAGTCGGAGAGTTCTATCACAATTGGATTACCAACGCAGTCACCAACCTCGTATTCAGGCGACTCGCCGGCGGACGTGAACGGCCTCGTTACCGCTGGGACGCCCTGCTTAGTCCCGAGCCAGTGCGAACTAATGCCGTGGCTTCACAGCTCGAACAACAATCGCGGACGATCGTGCCGACTCCCAATATTGCCGACTCTATCAAGAATGGGGAGGCCAGAGCAGCGACGGCTGTTGGTGAAACTGCGAGTTCGCCCGAGTCATCGGAGAGTGTCTCCAAAAACGAAACGACGGCCCAAACACCTCACACCTCGAAATCAGAAACTTCTCCGAAGCGCTCAACGCGAAAAGACGGAAAGAGTCGTCCGACAGCGTAGGTTCTTTGCACTCTAGACTGTTTGCAAGCGTGGGTTACATCGTTTGGCGAGAAGCTTGATCGCAAAGAGGCTGCATATCCAGGCGATGAGCGATGAGGAAGCGAGCGACCAGCAAAGTCCCGCAATAGCGGGGTTAAAGTAAGGCACAACTAAAGCTACCAGGATGCCGGCATTGGCGACGCGGGCGGCAAGGCGACGCACTTTTAGTGAATGTTGGAGCCAGTTTATGCGCCGCAACTCTGCGGCAAGGTAATCGTCGTCGTCATTTAGCCGCGCGTAGTAGTCAGCTTCCCTTCTCGCATGCCGGATCAGTGCCTTATCTGAAGCCGTGCCCGCGGCGTCGCGATACTGATGAATCACATGCGCGAGTTTGCCCTCGCGCAACGCAAGATTGGCGAGACCCATGCGCGCCCTGAAATTCTCCGGCTGTAGTTCGATGGCCTTTTGAAAACTGCTGTGCGCCCGTACAGTCTCTCCCCATTCGAGAAAGCTTTCACCGACCAGCGCCAGCAAATCCGGCTCCTTTTTAGCGCGCATGGCCGAGAGGCGCAGGGCAGCGCGCGCTCGCGACAGGAGCTTGGCGTCGCGCAAACTGCTGGCTTGCGAACGAAGCAACCGTGCAAACTCAAAAACCAGCCGGCCATTGGTGGGCACAACGATCAACGCGCGCCGAAAAGCCTCGCGCGCCTCATTCAGTCGTCCGGCGATGCGAAGTTTATTGGCAACTTGCCCGAGGAGTATTGCGCGTTCGCTTTCGACAGCAGACGCGATTTGTGAAGCATCTTTGATGTAGTCCAGCTTCGCTTCGGGTCTGAAATGTGAGATCTCAGATCTCAGTTGCTTCTTGCCGCCGAGTTTGAAGTCCAAAGTGGCGCTGTCCAGGACGTCCGCCGACGCAAGTTGCAATGACTTCACTTCACGATTCAGCGGTTTGGGTTCACACAGGTAGTCGCGTAATTCGATCGTGCGCAGATCCAGTTTGTCCACTGGGATCAGCGGAAACAATTGACGAACCATCTCGCGATAGCTGCGACCACCGGAAGCAAAAGCAAACTCAGCATTCCTGCCTACGATCTGCGTGCGGTACCGGTAACGCACTCGGCCGCCGCGCCTCAAGGTGCGCACGGCATGAGTGTCCACCTTTTCAAAATCCGGAACGCTGAGCTCCTTTCGCCGGCCGGAAACAAGCCTCAATAGAAACGGTGCCGGACCGCGTCGCACCAGAAATTGTCCATCGAACTCGATGCGATCCGTCAACGCCAGAATGGGAATGATGAGCCAGGCGACAACCACTACCGCGAGCGCCAGGAAATCCTTCTCCGTTCGGAGCAGCAGCGCCGAGGCAAAAGTGAGAACGCTGGCAGCGGCAAGGTAGGAGCCGGGAGAGACGCGAACGCTCGCCAAGGGCATTCCTTTTCTTGGCCGCTCTCGTTCCCGGGCCACTTCCGTGAGCGCTCTCAGCGTTTCGATTCGATCCGTCTCGTTCATTTATCTCTTATCCAGGACTGGACAATCGACTGGTACCTCAAGCGAAAATGTGCCCCGGCCCTTTCCTGGTTCAGTGTAACGTAAGTCGGCTAACTGTACGAGAGTTTGCGTCGCGCAATTTTCGCCGAGCACGCGAAAAACGGGAAACCTTGCGAAGTCGAGAAAGACCTGCGCGCGACCGTCGCGCGCCGCCTCCGCGACCGCCGCGGCGTCCGCGCCCGTTGGCTTATCGTACCGTGCAATATTGGTCAACCCCGGTGTGGTGCGGGCCAAAGACAGGTTGAACCGGTAAGTTGCTCGATCAGTTTCCATCACACACAGCCACTCGCTCGGGTTGGCAATTGTTGCCATCGCGGCGACCTTCAACAGCTGTTCGCCATTCCTGTTCGCAATATCAAGCGATTCAATTTTCGCTTGGCGCAACGCGATGGAGTGAACCACCGCCAGACCGCCGCAGTAGATTGTCACTGTCGCTAACGCTGCAATCGCGATCCTTGCGCCGCGCCGGCCGCCAATCTTTCGATGGTAAAGTGTAACAAGAATAATCAGCGCCGCTATCCAAAGAACACGGACCAGTATCTCGTTGGCGAATCTGCCGGGACCGCCCGCGCCCACCAGGACCAGATAACTGGGAATCAAGGCGATCAAAATCCAGACCAGGATGTGTTTCTTTGTTTTCGACGTCAGCAGGAACGCAGCACCGCCAAGCACAATCCATATGAAAGGATCTACGATGAAAACAAAATCGCCGTAGAACCAGCGGCGATTCCAGGGAAGAAGCACCCGAATGCCGTAGTTGTTGGTCCAGTCCAGAAGTGGATGTGTAGCAGTGGCCACGATCGAGGCGAGCAGCAGTCCCTTTAGTTTTACGTTTGGCGCGCGCCGGCGGACCCGAGTGATTATCAAATCACCAAGATAGAAAATGAGTGGCAGTGCCAGCGCCAGCGCAACCACACCGACGATTGAATGAGAAATTCCACGGTGCTGGTGAAGGAATGCCCAACGCCCGCCGAATATGAGAGTGACAATATCGGCATCAGGTGAATTCGCGGCCAGGACACAAAGAGTGGTCGCGCCCGGCGATAGTTTTTCCAATCCGGCTTTCGAGGCAGCCAGTCCAACCAGAGAGTGTGTAAGGTTGTCCATTTAGAAGCAGATGGAGCCTTGAACTTAGAACCTGGCAAATGGCGGAAGCCCAACCGTTAGGAAGGGCTTTTGCCGCGGCATGAATCCCTCCCTGATTGTTGGGCTTCTGCCATAGACAAACTGATCAATTAGAACTGAAGATCGCCACCGCCAGTTTCGGGAGGTAGCTTGGCGTAGAGATCAGGATCGAGCTTTTGCAGCTTCTCGCTGGCTTCACGAGCGGCCGCTGACGGCGGCAACGGGCTGCCATTGCTGTCTTTCGCCTTGCGCGACGCGTCCACGATCTTGAAAAGGAGGTCGGCCGCTTCTTTCTTTTTCCCTTGTTTCACGTAAAGGTTCGCTAGATATAGATTCGCAGTTTCCGGAGTAACCACGGTACTGTTTTGTGCCACCAGCTCAGTGTAGAGTTGGGCAGCTTCGTCGTACTTTTTGTCCTCTTCTTTCGCCTGAGCGAGGGCAAACTTGGCGAGTGTAGCGGGTTCCGGGACGCTCGCTTTGCTAAGCTCCGCCAGTTCGTTCATACCCTTTTCGCGGTCGATGTACAGCAGGTTGGTAGCGATGAAATAACGGGCCTCAGTGCGGTAAGGATCGCCATACTTCGCGGCGATTTTCTGAAACTCTTCGACGGCTTTCTGGGCGCGCTCCTGCTCGCTCGAGAAGGTTGGACCGGTAGGGTTGACTGCGGGCGACGCTGTTGCGATCGGCGCTGTCGCAATCGCGATTGCTCGGCCCAGCGCAAATCGCGCCTCGTCGGCCTTTCGACTACGCCATTTCACTACGACGCCGGTTAGCACGGCCAACAGGACAAGCGCCGCGAGTCCGTAAAGGATTACTTTTCCTTTGCCTTCCAGGCGATCGCTCACGCGATCGAAGATTCTTCCGGCCGCGTCGCGAAATTTGTCGTGCTGCAGTTCTTTCGCACGTTTCTTTTTGTATTTGGCCACGTCTTTCTTTCTCGCAAGTCCTTATACAGGACTGCGTTCTTTCGGGTGTATGATTGGCGAAACACTCACTGTAAGGGCCGCTCGGAAATCTTGTCAAGCAGGGCTTTTAGGCAGTATTGCAGCGTTGAAAACGAAAGCGGCATCTAAAGATGGGGATGAAATCGCGACTAAAATTTTGTTGGGAACAAACCTTACGACTCGGGTGTCTAACAACGCAACTGCCAACCCTGACTGTTTGGGCAATGGCAGGGGCGCCAGCCACTCCGGTTCCATCCCCAGGGGGTAACACGTGAGTTACGGGGAGCCAATAGCCCTCCGGCAAATGGAGTTAGAGCAGGTTGCGTCCGCAGCCCCGGTGGAGTTGTGCGAAGCGCGGCCTCGTGCTGAGGCGGAGTTCATTGAAAGATTAAAGCAGGGTGATGCAGAAGCTTTTGAGGAGCTGGTGGCGGAACGCTCGGGCGAAATTTACGGTCTGCTCTTCCGGCTGACTGAGAACAGCGAAGAAGCGCGCGACTTGACCCAGGAGACTTTCCTGCGCGCTTTCCAGAGCATCGGTCGCTTTCGTGGAGAGGCCGACTTGAGAACCTGGATTTATCGCATCGCCATCAACCAGGCCAGAAATCGCTGGCGGTGGTGGCGCAGACGGCGACGCGATTCGACGGTGTCGCTCGATGCAACGCAGGGCCAATCCAATCAAGCGCTGATTGCAACACTGACTGAGTCGTCGGAGAACCCTGAACAGCAAACTCTGTCGCATGAGCGCGAGTTGGCTTTGCGAACGGCGCTCCAGAAGGTTGGTCGCGCTTATCGCGAAACGGTGATACTCCGGGACATCGAAGGTTTCACCTATGAAGAAATTGCCACGACGCTGGGTATCAATGTTGGAACAGTAAAGTCGCGATTGGCGCGTGGCCGCCAGGAGTTGCGACGAAAGTTGGAAGGATCTTTGTAATTGCCGATTTTCGATTGCCGATTGCCGATTGAAAGAACGCAGAATGGAACCTTGTCTTTCAATTGGCAATCGGCATTCGGAAATCGGAAATGGTTTGGATGGCCGACCCGCCCCGGCTCACATAAACTCGGTGCCAAATGGGTCGAAGTGAGAAAACGGCGGGACCAGGCGGAAAGTAACCCGAAGATGAAAAGCGAATTTGAAACGTGGCCAGCAACACCCGTTGAAGGGTCGCTTGAATTCAACGAAGTTATTTTGTGTTATGGAACTAGTCGAAGTTGCTTCTTTTTAACAAACGGAGCAGCCGGGGTCGGCCGACCATCCGAAAGGACAGAAGTCAGAGGTCAGAGATCAGATGTCAGATTAAGGCTAAACGTGGGCTTCCTACTCTGACCTCTGACTTCTGATCTCAGACCTCTGAATTATTATGAGTTGCGAAGAAACGACTCAACTGCTTTCACAGTTCATCGATGATGTCCTGTCGCCTGTTGCGCGCGCCACGGTTGACGAGCATCTCGATCGTTGTCCTGTTTGCCGCGCTCACGTTGCCGAGTTGCGCTCACTTAGCCGCGGCCTACGGCAGATCGCTCGTCCGGTTGTGCCCGCCGAATTAGCATCATCGATTACCGCCGCCCTGATGATTGAAGCCGCTGCCCGCCGTCAGTCTCCGGAGCAGTCCTTCCGAGAACGTCTCGCTTTGTGGCTCGAGCCGCGACTGATGCCCTACGGCGTCGGCTCCTTCGCGTCCGTCGCGCTTTTCTTTTCCATGTTTGTCGCGCTCAGTCCCCACTTCATGGCCTTGCAACAAGCTGCCAGACAAATGGAGACCGTGCTCGTGTTTCGATCAAGTCCTGGTTACAACCTGAATGAGCCCGTAAGTTCCGAGGATTTTTCCGCCAGACGAGCTCCGTTTGCAGAACAATCGCCCAGCCTTAATCCGGGCGGCGCGCTCGCCGCGCTTACCGGGTCGTATGCGCACCCGCACGCCAACGTTAATCACGACAGCGACGATATGATCGTAGTGGCAGACGTGTTCAGTAACGGTGCGGCATCGCTGGCAGGCGTGGTCCAGGCGCCACGCGACCGTCGCATGCTTGCCGACTTTGAAGTTGCTCTGCGACAAAGCGCAGCTTTTGTTCCCGCTTCACTGGATCGTCGGCCCGATACGATGCGTGTGGTCTTCACCGTGCAGAAGGTAGACGTGCGCGATCGAAGTTTTTGACTTCTTGGTAATTCCCCCATACGCTCACAATTAAAAACCTGCCGGCAGTTTGATGTCCAATAAGCTTTAGCTTGTCGTTGCGCCACGACAAACTCAAGTTTGTCGGACACCGCTACCTTGTCGAGAGACTCGCTTGACGCCTCGCACTGCGCGTGTTAGTTTGCGGCTTCACCCTGTTTTACTTACGACTCTGATCAGCATCGGGCTATCGAATTAGTCTGAAAAGACACGCGTGACTGCCGTCGCTCCAGAACTCAAACGTACACCGCTTAACTCCGTCCACCGCCGTCTGGGTGGACGTATGGTTGACTTCGGCGGTTGGGACATGCCGGTGCAATATCCGGCCGGCACGATCGAAGAACACCTGCGCACGCGTAAGCATGCGGGCCTTTTTGATGTTTCTCACATGGGCGAGATTGACGTGCGTGGCGCCGATGCGATTGCCCTCGTCAGTTACCTAACCTCCAATGACCCGGCAAAACTGATCGACGGCCAGGCGCAGTATTCGGCGCTGACAACTCCCGCAGGTACAGCCGTTGACGATCTGCTGGTCTATCGCTTTGCCGAAGATCACTTGCTACTCGTCGTCAATGCCGGCACTACTGAAAAGGATTGGCACTGGATCGTCTCACACCGAAGAAACGAAGACGCGCAACTCAAGAACCTTAGCTCGGACTATTGCCAGTTAGCGCTTCAGGGACCGGACGCTTTAGGGATTCTGCAGAAGTTGACCGACTTGCCGCTCGCGGAGATCAAGTATTACCACTTCAACGAGGGCCAGATTGACGGCGTGCCGGCGATTGTCTCGCGGACCGGTTACACCGGCGAAGATGGATTCGAAGTTTACGCCGCCGCGGATCAAGCAGAACGGCTTTGGAACAAGCTGCTTGACGCCGGCAATTTTGGTGCGGACACAGGCGTGCTTCCCTGCGGCCTCGCCGCGCGCAACACGCTCCGCCTCGAAGCAGGCATGGCGCTCTACGGCCACGAGATCGACGAAACTTCCACGCTGCTGGAAGCGAACCTCGGCTGGATTTGCAAACTAAACAAAGGCGACTTCATCGGCCGCGACGCCCTCGCAAAACAAAAAGAGCAAGGCGTGCGGAGGCGACTCATCGGGTTTGAAATAACCGAACGGGGAATCGCGCGCGACGGCCAGGACGTGGTGATCGCTGATGAGCGCGTGGGCAAGGTCACGTCCGGCAGTCCAGCGCCCTACTTGAAAAAGAACATCGGCATGGCATACGTTCCAACTGAGCTTGCAATCGAGGGCCAACAAATTCAAATCGACGTGCGCGGCAAATTAGTCGGCGCGCAAATTGTGAAGACACCTTTTTACAAACGAGCAAAATAGTAGCGGAGGCATCATGGCTAACATCCCTGACGATTTACACTACAGCAAAGACCACGAGTGGGTTCGGGTGGAAGGCACCGTCGCCGTCATCGGGATTACCGACTACGCGCAGGACTCACTTGGCGACGTTGTTTATGTTGAATTGCCCAAAGCGGGCGATGAGTTTTCCGCCAACGAACCCTTTGGATCGGTTGAGTCAGTTAAAGCGGTGTCTGAAATTTTTTCTCCCGTCTCCGGCGAGGTAGTCGGCATCAACGAAAAGCTGGCTGACGAGCCCGAGAAAGTCAATCAGGACCCGTATGGCGAGGGCTGGATGATCCGCGTGCAAATGTCGAGTCCTGGTCAAGTCGACAGCCTTTTGACGGCCGCTGAATATGAAGATTTCACGAAAGCTGAGACGGAGTAAAATTGCGTTATATTCCCAACTCGCCCGAAGAGCGGACCGAGATGCTTCACCAGGTCGGCCTGAACTCGGCGGCCGAATTATTCGATTCCATTCCCGAAGATTTACGTTTATCACGTAATCTAAACACGACCGCCGCTCTCTCAGAGATCGAGCTGCTTGCTGGTTTCGAGCAGCTTGCGGCTCGCAATCCGGCAGCACAACGAGCAAGTTTCCTCGGCGCGGGCGCCTACAATCATTACAGCCCCACAATAGTTGATCACATTATCTCGCGCTCGGAATTTTTCACGGCCTACACTCCCTATCAGCCGGAAATTTCGCAGGGCACACTACAGTCGATCTTCGAATTTCAAACGCTCGTTTGCCAGTTGACCGGGATGGAAGTGGCCAACGCCTCGATGTATGACGGATCAACCGCGCTCGCGGAGGCGGTTTTGATGGCCGAGCGAGTTACGAAGCGATCGAAGGTGGTGGCCTGCGGCGCGATACATCCCGAGTATCTCGAAGTGATCACCACTTATGTGCAACATGCCGGCATCGAACTTCTACAGGCACCGATCGATTTCGGAACCGGCCAGGCGTCAGACGCAGCAGACCTGCTTGACGACAAGACCGCTGCTCTCGTCGTTCAATCGCCAAACTTTTTTGGTTGCATCGAAGACGTCGCCGCCCTGGCGGAAAAGGCCCATGCAGTCGGCGCGCTGTTAATCGTAGCGATCACGGAATCGATCTCGCTCGGTTTGTTGAAGTCGCCGGGCGCGTGTGGTGCAGACATCGTAGTGGCGGAAGGGCAATCGTTTGGCGTGCCGCTGTCTTTTGGTGGACCGTATGTTGGATTGTTTGCGACGCGGGAGAAATATGCGCGCCAGATTCCCGGTCGCCTGGTTGGCGAGGCTTATGACAAACAAGGACGGCGCGGTTTTGTCTTGACACTTGCAACGCGCGAGCAGCACATCCGTCGCGAGAAGGCTACTTCAAACATTTGCACCAACGAAGGATTGATAGCACTGGCCGCCACCGTTTATTTGGAAACGATGGGACGGCGTGGATTGCAGGAAGTGGCACAACAGTGCGCACAGAAAACTGCATACGCGGCCAAACAGATCGCAGCACTCGAAGGTTACTTAGTTCCCTTCTCTGCGCCGCGGTTTAATGAGTTTGTCGTGCGCGCGCCGGTTTCCGCGGAAGAATTGCTTGCACGTTTGGCGACGGAAAGAAATATCACCGGGGGCTTGCCGTTGTCTCGTTACTTCAAGGACCGGCCAAATGATTTTTTGGTTTGTGTTACGGAGATGAATTCGCGCGCTGAAATTGACGCGTTGGTCGAAGGGCTTAATCAAATCGGAAGCGATTCATGATCGACCATATCATATTAGCCAGTCTGCGGACTGGGTTCTTGTTTGCGCTTGCCGTTTTCTTCGGGTCCGCAGCGGTGGCCCAGGAGTCGCAAAGGTTTGCAAGCACTCAAGAGAATAATTCCCAGCAGGGATGTCCGACAGTCGCTGTTGCTTGCCCTTCTGCCCTTAGCTTTAGCTATGGAGAGCCGATAAGTTTCACTGCTGTAATACGCAATGCCCGACCTCAAGTGATTCCTAAATACTATTGGAAAGTTTGGGGAGGTACGATCATCGAAGGGCAAGGCACAGCCACAATCAAAGTCGACACAACCGATATGGGCGGCCATTCGTTTACGGCAACAGTAACTATTCAGGGCTTTGCGAATATCTGTGCAAACACTGCTTCTTGCACTCTACTGCCGGGACTTCCTGCTCCATCTTCTGTCCTATTTGATTCGTACAAACCGAAGTCTCTCTACGGTAAATGCAACACTCATTTGCATAGGCGGAGATCAAGGCGAAGAGTTTGAACTGATTTATGAAGTCTGAAATCACCAAGGTCACTACCCACATCAATCCGAATGAGGCTCTCATCTTTGAGCGCTCGCAGCCCGGCCGCGTCGGCTACAGTTTGCCGCCGCTCGATGTTGATGAACAGCCGATTGGCGAGATTGTGCCGCAGGAGTTTTTGCGAGACGACGATCTGGAAGGTGTGCCGGAAGTAAGTGAAGTTGATGTGATTCGACACTTCGTGCGCATGTCCACCTGGAACTACTCGATCGATCAGGGCATGTATCCGCTCGGCTCCTGCACGATGAAATACAATTCTCGTCTGAACGAAAAGGTCGCGCGCATTCCCGGTTTCGCGGGACTGCACCCGCTAAGCGAAGCCGAAGACGCACAGGGCGCGCTCGAAGTTATCTACAAACTGCAACAGGACCTCGCGGAGATTACCGGCCTGCCCGGAATTTCATTGCAGCCTGCCGCCGGCGCTCACGGTGAGATGACCGGTGTGATGATCATTCGCGCGTTCATCGATGCGCGCGACGGCGCGGAGGCCTCTGCCAGGCGTCGCACGATGCTGATTCCTGATTCGGCTCACGGCACCAATCCTGCTTCGGCTCACCTGTCCGGCTTTTCTGTCAAGACGATTCGCTCAACCGCGGAAGGTTTGACCGACCTCGATCATCTGCGCGAGCTTTGTGCCGTCGGCGACGTTGCCGGCTTGATGTTGACCAACCCGAACACGCTCGGGCTCTTCGAGAGAAACATCCAGGAGATTTGCCGCATCGTGCACGACGCCGGCGGTCTTGTTTACATGGATGGCGCAAACATGAATGCGCTGGTGGGCGTGGCGCGCCCAGGCGACATGGGAGTTGATGTCATACATCTCAACCTGCACAAAACATTTTCCACGCCGCACGGCGGTGGTGGTCCAGGCTGCGGGCCTTGCTGTTGCACTAAGGAACTCGAACCATTTCTACCGGTGCCACGAATTATCAGGACCCCGACGCGTCGGGGTAGCGACCGGGTCGCTCCGGATGCTAAGGCCGCAACGCCCGAACCCGCGGTTTACAAACTCGATTTCAATTGTCCGCAATCAATCGGGCGCGTAAAGGCGTTCTTCGGTAACTACGGGATGATGCTGCGAGCCCTGGCTTACATTGAAACGCACGGTTACGACGGCCTGCGTGAAGCGACTGAAGCGGCCGTCCTCAATGCTCGCTACATCGCCCACGGCTTAACGAGTGACTACGAAAAGCCCTTCAATGCGCCGCCAATGCACGAGGTCGTCTTCACCGATAAACGACAAGCTCGCAAAGGCGTTCACACGCTCGACATCGCCAAGCGACTGATCGATTACGGCTTTCATCCGATGACGATCTACTTTCCCCTGATTGTGCAGGGAGCGATGTTGATCGAGCCGACGGAATCCGTCGGTCGACAGGAACTGGATCAGTTTGTCGAGGCGATGCGGTCTATTGCGCGCGAGGCGATTGAAGATCCTGACCTGGTATTGAACGCTCCGCATTCCACGCGCATCGGCCGCCTTGACGAAGCCGCCGCTGCGCGCAAACCTGTCCTTCGCTGGAAACCTAAGCAAGCTGCGAGCGCCATCGATTAATTGTGGCTTAGATTTCGCGCAAATCCTCGCCAGTTTGGTTTAGAATAGCCGCCATGATTTCTCTGATCGAACAGAGCAAGCCCGCATTCGCGGAGTTGTGCCGCCGGTTCAAGGTTAGCCGATTGTTTGTTTTCGGTTCTGGCGCCAATGGTCGGTTTGATCCCGACGGCAGCGATCTGGATTTCGTCGTCGAGCTTTCGGACCGGCAACCTAACAAATCTTACGCGGATCGTTATCTCGGACTTGCAGAAGCTCTCGAGCTGCTCTTCGGTCGACGCGTAGATCTTTTGACAGAGCAATCTATCCGAAATCCTTATCTTCGACGCGAAGTGCAGGCCACCCGAGAACTCGTTGAAGCCGGTGATGATGCATAGGAAGAACTTGGGTCACCACAGATGAGTTCGCAATCTAAAATAGAACTACAGCAGAAGGGAGATCGACTATGAATAAGAACTTGTTGATCGGGATCGCCTGCCTGATCGGACTCAGTGTTTTGAGTTTCTCAGGTTGCCCAAAGCGGACTGGCAATTCGGGCCAGGTCGTCAATGGAATACAATTTCTCTCCGAGGCGCAGGTGCGCGCAGCGCGAGAGCAGAATCGCGAGGGCTGTCATAAATATTGCGAGGCTATCGTGTCTTCGGCTGGCTCCAACAATCCTGGATGCACGGACTCGGAATGTGAGAAGCAGTGGCTGGGAAAGAAGCTCTTCAAGACTTGTGAAGGGGACAATTGCGACAAGTGTCCAGTTTCGACGGATACCTGGTATTCAGTCTACTGTGGGGAGCTCGGAACCGGAACGCCGCCGTTGCTGACAGGATGCAAGATACAGCTGAAAGACATCGGGAGTTGTAGTTGACTCTCTCGATAGTCACAAGCAGCCAACCTACCCCCGCATGCATGCTTCATTTGGCGGGTGAAGCTATTTCCTTCTTACTTGACTGGACTGCTCGTGACCACCGGCGTTAATTCCGGCGTGGGAAGAATCAGACGGAAAGGTTGATCGGCAAGAGTGCTGGGCGCTGTTTGATACCGGCGCCGACCTCTCACATTACCTGGACGAGTTCGTCGAATTCCAGAATTGTCCAAGCGCCACAGCGATCAGTCGTCAGCGGCTGCGGGGCAGACCGGGATGGGCGTGGCTTCTCCTGTCAAATGATTGAAGGTCTCGACGGCAAACTTTACGCGCGCGCAAGCATCCTTGATCGCCAGAAACTCCGTGATGAAGCTTGGCGGGTTTGAGCCGTCGGCTCCCTTGTACTGACGCAGTCCGCGCCACACTTCATTGGCGGCTGTCTTAGTGAAAGCGATTCCCACCGTAAACTCTCCCAGCTTCGGCGCCGTGTGCCATTTCGTATTGCAGGAAAACGGCGCGGGCTTATGGAAGCGGAAGGCTGCATCAATCATGCACTTTTCGTGAGAGTAGCTGTCGCCGATAGCGTGCAGGTAGATGCCGAGAGCAACCAGCGTTTTAGGTTTGATGGGTTTACCAAAGGCATTGAGCGGCAGCTGGCTGGAATTTGGTTTCGGACCGGGCAGAGCGAACGCCCAGTTCTTGATCTGATCAAGTTCAGGACCCCTGTCCGTGCATGGCGCCGTGTTCTTATTATTCTTGTCACCGTTCGTGAAGTAGTCGCAGGTATTACTCTTTGAGCTGCTCGCTTCGACCTGTTCATATTGCGATGAACGCCGGCCGAAGTGGTAGAACTGACCGTTAGCGCCGAAACGGTTGGTGTTTCTGATTCCGATCGTCCTGGCTTTTTTCGAGAGCGGGTAGCCAGTGAACTTGCCCAGGTCCACAGCCTCCCCGGCCGCCGCGATTTCTTCCGCTTCGCTCTTATCAAACCCCGCGAGGACCGCAAGCACGCGGACCATCTCATAATGAAAAGAACTATGTGTGGCCAACCCGGTCATGTCGTCCGTAGCATCGGCATTGTAACCTTGAGCAACGCGCACGCGGCCCGGCCAGAGCGGCGCGACGAGCAATAGGAACGTCACACCGGCAGCAAAGGCAAGGCGCATCGTGGTGACAGTTCGTCTTCGCTTGTTTGTCATTGTCGTTTCTCCATGTGAAGTGCGGTTCTGTCCCCGATGAAAAACGCGATAAAGATGATTAAGCTTCCCAACTCCCCTGTTCATCTGCTGGAGTCGGGGATGTTTGCTTGCCTTCTGAAGGCACTCTTAACAAAGCGAGTCGCTCGACCACGCGGCCGTTGATGAGATGTTCTTCGACTATTTCGGGAACGTCGCCGGCGCGAACCTGCGCATACCAAATTCCATCCGGATAGACCATCACCGCCGCCCCGATCGCACAGAAGCCAACCGAACTGCATTCGGTAAGCACGACGCTTCCCTTCGGATTCTTCCCTTTCTTCTCTTTGCCGAAAAGAATTTCGCGGGAGAGAAGCTCGCGTTCAAACGCCGCCTTGACCTCGGCGCTGTCAACCGCCGAACACGACTTGCCGCTGCAAACGAACACATGATGACGAATCGGCGCGGTGATAACTGGCGCAAGCGTCTCCAGTTTCTCCTCGTCACAAACCAGTGGATTCTCGGCCATAGGAATACTGTGTCAGATCTCAAATCTCAAATTTCAGATCTCAATAATTTGAGGAAATGCTTCGCTGTTATGTTAGCACAGGACCTGGTCGTGGCTGCGAGCTACTGGTTGCCGCGCAAGCCTTGAGCTTCCGCGCAAACCGAGCATTCGCGTTTACCAAATCCGCGACCGGACCACTTCCACCTGCCCACCTTTAACTTTTGCTAGCCCTGAAAATACATTGTAGAATACGTTCTTGAAGGGCGACCGCTCCCATAGACCGCATCCGGATTTGAGCGGTCTGAGGAGGTCGCCCAAATTAATATGGCTGCTTCATCAAACAGGATTGAGTCCCGACAGCTATGGCAACCGGCCTCGTAATTCACATCTCTTCGGGTAAAGACAAGCATACGCAGGTATTGACCGACGAGCATGTCCGCATCGGCAACTGCGACGATTGTGCCGTGCGTTTGCGCTCAGCAACTCTGCCTCAGCGCCCCGCCGCCAATGAGCCGGTGCTCGAACTCGAGCGGAAAAACGGTTCCTATCTGGTCACTGGCTTTGACCAGTCGCTCAATCTCAAACTCAATGGCAAGCCGCTGGAATTTGAAACCGAAATAGACGATGGTGACGAGGTTCGCATTGGGGATTCGCATTTGCTGCTGACGTTTTATCCTATTCGCTCGCTGCCTGCGGTCGTCGGCACTTCGGCCCACGAAGCACACGTGGCGCCTTTTATCGAGCAGGCGGCGCTCGAGTCGGCAGCGACGGCGCGGCGAGACGACGCCAAAGTGTTCCTGCGTGAGTTTACACGGGAGTTGGTGAAGGAAATCAATCCCAGCACGAAATTGATCACCCTGGCGATCGCGGTGGTCCTGGTGGGCGGCTCGCTTTACCTCGGGTTCTCGATGTTCAAGGAGTTGAAGCGTATTCGGCGCGTCAATGACGATCTCAGCGGACAGCTTGCGGCGGCGAAGGATCAAGCCTCGAAGATGAATCAAACGCTGACCGACACAGTTCGCTCAAACAAGGAGATTCGCGACAGCCTTTCCTTGGCGGTGAAGCTGCGCAGCGATTTCGGTAGTGGCGTCGGTCTGATCGCTGGCTCTTACTACTTTGTCGAGGCTGGCACTGGACGCCCACTTCGTTATCCTGAGGCACAAATGAACGAAAGCGGCGGCACGGTCCAGAACAGCGGCGAGCCGACGGCGCTCACACCTGAGGGGAAGGGCGCGATCGCGGAGTATGAGTTCGTCGGCACCGGTTTTTATGTAGGCGATGGATTCGTCTTGACCAATCGACACATTGCGCAGCCCTGGCTCGCCGATGATCGCGCGCAGAGTTTGAGCAGCAGCGTCAGAGGACAGCCGCGCCTCAAGAAACTAAATGCTTACTTCCCCGATCATACACAACCAATACCTCTGAAATTCAAGGTCGCCGCCGCCCGCGACGATCTCGCCGTTTGCTTGTTGGACGCCAAAGAGTTGCCGACTAACATTCCGCTACTCCCGCTGGAGACCAATCAGGATGCGGTGGCCGTCGGCAAGACTGTCGTGATGATGGGCTATCCTTCCGGGCCCGATCGGTTGCTCGCTTTGCTCGACGATGCGGAGTCTCGCGGTATACAGCAACGTTACACTTCACTAGACGCGTTGCTTGGTTACCTTGCTGAAACGCGGCGTATTCAACCGCTCACGACGCAAGGCAACATCACAGACCTTGACGTCAGGCGGATCGCTTATGACGCGCGTACGGCTGAAGGCGGCTCCGGCGCTCCGGTGTTTGGACCAACGGGCCGCGTGATTGGCGTAAACTTCGCCGTGTTCACCGAAAATCAAGCGTCGAATTTTGCGGTTCCTATTCAATATGGAGTTTCCTTACTCGTACGCGCCGGCTGGAAATTCCCTCCCGAGAAAGAGATTAAGGAGCCGGAAAGCGTGGCGTCACCAGCGAAATAACCAGCTGCCACTTCTCACCCACCGTTTCATCCCAATCGCCTTCGGCAACTCACAGCCATTCTTCGGGCATCGTAGGCGCATCAATCTAATTGCCGCCAGGATGGACCAACAAAATACCGCGAGGTTTTGAAGCGATGGTATATTATTTTTAGCCCACTGGTTGGTCGGCACAGCGCTTGCCGGAAGATTTTGGCAGAGTGCCGTGAAAGTTTCGAAGCTTTTGTTGGCAACGTTTGACGCCAGTGAGTTAGCCTTTTAAATAGAAGCGGTGCAGTAAAGCCGCGTCGTCAGAAGGAATTTCATAAGGTTGAAAACGACCAAGGATTACCGGAAGATGCGCGTTTGCCCCGACACTGCGTCAGGACCGAACACTGCTGTCTTCATTTTACTTCTCCTCGTTTCCCTGTTCACTCCTGCGTCCCTTTTAGCTCAAAGCATTCCCGCGGAAAGCGAAGCAAAGCCGGCAGAAACTTCTTCCGCTGACATCTTTCGCCTCGAGCGCGTTCCGGTTGACCGCGGAGCAGAGCTCATCACCATTCATGCGCGGCTTGACGGCATTGATTCTAAACCGGGCAGCATGTGGGTTCCGCTGGTCACGGTCCTGCGCGATACGCTTGGCGATCTTAGTCCCGAAAACGATCGCCTTCGTTATGTATGGCCGCTGACGTACACGCAGCCCACCATGCGGCAGCGGCTCTCAGGCGCTATACCTTTTCTGTATTTGAGAGTTGGCAACAAAAAGCGTCCTTCCGAGAACGCGCCTCCCCCTGTGCTCGATCTGGCCGCGACCGACCGCGACGTTTGGAACAAAATATTCTGGACGGCGCTGCAAACCCTACTGTTTGATCCTTACGGCACACCCGTCAAGGCTTCGACTCGCTCCTACCGGAGCAACCTAACGGATTATCGTAAGTCGCACATTATCCGCGCTCTTTCGGTGCTGTCGCTTTACCAGGCGGTCGAAGGTCCCCCGGCTTTTTCGGAGCCTGAGCTGGCTGAAATTCAAGCGCGACTGCGGCTGACTGACAAAACTTTCGGTGGTCTGGTTGGCGATCTGAGTCTCGAGCGTTACAACGATCAGCAACTAACCGCGGTGCGCGATGTTCGGGGACACAACTGGGAGTTGTTACGCCAGCGTGCGGAAGCGGAGTCGCTCTTTTTTGAGCCGTTGCAAATGCCGGACGGAAGCATGACGCACGCTTTGCTCTGGGTGGCAAAATCGGATCTCGCGCCGAATCAGGGTCGGCGCTATGACAGCCGCTTTCTAAATATTTCCAACCCCTGGTCCGACAAACGTCTGCTCAACTGGCCGGGGCTCAGCGAGACGCGCTTTGTCGATGCGGAGAACCGTCCCGTGTCGCCCGAAACGGCGGGCGCTCGTGCGATCAAACTGATTCCGCTGGCGCTTTATGGTTTGGACAATCCCAAGATCCCGATATTGCTGGTGGATTTTCGCGACGGGTTGAATCCCAAAAGGCGCGAAATGTCGCGACGCGCCTTGCAAGACGTTACCAAAAACCTCTTAGCCGTTTCCCGTTTCGGCGACCTGCCCTACTTCCTGGGCCGAACGATTTTTGATTTCGTCACCGGCAGACGCGGGATGGATCTCAATCAGCCATCGCGATTGCGCACCTATTCGCAGCTCAAACTTCTGCTCTCGCTCAATCAGTCACTTGATCCGGAACTTCGCGAACAGATCGGCGAGCGGCTTGAGAAAGTTTCATTGAACCCGATGGAAAACGATCTCCAGGCGGAGGCCGAGTTGGCAACCGCGCAATATGAGTCGTTGCTGGCTTACGCCAAACGGCCAGACGGGTTACCGCAAAAACTCGATCGAGATCGTCGCGCCGAAATGGTTTCGCTGAACCATGGTCGCACGGAACAAATCCTTTTCCGACTCGCAAACATTCTGAGTTTCGGAAAGTATACGCATCGCGAGAACGCAGAACCGGAGATGGCGGCAAAGATCGACATCGCTCGACGCCTGGCTTATCACACGCGCTTCCTGCGG
>Ga0137409_10000529_pt2 | contig 34006 bp, 33 predicted proteins | sample CZODoug1_16funga_FD_122059 | JGI IMG/M metagenome (GOLD analysis project Ga0137409, IMG submission 122059) | Vadose zone soil fungal communities from Angelo Coast Range Reserve, California, USA - CZODoug1_16fungal (Hybrid Assembly) | ecosystem: Environmental > Terrestrial > Soil > Vadose zone... | reverse complement strand
CTAGGACGGAGGAGAGGTCCGCCGCTGCGGATCGTGGAAGGGCTTGAGGTAGTCGGGCTTGGAGAGCTCCATGTGCGCCCGCTCCGGCAGCGGGGCGATCGGAGGTACGGGCGCCTGGGTCTCGATCGGCACCCGCTGTCTCCGGGCGCGTTCCTCGGGTCTCGTCACCGTGGTCCTGGCGAAGGTGTTGAGCCGGAGATGACGACGGGACGGATGATGGCAGCGCGAGTCCTGGAGCCGGCTGGTGGCGGCACGGGCCGGCATCAGGGCGCGCGGGCTGACGGAGCCCAGCAGCAGGACGAACCCCGCGGCGAGCGGGAGCCAGCGTCTCCCCGGAATCCTCACGGTAGTTGATACGGGGCGCACGGGAAGGTGAGAGCCGGCCGATTCTTCACGCGCTGAGCGCCGGCGGATGCCGTCGGCGGAATCCGTCGCGCCGGCTGGGGAGGGACGGCGACCCGCCGAACTCCCGCCGGGCCCGGGCGTTGGAGGCGCCGTAGGCCCCCGCAGCCTTGTGCACGAGGAATCCGGGGACGTGGTGGGGTCGGCCTGGCCCCGATCGCCGATGCGTCCCGGGATCGACGCCAGCTGATGGAGGACCGCGTCGGGCGCCGCTTCGGCCGCGATCCGCCTCAGGCGGTCGCGGTCATCGACGTCGCCCACCACGGCGGAGGCCCCGAGGCGCTGGAGCCGCGCCGCGCGGTCCACCGGACGGCTCATCGCGACGACGCGGTGTCCCGCTCGCAGCAGCGACGGGACGAGCGATCGACCGATGACTCCGGACGCGCCGGCAACGAAGATCCGCAGGGCGACTTCCCGCCTGCTTCATCCGATGTAAGGAGCGTGCCAGGAGGATTCCGCAGGGAAGGGGGTGATCGGGTGTTCCACCGGTGAAACGGGTGTTCCGTCTCAGCGATCCTTGTTCTTCAGCCACCAGGTGTTGAGGATTTCGTGGGCGACTCCGCTGGGCAGCACGCGGAGCACGTTATCCTCGAGGACGACGTCGTATTCCTCGTCCATGGCGTGCATGAGTTGCGACAGCGCGCGGCCTCCGGTCAGCGGCATGTGGTCGGGCCGCACCCGCGCACGGGCCAGGGTCTCGTCCATGTCCGGGTGGAATTCCTCAAGAGTCCACTCCAGCTCGAATCCGGCATCCCGGGCGATCCGCTCGGCTATCTCCCGTTTCGTCCCCTCGAGGTGCTCCGTATAGGTCACGGCTTCGAGCTGTTTCCAGGCGGCCGGCATCCGGAACGCGTTGAGGGCGACCCGGATCTCGCTCGATTGAGCCAGGGCTTTGCAGCCTTCCTTGCGGCCCTGGCGGCAGAGCCATTCCGCCGCGCGCTCGTCGGCCGGGCTGTTCAGGTCGTCCATCTTTGAAATCAGAGCGTCCAACTGGTCGACGGCGCCCATCTGTTCGAGGGCGTCGACCGTGGCCAGCTGGACCTCGTCCACGGCCTCGGCGAGCGGCGCCATCAGCAGCTTGGCATGGTCTCGCGCTCCCAGGGCGCCGAGCGCGCGGATCACGTGGGAGAGGCCGCTGGCTTCGTCATTGCGGGCCAGGACCAGGACTTCGGGAAGGATTTCCTTGTGTCCCAGCCGCGCGAGCGACAGGGCGGTCAGTCTCCGGATGAGCAGATTCTCCGCGGGATCCCGGAAGATCTTCAGCAGGGGTTGGGCGGCGTCCGTATCCTGGAGCAGGCCGAGCAGCTCCGCGGCCGCAACCGGGGTGGCGTTGTTCTTGAGCTCGGACACCAGTTTCTGGAGAAGTCCGGGAGAGTGATACTTCCGGAACGCAGGAGCCAGGACCTCGGGCATGTCCTGGTTCGTGGACGGCAGGAGCGCAATCAGGTCGTCGACGTTGGACGCGTCGGTCAGGAGGACGGCCGCGGAGGCCGCCACAAGGGTAGGATCGTTGCGATCGAGGGCGAGCTTCAACAGGGTGGGGCGGGCGCTGCGCAACTTCAGGACGCCGGCCGCCCACGCGGCCATGGTCGTCTCCTGGCGATCCGCGCTGGCCAGCATCTTGATCACCCCGGGACCCGCGTCCTCCAGGGCCAGCTTCCCCGCGGTCCAGGCGGCGACCACCCGGACCGTGGCGTCATCGTCCGACAGCAACTTGACGACGTCGGGCCCCGCCTGGCGGAGCCCGAACTCCGCGACTGCCCGAAGGGCCGCCGCACGAACCTCCTCTTCCTCGTCGTGGAGCAGGGGGATGATCTTGAGGCCCTGGTCCCGGGCGCCCAGTTCGACCAGCGCCCAGGCGGCCGTCTCCCGGACGTTCGAGAATTTGCTCGAAAGACCCCGCGCGATTTCGGGCGCGGCTTCCGGCACCCGGAGGTGGACCAGCGTCTCGATGATGACCGAGCGCGCGCTTTCGTCCGTGGCCTTCAGCATCGGCAGGATCTGGGGAACCGCCTCTTTGGCGCGCAGGCGGACCAGCCCCTGCGCGGCGCTGCGTCCCAGAATGGGATCCGTGAGACACGGAACGAGGCGCGGGATCATGTCGCGGTCTCCGAAGTTGCCCAGGGCCTGGATGACGGCCAGCCGGACGTTCTGGTCCGGATCGCTGAGCAACTCGGCGACCAGGGGGGCCAGGCCGGGCGTCCGGAGATTCTCGAGCCCTGAGATGGCCCGCAGGCGCATCGTCGCATCGGGGTCCTTGAGGCCGGCGGTCAGCAGGGTCGTCGCCGCGGTCGGATTCAGCCCGCTGAGGACTTGAAGCGCAAGCCCTGCGGTCTGCTGATCGGGGCTGCGCGCGAGCAGGAGGATCTCGGGTATCGCGGACATCAGCTTCAGGTTCAGGATGCGGATGAGAATGGTGTGCCGCTCACCGCCGGCCGAACCGCGCAGGGCGTGGAGCGCCAGCGGCTCCAGGTCGGCGGCCACCGCCTTGCCGGAATCGAGGGCCTGCGTGAAGACGGCGGTGAAGGCTTCATCGGGTCCGGTGGCCAGCCGCTCGTCGACGTTGGGGACGATCTTCCGCAGGTTCGGCGTGATCGAACTGCGGATCGCGAGGATGCGGAGGGCGACCTTGATCCGCCGCGAGACCTCGGGGTCCGGATCCCGGATCGCCTGCTCGAGGGCCGGCCTGGCCGCCGCGCCCAGCGCCTTGAGCTCCTTGAACGCGGCGTCGCGCTCCTCGATCCGGTCGGAACGCAGCTGGTCGATCAGCTGCTCGGGCGTGGACTGCAGGGCCACGGACAGGAGGAACGCGGCAAACGTCGGCACCACCCCAGTTATACCGCGAAAGTTCTTATTCTTTTACGTTGTGCGCGAACAACGTGTCCTGCTCGCGGAGGTAGAGCTTGCCGCCCGAGACCGCCGGATGCGCCCAGCACTTGTTGCCGGTCGTGAGCGCGGGCGTGAAGCGCCCGAGCTCCTTGTAGGCGGTCGGGGAGGCCTCGACGAGGGCGACGGCGCCGCCCTCGCCCCGGCAATAGAGCTTTCCGTCCGCGTACGCGATCGAGCCCTTGCCGACGCAGCGGTCCGTCCACACGGGCTTCCCGGTCGCCAGCTCGATGCAGCGCAGGCTGCCCTGATCGTGGAGGCCGTAGACATGTTCCCCGACGAGCACCATTCCTCCGTGGTGGATCTGGAACTGCGTGCTCGCGTAGGCTTCCTGGAACTTCACCTCGGCGCCGCCGAGCGCGACGTTGAACGCCTTGCAGCCTACGCCGTATCCGGCCGCGACGAAGACGATCCCGTTCCCCGCGACCGGCGTCGGCACGACGGCCCGATCGCCGGGGAAGTCCCCCTCCCAGAGGATCGCGCCGGACGTCGCGAGGATGCCGGCCACGCTCTTGTCCGTCATCACCAGATACTGCTTCGCCCTGCCGATCTCGCCGACGCTGAGCGAGCTGTAGTCCGTCGACCCCTTCAGCTTGCGGCTCTTCCACACGGTCTGGCCGTTGGCCTTGTTGAGGGCGAGGACCGTTCCGCCCGGCGACAGAAGAACCAGATTGCCGTCGATGTAGGGGGACTCGACGAAGCCGAAGCCCGGCTGGCTCGCGCCGAATTCCTGCATGCGCTTCTGCCAGGCGACGCGGCCGGTGGCCGCCGCGGCGCAGGTGATCTCCCCGGTGGGGGACACCGAGATGACGACGGCGCCGTCGGTCGCCGGCGTCGAGCGGGGACCGGTGCCGCCCTGCTGCTCGGTGAATCCGTTGCCGACGGGAAGCTTCCAGAGGATCTTGCCGTCCGCCACGCTCAAGGCGACGAGATGGATTTTGTTTCCGTCTTCGCCCATCGTGAAAACGAACTTGCCCGAGGCGCAGACGCTGGAGAAGCCGGCGCCGATGCCGGTGGCCTTCCACGCCAGCGCGGGACCGCCGGTGGGCCATTGTTTCAGGAGGCCGGTGTCCGCGGAGTGCGCGTTTCGCTTGGGGCCGCGGAATTGGTTCCAGTCCAGGGTCAGGGTCTCGGTCTTCTTCGCGGCCTGCGCGTCGCTGCGGGCGGGCGCTCCTGCGGCGACGACGGCGATGAGGAGAGCAGCGCGAACAAAAAAAGACCGCATAGATCCCGCCTCCTGGTTCGGCCGCCCCTTACTCTACGTCCCCGGGGCGGCTTCCGGTGTCGGGGTCGCGTCGCCGGGAGCGGGTTCGAGGACGATGATTTCGGAGTCGATCTCGCGGATCTCGACGATCGCCGCCATGGTGCCCTCGGGCGCGGGGCCTCGCTCGACGACGAAGCGTCCGAGCTGCCGGATCGCCTCGGCGAGGCGCCGTTCGGCCCAGCGGATGACGTTGACGTCGCCGCCGCGCCGCACTTCGTCGAGCTTGCGCTGCGCGCGGTCGACGTTCACGGCAACGGCCGCGTTCGGTTTCGCCTGCAGCGCCGCGCGGCCGAGCCGGTCCAGGAGCGCGTCCCGCCGCTCCGACAGGGCTTCATACGGCGACTTGCGCGAGGGCAGCAGCCGCCGCGTGGTCTCGCCGACGACATTGACCGCGTTCCTCAGCGCCGGCATCGCGCGGGACGCGACGTCGCGCGCGGTCTTGGCGGCGTCGGCCCCGATACGGGAGACGATGGTCGATTGTGCGCCGCCGATGCCGCCGCCGGCGACGTAGCGGAACATCGTCGAGCCGATCTGAATGCAGTCGCCGGGGGATAGCGAGTGCGGCCGGATCAGCTGGGCGCCGTTGAGGAAAGTCCCGTTGCGGCTGTCGGAGTCCGTGATGACGTGGCGGCGCGCGGAGGGGGAGTACTCGATGACGGCGTGGTCGCGCGACGCGGCCATGTCGGGCACCGGGACGTCATGTTCGGGCAGGCGCCCGAGGACGGAGCGGGTCCCGAGGGGGAAGAGATTGCCGAGGTCGTCCCCGGTCTCCTGGATCAGCCAGCCCTGCGGCTCGGGGCGCGCGGTGGGGCTGGAGGCGAGGGCGGGCAGGATCCGCGTCTCGTAGTCGAGTTCGCCCTGGGTGTCGACGCCGCGGAGGCGGCGCTGCGCGGTCAGGATGGCGCCGCACTGCTGGATGCTGAGCGTGCCCATTCCGACAAGGATTTCGCCGATGGGCGGCGTCGCGCGGTTCATCGCGGTGCGCTGGGCCTGGAGGGCGATGCCGACCTCGTCGAGCGAGGCGAAGCCGTTCTGGAGGAGGAGGCCGCCGAAAGTGGTCGCGTCGGAGTCGAAGCCCCCGGCCCTCTGAAGCTCGAGGAGACGGCGGACCTGGCGGGCGCTCAGGATGCCGCGGCGCCGGGCGAGTTCGCCGAGGGGCGTGCCGCCGTCGCGCGCCTGCTCCTCGAGCAGGTGCCGGAGCTGGTCGGGCTGCAGTGCTCCGTGGCGGATCGCGAGGATTCCGAATAGGTGCAGCGGTGCGTTCGACATCCCTGCTCTCTCTCTTTACGGCTTACGGCAAGCCCCCGGTCTCGGGATTATAAACGGATCGCGCGCCGAGTTCCCGCTTTTTTCGATCAGTGAGGGTGAAGCGGGCAGTCCAGGTCGGTCGCGAGCTGACGGGCGAGCTCGTGCGCCTCGTCCGGACTCGGACCCTTGCGCATCGGCAGACGGCGTCCGTCCTTCGCTTCGATCCAGACCGCTCCCCCGTCCTTCTGCTCGTGCACCGAAACGTCCTGAAGGGCAAGGCTGTGGCCCCAGGTCATCAGACCCGAGCGGTCCCGGTAAGACAACCTCCGCGCGTCGCGGTCGATGACGAGCGTGCGCTTGCGGAGGAAGAACGGGATGGCGATCAGGAACAGGCTGAGGGCCGCCGCCTGCGCGAGGCCCGCAACGACGTCGGGGTCGCCGACGTGCCGGCGCTGCAGCAGCCAGGCGGCAAGGAGGACGACCCCGGCGGTCAGAAGAAGGATGTAAGACCAGCCGCGGGCGCGGTGAAGGTAGACGATCTGCGCGGAATGGACGGTTCGACGCATTCGTCTTAGACCCGGATCGGGCACCCGGCGTTACTCCCAATGAATTCCATCCTCGCAGTGTATGGTTGGTGCATGCGAGCCCTGCTGGTCGGCGTCCTTCTTCTCGGCATCCCCCAGGACCCGACCGCCCTTCTCAAAACGTTCCGCGAAGAGTTCGTTTCGATCAAGGCGGGGAAGCTGAACGACGCCGCCGTCCCCGCCTTTTCCATGGCCAAGTATGAAGTGCCGCAGAACCTGTGGGAATCGCTGACCGGCGCCAACCCGAGCCGGTGGAAGGGGCCTCGCAATTCCGTCGAGATGCTGTCGTTCGACGAGGCCGTCTCCTTCTGCCGCACGGCGACGGAGAAGCTGCGCGCCGCGAAGCTGATCGACGCCGACCAGGTCATCCGCCTTCCGAACGAGGTCGAGTGGGAATACGCCGCCAGGGCGGGCACCACGACGAAGTACTCGTTTGGCGACGACGCCAAGGATCTCGATGCCCACGGCTGGTATCACGGCAACGCGGCGGGGAACGATCCGCCGGTCGGCGCCAGGAAACCGAATCCGTGGGGACTCTACGACGTTCACGGATATCTCTGGGAGTGGTGTGAGGGCCACATTCTCAGGGGCGGAAGCTGGAAAGACGACGCCGACGCGCTGGCGTCGTCGTCTCGAAAGGAAGTCGCCGCGACCCTGAAGGACGACGCGGTCGGACTGAGATGCGTGCTCGCAACGGAGACCAAGCCGAAATGACCATCGCGACGATCCTCCTGATGATGCTGGCGCAGGACTGGCCCCAGTTCCGCGGGCCCGACGGCCAGGGCCACGCCGCGGCGACGTCCGTCCCGCAGAAGTGGAGCGACACCGAGAACGTGAAATGGAAGACCGCGATCGACGGCCTGGGCTGGTCGTCGCCGGTCGTCGCGGACGGCAAGCTCTGGATGACGACGGCCACGGAGGGGAACAAGTCGCTGCGCGCGGTGTGCGTCGACGCGGCCACGGGCAAGATCCTCCATAATGTCGAGGTCTTCCACGTCGACAACGCCGGTCCGGCGCACAAGAAGAACAGCTATGCGTCGCCGACGCCGATCCTGGACAAGGACCGCGTCTACGTCCACTTCGGCAGCAACGGCACGGCGGCGCTGAGCGGGGACGGCAGGATCCTGTGGAAGCAGGTGATGAAGTACAACCCGGTGCACGGAGCGGGCGGATCACCGGCGCTGGTGGGCGAGCACCTGATTTTCAGCTGCGACGGCGTCGCGGATCCGTTCGTGGTGGCGCTCGACCGGAAGACGGGGGCGGTGAAGTGGAAGACGCCGCGGGACAACGCGATGGAGCCGAAGAAGTTCGCGTTCTGCACGCCGCTCGCGATCGAGGTGGGCAAGGCGACGCAGGTGGTGATTCCGGGCTCGGGTGCGGTGCAGAGCCTCGACCCCGCGACGGGCAAAGTGATCTGGACCGCGAAATATCCGGGCGGCTACTCGGTGGTGCCGCGTCCGGTCTACGGTCACGGGATGGTGTTCTTTAGCTCGGGATTCGACTCGCCGGCGTTCTTCGCCGTGAAGGTGGACGGGAAGGGGGACGTGACGGAGACGCACGTCGCGTGGAAGCTGACGAAGGGGGCGCCGCTGGATCCGTCTCCGCTGCTGGCGGGCGACGAGCTCTATATGGTGAGCGACCAGGGGCTGGCCAGCTGCGTGGACGCGCAGACGGGGAAGGTTCACTGGCAGGAGCGCATCGGCCGGGCTTATTCGGCGTCTCCCGTCCTGGTGGGCGACCTGGTCTACTTCCAGAGCGAGGACGGGGTGACGACGATCGTGAAGGCGGAGAAGACGTTCACGAAGGTGGCGGAGAATACCCTGAAGGGACGGACCTTCGCGTCGCCGGCGCCGGTCGATGGAGCCCTGTTCCTCCGCACCGACACCCAGCTGCTGCGCATCGAGTCCGAAGCGAAGTAAGGACGTGACGATGGAATCGTCCCCCGAGAACCGCCTGGGGCTGATCGGGCGGCTGACCGTGGGGTTCGGCATCGTGGGACTCGTCCGGCTGATCCCCGAGTTTCTGTGGCTTCGTTCCGTGATCCCTCCGGTCTACTGGGGTCTGGTCCTCACGGACATCTTCCTGGGGATCGTCCTGATCCGAGCGGGGTTGAAGCTTTCGCGGGGCTTGGTCGTCGCCGTGCCGTCGGCGGCGGGGGCGTGGTCGGCGTTGCTCGCGAATTCCCTGCCGATTTTCACGTTCGCTCTGCCGGAGTTCCTGAGGGCCTGCGCGAGAGGCTCGACGCTGTGGACCAGCGCATCGGGAAGGGAGTTTCTTGTCCTGTTCCCCCGCTTCCTGTTCTACGCCTTTGCGGCGATGGTCGGTCCGCTGGTGTTCTGGGCGCTGCTGTCCCGTCGTTTCCCTTCCACGCAGCTTCGGGGAGAGACCGGAGGCGCGATCTTCTGGGGTCTGCTGGGGTCCCCTCTCGGGACCCTCCTTATCCTGGGACTCACGGCCGCCATCCTCCGCTAAAAGCGACGATCACTTTCGTGGCGGGGGGCGAATCAAGCCTTGTCCTCGACACCTCCGAGTAGTCTGCTGGTAGCGAAAGATCTTCGTCGCTCGGTGAGGGTCGTCGCCTGGATGACGATCGCCTTCGGGGCCGGCGATCGGCTGCGCCTGATTCCCGAGGCGCTGCTGCTCAAGAGCGAGCCGAACGGCACCTACTACCGCCTCGTCGCGTTCGACCTCCTTCTCGGCAGCCTTTTGTTTGCGACGGGTTCCGGTCTCAGGCGGGGGCGTCGCTGGGCGATCCTGGGGTCGATGATCCCGTGGGGCATTCTGCTGGTCGATTCCGTCTCCTTCTTCTGGGCGATGACTCCGGAGGCGTTCGTCGACCTGAAAACGGGCAAGGTCGGCCTGCTCCCGAGGGTCCTGTTCTACGGCGCGGCGTCCCTCGCCGGTCCTTATGCCGCGTGGATCCTCCGCACCCGGCAGGATCCGGACATCGCGGCGCCGGAAGTGCTGACAGCGAGCTTCATTGCCGGACTGATGCTGGGCATCGGGGCGACCGGCGTCATCCTCTATCTGCACTCGATGGATTGACGCCACCGCCGAGGGGGATATAGTGGCCTCGTGCCAACCGCCAAGAAGGGCGTCGTCTACCTGGTCGGCGCCGGTCCCGGCGACCTCGATCTCATCACCCACCGCGGCTTCCTGCTCCTGGGGAAGGCCGACGTCGTCATCTACGACCACCTGGTGAACCCGAAACTCCTCGATTTCGCTCCGAACGCGCGGCATGTCTTCGCCGGCAAGAAGTCGGACAGCCATACACTCGAGCAACCGGAGATCAACCGGCTGCTGGTCCGCGAGGCGAAGGCCGGGCGCAAGGTGGTCCGCCTCAAGGGCGGCGACCCCTATATTTTCGGGCGCGGCGCCGAGGAGGCCGAGGCGCTGCGGCGCGCCCGCATCGACTTCGAAGTCGTCCCCGGCGTCACCGCCGCCATCGGTGCGTCGACTTACGCGGGGATCCCGTTGACGCATCGCGACAAGGCGTCGCACGTCACCTTCGTCACGGGGCAGACGCAGGGTGGCGAGGTCGACGTCGCCGATCTCCCCCGCGGGGGCACCCTCGTGGTCTATATGGGCCTCAAGGCGCTCGGCAGCATCGCGAAAAAGCTGATCCGCCGCGGGTGGAGCCCGACGACGCCGGCCGCGACGATCCAATGGGCGACGACCCCGCGACAGAAGACGATCCGCGGCACGCTGGCGACGATCGAGACGCTGGCGTCGAAGATGACCCCGCCCGCCGTGACGATCATCGGCGGCGTGGTCGATCTCGAGCGCCGCCTGCGCTGGTACGAGAAGAAGCCGCTCTTCGGACAGAAGGTCGTGGTGACGCGGGCGCGGGAGCAGTCGAGCGAGCTGGCGCGCAAGTTCGAGGCTTTGGGCGCGGAGGTGGCCGTCTTCTCGACGATCCGCATCACGCCGGTCCAAGTGAAGCCCATCGTCATCGCCGGCTATACGCACGTCGCCTTCACCAGCCGCACGGCGGTCGAATACTTCTTCCCGAATCTGGCGGGCGACAACCGCACGCTCGCGGGGACGACGGTCTGCGCCGTGGGCGATCAGACGGCCCGGGCGCTCATCGAGCGGGGCATCCAGCCCGATCTCGTCGCGGCGGAGTTCACTTCCCGGTCACTTGCCCGCGAACTGGCTCAACAGGGGGTGAAGGGCGCCCACGTCTTCCACCCCGGCGCGGACAAAATGAACCCGGATTTCGAGAAGGTGCTGTCGAGGGTCGGCGCGACGGTGACGAATCTCGTGCTGTATCGCATCGACAAGGTCGCGCCGGAGAACGTCGACGCGGTCGACGACGCGGACTGGGTCACGTTTGCGAGCGCGCAGACCGTGAGGAACTTCATGGAAGCGATCGGCAAGCGGCGGGTGAAGGCGAAGGTTGCGTGCATCGGGCCGATCACGGCCGCGGCGGCGCGCCGGGCGGGGCTGAAGGTGGCCGTCATCCCGAAGCAATACACGTTCGACGCCCTGATCCAAGCCATCGTGAAAAGCCTATGAGCGGAGAGGCCCCCGGGCCACGGGCCACAGCAAGAGGGCGCGCCTCCGGCGCGTTGATGAAGAACCCCGTATGAAAACGCGACTGAGAAACCTGAGGCAGACGCCGGGACTGAGGAAGCTGGTCCGCGAGACCGAGCTGTCGCCCGACGATCTCGTCATGCCGTACTTCGCGCGGCCCGGGAAGGGCGTGCGCTCGCCGATTGCGTCCATGCCCGGCCAGTTCCAGCTCTCGGTCGACGAGCTGGTCAAGGAGGCCCGCGGGCTGGCCAAGACGGGCGTGAGCTCTATGATCCTCTTCGGCATCCCGTCGTCGAAGGACCCGAAGGGCACGGGCGGCTACGCGAAGAACGGAATCGTGCAGCAGGCGGTCCGGGCGCTCAAGGACGCTCTGCCCGAACTGACCGTGATCACGGACGTCTGCATGTGCGAGTATACGGACCACGGCCACTGCGGGATCCTGAAGGGGAAGGAGGTCGACAACGACGCGACCCTCCCGTATCTCCAGAAGATCGCGGCGTCGCACGTCGAGGCCGGGGCGGACATCGTCGCGCCCAGCGGGATGATGGACGGCGTCGTGGCCGCGCTGCGGAGCGCGCTGCCGAAGACGACGATCCTCTCGTACGCGGCGAAGTACGCGAGCGCGTTCTACGGGCCGTTCCGCGAGGCGGCGGGGTCGACGCCGCAGTTCGGGGACCGGCAGGCGTATCAGATGGACGTGGGCAACAGCGACGAGGCGCTCCGGGAGATCGACCTTGATCTCAGGGAGGGAGCGGATATAATCATGGTCAAGCCGGCGCTGGCCTACCTCGATATCATCCGGCGGGCCAAGGACCGGTTCGGCTGCCCGATGGCCGCGTACAGCGTCAGCGGCGAGTACGCGATGATCAAGGCGGCGGGGGAGAGAGGGTGGATCGACGAGAAGCGGGTCGTTCTCGAAGCCCTCACCTCCATCAAGCGAGCGGGGTCGGATTTCATCCTGACGTATTTTGCGAGGGGGGCGGCAGCGTGGATAACCTGAAGACCGGCGTCGAGGCGATCCTCTTCACCTGGGACGAGCCGATGACGCTCAACCGGCTCAAGGACATCTTTCCCGAGGCGAAGCCGGACGAGATCCGGGAGGCGATCGCGGCGCTGAAGGCGGAGTACGACGCCACGGGCCGCGCGTTCTCGCTGGAGGAAATCGCCGGGGGGTACCAGTTGTTGACCCGGCCCGCCCACGCCGATATAATCGCGAAACTCAAGAAGGCCAAGGCGGACCGGAAGCTTTCCGCCGCGGCGCTCGAGACTCTCGCGATCATTGCGTATAAACAACCGATCAAGAGAGTGGATCTCGAGGCGATCCGCGGAGCGCAGTCGGGAGAGTTGATCCGGGCGCTGATGGAGCGGAGCCTCGTCAAGATCGCCGGGCGCGAAGAGATCCCGGGGTCGCCGCTCCAGTACGGGACCACGAAGGAGTTCCTGGACACCTTCGGGATCAACTCTCTGGAGGATCTGCCGCGCCCTGAAGAGGTCAAATAATGGCGTTCAGCTTCGACAAGTTCGTACAGCGGTCCACCCGGGGGCTCTTCGCCTTCATCGTCGTCGTCATGGTCGTCCCCCTCGTCCTCTGGGGCTACATGGGCAAGCAGGGGAACGAGCGCGAGGAGGACAAGGGCGAGGCCGGGGTCATCTACGACACCATCAAGATCTCCAAGGCGGAATACAACCGCGACCTCACCACGGCCGCCGTCAGCTGGTGGGTCAAGAAGCTCAATGACCCCATGGTCAAGATGATGATGCAGTACTACCGCCAGATGCCGCCGCCCCCGAAGCCGGAGGAGCTGGCGAAGCAGGCCTGGGAGGATATCATCCTGCTCCGCGAGGCCAAGGCCGCCGGCATCCAGGCCAGCGAGCAGGAAAACCTCATGCAGCTGCGCGACGTCTTTCAGACCTTCACCGGCCGGCCGGACTACAACGACGATCAGATGGCCCAGCTCGCCTCCGGGTTCTTTCACATCACCATGCCGACGCTGCACGTCTGGCTCGCCGAGCACGTCCTGCGCGAGAAGCTGCTCACGCTGGTCAGCGACTCCGAGTTCGCCGACTACGACAAGATCTACGACCGCGTCGCGAACGGTCGCTCGATGGCCAAGGCCTGGTACGCCGCCTTCGATCCGAAGGACTACCTGCGGGAGCTGAAGCCGCCCACCACGGACGAGATCGCGGGCTACTACCAGAAGAACAAGGACAAGTACAAGATGGCGGCCAAGGCGCAGGTCGCGTACCTGCTGGCCGACGCGGAAGAGATCGCCAAGAAGGAGCCCGAGCCCAGCGAGGATGCGATCAAGAAGTACTACGAGGAGTTCAAGGTCGCGGAATTCGCCAAGCCCCACGCGCACGAAGAGGGCGAGGGACACAAGGAAGGCGAGAAGACCGAGTTCAAGTCCTTCGAGGAGGTCAAGGCCGAGATCCCCGCGAAGATCAAGCGGAAGGCCGCGGACAAGGCCGCCGCGCAGCTGATGAGCGACGTCGACGTCGCCCTGGGCGCGATCGCGACGGCCAACGACAACAAGTACCCGGACAACGTCTTCGACCAGCTTTATGCGAAGTTCAAGGACCGGGGGATCGTTCACGACATCACGAACTCCTTCGACGCGAAACAGGTCGAGGACATCGAGAAGAGCGTGGGCGCGAACAGCAACCTCGCGACGTGGGCCTTCGATCTGGCCCAGAAGCCCGGCGACGTGTCCCAGAAAGTCCGCACGTCGAAGGGCGTGGCGCTCTTCCGCCTGCAGACGCGGAAGGACGCGCAGGAGCCCGGCATCTCCGACCGCGTGCGCGAGTCGATCGTCAAGGAGCTCCAGAAGGAGCAGCTCAAGAAACGGGTCCAGCAGGTCGCGAACAACGTGGTGCTGGAGATCTCGACCCACGGGATGATGGCGGCGCGCCTCAAGTATCCGGTGGACTGGCGGGTGACGCGCTACTTCAAGACCGACAGCCCGGAGCTCGGCATCGAAGACAGCGCGCTCGCGACCGCGATCCAACAGCAGGTGCGCGGCACTCAGATGAAGCCGGGCAAGGCGTCGACGATGTCGGGCACGATGCTCCGCAGCCCCGAGAAGGCGGAGTGGGTCTACGTGGTGTACCTGGAAGACCTGGTCGATCTGCCTCCCGACGATGCGGCCGCCCAGTTCGCCGGCCAGCGGAAGGAGATGGACGAAGAGGCGCGCCGGAAGTACCGCCAGGTCTACATCGACGACACGGTCAAACTGGCCAGCGTGAAGCTGGATCCGTCGCTCAAGAATTCGGAGAAGCCCGCAGAATCTTCCCCCAATCCATAAATTACATGTTATAATGCCGGCGACGTAGAGAGAGCTGCGTCAGGGGTCGTTCGGAGAGGGGAGACATGAATCACGCCACGCACAATTCATCCTGACACCACCGGTCTTGCCGTGTTTTCACGTTGAAAAGTTTTGGATCCGGAGAGAGAGGGGGAAAGCCATGAGGAAGTCGGTTCTTGCCACGGTTGCTCTGGCGGTGATGTGCGCCGGAGCCTCGGCCCAGGACTTCAAGGCGGGCCAGGAAAAGACCGCGTTCGAAAAGCGCAGCTATCCGTTCGAGGGCGACGTCACCGTCGAGCGGCTGAACGTCCGCATGTTCCCGAAGGGCGACCAGAACAGCATCATCACGTCGGTGCTGGGCCTGGGCGACCGCGTCACCGTCCTGGCCGAGAAGGACGAGTACTATCAGATCCTGCCGCCCAAGGGCAGCACGGTGTACGTCACCGCGAAGAACGTCAAGCGCGACGGCGACAAGGGCGTCTCAATGCAGAACGACGTTCCGGTCCGCCTGGACAGCCGCGTCAACGCCGACGTGCTGTGCACGCTGAAGGAGAACGAAAGCGTCAAGGTCCTGGGCGAGCACATGGGCTGGCTCAAGATCGAGGCGCCGGCGTCCGTGAAGTACTTCGTCGGCAAGAAGTACGTCCACCTCGGCGCGGAGGCGTCCGTGCCGGTGGCGTCGCCCGCCCCCAGGGATGCGGGCCGGAAGCCGGCCCCCGCGGCCGGTGCGTCGGATCCGGAGGCCAGCGCGCTGATCGCGAAGGCGAAGCGCGGCCTCGACCAGCAGATCCAGCTGATCAGCGACAAGCGGTTCGACGAGATCGACCTGTCGGGGATCGTCGCGGACTACCAGGCGGCGCAGGCCAAGGCCCAGACCGAGCCGGTCCGCGCCGAGGCGGAGCGCGGCCTGGACCGCTACCGCGAGATCGCCGCGCTGTGGGCCACCACGAAGGTCCAAGTCGACATCCGCAAGAAGCTCGACGCCGATCGTGCGGCGGACGTGGCGAAGAAAGCCGAGGAGAACAAGCCGACGGCGATGTACCAGGGCTACATCGACACGACGGGCGTCCTCTTCAAGCGCCCCGGCACGCACAAGCTGGTCATGGGCGGCCGCATCATCTGCTTCCTCCGCATCAAGGACGGGGACGAGAAGATGCTGGGACGTCTGAACGACCAGTACCAGCGCTTCGTCGGCATCAACGGCACCGCGATCAAGAATCCCGACGGCTGGGACGGTTACACGGTCGTCGTCGTCGAGGAGATGATCAAGCTCGAGAAGGACAAGGAATAAGGTTCCAGGCAAACACCAACTCCGCCGGCTGCGGGAACGCGGCCGGCGGAGTTCTTTTTCATCCAGCAGACAGCAATCCGCTGAAGGATCCCCCCCAACCCCCTTACGGGGTGCTATCGCTTGCTTGCCAGCACTCGGAAGTGGGTGTGGAGGGATTTGAAGGGGTAGAGACGCGTCAGGGCTTTCATCCCCGCGCGGATCACCCGGAAGCCCAGGGGCAGCGAGGGATTCGTCGTGATGCGGTACTGGACGTCGATGCGGTCGAAGCCCGCTTTGGACAGGGTCTCCCGCAGGCGGTCCGGATTCAGCCCGCCGGAGCGCGTATGGTGCCATTCGGAGAGCTCGGCATCCCAGCTGCCGAAGCCCGGGCTGCTGGACCAGCGGACGCGATAGTAGATGTTGTGGAAGCGCCCGAAGTACCAGTTGGGGTCGTGGTCGAGATAAAGCATCCCTCCGGGCTTCAGCACGCGATGCGCCTCCTGGAACGCAGTCCGGGGGTCCAGCAGGTGGTGGACGAGGGCATACATCGAAACCAGGTCGAAGCAGGCGTCCTTATAGGGCAGGTGGAAGGCTTCGGCCGTCGCCAGGGGAAGCCCTTCCCGCCGCCGCAGTTCGCCCAGCAGGGGCCGGCTGAGGTCCGCGCCATAGCAGCGCGCGAAATGGCGCTTGGCAAGCCTCAGGACGTTCCCCGTGCCGCAGCCGACGTCGAGCATCGTCTCCCGCCGTGGCGCCGACGCCAGGATCTCGGCGATCTCCTCCTGCCGTGCGCGCTCGAAGATGCTCGCGTTCTGGTCGTAGGTGTCGTAGTCCTTTGCCTCGAAGACGCGGCGGTTGGCGTCGCGGACGGCTTTCTCGGTGGGCTTCATCCCCCGAGAGGATACACCATCAGGCGGCGGGGATGGGGGTGCTCGAGATGGGGCGGTTCTTAGCGAGCAGCGGCAGCGTGAGAGGGTGGCTCTGGAGGGTGACTTCGGTGGCCAGTTCGCCGGCGCGGATGCAGGCCTGGTTCTCCTCGAAGTCGAAGATGCCGTGCTCGGCCACGTTGGGCTGGATCATGACGATCGGGGCCTTCTCGAAGTAGTGCAGGTTGTGGCGGAGCAGGATGCGCGAGAGGATCGACTGCGACTGCTGCAGGATGCCCGCCACGCCGAGCTTCACGACCGGCGGCGCCGGACAGTCGCGGGGCTCGAGGAAGATGGCCAGGATCAGGTCCGCTTTCGTATAGACCGGGATCTTGATCGGCAGGGTGTCCACCAGGCTGCCGTCTACAAAGTAGTACTGGTTGATCTTCTTCGGCGGGTAGATGCCCGGGATGGAGCACGACGCCACCACGCAATCGTGGATGGGAATCTCGCGGTAACCCGGCATGCCCCAGATGACTTCCTGGGCGCTGTTCAGGTCGACGGACGTGATGTAGAGGGGCTTCTGGAGATCGTCCCAGCGGTCGATGGGCAGGGTGCGGCGGAAGAAGTCGTGGAGGGCCTTCCCGCGGTATAGGCTGCGGGAGGAGCCGCGGTTCCACAGCAGACCCATCCAGTCGTAGTCGAGGATGTCGTGGCGCCGGATGGACGTGCCGATATCCTCGATCTGCTCGGGGGAGAGGCCGCCCGCGGCGAGGGCGCCGATGTACGCGCCGACGCTGGTGCCGATGTACTCGTCGGGGACAATGCCGTGCCGATGAAGCGCCTTGAGCGCACCGATGTGCGCAAGGCCCTTCATTCCCCCTCCGCCGAAGACGACCGCCACTTTCTTGCCGTCGATCATACTGAGTGCTCTAGATACGACGCGTCACCCATATTGTATCGTGCATCTGTAATGAAAACCCGAACTTAGCGAGGATAATTCCCCTCGAGTTCGGCCAGGTACGCGTCGACCTGGTCGCGGATGTCGGCCTTTCCCCAGCCCAGCAGCGGCGCCATGCGTTCCGCGACGGCCGGCGCCACGCCCGCGCCCCGGTCTTCCGCGTAGAGCGCGACGCGCATCCGGCGCGACAGCACATCCGTCAGGCTGCCGGCCATCTCCTTCCCCACGGCGTGCTCGACCTCGCCCCACACGTACGGCAGCCCGTCGATCAGAGGCCGCCGGTCGCCGATCTCCGCGGCGGTCGAGCCGTAGAGATGCGAGAGCGGATCGCGCGCCGCGGTCGAGTACAGGTCGATCAGGTGCGTGCGGCAGCGGATCCGGGTCAGGCGGTCGAGCACCTGCTTTGCCATCAGGCGCCACGTGGTCAGCTTGCCGCCGGTCAGCGTGATCAGGCCCGACGCGCTCTCGAAGAGATGGTGCTCGCGCGAGGCCTTCGACGGCACGTCGGCTCCGTCGACCAGCAGCGGGCGGAGTCCGGCATACGTGCTCTGGACGTCGGCGCGGGTGAGCCGGGCCTTCGGGAGATTGGCGTTCACCACCCCGAGCAGGTACTCGATGTCGGCCGCCTCGGCGCGCGCGCGGTCGAGGGAGCCGGAATAGTCGGTGTCGGTGGTGCCGATGATGGCGCGGTCGCCCTCGGGGATGAGGAAGACGATGCGGCGGTCGGGCGAGGGGAGCATCGCGGCGGTCTTCAGCGCGAGACGGCGCGCCGGGACGATCAGGTGAACGCCCTTCGAGGGCCGGATGGTGGCGCGCGCGGCGGGGTCGTCGACGGCGCGGACCTCGTCGCACCAGACGCCCGACGCGTTGATGACGCGGGTGGCCTGGATCTCGAACAAGGGGGTGCGGACGCCGGCGACGCGGCCGCGGGACTTGAGGAAGCCCGTGGCGGGGAGGCGGTTCGCGAGGACGGCGCCGAGCTCGACGGCTTTGCGGGCGATATGGAGGACGAGGCGGCAGTCGTCGGCGCGCGCGTCGTAGTAGAGGAAGCCGCCGCGCAGGCCGTCGCCGAGGAGGCCCGGGAGCGTGGCCTGGGTCTCGGCCCGGCTGAGGTGCTTGTGGATGAGCCCTTTGGGGAAGCCCGCGGCCGCGTCGTAGATCCAGAGCCCGGACGAGATCATGGGGCGGGCCGCTCGAGTCCAGAGGGGAAGGAGGAAGGGGAGGTCGACGACGAGGTGGGGCGCCATCTTCTTGAGGCGGGCCTTTTCGCGGGAGGCCTCGAGGGTGACCTTGAACTGGAGCTGGCGGAGGTAGCGGAGGCCGCCGTGGATGAGCTTCGACGACTTGCTGGAGGTGCCCGAGGAGAAGTCGCCGCGCTCGATGAGGCCGACGCGGAGGCCGCGGCTGGCGGCGTCGAGCGCGATCCCGCAACCGGTGATCCCCCCTCCGATGATGAGGAGATCGAAATGCCCCGTTTTCAGCTTCTGGAGCGCCAGGTCCCGGTTCACCCCGCTAGGATAGCGCGTGGAACAAAATAGACCGTCCATTTTGTTCCGTTGACCCCTTTGGGGGGGATCAGTATCTTGGGCCCACGGTGAATGGACGATGGCTCGGGGCGGGGGTCCTCCTGCTGGGTAGCTGCAGCCTCTACACCCCCGACGGCGGGCCCACCGCCGGCGTGCTCCCCGATGCCCGGTCCGCCGTGGCCCAGAAGTTCCACTCCATCGCCAACGCCTATATCGACTGGACCTACTCGATCCACCCCGTCGGGGCCACCGCCGACGGCATCCACGACTACGACGGCCAGCTCGGGCGCTGGACCAAGGACGCCATCGAGGGGCAGGCGGCGGTCCTCGAGCGCTACCAGCGCCGCCTGATGGGGATCGACCCGGCCGACCTCGACAACGACAGCTTCTACGACTACGAGGTCCTCAAGCTCCAGGTCGCCGCCGCCCTGCTCGACCTGACGGGCGTCCGCGGCTGGGAGAAGAACCCGAATTTCTACGGCGGGATCATTTCCCAGGGGCTGTATACGCTCGCGGCCCTCGACTTCGACACGCCCGAGCGGCGCATGGGCGTCGCCACGGAACGCCTGAAGCGCGTGGCCGAGGTGCTCGCGGCGGCCCGCGACAATCTCGTCAACCCGCCCCGCCTCTTCACCGAGATCGCCATCGACGAGTTCGCGGGCGCCCACTCGTTCATCAAGAACGCCGTCCCCAAGGCGTTCGCCGGCGTCCGCGACGAGGGCATCCGCGCCCGCTTTGCCGAAGCCCAGAAGCCCGCGCTCGACGCCATCGAAAAGTTCATCGACTGGATGCGGAAGGACCTCCTCCCGGCATCCACCGGCTCCTTCGCGCTGGGGCCGGAGCTCTACCGCCAGAAGGTCGCGCTCGACGAGGGCATCGACCTCCCCGTCGACGAACTCCTCAAGCGCGGTTACGACCTGCTCCATACGACCCAGGACGACCTGAAGAAGCTCGCCGGCGACCGCCCCGTGAGAGGCCTCCTCAAGGAGTCCGCCCGCGAGCATCCGAGCGCCGAGCGTCTCATCCCCGACACGCAGGCCCTGCTCGACGGCCTGAAGCGCTGGGCGTCGGGCGTCGCCTCCGTCCCGCACGACGCCGCCTGCACGGTGCAGGAGACCCCGGAGTTCCGGCGCTCGCTCTCGTTCGCGTCGATGGAAACGCCGGGCCCCTTCGAGAAGGTGGCGCGCGACGCCTATTACTCCATCACGCTGCCGGATCCGTCGTGGCCGGCCGACCGCCAGGAGGCGCACCTGGCGTTCTTCAACAAGTACTCCCTGCCGCTGATCTCGGTGCACGAGGCCTATCCCGGGCACTATGTCCAGTTCCTCGGCCTGCAGCGCTGCGCGTCGCGGGTGCGCAAAGCCTTCGGTTGCGCGTCGTTCTCCGAGGGCTGGGCGCACTACTGCGAGCAGCTCTACGTCGAGACTCAGGTCGATCCGCCTCTTCCGCTCCGCATCCACCAGCTGCAGCTCGCCCTGGTCCGCATCTGCCGCTACATCGTCGGCATCGAGCTGCACACCCAGGGGATGACCGTCGAGCAGGCGGTCGAGTTCTTCATCAAGGAGGGCTATATGGAGCGCGTGGGCGCCGAGCGCGAGGCCCGGCGAGGCACGAGCGACCCGACCTACCTCGTCTACACGCTCGGCAAGCACGAGATCCTGAAGCTGCGCGAGGAATACCTCAACCGGACCGGCGGCACGGTGCGCTCGTTCCACGACGAACTGCTGCAGACCGGCTACCCGCCCATCCCCATCGCGCGGCGCATCCTCTTCGCGGAGCGCTGAGGTGCCTCGCAAGCTCAGTCACGTCGGACCCGACGGCGCCGCGCACATGGTCGACGTCGGCGCCAAGCCGACCACCCATCGGGTCGCCGTCGCCGAAGCCCGAGTCCGGATGAAACCCGCGACCGCGTCCGCCATCCGCGCCGGGAAGACCCCGAAGGGCCCGGTGCTCGAGACGGCGCGCATCGCGGCGATCAACGCGGCCAAGCTGACGTCGACGCTCATCCCGATGTGCCATCCGTTGGCGCTGACGAAGGTGGGGGTCGAGTTTTCCTGGGAGGGGAAGGGCCTCCTGCGGCTGGAATGCCGGGTGGAAGCGGTCGATCGGACCGGGGTCGAGATGGAAGCGCTCGCGGCCGCTTCCATCGGGGCGCTGACGGTGTACGACATGGCCAAGGCTATTGACAGGGGGATGGAAATCAGTACAATCCGCCTTCTCGAGAAGTCCGGCGGAAAGAGCGGTCCCTACATGAGAACTGAGAAGCGAAAGCGAAAGTAGTTCACGCCCCTGCTTTCGGTCTCTTTTCTGTCTCTCGTCCGAAGAGTTTGAAGGATTGACCCCATGAGCAATATTTATCGCGTCGCCATCGTCGGCGCCACCGGCGCCGTGGGCCTCAAGTTCATCGAGTGCATCGAGCAGCGCAAGTTCCCCTGCTCGGAGGTCGTCCTTTACGCCTCGACCAGGTCCGAGGGCAAGGTCCTTCACGTCAACGGGAAGCCGCACCGCATTATCGGCCTGACCCCCGAGCGGGTCGAGAAGTTCGACTTCGCCTTCTTCAGCGCGGGCTCGTCGATCTCGAAGGAATACGCGCCGCTCTTCGCGAAGAAGGGCGCGGTCGTCGTCGACAACTCCAGCGCCTGGCGCATGGACAAGAACACCCCCCTCGTCGTGCCCGAGGTCAACCCCGCCGACATCTGGAAGCACCAGGGCATCATCGCGAACCCGAACTGCTCGACGATCCAGATGGTCGTCGCGCTCAAGCCGATCCACGACGCCGCCCGGATCACGCGCGTCGTCGTCTCGACCTACCAGGCGATCAGCGGCGCCGGCGGTCGCGCGCTGGAGGAGTTCGAGAACGAGGTCCATGCGATGGAGATGAAGACGACCGCCCCCAAGCGCTCGATCTTCCCCCGCCAGATCGCGTTCAACGCGCTGGCGCAGATCCCGCAAAAGGACGCGTTCCTTCCGAACGGCTACACCACGGAAGAGACGAAGATGATCGAGGAGACCAAGAAGATCATGGGCGACGCCTCGATCAAGGTGTCTCCGACCTGCGTCCGCATCCCGGTCAAGAACTCGCACAGCGAGAGCGTCAACCTCGAGACGGAGAAGAAGCTGACGGCGAAGGACGCGATGGAGCTGCTGCGGAAGGCGCCCGGCGTGGTCCTCTGCGAGAAGCCGGAGGACTTCCCGACGCCCGCCGAAGTGAGCGGCCGCGGCGAGACCTTCGTCGGCCGCGTGCGCGAGGACTGGACGGTCCCGAACGGGCTGCACCTGTGGGTCGTCGCGGACAACATCCTCAAGGGCGCGGCGCTCAACGCGGTGCAGATCGCGGAAGTCATCATCAGGAAGTAGATGACCCGCAAGCGGAACATCCGCATCGTCGTCGAGTACGACGGCACCGGCCTTTACGGCTGGCAGCTGCAGAAGGACAAGCCCACGGTCCAGGGCGAGCTGCAGCGCGCGCTCCAGGAGATCGAGGGCCACAAGGTCCTCGTCATCGGCTCGGGCCGCACCGACGCCGGCGTGCACGCCGAGGGCCAGGTCGCGAACTTCCATACGGCCAGCCCGATGCCGTCGCGAAAGTGGCCGGACGCGCTCAACGCGCACCTGCCGCCCGAGATCGCGGTGATCGGGGCCCAGGAGGTTCCGCTGCCGTTCCACGCCCAGTACGGGGCCACGTCGAAGACCTACCGCTACCGCGTCCTCAACCGCGTGGTCCGCGGCGCCCTCGACCGCCTGCGCTCGCATCTCGTGAAGGCTCCGCTCGACGTCGCCAGGATGAAGTCGGCGGCGGCGCTGCTGGTCGGCACGTACGACTTCCGGTCGTTCGGGAGCGAGATGTCGAAGAAGGGGAAGACGACGCGAACGATCTGCTCGTTCGAGGTGACGGCGGCCCCGCCGTTCATCGATTTCGTGGTGACCGGCGACGGATTCCTCTACAATCAGGTCCGGTCGATGGTCGGCACGCTGCTGCGCGTCGGGATGGAGTCGGAGCCCGTCGAGTGGGTGAAGGCCGTGCTCGATGCGAAGGACCGCACGAAAGCCGGCGCGAACGTGCCGGCGAAGGGGCTGACGCTCGTCGAGGTCCGGTACGACGGAAAGCCCAAGTGCCAGCCGGCGGCCTCCGAAGAGGAATGACGAAGCGGGTCGTCCATCATGTCATTACCCGGCTGATTGCCGGCGGCGCCCAGGAAAACACCCTCTTATCCTGCCAGGCACTCCTCGACCGCTTCGAGATCCTGCTGATCACGGGCCCGCCCGAGGGGAAAGAGGGCTCCCTGATCGAGGACGCCCGCCGGCGCGGCATCGACGTCCGCGTCGTCGACGAGCTCGTCCGGCCGGTGTCGCCGCTGCGCGACACGGTCGCGTTCGGGAAACTCCGGGGGATCTTCGAGAGCGGGCATCCCGACATCGTGCACACGCACTCCAGCAAGGCGGGGATCCTGGGGCGCGCCGCGGCGTGGTGCGCGAAGGTGCCGACGATCCTTCACACGAATCACGGCCTGCCGTTCTACGACGAGCAGTCGCTGCCGGTGCGGGCGCTGTATTGGGGGCTCGAGAAGGCGGCGACGGCGGTGACGGACGCGGTCGTCTGTGTCGGCGAGGAGATGAAGCGCAAGTCGATCGCAGCGCGGCTGGGGCGGCCGTCGCTGTTCGAGGTCATCTACAGCGGGATCGAGACGGAGCAGTTCACGGAAGCGGGGGGAAACCGCGCGTGCCTCTCGATCGGCGACGGGGTGCCGGTGGTCGGCGTCGTCTCGCGGATGGCGCGACATAAGGGGCACCGGTTCCTGGTCGACGCGGCCCCGCCGGGCGTGCATCTGCTGTTCGTGGGCGACGGAGAGGAGCGGGCGGCGCTGGAGCGGCAGGTGGCGGAGCGGGGCGTGAAAGCGACGTTCGCGGGCCACGTTCCGCCGGAGGCCGTGCCGGAGTTGATCGCATCGATGGATGTCCTGGTGCATCCGTCGCTATGGGAGGGGCTGCCGCGGGCGGCGGTGCAGGCCCTGCTGGTCGGGCGGCCGGTCGTGGCCTTCGACTGCGACGGCGCGCGGGAGGTGGTGATCGACGGGGTCACCGGCCGCCTGGTGCCGCCGAAGTCCGTGGATGGTTTGCGCTCGGCGATCCAGGACCTGCTCGCCCGTCCCGACAAGGGCCGGTCGCTCGGGTTGGCCGGCCGCGAGCGGGTACGGCGGATGTTCGACTGGCGCGCCAACGGCGAGTTGCTGGGGGCGTTGTATGAGCGACGGTTGAGTCGTCGGGAGGGGTAGGGTGGATAAGGCTCTGCTGACTCTGGGAATTGCCGGGCTCTTGTTTGGACTGGGCGTGGCTCCGAATGTCAGGATCGACAGTACCGAGTGGGTGCGCACCCTGATCATCCTCGGCGTACCGATCTTGTTCATCGTGTTGGGCCGGATCAAGACCCAGCTGGATCGAATCGAGTCGCGGCTCAAAGGTCCGGGAGACGTCAAGCCGGGCTGATCCCTCTCTCCTCTTGATGGTGGATGCTTGATGCCGGAGCTTCTTCAGCGTCGCTTGCCTGACGGCACGCCCAGGGTGGGATAGACCTTGTCGCGGTAGAGGGCGATCGCGGCGTTGATCACGGACGACGCCTTCTTCGCGCCCTGCAGCGGGCCGACCAGGGCGACCTTGCCTTCCAGCGACTTGTAGTCCTTCAGGAACTGCGAGATTTCCTTGAGGCGGTGCGGCGGCAGCTCCTTCACGTCGTTGCAGTGGCTGAAGTCGGGATCGTCTTCGGCCACGGCGATGATCTTGTCGTCCTGGCCCTCTTCGTCCGTCATCGTGATCACGCCGATCGGCCGGGCCCGCATGATGCAGAGCGGGACCACCGGCTCCTGACAGAGGACCAGCACGTCCAGCGGGTCGCCGTCCTCGCAATAGGTGCGCGGGACGAAGCCGTAGTTGGCCGGATAATGGACCGCGCTGTAGAGGACGCGGTCCAGCCGCAGAAGCCCGGTCGTCTTGTCGAGCTCGTACTTGTTCTTGCTGCCGCTGGGCACTTCGATGACGCAGTGGAAGCTTCGGGTGGGCTCCTCGCCGATGGCGACGTCGTGCCAGGGATTCATTGCGGGGAGTATAGCCTTACCCGACCGATAACCACGAAAAAAGTCCACCGACGGTTGCTTGCGGGCGGGCGAAGTCCTGTGTTATCATAGGGCATCATGGCCGTTGCCCTCATTTCCGATCTGCACTCCAACCAGGAGTCGTTGACCAAGGTCCTCGAGGACATCGCCGCGCAGGGCATCAAGGACATCTACTGCCTCGGTGACCTCATCGGCTACGGCCCCGACCCGAAGTTCGTCGTCGAGAAGGCGATGAACTGGAAGCTCATCCTGATGGGCAACCACGACGAGGCGGTGCTCAAGGAGGCCTACGGGTTCAACCCCGTCGCCAAGGCGGCGGTGACGTGGACCCGGGATCAGCTGCGGCCGGGCTTCCTGGCGGGGAAGAGCAAGAAGGAGCAGTGGCAGTTCCTGCAGAACCTCAAGCTGACGCACCAGGAGGACGGGGCCCTCTTCGTCCACGGCTCCCCGCGCGACCCCACCATGGAATACGTCCTCCGCTCCGACTGCGTCGACCTGACCGGCGGCGTGCCGGAGAAGATCAAGGACATCTTCTCGCGTTTCGACCGCGTCTGTTTCGCGGGACATACGCACGATCCGGGGATCATCACCGAGGAGGCGCAGTTCATCAGCCCGAAGGATTGCAACTACGAGTTCACGTTCGAGAAGGGGAAAAAGTACTTTGTCAACATCGGCTCGGTCGGCCAGCCGAGGGACGGCGACACGCGCTCGTGCTACGCCATCTACCACGGGGACAAGGTGGTATGGCACCGGCCGGAATACGACTACAAGGCCACCATGCAGAAGATCTTCAACACGCCCCAGCTCGATCCCCGCGCCGGGGAACGGCTGGCCCACGGGCGATAATCGCGAGGGAATCCCGTCCCCGGACGGAGATACGGTCGGAGGGTTGTGCCATGAAGGTCACGGTCACGGCGAGACACGCCCGGTTCAATGACGCGCTCAAGGAGGCGGCCCGGCAGAAGGCCCACCACCTCGAGCACTTCTTCGACCACCTGAAGAAGATCGAGGTCATCCTCGACACCGAAGGCGACACGCGCTATTCGGTGGAGATGATCGCCTCCGGGCTCCACGACCACACCATCGTCTCCAGGGCCAGGGACCGGACGGCTTCGGCCGCCCTGGACAAGGTCCTCGAGAAGATGGAGCGCCAGCTCATCAAGTTCAAGGAGAAATTAACCCGGAAGGGCGACCACTCGACCCCCCGGCGGGCGACGGCCGCCGCCAAAGAGGGGGCCGCCGACGTCTGGTGGTAGGCCCCTTGACGGGGAGCGCCGCTTCGACTAAGATCGCCTCCGGATGAAACTCACGGACTTCATCTCGAAAAAGGCGATCATCCCTGTCCTCAAGGCTGTCGACAAGAAGGGCTGCATCCAGGAGCTTGTGCAGGCCGCTCGGAAGGCCTTCGAAGGCGAGCGTTTCGTCGTTGCCGACATCGTCGACGGCATCGTGCAGCGCGAGAAGATCGGCTCCACGGGGATCGGCGGCGGCGTCGGCGTCCCGCACGTCAAGCTCGAGGGCATCAAGAACGTGATCGGCGCCTTCGGCCGGGTCGCGATGCCCATCGATTTCAACGCGGTCGACGGCGCGCCGGTCGACCTGATGTTCCTGATCCTCTCCCCGCCCTCCAAGGGCGAGGCCTACCTGAAGGCGCTTCAGAAGATCATGACGGCGATCAAGAAGCCGAACTTCGTGAAGTTCCTTCGCGGCGCCAAGACCACCCGGGAGATCGAGGAAATCTTCCGGGAAGTCGAGGAAGTGGCGGTTTAGCCCGCCCACGGACGTCGATGGTCGCCGAACGCCAGGTCACGATTCAAAACCAGTTGGGTCTCCACGTCCGCCCGTCGGCGGAATTCGCGGGGACCGCGGCGAAGTTCAAGTCCCGCGTCAGCGTCCTCAAGGACGGCCAGACGGTGAACGCCAAGTCGTCGATCGATCTGCTCACGCTCGCGGCGGTGGCGGGAACGCGCCTCACGCTGCGGGCCGAGGGCGATGACGCCGAACTGGCCGTGGACGCGCTGTCGAAGCTCATCGACAGCAAGTTCGGCGAAGACTGAGAATCACGAATCGCGCGCCGCCTCCCGGGGGGAGGCCGAGAGGGATAAGGACCATTTCCGGTGATTCGTGATTTGTCTTTCGTGATTCATTTGTAGATATGGAAATCCGCAGAGGCATCGGCGTCTCGGCGGGCTACGCCATCGGTGAAGCCCGCGTCCTGGACCGCGAGGAATATCGCATCTCGCGGCGGACGATCCTCCCTCGCGAGATCGACGCGGAGATCGAGCGCTTCGGCAAAAGCGTCGAGGGCGCCGTCCAGGAGGTCCGCGACTCGATCGCGTCCATGTCCAAGCGCGTCCGCGAGGAGGCCGGCTCCATCCTCGACGCGCAGATCCAGATGCTCCAGAACCCGCATTTCGCGGAGGAGATCTCCGCCGAGATCCGCAAGAACCTCCATACGGCCGACCACGCCGTGTCGCGCGTGCTTCGGCGCAAGGTCAAGGCGATGGAGGACACGGGCCACGAGGCGTTCTACCGGCGGGTCGTCACGGACCTGATGGACCTCGAGAAGAGCCTCCTCCAGCGCCTCGTCGGGGCGTCCAAGGGCGACGTCCCGGAGCTCACCAGCAAGGCGATCATCATCGCGCACGACCTGACGCCCAGCCAGACGATCAAGCTCGACCGCACCAAGGTCCTCGGCATCCTGACCGAGGTCGGCGGCCTCACGTCTCACACCGCCATCGTGGCCAAGTCGCTCGGCATCCCCGCGGTGGTCGGCGTCGAGTCGATCGCGGGCGACGTCGACAGCGGCGAGACGCTGATCCTCGACGGCACGACCGGGACGGTCATCGTCGAGCCGGACGAGGGGACGGTCAAGCGCTACCAGGCGATGGAGCGCAATTACCTGCTGATCGAGCAGCGGCGCGCGAAGGAGCTGCAGGACCTGCCCGCCGTGACGACGGACGGAACGCGCGTGGAGATCTTCGCCAACATCGAGTCGCCGGAGGAGATCCCCGCGGCGCTGTCGCACGGCGCGGAGGGCATCGGCCTCTACCGGACGGAGTTCCTCTACCTGAGCCACGAGTTCGCGCCCACCGAGAAGGACCACCAGGACGCCTACAACCGCGCGGTGACGCTGCTGGGCAACCGGCGCATCATCATCCGCACGCTCGACCTGGGCGCGGACAAGATGCCGCACGACGGCGCCTTCGACCGCGAGGCCAACCCGTTCCTCGGGACGCGGGCGATCCGCCTCTGCTTCCAGCGGCCCGACATGTTCAAGACCCAGATCCGCGCCATCCTGCGGGCGGCCTCGCGCGGCAACGTGGAATTGATGATCCCGATGATTTCGTCGCTGTCGGAGGTCCGCCTGGCGAAGGAGGTCGTCGAGGAGGTGCGCCGCGACCTGCGCAGCCAGGCGGAGCCCGCCGGCGAGGGGATGAAGCTCGGCATCATGATCGAGATCCCGTCGGCCGCCGTCGTCGCCGACATGCTGGCGCCGCACGTCGACTTCTTCAGCGTCGGCACGAACGACTTGATCGCGTACTCCGTCGCCGTCGACCGCGCGAACGAGCGGGTGGCGTCGCTGTACCAGCCCGCGCATCCGGCGGTGCTGCGGCTGCTCAAGACGATCTTTGACGCGGGCGCCGCGGCGGGGAAGTCCGTGTCGGTCTGCGGCGAGATGTCGAGCGACATCAATTTCACCCTGCTCCTGCTGGGGCTGGGCCTGCGGAACTTCAGCGTGGTGCCGTTCATCATCCCCGACCTGAAGAAGCTGATCCGGTCCGTGTCGGTCAAGGAGGCGCAGGCCGTCGCCGCCAAGGCGCTCACCTTCGACGACTCCGCCGCGTGCCTGGAATACCTCAAGAGCGAGACCCAGCGCTTCCTGCCCGATACGGCCTGAGGGGCGGATCCGCGCCGGAGATTCGTCGGGCGTCGCGGAACTTGGCCCGTCCGTGCCGTGTTACGTAGTAGGATAAGGATGGTCTAAGAGGGTTTGGTATGACTCGATTCCTTGCTGCCCTCGCGCTGGCGCCCCTTCTCGCGGTGCCGGTGTTCGCCGGATCCGAGCAGGACACCGTCAAGCTCCGCAGCGGACGCATTCTCACGGGCATCGTCCTCGTCGACGAGGCCAACAAGGAAGGCTTCACCCTCCAGCGCTGGGACACCGGCGGCAGCGTCTTCGTCCACTGGAACCAGATCACCGAGCTCGAGAAAAACCGCCTCGTCAACCGGCTCCCCGACGCCAAGCCGCTCGGCGTCATGCTCGACGGCGTCCGCGCCATGACCGCCGGGCGCGACGTGGTCGGCGTCCTCGTCAAGGAGGACACGACCGGCCTGCACATCAAGACGAAGGACGCGAAGGCGCCGGTCCAGGTCCCCAAGGCCGCGCTGCTGCGCCCCCAGGAATCGCTGAAGATCCCCGAGTCCGACGCGTACAGCCCCGACGAAATGGTCGACTCGCGCCTGTCGAAGGCGAGCGAGAAGGACTACGCGTCGATGCTGGAGCTGGGCCGCTTCGCCGCGTCGCTCCGCCTCTACGAGCGCGCGAAGGACTTTTACCAGAAGGCCTCCTCCGCCGACGCGTCCAAAAAGGACGAGATCGAGCTGATCCTGACCCAGAACGACACCCTGATCAAGGAAGGCAAGGCTGCGGCGCTCGTCGCCCAGGTCAAGGAGTACGTGGAGACCATCGAGTTCGCCAAGGCGCTGGAGACGGTCAAGAAGCTGATGTCCGACTTCGCCGACACCGAGGTCGCCAAGCAGAACAAGGATCTGGCCGCGAGCGTCGAGAAGAAGGCCAAGGACTTCGAGGGCAAGCGTGTCGAATACCTGGCGGAAAACGTCCCCCAGGCCTATAAGGACCGGCGCAGCAGCCTCTTCAACCAGTACTCCAGCGCGACCAAGTACAAGATCGCCGAAGCGCTGCAGCATGCGAACAAGATTGACGAAGAAGTCGTCGCCGATCTGGCGAAGCGCATGAAGTCGACGCCCGAGGAGATCTCGACCGCCTGGGGCAAGCGCGAGCTCAAGCCCAAAACCGTCACGTACGGCGACGGATCGTGGATCGTGAAGGGCGGCCAGGACGGCGGCCTCGACACGGACGCGAAGACGCAGCCCAACCAGAACGGGAACACCAACGGCGGCCGCAACAACGGCGGCTTCGGCTTCCAGGGCGGCGGCGGGAACAAGAACAACGGCGGCAACAACAACAAGCCCAACCAGCCCGTGCCGCTCGGCAAGAAGCTCGAGACCAAGGACGAGTGGTGGGCGACTGCGTCGACGTCGGACCGCCGCAACCTCGTCGAGGCCGAGTACGCGAAGAACTCCTCCGCGGTGAAGAAGGAAGTGAAGACCAAGAAGTGCAGCGTGTGCAACGGCGAGGGCATCCGCAAGGAGACGCGCCAGGGCACCGCCTGCGAATGCAAGTGCCTGCGCTGCCACGGGGCCAAGGAAGACGACATCATCGTCTACCAGTAGCCGCCCCCTTCAGCCGATAATGGAGTGATGAGACGGCTAGCGCTCTGCCTCCTCCTTCTCCCGCCGCTTACCGGCTGCTACATCCTCGTCCAGGCCCAGGGCCAGCTGCGGATGCTGCTCACGTCGCAGCGGATCGACGACCTGCTGGCCGATCCTCGGGTGCCCGACGCCACCAAGCTCAAGCTGCTCTTCGTCCGCGACGTGAAGTCGTTCGGCGAGCATCAGCTGGGGTTGAGCCGGTCGAACAACTACGAGACGTTCTACGACACGCAGGGGAAGCCCATCACCTACGTCGTCTCGGCCTGCCGCAAGGACCGCTTCCAGCAGCACACGTGGTGGTTCCCGATCATCGGCGACGTGCCCTACAAGGGGTTCTTCGCGCGGGAGGACGCGGTCGCGGAGGCGAAGGAGCTCGAGAAGGAGGGGCTCGACGTCTCCCTGGGCACGGCCGCGGCGTACTCGACGCTGGGCTACTTCCCGGATCCGGTGCTCTCGACGATGCTGAAGTACCCGGACGAGCAGCTGGCGGCGCTGCTGCTGCACGAGCTCACGCACGGCACGATCTACCTGCCCGGCGGGACGGACTTCAACGAGGGGCTGGCCAGCTTCGTCGGCTGGCAGGGGGCGCTCGAGTACGCGCGCTGGAAGCACGGGATCCATTCGCCGCAATACGACCGCACGGTGCGCGCCTTCGCGGCGGAGGAGCGGCGCGACGTGAAAGCCCGGGAGCTCTTCAAGAAGCTGGAGGAGCTTTATAAGGCGAATCTGCCGCGGGACCAGGTCCTGAAGGAGCGCGAGCGGATCGCGGGGGGCCCCGTCAACAACGCGGAGATCCTGATGATGCGTCGCTACGGCCGCTACGACGCCTTCCGCGATCGCTTCGAGCAGGCCCAGGGGGACTGGAAGACGTTCTTCGAGGGCCTCGTGCGGGACAAGGGAGGCCTATGAGTCGCTGGACGGCGCTGTTCCTGGTCGTGATTCTCGCGGGCTGCGGGCAGAAGCCGCAGCCGACGGCGATCCAGCGCGGCGCGGCGGTCTTCGCCCCGGTCGCGGACAAGCTGGCGGCCGGGATCGTCGCCGATCTGCGGAAAACCGATCCGAACGGCTACACCCGCTACATTAAGGAGATCGGCGGCAAGGACGAGTCGGACCTTGTGAAGAAGATCTCGACGGAGACCCTCGCGTACTATGCGGACGCGCTGTCGATGTCGTCGTCGAGGGAGGCGGAGATCCGGTCGGGGGTCTTTGACGACGCGATGTATCTGCGGAAGGCGCGGGACGCGAAGGCCCGCTTCGCGTCGACGAAGGCCGACGTCCCGCACGTCTGCAAAGTGCTGATCGACAGGCAGAACACGGGCGAGTGGCTGAAGGGGCTGGAGCTGGAGTTCACGGCCCGCATCCTGGAGGGCGACCTCCAGACCCATCACCAATAACCAGGATACTCTCAGCTTCTGGACTTGAGCAGGTTCAGGGCGGAGCCGGCCTTGAACCACTCGATCTGCTCCGTCGTCATCGAGTGCTTCGCGACGATCTTGTCGACCTTGCCGTCCGCGTGCAGCAGCACGACGTCGACATCCTTCCCGGGCGCCAGGCCGCCCAGCCCCAGGATGCTGATCCGGTCGTCCTTCTGAACCTTGTCGTAGTCGGCGGGGTTCGCGAACGTCAGCGCCAGCAGCCCCTGCTTCTTCAGATTCGTCTCGTGGATGCGGGCGAAGCTCCGGACCAGGATCGCGGCCGCGCCCAGGTAGCGGGGCGACATCGCCGCGTGCTCGCGGCTGGAGCCCTCGCCGTAGTTGATGTCGCCCACCACGACCCAGCGCTTGCCGGCCGCCTTGTACTCCCGCGCCTTCTTCGGGATCGAGTCGCCGACCGGCTTGCCGGTCCACGCGTCGATCGCGCCCGTGAACATGTTGTCGCTGATCTTGTCCAAGTGGCCGCGGAACGCCAGCCACTTGCCGGCCGGCGAGATATGGTCCGTCGTGCACTTGCCCATCGCCTTCAGCAGCAGGGGGCACTCGACGAAGTCGTTCCCGTCCCAGGGCGCGAACGGCGCCAGCAGCTGGAGACGCGGGCTGTGGGGGTCGACGATGATCTGGATCTTCGCTCCGTCCTCCGCGGGGGCGACATAGCCGGCCATCGGCGTGACGAAGCCCTTCGGCGGGACCTCGTCGGCCGGCGCGGGCGCCTTCAGCTTCAGCCCGCCCGGCAGGGTGTCCGTGAGCGGGTTGAACGAAAGCCGGCCCGCGAGGCCGAGCGCCATCACGATCTCCGGGCTCGCGATGAACGACAGCGTCTCCGCGTTGCCGTCGTTGCGCCCGGGGAAGTTGCGGTTGAACGAGTTGAGGATCGAGTTCTTCTCGCCCGGCTTGACGTCGTCGCGCTTCCACTGGCCGATGCAGGGGCCGCACGCATTGGCCATGACGACGGCGCCGACACCCTCGAGGGCGCCCACGAAATCGTCCCGCTTGATCGTCTCGTAGATCTGGTCGGATCCGGGCGTGACCAGGAACGGCACCGCGGACCGGACTCCGGCGGACTTCGCCTGCCGGGCCACGTCGACCACGCGCGCAATATCCTCATACGACGAGTTCGTGCAGCTGCCGATCAGCGCGCTCGAAAGCCTGTCGGGAAAACCCTCCTTCGCCACCTCCTCCTTGAGCTGGGAGATGGGCCGGGCGCGGTCGGGGGTATGCGGCCCGGTGACATAGGGCTCGAGGGTGGACAAATCCAACTCGAGGACTTTGTCATAGGGGGCGTTGTCGTCGGCGCGGAGGAGGTCGGCGTTCTTCACGGCGAGGTCGGCGAGCTGAGCCCGCCGCGTGGCGTTGAGGTACGTCACCATTCGGCTGTCGAAGGGGAAGATCGACGTCGTCGCGCCGTGCTCGGCGCCCATGTTGCAGATCGTGCCCTTGCCGGTGGCGCTGATGGACGTGCAGCCCGGGCCGAAGTACTCGACGATATGGTCCGTGCCGCCCTTGACCGTCAACTGCTGGCAGACCCAGAGGATGACGTCCTTGGGCGCCGCCCAGCCGCCGAGCTTGCCCGTCAGCTTGACGCCGATCATCTTCGGGTGCTTCACCTCCCAGGGGAGGCCGGCCATGGCGTCCACGGCGTCCGCGCCGCCGACGCCGACTGCGATCATGCCGAGGCCGCCGGCGTTGGGCGTGTGCGAATCGGTGCCGATCATCAGGCCGCCCGGGAACGCGTAGTTCTCGAGGACCACCTGGTGGATGATGCCGGCGCCCGGTTTCCAGAAGCCGATGCCGTACTTGTTCGACGCGGACGCGAGGAAGTCGTAGACCTCCTTGTTGACGCTCCGGGCGGTCTCCGTGTCCTTGCCGGCGCCGACGTAGGCCTGGATGAGGTGATCGCAGTGGACCGTGGACGGCACCGCCGTCTGCGGGATCTGCGCCTGGGAGAACTGCAGGATCGCCATCTGCGCCGTGGCGTCCTGCATGGCAACGCGGTCGACGCGCAGCTGGAGGATCGCCTTCCCGGGGGCGAGTTCCTGCTTCGCCGGGTCGTCGAGGTGGCCGTACAGGACCTTCTCCGCCAGCGTCAGCGGGCGATTGAGGCGCT
>Ga0137409_10000822_pt1 | contig 34040 bp, 33 predicted proteins | sample CZODoug1_16funga_FD_122059 | JGI IMG/M metagenome (GOLD analysis project Ga0137409, IMG submission 122059) | Vadose zone soil fungal communities from Angelo Coast Range Reserve, California, USA - CZODoug1_16fungal (Hybrid Assembly) | ecosystem: Environmental > Terrestrial > Soil > Vadose zone... | reverse complement strand
GCCAGGGCCGCCTCGCGTACCTCGGCGGCCGTCACCTGTTTCGGGTTGAGCCGCACGACGCCGAGCACGAGGTCGTGCAGGTAGGTATGCAGGTGCGGCACCACCGCGCCCGCATCGACGCCCACGCCGGCGACGACGAGCCCGGTGAGGGGCCGCTGCCGGTGGATCTGGAAGACGCGGTCGGCGACGTGCGCGTAGAGCCGCTGCTTCTCCGTGCGGATCCTCATGTGGTAATTGTGCTCGCCCGCGCCCGTCACGGCGTGAAACCGACTGCCGCGCGACGCCTCCACCCCCGCGAGCGCCGTCAGCTCGGTGCAGTCGAAGGCCGTGACCTCGAAGAAACGCGCCGCCGTGCGATCGCACACCGCTACGAGGATCGTCCCGAACTCCTCCTCGAGCGCCACCAGCTCGCGGACCAGCGGCACGTGGTCGACGCCCAAGCGGGAGCGATGCACGTGCGGCAGGGCCAGGGCTTCGAAGAGGCCCCCCCCGAGTCCCTGGGAGGCAAAGACGGCGATGCCGCGCGTCGACGGCAGGTGACCGGGGTCCTCGAAATACTCGAGGACGCGACCCAGGTCGGCGGCGATCGCCTCACGATCGGCGCGCTCGAGGGGGCGCGCGGCGAGCGTCGTGACCGTCTCCCGCACGCGGTTCTTCATCTTGATGAGGTACTTGCCGCGGGTCTTGTCGCGCGGTTCGAGTTTCAGGTAGCACGAGACAACCCACTGGGGACCGGGCTCGATGGCGGCGAGCGCCGCTACGCTGGCGCTCAGATCACGCTCGATCGGGACGACCGCCTGGCGGCTCACGGCTAGAAGAACACCGGCTCGCGGTACGCGCCCCACACGCGCTCGAGCGCGTGGCGGATCTCGAACAGCGTGGCGTAGGCACGCGCGCAATCGAGCATCGGCCCGATCACATTCTTGTCGGCCTCCGCCGTCTGGCGTAGCGCCTCGAGGCGCCGTTCCACGAGCGCGTTGTCGCGCTGCGCGCGGAGGGTGGCCATACGGCGCTTCTGACCGTCCTCCGCGTCGTTCGACACCTTGAGGATCTCGACCGGATGGTCCTCATCGGACAGGAAGTCGTTGACGCCGACGATCACCTTCCCGCCGGCCTCCACGAGCCGCTGGAACGCGGCGGCCGACTGCGCGATCTGTCGCTGGAACCAGCCCGCTTCGATCCCCCGCACCACGCCGCCGACGGACGCGATCTCCGCGAAGAGTGCCTCGGCTTCGCGCTCGAGCTGATCGGTCAGCGCTTCGAGATAGTACGACCCGCCCAACGGATCGATCACCTCGGCGACGCCGGTTTCGTGCGCCAGGATCTGCTGGGTCCGCAGCGCCACCTGCACCGCCTGCTCCGTGGGGAGCGCGAGCGTCTCATCGAGCGAGTTGGTGTGGAGGGACTGCGTGCCGCCGAGGACGGCGGCGAGGGCCTGGTAGGCGACGCGGACGATGTTGTTGAGAGGCTGCTGCGCCGTCAGCGTGACGCCGGCCGTCTGAGAGTGGAACCGCATCATCCACGAGCGCGGCTCCTTCGCACCGTAGCGCTCGCGCATGTGTCGCGCCCAGATGCGGCGCGCGGCGCGCAGCTTGGCGATCTCCTCGAAGAAGTCGTTGTGGATGTCCCAGAAGAAGGAGAGCCGGGACGCGAACGTGTCCACGTCGAGCCCGCGGGCGACGCCGCGCTCGACGTAGGTGAATCCGTTCGCCAGCGTGAACGCCAGCTCCTGCGCCGCAGTCGCACCCGCTTCGCGGATGTGGTAGCCCGAGATCGAGATCGTGTTCCAGAGGGGCGTATGCGTCGCGCACCAGTCGAACATGTCGACGATGACCTTGAGCGCGGGCTCGACCGGATAGACCCAGGCGTGCTGGGCCATGTACTCCTTGAGGATGTCGTTCTGCACCGTGCCGCGCAGCTTGTCGATCGGCACGCCCTGCTTTTCGGCGGCCGCCACATAGAAGCAAAACAGGATCGCGGCCGGGCCGTTGATCGTCATCGAGGTGGACACCTGGTCGAGGGGAATGCCTCGAAACAGGTCTTCCATGTCGGCGAGCGACGAGATCGCGACGCCGCACTTCCCCACCTCACCCTCGGCCCGAGGATGGTCGGAGTCGTAGCCCATGAGCGTGGGGAAGTCGAAGGCGACCGACAGGCCCGTCTGCCCGTGCTCGAGCAGGAATTTGTAGCGCCGGTTCGTGTCTTCCGCGCTTCCGAACCCCGCGAACTGGCGCATCGTCCACAGCTTGCCGCGGTACATCGTGGGGTGGATGCCGCGCGTGAACGGATACGCGCCGGGCGCGCCGAGCTGGCTCTCGACGTCGAAGCCGGCGAGGTCGGCCGGCGTGTAGATCGGCTTGCGTTCGATGGTCATCGCGGTGCCCGCACCTGGTCCAGGATCTCCTCGGCGACGTCGTAGGGACTGCGCGTGCCCTCAGTCACGGCGTCGAGCCGCTCTGCCAGCAGCTCCTCAGCCCGCGTCTCGTCCCACACCCATTGGCGCAGCGCGCGATTGACGACCGCGCGGGTGCGGGCCGCCAACCGCTTCGCGCGGCGCTCGCCGAGCTTGCCGCTGTCCGTGAGATACTTGTGGTGGTTGTCGAGGGCCGCGACCAGCTCGGCCACGCCATCGCCCTTCGATGCCACCGTGGTAATCACGGGCGGTTCCCAGCCCGGCTTCAGCTCCGCCTTCCCCCGCCGTCCTCCGCCGTCCCCCGCCTTTGGGCGGTGGTGAGGGGTGATGTGGGCAAACGCGTTGCCTCGCCGGATCCCCAGCATCACTTCGACTTCCTGCTTCAGTTTATCCGCGCCCGGCCGATCGCTCTTGTTGATCACGTACACCTCGGCGATCTCCATCACGCCGGCTTTGAGCGTCTGGATGCCGTCGCCCGATTCCGGGACGAGCACCAGGACGGTTGTCTCGGCCGTCGCGGCGACGTCCAACTCGGTCTGGCCGACGCCCACCGTCTCGATGAGGATGCGCTCGAACCCGAACGCCTCGAGCACGTCCGCCACTTCCTCGGTGGTGGTGGCCAGGCCGCCCTGCGCGCCGCGCGTCGCCATCGACCGGATGAACACACCCGGATCGAGGCTCACCGACTCCATGCGGATGCGATCGCCCAGGAGCGCGCCACCCGTGAATGGGCTGGTGGGGTCCACGGCGACGACCGCGACTTTGCGACCTTGCTCCCGGTAGCGCTGGATCAACTGCTCGGTGAGGGTACTCTTCCCGGCGCCCGGCGGCCCGGTAATGCCGATCCGATGTGTTCCCCCGCGTCCCACGCGGCTATGCAGCTGCGAGAGCACCCGCTCGAACCCGTCACGCTGGTTCTCGACGAGGCTGATGGCGCGCGCCAGCGCCGCGGTGTCGCCGCGCTCGAGCCCAGCGAGGATGTCGTCGGTATGCATGCCTGCTGAAAGATAGCGGACGCCCGGCATCACAGCACGGTGCCGCGCAGAATCATGCTCGCGGCGGTGAAGTAAATGACGAGCCCCGTGACGTCCACGAGGGTAGCCACAAAGGGTGCGGACGCGCTCGCCGGGTCGAACCCGAGCCGTCGCAGGATGAACGGCAGCAGCGAGCCGGCGAATGTCCCGAAGGTCACAACGCCGATGAGGCTGAAAAACACCGTCGTGGCGACGAGCATGTAGTGCTGGCCGTAGAGGGGGCTGACCATCTGCCACAAGACGATGCGCAGGAACCCGATGGTCCCGAGGACCGTGCCGAGCACAAATCCGGCGGCGAGCTCGCGCCGAATCACGCGCCACCAGTCCCGCAACCGCACCTCGCCGAGGGCCATGGCACGAATGACGAGGGTCGATGCCTGCGACCCGGAGTTGCCGCCGCTCGAGATGATGAGCGGCACGAACAGCGCGAGGACGACGGCGCGGGCGATCTCTGCCTCGAAGAACGCCATGGCCGTCGCCGTCAACATTTCGCCGAGGAAGAGCGCCGACAGCCAGCCCGCGCGCTTCCGCACCATGCGATGGAAGGCGGTCTTCAGGTAGGGCGCGTCGAGGGCCGCCGAACCGCCCAGCTTCTGGATGTCTTCCGTCGCTTCCTCTTCGACGACGGCGACCACGTCGTCAGCGGTTACGACGCCCTTCATGCGGCCCTCGCGGTCCACGACCGGCGCCGCAGCGAGACCGTGCTCGGCGAAGAGGTGCGCGACGTCCTCCTGGTCGGCCTCTTCCGGAATGGTGATCACGTCCGAGTTCATCAGGTCCGCGACCCTCGTCGCGGGGTCGCCGGCGACGAGATCCGTCAGCGACACCTGTCCCGCCAGCTTGCCCTCCCCATCCAGGATGTACGCGAAGGTCGGCGTGTCACGGCCGGTGCGCTGCTGCGCCTGCCGCCGGAAGTAGCCGAGCGCTTCGGCGACCGTCATGTCCGGCCGCACGCGAATGTAGCGGGGGTTCATCAGGCCCCCCGCTTCGTCCTCCGCGTACGCGAGCAACGCCGTGACCTCCGCCCGCGTCGGCTCATCGAGCAGGGCCAACATCCCGTTGCGTTGATCGGCCGGAGCCTCCTGGATCACGTCGGCGACGTCGTCGGGAGCCAGCGTGCGAACCCACTGCCTGCGCTCGCCGGGCGACAGCGCGAGGACGACGTCTACCTGGTCCGCCGCGCTCAGGTCAAAGAAGAACTCGTGCGCCAGGTCCGGCGGCAGCTGCTTGAGGCGCCGCGCCCGGTCGCCCGGCTTCAGCGTCGGCCACGCTTCGGCGACCTCGAGGTAGGTCAGCTCTTTTTTCTTGGCCACTCGGGCTCCTCGGCGGGCACAGGCGGCCCGTCGAGCGCGCGGGCGCGGACGGGGCCCGGGCGCACCGCCACGCGCTCGACTCGCGTGGCGCTCGCCGCCAGCACATCAAACTCGAGCCCGTGGTACAGAAAGCGCCCACCGGCCCGCGGAATGCGACCGAGGACGTGGATCAGGAGCCCGCCCACGGTCTGCACGCCCCCAGCGTCCATCTGGACGCCGAACTGCTCTTCCAACCCACTAAGCGGCGCGCTGCCCTCGAACTCGACGATCCGCCCCGGGGCCGGGGCCGGGTCAGCCGCCGCCTCGAACACCTCGCCAACGAGCTCCTTGAGCAGATCTTCGAACGTGACGAGGCCGGCCGTGCCGCCGAACTCGTCCAGCACGACGGCCATGTGGCTCCCGCCGCGCTGCATGTCGAGCATCAGGTCGGCGGCCCGCATCGTGCCCGGCACCGTGAGCGCCGCCCGGACCGGGACTGGATCCTCGGGCTGCAGCTTCAGCAGGTCGAGGGTGTGGGCGACGCCGATCACCTCATCGAGCGAGCCGCGATAGACCGGATAGCGGCTGTACCCCGACTGCTGGAACACGTGGGCCGCTTCGGCGGCGAGCATGCCCTCGGGGATCGCCACGATCGCCGTGCGCGGCGTCATCAACTCGCCGACGGGGCGGTCGGCGAACGCCAGGACTCCGGAGACGACGGCCATCTCGTCGGTGGCCGCCAGCGAGTCGGTAACCACGTTCGACAGCAAGGCGGCGAGCGTGGTCCGCGTCGACGGATCACGGCGAGGAATGAACGGCGCCAACACCGTCCCCGCGCGGTCCATCCACGGGACCGCACGACTCACGAGCGGTTCGGCCCAGCGCCGCCCCACGACGCGCGGCACCAGGTACGCAGCGCTGATGAACAGCGGCACCCCGGCCGTCAGCGTGAAGACGCCGAGGAATGTCGGTGTCGTCGCGGCGAGGAGCGCCGGCACCGCCGCGGCGGCGGTCAGCACGCCGAGCGTGGTCAGGGTGTTGGCGGTTGCCAGCACGCGGCCCGGGTTGCCCAGCAGGCCGGATGCACCGCCGGCGCCGCGCAGCTTGTAGGCGACCCAGCGGGTGAGCTCGACCTGACTCACCGCGGCTGCGGCTACGCCGATGGCCGCGGAGACGCCGGCGAGCACGAGGCCGAGGAACAGGACGACGAGGGGACCGATCATCGCTTCTCGAATGAGACCTGCGTCACGCGGCGGCGGTCAACGCGCTCCACGATGACGCGATAGCCGTCGAGGGTGAGCTCGTCGCCCGGGCGGGGCACGCGGCCGAGGGCGGAATAGATGAGCCCGCCGACGGTCGAGACCTCCGCGTGCGTAAAGGCCGCCCCGAGGGCTTCGGACAGCTCGTCGAGGCTCACCCGTCCGTCGACCCAGAAGCGGGCGCCGTCGCGCCTGATCGACGGCGTGCTCTCGGCGTCGTGCTCGTCCCGGATCTCGCCCACGATCTCCTCGAGGATGTCTTCCCGGGTGATCAGCCCCGACGTCCCGCCGAACTCGTCCACGACGATGGCGATGTGCGCGGGGGCGCCCTGAAAGTCGCGCAGCTGGCTGTCGAGCGTCTTGGTCTCGGGCACAAAGGCGGCGGGGCGAGCCAGATCCTGCCAGCGGGCGCCTCGCTCGCTGAGCGCCATCGCGAACGGGACGAGGTCCTTGGCGAACAGCATGCCGGTGACGTTGTCGGGGGTGCCGTCGTACACGGGGAGGCGGGCGTGCTCGCTCTGGCGGAAAGCGTCGAGGACTTCGTCGGTCGATGCCGACACGTCGACACCCACCATGTCGAGCCGCGGCGTCATGACCTCGTCGACGGTGGTGTCGGCGAGGGTGAACACGCCGAGCAACATGTCGCGCTGCGCGGCGCCCAAATCGGGCTGCAACGGCCGTGGCGTGGCGACGAGCGAGTGCAGGCCCTTGTCGACCCACCCGAGCACCCAGAGCAGCGGTCCGAATGGCGCGAGCGTCCGGCGCGCGAGGGGAAGCGCGGCATCGGACAGCTCAGGAGCGAGGCGGGCCACGCTGCGCGGCAGCGCGTCACCGAGGACGAACAGCAGCAGCACGCCCATGCCCAGCGCCACGAGGCCCTGGGTCCACGGACGAGTCCACCACTGCACGGCGTTGGCAGCCGCGACGGCCCCGAGCACGAGGAGGCCCAGACGCGCGACGTGCAGGGCGCGGTGCAGAGGCACGCGGCTCCCCGCGGACGCGGGCGGCGCGTCGCCCAGGGTGTGCAAGGCCTCCCCGACGGCCGCTTCCTCGGCGAGGGCGAGGAGGGCGGCCCACACGGCGCCGACGAGCGCCGCCACCAGACCGGCGTACCGGAGCGCGGTTTCGCTGAACATCACGGCCGGCGCAGGAGGCGGCGCACGTAGCGCTCCTGACGGCGCCACATCGCGGAGCGGGTTCGCCCGGGCCCCTCGGGGTGATCGTAGCCGAGGACGTGGAGGGTGCCGTGGACCACGAGGCGCACCAGCTCCTCGTCCCCCGCGATCGATGGGCAGATGTACACGTCGCCGAAGAGCGAGCCGTCAGGTTGAGGCATCGCGTATGCGATGACGTCGGTTACCCCGCGCCGTCCCGTGGCGCGGCGATTCAGCCGGCGCATGGCCGTGGCGTCGAGCAGCGTGAGGTCGACGCGCAGGCGCCGCGCCCCCTCCCACGCCGCCACCCGCCGCGCCACACGCGCGAGCCGCTCAGCGGCTCGGCTGCGAATGCCAATCCGCCCCGATGCCACCACTGGATTCCGGATAATCGATGCGGTTGTGGTACATCCCGCTGAGGACGCGCACGAACTCGGTCTTCACCTGTTCGATCTGCTGCAGCGTCATCGGCGCCTCGGAGAGCTGCCCGGCGTTCACCTTGGTGCGCACGATATGATCGATCGCCTCGGCGATCTTCTTGGGCGTCAAGTCCTCGAGCACGCGCAGCGCCGCCTCGACCGAGTCGGCGATCATCGCGATCGCGGTCTCCATCGAGCGCGGCTTGGGCCCCGGGTACACGAAGTCGTCGTGATTGAGGGGCTGGCCGCCGTCTTCTTTCTTCGCCTTGTCGAGGAAGTACGTGATTTCGGTCGTGCCGTGATGTTCGGGAATGAACGACGCGACGACGTCGGGGAGCCCGGCCTCGCGGGCCAGGACCAACCCGTCGGTCACGTGCGCCCTGATGATCTGGGCCGATTGGCGCGCCTTGAGCCGGTCGTGGGGATTCACGCCGTGCGTCTGGTTCTCGACGAAGTACTGCGGGTTTTTCACCTTGCCGATGTCGTGGTAGTAGCAGCCGACGCGGCCGAGCAGACCGTTCGCGCCGACGCGGTTGCACGCCGCCTCCACCAGATTCGCCATCGCCACACTGTGCGCGTAGGTCCCCGGTGCCTCGAGCGACAGACGACGGAGCAGCGACCGGGAGGGGTCCGACAGCTCGAGCAGCGTCAGATCCGTCGTGATGTGCGTGACCGATTCCGCGACCGGCAGCAGGAAGAACGTGAGGCCGGCGCAGACGAGCGCGTTCATCGCGCCCCACACGCCGCGCAGGCCGATCTCCGCGACGGGCCAGCCGCTCGCCATCCCCAGCGCCAGGGCGCCGAGGAGATACCCCACCGCGATGACCAGCACGGGGACATAGAAGTTGCTGCGCCGCCGCAGGGTGCGAACCGAGAGCGCCGCGGTCACGCCGCCGACGGTGCACAGGAACAGCGCGGGCATGTCGTGGAAGACCGGCTGCAGCCCGATCACGACCGCGAGAATCATCGCCGCGATCATCGACACGCGACCGTTGAACAGCACGGTCATCATCGTCGCCGTGAAGGGCAGGATGATGATTTCCGGGTGGTCCGGGAAGAAGCGGGCCACGGCCGCCGCCTGCGCCAGCGCCAGGGCGAAGAGGCCGCCGATCAGCGCCACCTCGCGCTGCTCGCGGTAGGTCTCGCGCCGATAGAACAGCATCAACACCCAGAAGATCGACAGGATGAGCATGTCGCGCACCAGGGGGCCGAGCACGCCGCGTACGGAGCGCGTCGTTGCCGCCCCGCGGCGCAACAATTCCTGGTGCAGCGCGAGCAGGCGCTCGTGCGCCTCGTTGGTCACGACCTCGTGGGGGCCGACGATGCGGTCGCCGGCGCGCACGATGTACTTGCTCGGATCGACACTGCCGCGCAGCTCGTTGCGGCGACGCTCGGTCTCGAGACGGTTCAGCACCAGGGTCGCGCGGAAGAACTGGCGCACCAGCTTCAGGTAGAGCACGTCGCCGACACTCGAGCCCGCGTCGGGATGCAGCGACTTGGCGCGGTTCAAGTACTGGGCGAAGGTCAGGACCTGGTCCCGCAGCACCGATGACTCGTTGCTGCCGCGGCGCACGATGATTTCGCGGGACTGCTCGACCTGGAGCACGCCGGGTCCCGCGACGCCTTGCGCCAGCGTGCGATCGAACAGCTGCGTCAGGGCTTGCTGGAGACCGCGCCGCTTCCCGCCCTTGCTCAGATAGGCCGCCTCGGGGAGCGTGACGGCGACGCCGAATTCCTGCGACGCGCGAATGATCGCCTGGGGCCCCTGGTCCACCGCGGCGTCCACCGCGTCGAAGAACGCGCGCGCCGCGGTCGCGCTCGAGTCGTAGGTGCGTTGCCGGAACTCGTAGATCGGTTTCGCCGACGCCGCGAGCTCTTCCGCTTCGCGCTGCAGCTCATCCTCCGACTTGTTCACCACGAAATTGAAGGGCGCGATGATCTCCCGATCGGTCCGCGCCCCGGGCTCGAGCAGCGGCGCGACGTCGGCGGCGCTCGATGGGAAGGCGACGTTGGCGAGCGCGGCGAGGATGAACACCCACACCCACCGCGCGCCGTGATAGCGCACCTGTTCCTGCGTGGGGAGTTTCATCTCAACCCTGTGCGTCCTCGGCGTACGCCCGGATGATGTCCCGGACCAGCCGGTGCCGGACCACGTCCGAATCTTCGAGATAGCAGAACCCGATGCCTTCAATCCCGGGCAGAATCCGCTCGACCTGCAGCAAGCCGGAGTCCTCGCGGTTGGGGAGGTCGATCTGGGTCTTGTCGCCCGTGATCACCGCGCGCGAGTTCACGCCCAGCCGCGTGAGGAACATCTTCATCTGCATCCCGGTCGCGTTTTGCGCTTCGTCGAGGATGACGAAGGCATCCGACAGCGTGCGCCCCCGCATGTAGGCGAGGGGCGCGATCTCGATCATGCGCGTCTCCAGCGCCTTCTGCACGCGGTCGCGCGGCATCATGTCTTCGAGCGCATCGTACAGCGGCCGCAGGTAGGGGTCGACCTTCTCCTGGAGATCGCCGGGCAGGAACCCGAGGTTCTCGCCCGCTTCGACCGCCGGCCGCGCGAGGATGATTCGGCGCACCCGCTTGCGCGACAGCGCGTCCACCGCGGCGGCGACCGCCAGGTACGTCTTCCCGGTCCCCGCGGGCCCGATCCCGATCACGATGTCGTGTCGGGCAATCGTCTGGAGATACGTGCGTTGTCCCCCCGTCTTGGGCTGGATGACGCGGCGCAGACCGGGGAGGATGATCTTCACGTCATCCGCACTCGCCTTGCCGAGCACGCCGTGCGCCTCGTCCGCCAGCACGCGCTCTACGTCGTGGGTGTCGAGCGTCTCGCCCGCCCCCATGCGCGCCAGGTCCACTAGCGCCTGCACCACCGGCAGGGCGCGCTCCACCGCTTCGGCGGAGCCCGCGAGCGACAGGTTGTCGCCCCGCAGTGAGACGCGTACCCCGAGCCGCTTCGACAACTCGAGCAGGTTGGCGTCGTTCACGCCGGCGAGCGCCAGCGGGTCCACACCCTCGACGGAGAGGCGCTGGATCACGTCGCTCATGACACCACCCGGATGTGCAGCGCGGCCAGATCGGCGTCCCGCGCGGGAGCCGGGGCGCCCTCGAACAGGGCCCTGGCCGCGGTCGTCTTCGGGAATGCGATCACGTCGCGCAGACTGGTGGCCCCGGCGATCAACATCGTCGTCCGGTCGAAGCCGATGGCGAACCCGCCGTGCGGCGGCGCGCCCGCCGCCAGCGCGCCGAGCAGGAAGCCGAAGCGGGCATCGATCTCGGCCGGCGACAGGCCCAAATGGGTGAAGACCTTGCGCTGCACCATCGGATCGGTAATGCGGATCGAGCCGGAGCCGAGCTCGTGGCCGTTGTACACGGCGTCGTAGTGCAGCGCCCGGCACGCGAACGGCTCGCGGTCGAGCTTCGCGACGTCGTCGGGATGCGGCGACGTGAACGGATGATGGGCGAACACGGGCTGTCCCGTCGCCGCGTCGGGCTCGAACAACGGGAAGTCGACGACCCAGCAGAACGCGTGCGCCACCTTGGGACGCGGCGCGAGCCGCCGGATCACATCGTGGCGGACTTTGTCGAGCGCCGCCGACGTGACCCGGTCGGGACCGACGGTCATTAGCGCGGCGTCTCCATCCTTCACGCCGATGGCGCCGAGGGCGTCGGTGGTGAAATGCTTGCCGACCGAACCCGACACCTGGTCGCCCTGGCGTTTGACCCAGGCGAGCCCGGTGGCGCCAGCGGCCTTGGCGGTCTCCGCGAGCTGATCCACGTCCTTACGCGACAGCGTGCCGCCGCCGGGAACCGCGATGCCGCGAACCCGCGCGCCATCCTTCGATCCTGCCTGGGCGCCCTGGAAAAATGGCACGCCGAGGGGCTGCACCTGCGCGGTCCAGTCGGCGATCGGGAAGTCGTAGCGCAGGTCGGGTTTGTCGGTGCCGTACCGCTCCATGGCTTCACGCCAGGTCAGCCGCTGGAATGGACGCTCGATCTTGTGCCCCGCTTCATCCCACAAGGCGACGAGCACCGCCTCGACGAATCCGAGCACGTCTTCCTGGCCGACGAAGGCCGCCTCGATGTCGATCTGAGAGAACTCGGGCTGGCGGTCGAAGCGCAGGTCCTCATCGCGGAAGCAGCGCGCGATCTGGAAGTAGCGGTCGAACCCGGCCACCATCAGCAGCTGTTTGTAGATTTGCGGCGACTGCGGCAGCGCGTAGAACTCGCCGGGGTGCACGCGCGACGGTACGAGGTAGTCGCGCGCTCCCTCGGGCGTGGGCTTCGTCAGCACCGGCGTCTCGATCTCGAGGAAGTCGAGCTCCGAGAGGACGCGACGCGCCCGCTGCAGCAGCCGGTGGCGGAGAATCAGATTGGCCTGGAGCTCGGGACGCCGCAGGTCGAGGTGGCGATACTTGAGGCGCAGCTCTTCGGCGGCGGGCTCCTCGCCCTTGCCGCGGGCGACGGGAATCGCCGGCGTTTCCGCGGGCCCGACGACCTGGATGGCGGTAGCGTGGACTTCGATGTCGCCGGTGGCGAGGTCGGCGTTCTTCATCGCCGCGGGGCGCGCGACCACTTCGCCGTCCACGACGACGACCGTCTCGCTTCCCAACCCTTGAGCTGCGGAGAGCGCCGCGGCGGGCGCCCATCCGGGACCGAGGGCCACCTGCACGATGCCGTCACGGTCGCGCAGATCGAGGAACACGATCCCGCCGAGATCACGGCGCCGGTGCACCCAGCCCCCGAGCCGTACCCGCTGCCCCACATGTTCTGCCCGCAGCGCCCCGCAGCGGTGGGTGCGCCAGGTGGTCCGCATCTGCAACGCGCTTATGCTCCCTCCGCTTCGCACAGCGAGCGGTAGAACTCGTCCGGCGTCCGCGCGCCCAGAAGTCGGGCGCGCACCGGCTCCCGGCGCACGAGGCGCGAGATCCGGCTCAACGCTTTTACGTGGGCCCCGGCCTGCGACTCCGGGCCCGCCAGGAGAAAGAACAACCGCACCGGCTCACCGTCGACCGTTTCATAGGGCACCGGTGCCGGCGTCGTTCCTGCCACGACGACCAGGTTCGCGAGCGCCGGAGTCTTGCCGTGCGGGACCGCCACGCCGTACCCGATCCCCGTCGGGAACTGCCGCTCCCGCTCGAGAATCGCCTGAAAAACTTCGTCCCCCGCCGCCCCACCTGCCCCGTTCCCGCCTCCGCCCAACAGCAGGGCGACGAGTTCCCGGAGCACCCCCTCCTTGTTCTGCGCCTGGAGGGGCACCCTGATCCGATTCGGCGTCAGGAGGTCTGAAAGCCGCAATGGAATGTGTCCAAGTGCCGTAACCGGTTGAAGATAGTTAACTTGAGTTGACAGCGCCACTTGGCCCGGTAAACGTTCGACATGCAACGCATTGCCGTGCTGCTCGTTTGTACTACGGCGTTCCCGGCCGGCTCCGGCACGGCGCAGCAGGCCGCGGGCACGGCGCTCTGGCGACTCGCCGCGACGACGCTTCCCCTCCCGCCCGCGCTCGCGACCGGCACCGCCGCCGTGTTTTGGAATCCCGCGCAGATCGAAGACAGTGCCCGCACACAGTTGGGACTCGAGGGCATCGAAACGCCGGGCGCCATCGGTGCGTCGGGGATGATCGCGGCCATTCGCATCCGCGCGGGACGCGTCGGGCAAATCGGTTTCGTGTACGGGCACGTCGGCCTGAGCGATCTGACGCGCACGGGAGACAGCCCCGATCCCATTGGCAGCGCCGTCCCGGTGTACACATCGGCGTTGGAGCTCACGTGGTCGCGCCCCGTCGCAGGCACCGCGGTCGGTGCGGCCCTGGCCTATCACGACACGCGGCTCGACCAAGTGGAAGTCACGCGCTGGACGTTCGATATCGGCCTGAGCCGCGAAATCGCTCCCGGTCTCCGCATCGCTGCGGCGACACATTTCTTCTCGTCCCTCAGCACCCGCGATCCTGCGCAGGACGTGTACGCGGGCGTTGAGTACCGCGTCTGGCAGGGTCCGCTCTGGGGCGATCGCGGCGTCGTACACGCCCGCTACGGCCTCGCATTCGGACACGGCTTCACGGCCGATCATCAGGTGGGCGCCGGCATCGAGGTGGGCCGCGTCGTGTCGCTCGACGTGGGTGTGACGCGCGAGGGCAGTTACGGCACTGGAGGGTGGCGCCCCGCCGCCGGCGTGCGCGTCACGATCGGGAAATACCGGGTGACGTTGGCCCGCGACGCCGGCGTAAACCAGCTCGGCTCGGCGTACCGCGTCGGCGTCGACGCCCGCTTCAAGTGACCGACCTGCTGGGCCTCGCTCCCGAGGCGGCGCGCGCGGCGCTTGGGGAGTGGCTCACGGCGCGTGGCGAGCCGGCATATCGGCTGCGCCAAATCCTGCCGCGCCTTTGGCAGCGGCCGGTTGGGAGCTGGGAGGATGCGACCGAGCTTCCCGCGCCACTGCGCGCTGCATTGGCCGGCGCCTTTCCCCTGATTCGCCTCACTCAGGCGACGCGTCAGGTGTCGAGCGACGGCACGGAGAAGTTCTTGTGGACGCTTGCGGACGGCGAGGCGATCGAATCGGTGCTGATCCCCGAGGGGAAGCGCCGCACGCTTTGCATTTCGTCGCAAGCGGGATGCGCGCTGGGGTGCGTCTTCTGCGCGACGGGCCGGATGGGATTCCGTCGCAACCTGTCCGTGGCCGAGATTGCAGGCCAGGTTCGCGAGCTGGTCCTCGCTGCTGGCACGCCGAAACCCACTAACGTGGTCTTCATGGGGATGGGCGAGCCGCTCCTCAATTGGGAGGCGGTCGATACCACCCTCACGATCCTGAATCACCCTGAGGCGTTCGGGATCGGCGCCAGGCACATCACCGTTTCCACGGTGGGGATCCTTCCCAACCTCGCGAAACTGGCGCGGCGCCCGGAGCAATTCCGCGTTGCCCTCTCGCTGCATGCGCCGACCGCCGCCGCGCGTCGCGAGTTGATGCCGATCGAGAAGAAGTACAAGTTGCCCGACGTGATGGAGGCGTTGAAGCAATTCCGGCGGCGCGTGACGCTCGAGTACGTGTTGATTGGTGGGAAGAACGATTCGCTCGAGGCTGCCGATCAGCTCGCCAAGCTGGCTCAGCCCCTGGGCGCGCTCGTCAACTTGTTGCCGCTGCACCCAGGTGGCGCTCCCGACCTGGTACCCACGGGCCGGGCGCAGATGATCGCCTTCGAGCGGCGGCTCAAGACGCGCGGCGTCGAAGCGGTGCTGCGGCGCAGTCGCGGCCTCGACATCAGCGCCGCCTGCGGCCAGTTACGGGTGGAAGTCTTGTCGCGGCGCAAAGTCGGCGCCCAGGAGCACGCTGGCGTCGACTAGTCGTGTACTGTCCGTCTCTATCTCCACGCGCCCCGTCCCCAGCGCCTTGCGAACCCACTCCCCGACATCCGCCGATCCCCGCCGTACGATGATGCGCGTCGAGTCGATGATTCCCAGGCTCGCCGGCGCGTTGCCGAAGTAGACCACATCGATCCCGGCGCGCCGCAGCACCCGTGTGCCGACGCGCGCGTTGCCAGGTTTTCCGCTGGCGTTCAGGACTTCGACGACGATCGCGGATCCGCGGTCGCCGGGGACGGCGTGCGCCGGCGCGGCGTCGCGCCCGCAGGCGGCGACCGCCAGCAGGAGGCCGACTAGCGCGACGCCAGCGCGTTCCAGAAGGCCACCGTGTCGGGGATGAGAGGCCAGCCCGAGCGCAGCACCCAGTCGACCCGCCGGCGCGCCACCTCGCGCAACACGGCGTCTCGCTCGAGCGGCACGCGGGCCGCGAGCTCGCGCCGTCCATCGGGATCGAAATCGCGGCCCGGTTCGAGGAAGTCCGCGAGGTAGAGCATTCGGCCGACCTGATCCCACCCGGCGTAGCCGATCGTGTGGTAGCGCACGGCGTCGAGCACGCCCCGATCGCGTTCACCGTCCTGCGCGGCGCGATCCGCGGCGGCGGGGCCGTGTGCCATCAGATCGCCGAGGGGGGCATCACGCAGCGCGTCGTGCAGCCAGCCGGCTCGGATCCAGCGCTCCCGCTCTTGCGCCGCCACGCCCATCGCGCCGGCCCACTCGCTCAACAATCCCACGACCCGCTCGACGTGCTGCCGGCGCGCCGCCGTGACCTGCGCCCAGGCGGGCAGGCTCACGCGCGCACCGCGGGGTCGGCCGCGACGCCCTCGCCGAGCACGACGTTGTCGATGAGGCGCGTGGCGCCGAGGCGCGCGGCGAGCACGGCGACGGTGCGCGCGGTCGCGCGGGTCACCGGTTGCAGGTTGTCGTCCACCAAGGCCAGGTACTCCGGCTCCACGCCGGGGGCGCGCAAGGTCTCGAGCCCGCGACGTTGCAGCACCGCGGGATCGGCTTCCCCGCTCCGCCACGTTTGCTCCACGGTGCGCAGCGCGCGTGACAGCGCGACGGCCGAGCGGCGTTGATCGGGGTTCAGGTAGCTGTTCCGGGACGAGAGCGCGAGGCCGTCCAGCTCACGGACGGTTGCCAACACATCGACCGTGATCGGGAAGTCGAGGTCCTGGACCATGCGCTTCACGAGGGTCGCCTGCTGAAAATCCTTGCGACCAAAGACCGCCACGTCGGGCGCAACGATGTGGAAGAGTTTCGCTACCACCGTCAGGACGCCGCCGAAGTGTCCCGGCCGGGCCGCGCCCTCGAGCGTATCGGCGGCGGGGCCCCCCGTGACCCGCGTGACCGGCGGTGCCGGATACATCTCGCCGCCTTCCGGGACGAACAGACAGTCGACTCCCCGGTCCTCGGCGAGCTGGCGGTCGCGCTCGAAATCACGCGGGTACTTGGTGAAATCTTCCTTGGGACCGAACTGGAGAGGATTGACGAAGATGCTGAGGACCACGCGCTCGGTGAGCTCCCTGGCGCGGTCGACCAAACGGAGGTGCCCCTCGTGGAGAAACCCCATCGTAGGGACGAACCCGATCTTGCGGCCGCGGGCGCGCTCGGCGTGGGACCAGGCGCGCATCTCGGCGAGGCTCGCTAGAACTCGCGCTTCTTCATCTCCGAAAAGAAGTCGCGCCGCTCGATGTCGTCGTCCGTGGTCTCCGCCGGCAGCGTCGGGTCATATTTACGACGCGCTTTGGGCTTCGCCTTCTCTGCCTTGGCCATGTTCTTCTTGATCAGCTTCGCCATTCGTTCGTCTTCACTCTTGGACATCGTGCTCTCCTGCCGCGGTGGTGACTGCTCCGAATTTACACCCTACCCCCGTCATTTCCCAAACGAATGCTCCGGCCCCGGGTACCTGCCCTCCCGCACCTCGGCGGCAAAGAGCTGGGCGGCCTCGCGGACGTCCTCGGCCATCGCGGCGTAGCGCTTCACGAACTTCGCCGAGAAGCGGTCGTTCAGGCCCAACATGTCGTGCAGCACCAGTACTTGCCCATCGCACGCCGGCCCCGCACCGATGCCGATCGTCGGGATCGTCAGGGCCTTCGTGATCTGGGAGGCGAGCGGCGCCGGAATCAGCTCCAGCACGACCGCGAAGGCGCCCGCATCTTCGAGCGCCTTCGCATCGGCCTTGAGTCGCTCGGCCGCGACGTCCTCCCGCCCCTGCACCCGATAGCCGCCGAGCGCGTGCACCGACTGCGGCGTCAGGCCGATGTGCCCCATCACCGGAATCCCCACGTCCACGAGGCGGCGCACGGTCGCCGCCATCGGCTGCCCACCCTCGAGCTTGATCGCGTGGCATCCGGTTTCCTGCATCGCTCGCCCGCAGTTCCGGACGGCTTCCTCGGGGGTCACCTGGTAGGTGAGGAACGGCATGTCACAGACGACGAGCGCCCGCTCCACGCCGCGCCGGACGATCCGGGTGTGGTAGATCATCTGGTCCAGCGTCGCGGACAGCGTCGACGCGGCGCCGCCGAGCACCTGATTCACCGAGTCGCCGACGAGCAGGATGTCGATGCCGCTGGCGTCGAGCAGCCGGGCGAACAGGGCATCGTAGCACGTGAGCGCCACGATGCGCTCGCCCTTCTCCTTCATGCGCAGCAGCTCGAGGGTCGTGAGCTCAGCCATGGGTCACCGCGGGGACTTCCAGCTCGGCAATCTCGCGCAGCCAGAAATCACGCCGCGAAAGCTCGGGATGAGGGATCGTCAGGCCGGGCTCGTTCACGACGCGGGCGCCGAACCGCACGATGTCGAGGTCGAGCGTCCGCGGGCCCCAGCGCTCGCGCCGCTCGCGGCCGCGCTCGCCCTCGATCGCTCGGCACTCTGCCAGCAGCTGCTGCGGCGAGAGGGTGGTTTCGAGGAGCACCATCTGGTTCAAATAGGGCCCCTGCGACACCGGTCCGAGCGGCGCCGTCTCTTCGACCTGGGACGCCGCGGCGAGATGCGTCCCCGCGAGCGCCGCCAACCGCTCGCGCGCATGCGCGAGATGGGCGGCGCGGTCACCGACGTTCGAGCCGAGAGCGACGAACACGCGTTCCGGAATCACGAGGGAATGCTACGCAGGCTAGGCGACGCTGGCAAAGCCGCGCGTCAAATCCCGCAGCATGTTGGCCACTTGCTCGAGGTCCCGGGTCGCCCGCTCGAGGTCGGTCAGGCCCTGCGCCGCCTCGACGGCGCGCGTCGCGACGTCGTCCGCCTCGGTGCGGTTTTGCCCGGCGATCGACGCGACGGCGTTGATGCGCTCCCGTAACCGGGTGAAGGCCTGGTCCTGCTCTCCCGCCGCTTCGGCGATGCGCCCGGCGTGCGCGGTGGCCTCCGCCGTCGCGGCCACGATGGCATCGAGGGCTTCGAGCGCCGCGGCGGAGAGCTCCTCGACGCCGCCGACGTTCACCTCGCCGCGGCGCATCTGCTCGACCACCTCACCCACCTGGCGATGGATGTCCTGCACCAGATCCCCCGCCTCGGCCGCCGCGGTGCCGCTCTGTTCGGCGAGGTGCCGCACCTCATCGGCCACCACGGCGAACCCCTTGCCGTGCTTGCCGGCGCGCGCCGCCTCGATGGCGGCATTCAGCGCGAGCAAGTTCGTCATGTCCGCCAGCTCGCGGATCGACGCAATGAATCCCGTGATGCGGCGGCTCATCTGCCCCAGCTGTTGCACCTTGCTCGAGCTCTCGCCGACGAACGCCTTCAGCGCGACGAGGCGCTCGATGGCGTCGCGGATCTGCGTGCGGTTGCGGCTCGCCACCTCGCTCGCGGTGCTCGAGGCTCGCGCCGCGCCCGCGCCGTCGTCGGACACGCGCCGCGACACCTGCGCCAGACTCTCCGTGGCCTCGAGTCCGCCGGACACCTCGCCCTCTTCCCGCCGTACGCCCTCGCGGATCACGCCCGTCGAGGTGGCCACGGCCGCCGCCGCCTGCTTGAGCGTCTCGGCGGTCTGCGCGATCGATGCGAGCTGGCGCGTCATGCGCTCGACGGTCTCGACGAGGGGGCGCCGCAGATCCGTGATGTGCACGGCGGTCGCGAGCTGGTTCGCGAAGGTGGTGATCGTGAGGACGTCCTGCCGCCGGTAGCTGTTCTTCTTGTGGTGCTCGATCTCCAGCGTGCCGATGACCGCGTCGCCGAATTTGAGGGGCACGATCACGAGGCTCTGCACTTCGAGCGGTGCATCGGCCACGCGCTTGTCACGCGTGACGTCGTCAATGACCGCGGTTTCTCCGGTTGCGACGACCTGCTGGCGCAAAGATCGTGTGTCTTCCGATGGCTCGCCCCGGTTCTCGCGGCCTTGCGCGGAACGGTGCACCAGCGACATCACGCCATCGTGCAGGCGGTAGATGCGGAAATCCCCCCAGTCGACGAGCCGGTGCGCCAGGCGCTCGATCCGCCGGAACGAATCTTCCAAGCTGATGTTCGCCGTGATCACCGCCTCCATCGCATGGATCTTGTTCAGCTCCTCCGCGGAGATCGCTTCCTCCACCATTTGCTTGAGCAGGAGGCCCAGGAACGTGACGACGAGTCCAACGATCACCCACGCGTAGATGGACCAGGACACGACCGCCGCGACGAGGATGGTCGTGGCGAGCACGGTCGCCGCGTACCCGATCACTTCGTAGCGGATGATCATCATGCGTTCGCCCGGCTCGAGCTTCGCCCGGATGATCAGGCTGAAGTAGAAGAGCAAGCGACTGAAGATGAAGTACGCGAGCACATACCCGGCGAACGCCGGGAGGAGATCGATGCTCAGCTCCGGAATGGACATGTCGAGCCAGTGGAGCACCGTGGCGTACACCCCGTACGCGGCCACGAGCGCGATCACCTCGCGCCCCAGGTTGATCCACGCGACCCGCAGTGGCTTGCGTTGCCAGACCGAGTCGGCGACCACCACCGAGGCGGCGATCGCCAGCGCCGTGGCGGGCACGCCGACGAGCAGGCTCCCCAGCAGCCCGACCAGGGCCGTCTGCGTGAGGTAGGAGTACTTGCTCAGCGGGATCGTCATGCCGCGCATCCAGACGCCACACAGGAACAGGACGACGAGCTCCGGCATCTGGCCCAGCCAACGTGGGTCGGCGGCGATGACGCCGATGAGGACGACGCTCCCCGCCCACGCGAGTGCCTGGCTGTACAGCGAGACAAACTTTGTAATGCTCACGCGTGCACCGCGGCGGCGAGGTCGCGCGCCAGTCGCTCGGCGGCCTGGACGCCGCCCTGGGCCACCGCATCCATCAAAGCGCTGCCCACCACGACGCCGTCCGCGGTGCGCGCTGCCGCGGCCGCCTGCGCCGCGGTGCTGATCCCAAACCCGACGGCGACGGGCAGCGACGTGGCGGCGCGGACGCGGCGCACGAGCCCCTCGAGGTCAGCGGGAACCTGCTCCCGCGCCCCGGTGACGCCGAGTCGCGAAATCAGGTATACGAACCCCGTCGCGTCGGCGAGCGCGGTCTTCAGTCGCGCCTCATCAGTCGTCGGCGCGACGAGTCGAATCAGGGCCAGGGGGCTGCGACGGACCGCCGCCTCGACCGCGGGGTCGGCGCCGGCCGGCAGATCGGTGAGGATCAACCCCGCCGCGCCCGCCGCGTGCGCGTCCGCGACGAAGCGCTCCACACCATAGGCCAGCACGGGGTTCAGGTAGGTCATGATGATCACCGGCACGGCGAGCGCCGCCTCGCGGATCAGGCTCAGGACGCCGGCGGCGGTCATCCCCTGCGCGAGCGCCGCGTGGGTGGTGCGCTGAATCGTGGGCCCATCGGCCAGCGGATCCGAAAAGGGCACGCCGACTTCGACGAAGTCTGCCCCCGCGGCCTGCACGGCCCGGAGGACATCGCGGGACACGGCGGGCGTCGGAAACCCGGCGGTGACGTACGGAATCAGCGCCTTCTTCCGGTCACCGAGCGCCCGCCACCGCGCGGCGATCGGGTGCTCAGACAAAGTAGTCGCTGACCGTGATGCCGTATTTGACCGGGTCGGTGACCTTGACGATGGTGCGCGGGTAGTTGCCCTGCTCATCCTTGTTCGCGAGGTCGACGATGGTGCCGGGTTGGAGCAAAGCCCCGTCGGGCGTGGTCACGACGCGCACGACGGGACGATGCACGTGCGTGACGTCGGGGTTCGCGATGTGAACGATCGCGACCTCGTATGTGTCGAGGATGACGCACGTGCCGACGGGGTAGATGCCGATCAGGTTGATGAACGCTTTCACCACCACCGGATCGTAGCCGCGCCGCGGGTTCTCCCACATCTCCTTCAAGACCTGGTCGGGCTGAATCGGGACCGTCTGATAGACGCGCCGGCTCGTGGCTGCGTCGAAGCCGTCCGACACCGCGATGATCTTCGAGTAAATCGAGAGCTCCCGCGGGCGGATCGACTTCGGGTAACCCGTGAGGTCGGTCTTCATGTGATGCTCGTACGCCGCCACCATGCCACGGTACGGAATCTCGCCGTAGCCACGCAGGCCGAACAGCGTCAGCACGCCGAGCCACGGGTGCGCCTGCATGATGCGCCACTCTTCGTCCGTGAGGCCCCCTTCCTTATTGAGGACCTCCAGGGGCACGCGGGACTTGCCGACGTCATGGAACAGGGCCGACATGCCGAGATCGTAGAGCTGCAGCTTGGTGAGCCCCAGCTTGCGGCCCAGCGCCACCGAGAAAATGCAGACGTTCACGGAGTGGGTGAACGTGTACTCGTCGTAATCGCGCAGGGTCGTCAACCCGACGAGCGACGACTCGTTGTTCAGCACCTGGTCGACGATTGCCTGGACCGCGCGCTTCACCTTCTTGACGTTGGCGGTGCGGCCCATGCGGATGCTGTTGATGACTTCCTTCGTCACCGCGACGGAGCGGGCGTAGGTCCGCTTCGCGGCCTCCTTCAGCCGTTCTTCTTCCTCGACGTCTTCTTCGCTTTCGAGGGGTGGCTCGACCGAGATGAACGACACGCCGCCGTCCACCATCTTCTGCGATAGCTCGAACAGCTTGTTCGGGTTCGCATCTCGCGCCGCGTAGGCGAGGAGCAAAGACACGAACACCTGCAGCTGCTTGCGATCGACCCCCTCGTCCAGACGCACGGCACCGATGCCGCACTGGCTGAACACGTTCAAGATGTGGGAGAACGAGGCGTAGTTGTCGAGGTCGAGCCGTAGGCGCGTCGAGTTGACGAAAATGAATTCGCCCTGCAGGCGGATCTCGATCTCCCGCTCGACGTCGAGCAGGTGTTTCGTGGTGGCCGCGAAATCGTCGAGCGCCTTCTGCACCTGCGCGTTTTCGATCGGATACAGCTTCAGGGACCGGAACACCGTGTACAGCACGACCAGGAAGTCGCGCCCGGCGTGCCGGAGGAAGCCGTCCGTAGTCTGGACGGTCTCCATCATGGAGGGTCGTTTGGCGCGGGCGTCGGTCATCCGCCCACCTCCCGCAACGCGCGGCTCACGGCGTTCCGCACCAGGGGCTCCTTGTCCTGCGCAACCTTCTGGAGCACCTCGCGCGCGGCCGGCGCCCTGATCTTCCCCAGCGCCATCGCCGCGCAGGCGCGCGTTTCCGGATCTTCCTTACGCGCCAGGAGTCCGCCCTTCGGCACCAGCAGCTTCTCGAGGGTCGGAATGCCGGCGGTCCCGGCGAGGGCACCGTACGCTTCGAAGAACGTCATCTTCTCCGTCAGGTCCGAGTCCTTGAGTTTCGAGCCCAGCACCGCCGCCTCGATGCGCGGGAACGCGTTGCGGTGCCCCCGTTGCCCGAGGAACTTCACGGCGGCGATGCGCACGTCGCGGTCCCCGTCATCGATCGCCTTCTCGAGCAGACGGACGGCGTTGGGGCTGGCGATCGTCGTCAGCGCCTCGACGACGACCAGCTTCAGCTCGCGGTCACCCTTCTCGAGCAGCGGCCCCATGCCGTCGGGCGCGCCCGGGAGTTTGAGACGGCCGGCCAGCCGCACCATCTCCAGCTGCACGGCGGGATCGTCGCTGCCGAGCGCCTTGAGGACCTCGGGGGCATGCGTGGTCGCCAGGCGTTCGGCCGAGCCCTTCACGAGCTCACGCACGCGCTCGTTGGTCAGCCTCGGCAACCATCCCATCAGGGTTGCCAGCGCTTCCGCACGCAGCTCCGTGAACAGCTCGCTCAACTCTTCCTCGCTCGGGTGCCCCGCCGCCTCGTCCAGCGATTGCAGCAGCTGCGACAGCGCGTCGGTCTGGGACAGCCGTCCCGGCAACGACTCCAGGGTCGCGCGATGCTCCGGAATCAGCTCGCGCGCGCGCTGCTGGATGACCTTGCTCTCACGCAAGATGAACGCGACGGAGCGGAAATCCCCCGCGCCGAGGAGGTACGGAATGAAGTTCTCGAGAATCGAGATCAGCTCGCTGCGGACGGTCCCGTATGTCTGCAGCTCGAGCAAGTCGAAAAGCATCGCGAGGACGTTGCGCCGCAGGTCCTGTGCGTATTCCCGCTCGACTTCCTTGTGGAGATACTCGATCTCCTTGTCATCGAGGAAATAGAGCGTGGTATCGAAGTCGTCGACCGATACCAGGCCTTCGCGCTTGGGCGGCGCTTCTTCTTCCACCTGGCGGCGGACCGTCGACGGATCGACGCCGCGCCCGTCGCCCGCCTCGCCCCCGCCCCCCCCGCCGGGGATCGTCGGCGCCTCGCCCCGCTCGATCGGCACCGCATTCTCGCTCGCCAGCTCGCGGAACGTGTAGTTGACGAACTGGAAGTCCTCGGCCCAGAGCAGGGTCAGGAGATCGTCGGGGGCGTCGGCACTGAGGTTCTTCGCTTGATGCAGCACGGCGAGGAAGCGGACGATCTCGGCATCCTCGACGCCCGGCTTGAACGTCAGGGAGCGCACACCGTCCTTGTACAGCGTCCAGGCGATACTCTCGTTGCGCTGTTCCTGGCTGTACACGGCGTGGTCTTCCCACCGTATGTCGGTCTCGCCGATGTCGAAGACGAGATCGTCGGTGGCTTGCCAGATGCCGCGGAACGCGCCGCGGATGTTGTCGACGGCGCGCTGGTAGACAGGGTTGTTCGGCAGGTACAGCTGAGTAGCCCGCATCCCCTTGCTGACAACCTGCATCAGCTCCTCGACCTGCGAGGGCGGTAGCGCCAGTTCGGGGACGGCGGGTTCGGTCAGAGCGTTGCTCCCGTTTGCTCGGCGACCAGGGCGACATCCTTGTCGCCGCGGCCGCTCAGATTGATCAGGATGACATCATCGGTCGCCCAGCGCCCCCGATTCGCCAGAACCCACGCTACGGCATGCGCGCTTTCCAGAGCCGGCAAAATGCCTTCGAGCCGAGACAACGACGCGAAGGCGTCGAGCGCGGCACGGTCCGCAACCGATTCATACAATACGCGACCTGAGTCTTTCAGGTAAGCGTGTTCGGGCCCCACGCCGGGATAGTCGAGGCCCGCCGAAACGCTGTGCGCTGGTTGGACTTGGCCGTCCGCATCCTGCAGGAGATAGCTCTTGCTGCCGTGGAAGACACCGGGCCGGCCGGCGGCGAGGGTCGACGCGTGGTGGCCCGTCGAGATCCCTTCGCCGGCGGCCTCCACGCCCACCAGCTCCACTCCCGAGTCTTCGAGGAATGCGGTGAAGATCCCGATCGCATTCGATCCACCACCGACGCACGCCACGACCGTGCGCGGCAGCCGCTTGGTCCGCTCCAGCACCTGGGCGCGCGCCTCACGGCCGATCACGGACTGAAAATCACGCACCAGGCGGGGGAAGGGATCGGGGCCCACCACCGATCCAATGATGTAGTGCGTCGTCGTCACGTTCGTGACCCAATCGCGTAACGCTTCGTTCGTCGCGTCCTTGAGGGTCCGCGTGCCTGAGGTCACGGGGACCACCTTCGCTCCCATGAGCTCCATGCGATACACGTTGAGCCGCTGGCGCCGCATGTCCTCCTCGCCCATGAACACGACGCAGTCGAGCCCAAACCGCGCGCACACCGTGGCGGTGGCGACGCCGTGCTGCCCCGCCCCAGTCTCGGCGATGATGCGCCGCTTGCCCATGCGCTGCGCCAGGAGCACCTGGCCCAGGGTATTGTTGATCTTGTGCGCGCCCGTGTGGTTCAAGTCCTCGCGCTTCAGGACCACGCGCGCGTTGACGGCCGCCGAGAGACGGGGGACCTCGGTGAGCGGTGTCGGCCGCCCGACATAGTCCTTCAAGAGTCCATCGAGCTCGGTCCAGAAGCGTGGGTCGGCGCGAGCGGCGTCGTAGATGCGTGCCAACTCCTCGAGCGCGTGCATCAGCGTCTCGGGGACATAGCGCCCGCCGTAGGGACCGAACCGCCCTGACGCTTCAGCCACGAGGGGTCCGTTCCACGCCGGCGAGCGCCCGCACGCCGGCTTCGGGGTCGCTGCGCCGGGCGAGGCTCGTGCCGACGAGCACGAAGTCGGCACCCGCCGCGGCGAGACGCTCGACGTCTGTCCGCTCCTCGATCCCGCTCTCGGCCACAACCGGGATCCCCGGCGGGACCCGAGCAACCACCGCCTCGGCGGCCCGGAGATCGACTTTGAAGGTCCTGAGATCGCGCGCGTTCACGCCGACTGCCCCTGGGCATACGGCGAGTGCCGCCTCCAGCTCGCGAGCGGAGTGCACTTCCACGAGCGTCGCGAGCTGGTGGCGCGCCGCGGCCGCCGCCAAGGCGCTGAGACGGTCGGGCGGGAGGACGCGCACGATCAGCAGGACGGCGCTCGCGCCGGCGACCCGCGCCTCGAGAATCTGGGTTTCGTCGATGATGAAGTCCTTGCGGAGCACCGGGAGCGATACCGCTGCGGCGACCTGGGTCAGGTCGTCGAGCGAGCCGCCAAAGTGCGCCTCGTCGGTCAGGACGGAGACGGCCACCGCACCCCCTCGGGCGTACGCCCGCGCGTGCGACACCGGATCGAGGTCGCTGCGGATCGACCCCTGGGATGGCGAGCGGCGCTTGATTTCCGCCACGACGCCCACCGTCCGGCCCAGCGGTATCGGCAGAAAAGGCCGTGTTGGCGGGGCTCCCGCTGCCCGCCGCGCCAAGTCGGCGGCGTGCCCTTCGCGATGAAGAGCCGCCACGCGGTCCCGCGTCACCTGGAGAATCTGCTCGAGCGTCGCTGCCGGCATCCTTGCGTTCGGGCCTTATTCGGGTAGATTCCGTTTCGGGTTACCTTCGGGAGTCACGATGCCAGTCACGCGCCGCCAACGCGAAATCCTCGACTTTATCGCGGGTCACCTCGACGCCAAGGGGTACGCCCCCAGTTTCGAGGAGATCGCGCGCCAGTTCGGCTTCCACTCGCTCGCCACGGTGCATGAGCACCTCACCAATCTGGAGCGAAAAGGGTACATCCGCCGGGCGCATAACGAGAGCCGGGCCATCGAGATCGTACCACCCAAGGGTCAGACCGGGGCTACCGAGCTGCCCCTGCTGGGTCTCGTCGCGGCGGGCGAACCGATCGAGGCCATCAGCGGGAACGATACCATCGCGGTACCCGATGAGCTGGTCCCCCGGCGTGGTCGCAGCTACGTGCTGAAAGTCCGCGGCGATTCGATGATCGATGAGCACATCAAGGACGGCGACTTCGTCGTCGTGCAGGAGCGCAACCAGGCCGACAGCGGCCAGACGGTGGTCGCCCTGGTTCACGGGGACAGCGCCACCGTCAAGCGCTTCTACCGCGAGCCGGGAGGGTGGATCCGGCTGCAGCCGGCCAATCCGACCATGCAACCCCTGCGCGTGAATGAACGCGATGTGATCGTGCAGGGCGTAGTGGTCGGCGTCATCCGGAAATACTAGCCGTCGCTTTGCGCAGACGGTCGAGGGCGGCGCGCGCCGCCCCCGACGCCACGACTTCGCGCGCCCGCCCGAGTCCCTCGGCGTACGACGACGCAATGCCCGCCACGTAGATCGCCGCCCCTGCATTGAGCAGCACCGCCGCGAGCCCTGCGGCGTCGCCGTCCTCGTTTCCGAGAATCCGCTCCAACCGGCCGGCGTTTTCTGCCGGATCTCCGCCCTTGAGCAACCCCGCATCCGGAATCCCCAGGCGATAGCGCTCGGGATCGATTTCCCACGTCCGCACCGCCCCGTCGCGCACTTCCCACACGTCGGTCACGCCCAGGGGCGATATCTCGTCCATCCCTACGCGGCCGTGGACGACGAGGGCATGCTCCGCGCCGAGCCGCACCAACGCGTCCGCCACGATCGGCGCTCGATCGGCATCTGCCACACCGATCACTTGGCGCCGCACGCCGGCGGGGTTCGCCAGGGGACCGACCAGGTTCATGACCGTCGGCACGCCCAGCTCCCGGCGCACGGGGGCCACGTGCTTCATGGCCGGGTGAAAGTTGGGAGCGAACAGGAAAGCGACACGCGCCTCGTTGAGGACCCGCGCTGCCGTCGGCGCGTCGAGCACGATCCGCACGCCGAGGGCCTCGAGGACATCGGCGGAGCCGCATTTGGAGGTGAATGAGCGGTTGCCATGCTTCGGAACGGTCGCCCCCGCGCCCGCGGCGACGAATGCAGCGACCGTGGAAATGTTGAACGTGGGCACCGTCCCGCCCCCCGTCCCGCAGGTGTCCACGAGGTTGGGCCCGGTCGCCCCGACGGGGAGCATGGCGGCGCGCAGGGCGCGGGCGGCACCCGCGACCTCGTCGGCGGTTTCCCCCTTGGCACGCAGCCCCATCAGCAGGGCGGCGATCTGGGCCGGGCTCGCCTCACCACTCATCACGACACCGAACACTTGGGCGGTGAGGTCTGCGGTGAGCGATTGACGGTGCGCGAGCGCGTTGAGCGCCTGGCGAAGCGGAGAGGAATCCATCGCGTTCAGGGTGCGGAAGCTATCGCGGCGAAGTGGCCCTTGTCAAATAGTGACAACGGGTTGCATCTTTCGCGCGTGACGAGCCGCCCCTACCTCGCCGTGATCCAGTACGACGGGGCGCGGTTCGCCGGATGGCAGCGGCAGCCCGACGCGCGCACGGTGCAGGCGGCGTTCGAGGCGGTGTTGCAGCGACTCGACGGCGGCGAGCAGCGCGTCGTGACGACGGGCGCGGGCAGGACCGATGCGGGCGTACACGCCCTCGGACAGGGCGTGAGTTTCACGCCCGGCGCACGTTGGGACGACCAACCGTCGACGGAATTGCGTCGCGCACTCAATGCGCTGCTGCCGGACGACGTGTGGGTCGAGGAGGTGCACGCGATGCGGCCGGGGTTCGATGCCCGGCGCAGCGCCACGGCGCGGCGGTATCGCTACGTGATCGGCACCGATGAAGCCGCCGCGTCGCCGTTCCGGCGACCGTACGAGTGGGCCCTGAGTGTCAACGGCAACCGGCCCCTCGACCTGGCGGCGCTCCGAGGCGCGAGCGCGCTGCTCGCGGGGGAGCACGATTTCCGTGGTTTGGCCGCGGCGGGAGCCGCCACAGCCCACTACCGATGCCGCGTGGCGCTTGCCGAGTGGGCGCCGCGAACGGACGAGGGGGGCGTGACGTTCACGATCGAGGCCGATCGATTTCTGCACCACATGGTGCGCTTTCTCGTGGGCACCATGGTCGACATCGCCCTCGGCCGGCGCCCGCCGGCGGATTTCCCCCGTTTGCTCGAAGCGACCGATAATCTGGCGGCCAGTCCGCCCGCCCCGCCGCACGGGTTGTACCTGATGGCGGTGCGGTATCCTCCGGAACTCTACGCCGAGGCCTGTGCATGAAATTCTTCCTCGACACCGCGAGTCTCAAGGACATCAGCTGGGCCGCCCAAGCCGGCCTGATCGACGGCATCACCACGAATCCGTCGCTGCTCTCCAAGCAGTCCGCGGATCTCGATCCGCGCGACGTGCTCAAGGAGATCTGCTCCCTGGTCGAAGGCCCCGTCTCGGCCGAAGTCGTCGCCGTGGACACCGAGGGGATGCTCAAGGAAGGCAAAGAGCTGGCCAAGATCGCCGACAACATCGTCGTCAAGATCCCGATGCTCGAAGACGGGATGGTGGCGGTGCGGCGACTCGCCTCGGAAGGTATCCGCACCAACGTCACGCTGTGTTTCTCGAGCGTGCAATGCTTGATCGCCGCCAAGGCCGGCGCGAGCTACGTGAGCCCGTTCATCGGCCGCCTCGACGACGTCGGGCAGGAGGGGATGGACGTGATTCGCGAGGCGCGCGTGATCTTCGACAACTATGGGATCGAGACGGAGATCCTGGCGGCCTCGATTCGCCATCCGCGCCACGTGGTGGACGCGGCGATGATCGGCGCCGACGTGGCCACGCTCCCGCCGGAGGTGCTCAAGAAGCTGCTGCTGCACCCGCTCACCGATCGCGGGCTCGATCAATTCCTCAATGATTGGAGCAAACTGGTGGCGCGCGCGAAGGCCGCCGTTTGAGCTGGGTTTCGCCGCTCTCGGCGCGCTACGCCTCGCCCGCAATGCAGGGGCTGTGGGGCGAACGCCGCCGTATCGGGTTGTGGCGCCGGCTCTGGCTGGCGCTGATGACGTCCGAGAAAGACCTCGGCGTCGATATCCCCGACGCCGCGATCAAACAGCTTCAGGCCCACCTCGACGACGCAGACCTGGCCGCCGCTGCCGAACACGAGAAACGCCTGCGCCACGACGTGATGGCGCACATTCATCACCTCGGTGATCAGGCCCCGGCCGCGCGGCCGTATCTCCATCTCGGCGCCACCAGCGCCTATGTAACTGATAATGCCGACCTCGTGGTGATGCGCGAGGGCTTGCAGCTGCTGCTCGGCCGTGTCGCCGCGGTGCTGGTCGCGCTCGGGAAACTCGCCCACCGGCATCGCGCCCTGCCCTGCCTCGCGTACACGCACTTTCAGCCGGCGCAGCTCACTACCGTCGGTAAGCGCGTCACGCTCTGGATGCAGGAGTTCGCGCTCGACGCCGAGGAGGTGCTGCACCGCATCGACACGATGCGCTTCCGCGGCGTCAAAGGCACCACGGGCACACAGGCGAGCTTCCTCGACCTGTTCGATGGTGACGACGCCAAGGTGCGCGAGCTCGACGTGCGCGTCGCTCGCCAGATGGGCTTCGCGCAGATCTTCGCCGTCACGGGTCAGACGTACAGTCGCAAACTCGACGCCCAGATCCTGGCGTGTCTCTCAGGTCTGGCGCAGTCGGCGGCGAAGTTTGCGACGGACCTGCGCCTGCTGCAGCACGAGGGCGAGCTGCTCGAGCCCTTCGAGAGCGAGCAGGTCGGCTCGTCGGCGATGCCGTACAAGCGCAATCCGATGCGCGCCGAGCGCATGACGGGCCTGGCGCGGTACGTCATGGAGCTTGAAGGGAACGCTTGGCATACCGCCGCCGAACAGTGGCTCGAGCGCACGCTGGATGACAGCGCCAATCGTCGCCTCGTGCTCCCCGAGGCGTTCCTGGCGACCGACGCGATCCTCGTGCTCGCCACGAACGTCGCGGCGGGTCTCGAGGTGCGGGAGGCGGAGATCGCGGGTCACGTGGCGAAGGCCATGCCCTTCCTCGCCACCGAGCGCCTGCTGATGCTGGGTGTGAAGGCCGGCGGCGACCGGCAGCAGCTGCATGAGGTCATTCGCCGGCACAGCCTGACTGGTGGGGAGGGACTCCTCGACCGCCTGGCGCGGGATCCAGCCTTCAAGCAGCTGGGTGTGCGGGCCAACCCGGAGACGCTCGACCCCGCGGCCTACGTGGGGCGGGCGCCACGCCAGGTGGACGAGTTCCTGGACGGAACGATTCGGGACCTGATGACGCAAATCCAGGCGGTCGCTCCGGCCGCTGCCACTGTCGAGGTGAGCGTATGACGGGTGTGTTGATCGAGAGTCGCCTGCCCCTTCCGCTCCTGCGTCGGGGCAAAGTGCGCGAGGTCTACGCCGTGGACGACACGACACTGCTCCTCGTGGCGAGCGACCGGGTCAGCGCGTTCGACGTGGTGCTGCACGAGCCGGTCCCTCACAAGGGGGCGGTGCTCACGCAGCTGAGCGCCTTTTGGTTTACGCGGCTCGCCGGGGTGATCCCGAATCACTGCCTGAGCGCCCACGCCGACGAGATCGTGGAGCGCGTCCCGGCGCTCGCGGAGCACCGCGACGCCCTGCACGGTCGTGCGATGCTTGCTCGGCGGACGACACCGACACCGTTCGAGTGCGTGGTCCGCGGCTACTTGTCGGGCTCGGCGTGGGCCGAGTACCGGCAGGCGGGGACGCTGGCAGGCGAGCCGCTGGCGGCGAGTTTGGTAGAAAGCGCCCGCCTCGAGCCGCCGATCTTCTCTCCGGCTACCAAGGCAGAGGAAGGGCACGACGAGAACGTGACGTTCGATCACATGGCGCGCGCGTTGGGCCGGGCACCAGCCGAGCGCCTCCGCCGCGCGAGTCTGGACGTGTACGAAGCGGGTCGCGCGTATGCCGCCGAGCGGGGCATCATTATCGCCGACACGAAATTCGAATTCGGCACCACTGCGGACGGCACCCTGCTCGTCATTGACGAGATCCTCACTCCCGACTCCTCCCGTTTCTGGCCCGCGGATCGTTATCAGCCCGGCGGCAGCCAGCCGAGCTTCGACAAGCAGCCGCTGCGCGACTACCTCGCTGGTCTGAAGCGCGACGGCCGGTGGAACGGCAATGCGCCGCCCCCGCCCTTGCCGGGGGAGGTCGTTGCCGCGACGAGCGCCCGCTACCGCGACGCCTACCGACGCATCACGGGCCAAGAGCTCGCGTGAGGATCGCCCCCGAGGGCTGGCCCTTCATCGCGACGGCGTGGACCCTCGCGGCCGGGGGAGCCTTGGTGGCGGCACGCTGGGACGGTGCGTGGTGGGTGCTGCCGGCGTTGCTCACGATCCTGGCCATCTGGGTCGTGGCATTCTTTCGCGATCCCATCCGGTCCGGACCGCGCGGTGACCGCTACGTCCTCGCCGCGGCCGAGGGCACGGTGGTGCAGGTAGCCGAGGTCGACGAGCCGATGTACTTGAAGGAGCGGGCGGTGCGGATCTCGATCTTTCTGTCGGTCTTCAACGTGCACGTGAACCGCTATCCCGTCGACGGGACCGTCGAGCTGGTCCACTACAACCCCGGCAAGTTCCTGCACGCGGCCAAGGAGAAGGCGAGCCTCGATAACGAGCAGTCGTCGGTGGGGCTGCGTGGGCCGCGCGGCCGTGTCCTGGTGCGGCAGATCGCGGGGTCGATCGCGCGCCGCATCGTCACCGATGGGAAGCCCGGGGACCGTGCGACCCAGGCGGGGCGGCTCGGGTTGATCCGGTTCGGCTCGCGCACCGATGTCTTCCTCCCACTCTCGGCCCGGGCCACCGTGCAGGTGAAGCCGGGCGATACGATACGGGTGGGCGGCACCGTGCTCGCGGAGTATCCATGAGACCGCCTCCGTTCCCGATCCGCCGTGTCGTCATCGTGGTGCCGAGCCTCTTCACGCTCTTCAATCTGTTCTTCGGCATCTGGGCGATGGTCTTGGCGACGCGCGGCGAGTTCTACCGCGCGAGCTGGTTCATCGTCTTCGCCGGAATCCTCGACACGCTCGATGGCCGCGTGGCCCGGCTCTCGGGAACGGGCACCCGCTTCGGGGCCGAGCTCGACAGCCTCGTCGACATGGTGAGCTTCGGCGTCGCGCCGGCCTTCCTGCTCTATCAGATCGAATTCGCGAGCGGCGGTCCTGCGGCGTGGATCTTCTGCTACTTCTATGTCATGGCCGTCGCCATCCGGCTGGCCCGCTTCAACATCACCCAGGCAGGGCGTGCCAAGGAGTATTTCATCGGCCTCCCCTCCCCGGCGGCGGGAATGACGCTGGCCACCTTCTATCCCTTCATGCAGACGGAGCTGTTTCAGTCACTGCGCGGCATGCCATGGCACCTCTGGCTCACCTTCCTCATGATTGTCCTCACGATCCTGATGGTGAGCAACGTGCATTACCACACACTGCCCCGGGCCGGATTCCGGACGGTGCGCGGGCTATTGGGGCTCACGCTCATCGTTGTTATCCTGGTATTCGGCATCTGGCAGCACGACGTCTTCCTGTTCCCGCTGGGGATCACGTACGTCTGCTACGGCGTCCTGCGGGCCATTATCCTGGGCTTCTTCTCCGCCCCGGCGGAAGATGAGGAAGCCGAGATTGCCGGGCCGATCGTCATCAGCGAGCCGGAAGACCCGGCCGACCGGGCGCGAGGAATCAGGTGAACGCTTTCAAGGTGCAGATCCGGGTGATGCCGCGCGCGTCGCTGCTCGACCCCCAGGGGCAAGCGGTACAGCACGCGTTGGAGTCGCTCGGGTTCACGGGTGTGGGAGCCGTGCGGGCGGGCAAGCACCTCGTCCTCGAGCTGCAGGCCGCCAATCGTGAGGACGCCGCGGCGCGCGCGCGCGCGATGTGCGACCGGCTGCTGGCCAACCCCGTCACTGAGGACTACCTCGTGGCGGTAGAGACCACCTGATGCGCCGCGTCGCGGTCGTTGTCTTCCCCGGCTCGAACTGTGACGCCGACACGCTCGACGCCGCGCGCGCCGGGGGGTCCGACGCCTATTATGTGTGGCATCGGGAGACCGACCTGCGGCAGCCGGATGCGGTGATTCTCCCCGGCGGCTTCAGCTACGGCGACTACCTGCGCTCCGGGGCGATTGCCCGGTTTTCGCCCGTGATGCAGGCCGTCTCGGCGCATGCGCGCGCCGGGGGCGTCGTGCTGGGGATCTGCAACGGATTCCAGATTCTGTGTGAGGCGGGCTTGCTTCCCGGTGCCCTGATGCGCAACGCCCGGCTCAAGTTTCTGTCGCGGCCAGTGCGCGTGCGCGTCGAGGCGGTGGACACGCTGTTCACGCGGGCGTACGAGCGGGGCGAGGAGCTGCTCGTGCCGATCGCCCACGGGGATGGTCGCTACGTGGCCGACGCCGAAACCGCGGCCTTATTGGAAGCTGGGGGGCAGGTCGTCTGGCGTTACGTCGGCGACAACCCCAACGGCTCCACGAACGACATCGCCGGCGTGTGCAACGCCGGCCGCAACGTAGTAGGTATCATGCCACACCCGGAGCGGCGTAACGCTCGGGTCCTGGGCGGTGACGATGGAGCCCGTGTCTTCCTCTCTCTGGAGGCTCGCAATGCGACGCAGCACGCTGGCGATATGCGCGCTGTTGATGGTCGCCACCTACGGGTGTGACTCGGT
>Ga0137409_10000821_pt1 | contig 34046 bp, 33 predicted proteins | sample CZODoug1_16funga_FD_122059 | JGI IMG/M metagenome (GOLD analysis project Ga0137409, IMG submission 122059) | Vadose zone soil fungal communities from Angelo Coast Range Reserve, California, USA - CZODoug1_16fungal (Hybrid Assembly) | ecosystem: Environmental > Terrestrial > Soil > Vadose zone... | reverse complement strand
TCGGCATTCTTGATGTCGACCCAGTGATTCGTCATCGCTCCACGGCCAAACGTCGGGGCAAGACCTGCCACCGTCGGACCGTGTCACACACGCGCCTGATTGTCGAATGCCAAGAGACCGAGTGAGCGCGCAACCTTGTGCGTCAAGTAACCGACTTCGTTGCTCGACGCCGATGCCGCCAGCATACCCGTGGTCAGCCACCGGTTGACGGTCAATCCATCAGGCGTCTTCGCGACGAAGTTCGCATCGCGGTCCTGCTTCATCAGCTTGGCGATGCGATCGAGAGCGTCGTCCCAGGACATGCGCTGCCATCGATCCGATCCCGGCGCGCGGTACTCGGGATACTTGAGACGGCTCTCGCTGTGGATGAAGTCGATCAGGCCGGCTCCCTTCGGGCAGAGGGTGCCGCGATTGACCGGATGATCGGGGTCTCCCTCGATATGGAAGATGCTCGGCTGCGCATTCTTTGCCGCGTCGCCGAGACCGTACATGAGAATGCCGCAGGCAACCGAACAATAAGGACAGGTGTTGCGAGTCTCGGTGGCGCGAGTGAGCTTGTATTCACGCACCTCCGCGAGTGCCGGCCCGGGCGAGAAACCCATCATTGCCAGACTCGAACCCACCAGCGACATCCCGGTGACTTTCAAGAATTGGCGCCTAGTCAATTCGGACATGACCTTCTCCTTGCGACGACCGCCGTGAAACGCAAGACAGCAAACCGCAAACAGGCACCCCATCGAGTTTAAGCCCGCAGCCTGGCCGCGACAAGCCATGGCCTTAGGCTGTGTGGCAGTGCGTCCCGACATCAGGTTTCCCGATGTCGATTTGCCGGGAGCTCATGTATCATCCCGTGGGACCCCACCTGGCCACGCACGGTCGCGATTGCGATGGACGGCGCCAAGTCCGATCTATCTCGACGTGACGTTCTAGCGGGCGCCACCGGGTTTCTGATTGCCGGCGCGATACCCCTTGCAGCAACCGACGAATCACTCAATTCGGTCTCAATTCGGTCTCAATTCGGGCACAACACGCTCACATCACACCGGAGACATGAAGATGAGCACAATCACTACGAAGGACGGAGTCACAATATTCTATAAAGATTGGGGCAGCGGTCAGCCCATCGTATTTTCCCATGGCTGGCCTCTGTCAGCCGACGATTGGGACACGCAGATGATGTTCTTCCTGAATCGCGGCTTTCGCGTGATCGCCCATGATCGGCGGGGTCACGGGCGCTCGAGCCAGCCGGCCGACGGTCACGATATGGATCACTATGCCGATGACCTCGCGGCCGTGACCGCGCACTTGGACTTAAAAAACGCCATTCATGTCGGCCACTCGACCGGGGGTGGTGAGGTTGCGCACTATTTAGCGCGGCACGGCGAAAGTCGCGTGGCCAAGGCGGTGCTCATCAGCGCCGTGCCTCCCATCATGGTCAAAACGCCCGCCAATCCAGGAGGACTGCCCAAGGAGGTATTCGACGGACTGCAGGCCCAGGTCGCCACCAATAGGGCGCAGTTCTATCGCGACTTGCCTGCGGGCCCCTTCTACGGTTTTAACCGGCCAGGCGCGAAAGTCTCGGAAGGCATCATCCAGAACTGGTGGCGCCAGGGCATGATGGGAGGGGCCAAGGCCCACTACGACGGCATCGTGGCCTTCTCCCAAACCGATTTCACCCCGGATCTGAAGGAAATCTCGGTGCCCACACTGGTGATGCATGGGGATGATGACCAGATCGTGCCCTACGCCGATTCCGGGCCGCTGAGTGCGAAGTTGGTGAAGAACTCAATCTTGAAAACTTACAAGGGCTTCCCGCACGGCATGCCGACCACTCAAGCCGAGACGATCAACGCCGATCTTTTGGCGTTCATCAAGTCCTAACTGCCTTGCATGCACCCGTCACGAGCGCACGCGCGTGACGGGTGCTTTCGAGGGCGCGCTGTGGCCGTCAATGCCCAGTCTTGTCGCCGCGCCGGCTGGATTCGAACAAGAACCAAGTGCGGCGCTCGGTTTCGTCGATCCAGTTCTCGATCAGGCTCGCCGTCGCGATGTCGCGCAGTTCATCGACCATGTCGTGCACTTCGCGCAGTCGGGCGGCCAGAGTGATGTTGTCCTCGCGCAGCTCGGCGAGCATGTCCAGCGGATCGACGTAATCGGCGTCATTGTCCTTGATGCGTTGAATCCGCGCGATGTGCCCGATCGAGCGTAAGGTCGAACCGCCGGTCTTTCTGATGCGTTCGGCGATCGGATCGGTCATCGCATACAGTTGATCGGCCTGCTCGTCCAGCAGCAGATGGTAGTCGCGGAAATGCGGCCCGCTCATGTGCCAATGAAAATTCTTGGTCTTGAGATAAAGCGCAAATACATCGGCAAGTATCCCGTTCATTCCGCCCGCGATATTTTTGGACGCTTTCGTGCCCAGATCGGTCGGTGTGATGAGAGAGGCTTCCCTGCGAAGTGCCAAGTCGTTCTGCTTGGTGGAGTCTTTCTTGGCCATGAGTGTGCTCGAGTTGGTTGATAAAAAAATCTGAATGAAAAATCTCTCGGTAGCGTACCGCTCATTCTCGGTGATGTGCAACTTTGGCCAGATGCGGCGCGTGCGCAAATCGAGTCGCACGATTATCCAAGACACGGCAAGTTGGCAATTGACCTTTCGAGAATGAAGAGCACCGAAAGCCGCGCACTACTCTTCTCGTTTTACCGTTCCCCTCTTGACATCACTCCCGGCGACGCGCGCGTGGCGCCGCTCCTTGGCTTGGAGATACTTCTCGTTCCGAGGATTGACGTGCAGCCCGGTCTTCACCTGGAGCGCAACATCGATGCCTGCATTGCGCAATTGGCGCACCTTGTCCGGATTCCTCGTCAGGAGCCGGATCCGGGGCACCTCCAGCCCTCGTAGAATCTCGGCGGCAAGCGCGTAGGAACGCGCATCCTCCTGGTGACCGAGCCGCACGTTCGCCTCGTAGGTATCGAATCCGGAATCCTGCAGTTTGTATGCTCTCAATTTCTCATCCAGGCCGATTCCCCGGCCCTCTTGCCGGAGGTAAATGAGAATTCCGCCCTCGAGAGAGAGGCGGGACAACGCTTCCGTCAATTGCTTTCCACAGTCACAACGCAGCGAGCCAAGAACGTCCCCGGTGACGCATTCGGAGTGAATCCGGACCAGCGGGTCCTTCGGCTCGCCGTGTCGAGACGTGAAAATCAACGCAAAGTGATCCTTGTCGTCCCCGCCCGGGAGACCGCGAAAGGAAACGATCTCCGGTGAGCCGTAGTGTTCGAGCGGAAGGACCGTTCTGGTTATATCCATTTTCTTCACGTCAGCGCCCATAAGGCTCCAATCTGTTTCAGGCCGCCGCGCCCAGCCGCCCGTCGCGATAGTCAGCGAGCGCCTGCTCGATCTCCTCGCGCGTGTTCATCACGAACGGGCCGTACTGTACCACCGGCTCCCGCAGCGGCTTCGCTGCCAGCAGCAGGAAGCGTACACCTTCGGCTGCGGCCTGTACGCGAACGCTCTCACCGTCGGATAAGACGCCTGCCGCGCGATGCGGCAGCGGCTTGGCCGCGCCCGCGGGACCGATATCCGCACTGCCTTCATAGGTATAGAGGAAGGCATTGTACCCTGCCGCGACCGGCGCACTGAATACCGCTCCGGCCGGCAGGCGAACGTCGAGGTACATGGGATCAGTGCTGAGCTTCGCGCCGCTGCCGTTGACCGGGCCGCTGGTGGAGGCGCCGTCCAGCGTCAGCGTGCCGGCAATGACTTTCACTTCACCCCCCTTCGGCAGCAATACCTGCGGGATCTCGCCCGCGGGAATGTCGCGATAGCCGGCGGGCTTCATTTTTTCCTTCGACGGAAGATTGAGCCATAGCTGGAAGCCGCGCATCCGGCCTTCACTCTGCTGCGGCATCTCGGAATGGATGATGCCGCGCGCCGCCGTCATCCACTGCACGTCGCCGGGGCCGAGGTCGCCGCGGTTGCCGAGGTGATCCTCGTGGCGCATGTGGCCATCGAGCATGTAGGTGACGGTTTCAAAGCCGCGGTGCGGATGCGCCGGGAAGCCGGCCATGTAGTCGTCCGGGTTATCGGAATAGAACTCATCGAGCATCAAGAATGGATCCACGTGCAGGCCGCGCTGGCTGCCGAGGCTCCGGCGCAGCTTGACGCCGGCGCCGTCGGAAGTCGGCATCGACTCGATGACGTGGATCAGGGTTCGGGTGTTCATCTTGGGTCTCCTTGAAGTCATTTCTCTTGGGCGGCAACCTTAGGCGGCGAGACGCGCGATCTCGGCTACGGCTTTGGCCAGACCCGCTTCCTTGTGCTCCGGGCTGATGCCGAGGCCTTCAGCGTAGACGAATTCCACGTCGGTTATGCCGATAAACCGCAGGAAGTCGCGCACATAGCTGGTCTGCGTATCCAGGGGCGTACCGGCATGGAGCCCGCCGCGGGCGGCGAACACGTACACCTTCTTGCCGGTGAGCAGACCCACCGGACCCTTCTCGGTGTACTGGAATGTCGCGCCGGCTCGGGCGATGTGATCGAAGTACGCCTTCAGCTGCGAGGGCACGCCGAAGTTGTACATGGGCAAGCCCAGCACGATGACGTCGGCCTGCTTCAGTTCGTTGATCAGGACGTCGGAATACGCCACCACCGCCCGCTGCGCGGTGCTGCGCTCTTCCGGTTTGGTGATGAAGGCGCCGAAGCGCTCGGCATTGAGATGGGGCACGGGTTCGGCCGCGGCAACGTCGCGCACCACGATCTTCGCCTCGGGACGGCGCTTGTGGAACGCGGCGACGAACTGGTTTGCGAGCTGGCTGGATTGGCCGTTGTCGCTGCTGATGCTGGCGTTGATCTGAAGCAAGTTGGTCATGGGCTGAATCTCCTCTATTAAATGGTAACGATCTGCTTGGCGTGGGTGTATTTAAGTATTGATTGATTAGATAAAAAAGTAGAATATTCAGGGCATACCTATCTACTGATTAGATATATGACCGGTAACCTGCGGATCTCCCTGGAGCAATGGCGCTCTCTCTTGGCCGTGGTCGATGCCGGCGGCTATGCCCAGGCCGCCGAAGCGCTTCACAAGAGCCAGTCGGCGGTGACTTATGCCGTGCAGAAGATGGAATCTCTTCTTGGCGTCAAGGTATTCGAGGTGGTCGGGCGCAAGGCGCAGCTCACACCGACCGGTGAAGTGTTGTACCGCCGGGCCAAAGCGCTGCTGGAGGAAGCCAGCGCGCTGGAGGGGGCTGCGGGCAGCCTGGCCGCCGGCTGGGAACCGGAACTGCGGCTGGCGGTCGAGATCATCTTTCCCACATGGCTGCTGCTGCGATGTTTCGCGCGCTTTGCCGAGGAACGGCCGCAGACCCGCATCGAGCTGTACGAGACCGTGCTCAGCGGCACTGAGGAGGCGCTGCTACAACGTAAGGTTGATTTGGCGATCTGCTCGCAGGTGCCGCAGGGCTTCGCCGGCGATCCACTGATTCGCCTGCGCTTCATCGCGGTGGCGCACCCCGAGCATCCGCTGCACCAGCTCGGGCGCGAGCTGACACTGCAGGATCTGCGCAAGCATCGCCATCTCGTGATCCGCGACACGGGCAGCCAGCGCCGCGCCGGCAGCTGGCTGGGCGCGGAACAGAGTTGGACGGTGAGTCATAAGGCCACCTCGATCCACGCCGCGGGAATGGGCCTGGGGTTCGCCTGGTTCCCGGAAGAGATGGTGGTCGGCGAACTGGAACGCGGGCAGCTCAAGGCGCTGCCCCTGCGCGAGGGCGGCGAGCGCTGGGCCGAACTCTACTTGGTGTTCGCCGACCGCGACTACGCCGGTCCCGGCGCCCTGCGCTTGGCGGAGATCATCCGCGCGCTGGTGGCAGAGCAATGCCGCCAGCTCGGACACGAACCGGCGCAGATTGCGGCGGGCACCGGCGGCCCGTCCCCGCAATAGGATTTTAGGCCTCCGCCGGCGCCGCAGCCGAACCGGAGAGTGCCGTTGCGCCGGCAGAGCCACGCCTTTGCTGCAGTGGTTCGTCTACGGGTTGGTCATCTCGTCATTCGCCGCGTATCTCGCACGTCACGCGATTTCTGCCGGCTCGCCCAAGCCCAATGTTTCAATTGAAATGCGGATCGCGGGAGTGTGCAACATTCGATCAACAGAACGACGCCAGAATCGTCCGTGCATCAACTACTGAGACACGACGAGGAGGCAGAAATGGGTTACCGGATACTGATTCTTATCGCAGCAATTCTGATCACAGGATGCGAAGCGCTGGTGTTCGTCGGCGCAACGGCCGGCTTGAATTGACCAAGGACGTCGGGAACGTCCGCCCGTGCGCAACAGGAAATGGGTCCCAAAAACACGTGTAGATCATTAATCGCATATCTATTTTGGTAAACTGCGCCAATAGTGCATCAATCTCCGCGACGAAGTCCTGAGCGAAGCTGCCACGGTATGAGCCGGAAGCGGGAGCTTCGCGCTCGATGAGCTTATTGGAGGGAAAACTTCGGTCAGCTCACTTCGTCGTCACCACGGAATTAACCCCGCCCAAGGGCATTGACCTGTCCGAATTCTTCGCGAAGGCTGACGCGCTCAAAAACATCGTCGACGCAATCAACATCACCGAATCGCCCCGCGCTCGAATGACTGTCGAGCCCAAATCGGTCGCACACCTGCTGCAGGATCGCGGCATCGAGGCCATCGTGCAGATCACGGCGCGGGACCGTAACCGGATCGCCGTTCAGGCCGACCTGCTCGGCGCCTGCCTGCTCGGCATCGGCAACTTCCTGTTCATGACGGGCGACGATCCGAAAAACGGCGACCATCCCGAAGCGAAAGGCGTATTCGATTTGACGACAATCGAGCTGCTGAGCGCCGCCCGTTCGCTGCGCAGCGGTCAAGATCTATCGGGCAACGATCTGCACGGCGCACCGCATATGTTTCTCGGCTCCACGATGAACCCAGGGTCGCAGGATCTCGCACGCGAAGTCGAGAACACGCGTCGAAAAATCGACGCCGGCTCGCAGTTCTTTCAAACGCAGGCCATTTACGACACCGACTCCCTGGCACGGTTTCTCGACGCGGCCAAGCTCGGAAACGTTCCTCTTCTAGCCGGAGTCATTCCGCTCAAGTCGGCAAAGATGGGCGTGTGGTTGAATGCAAACGTGCCGGGTGTTCACGTTCCTTCCGCACTGCTGGAAGAACTGGAGCGTGCCGGGCCGGAAGGCGAAGCGGCGAAGGGCATCGAGATTGCCGCGCAGACCATCCGCCGGTTGCGCAATATCTGCAGCGGAGTTCATGTCATGGCAATCGGATGGGAACATCGGATTCCCGACATCCTGCATGCCGCCGGAGTGTCGGCGAACTAGAGCAGCGCGGCGACTTCGTCCCGCTTACTCATTGGACGCTGCCACGGGCGGATCGGCGGCGTCGGGATTGATCACGCCAAACCGCGCCGCGATATGGGCGTAGAATTTTTGCCCACGCGACCTACTGCGCCGCAATCCCCGGCCGCTTTCCGCGCAGGACATACTTTTGGATTTTTCCGGTCGCGGTCTTCGGCAGCTCCGGCACGAAGCGAACGGTCTTCGGACACTTGAAGTGAGCCATGCGCTCCCGCGCAAACTCTCGAAGCTCCCCCTCCGTTGCCGAGCATCCTGCACGCAGGACCACAAACGCGTGCGGCGCCTCGCCCCATCTTTCATCCGGCAAACCGACGATCGCGACCTCCTGCACGGCCGGGTGCCGCAGGAGTGCGCCCTCCACCTCGACGCTCGAAATGTTTTCGCCGCCGCTGATGATCACATCCTTGAGCCGATCGCGGATCTCGACGTATCCGTCGGGGTGAACGACGGCCGCGTCGCCGGAATGGAACCACCCGTCGCGAATGCTGCGGGCGGTCGCCGCCGGGTCGTTGTAGTAGCCTTGCATCACGACGTTACCTCGAACGACGATCTCACCCACCGTCGCTCCGTCGGCAGGCACTTCGGCGCCGGACTCGTCCACGACCCGCAGCTCTCCCGACGTGATGAGCTCGACTCCCTGACGCGCCTTGATCTTGGCGCGCTCTTGGTCGGCCAGCGACGCATGTTCGGGCCGCGGCTCGCACACCGTGATGAACGGGGCGGTCTCGGTGAGCCCGTAGAACTGGGTTAATTGCCACCCTAACTCGCCCTCTACTCGCTCGATCGTCGCGGCGGCCGGCGGCGCACCCGCCGTCAGAACGCGTATCCCGCGAGGTACCCCCTCCCGAAGTTCAGCGCCCGAATTGGCTATACCGATCAACACGGTGGGCGCCGCGCACAGCATCGTTCCGCGTTCACGTCGCAGCGTGTCAAAAATTCTGGCGGGTTCCACTCGGCGGATGCAAATATGCGCTCCCCCGACCGCCGTTACGGTCCAGACGAACGTCCATCCATTGGCGTGAAACATGGGCAAAGTCCAGGCATAGCGGTCTGCGCAAGTCATGTGGTGATGGATGAGAGTCCCCACCGAGTTCAAGTACGCGTTGCGATGCGTGATCATGACTCCCTTCGGATTAGCGGTCGTACCACTCGTGTAATTGATGGTCAGCAAGTCGCGTTCTGTGATCTCGGGGCGGGAAAAAGCGGCCGTTGACTGAGCGAGGATCGATTCGTAATCCAACCAACCCGGGCGATTTGCTCCGCCCTCCAGGGCAACGAAATTCTCGACGGCGCCCAGCTGGCCGCGTACCCGGTCCAGCCCCTCGAGGTAATCCGAGTGAGCACACACGATCCGCGCGCCGCTGTGGTTGATCAGATAGACGAAGTCATCCGGTGTGAGCCGATAGTTGATCGGCACCAGCACGGCGCCGATCTGAGGTATCGCGTAGTAGGCCTCCAGGTGCGCGTGTGTATTGGGCGCGACATAGGCAACTCGGTCGCCCTGCCTGATCCCCATGCTCTGAAGGGCCGACGACCAAAGGTCGCATCGGTCGAAGAATCCGGAATAGGTCCAGCGGCGATCGCCGTCGACCACGGCTTCGCGATCGGCATACAGGCGCCGCGCCCGCCGGGCGAACTCGAGCGGTGAGAGAGCGATTTCCATTGTTTTACTCCCCGGGGGGCCCCGAAACGGCGAGCCAGGGAGGAAGAGTAACCAGATCCGCGGAGTGAGTATAGGATTCGGGACTTTCGCGAATTGCGCTGGGATCGCGCCTACAGGTGCCGAATCTCCGCCGGGGCCGAGAACCAGCTATTGTTGCGCCCGTCCATGTAGGTCACCGGCGCGGACGCCAACTCCGACGGCTCGATCGTGTCGAGGCAGGCTAGATTGACCGTTATGTAGTCGCCGCCCAATTCATCCAAATGGCCGCGTTCGAATGCACGAACTCCACAATCCCTGCAAAAGAAATGATGCACCGCTCCGCCCGGTTTGTAGTAGTCGCTCAACTGATCTTCGTAGCTCAGCAACCGGAACCTGTCAGGCTTGATGATCGCGCCCCACAGGCGGGCTTTGAGACAAAATGTGCAGTTGCACTTCGAGGTCCCCGCGCTCAGATCGATGTCGGCCTCGTAGCGAACTGCGCCGCAGTGGCAGCTTCCGGAGTAGGTCTTCAGCATTGCGTTTCCCCTCGCTCGAATCGGCTTATTGCCTGAACCGAAGGATAACGGCTATTGCGGACATCTTCTGTCCGCAATTCTTTGTATGCTGCTCGCCATGCTCGATACGTCAACCCGCCTGCTCCGCCTGCTCGCCGTGCTCCAGTCCCGCGGATTTTGGGCGGGTACCGCACTGGCCGAGCGTCTGGGGATCACTCCAAGGACACTGCGGCGCGACATCGACAGGCTGCGCAGCTTGGGCTACACCGTATCCGCGGCCGCCGGGCCGGGCGGTGGCTATCAATTGGGCCAGGGCACGGCGCTGCCTCCACTGCTGCTGGATGACGACGAGGCCGTGGCCATCGTGGTTTCCCTACGCAGTGCCGTGGACACTTTCGCCGGCATGAGCCGGACGGCGGTGGGTGCGCTGGTCAAATTGAATCAACTGCTGCCCGCGCGTCTGCGCAAGCGCGTCAGCGCGCTTCATGCCGTTACGGTGTCGGTTGCCGGAACCACCGCAATCGTGAATCCAAACACCCTCACGACGCTGGCGGCCGCATGTCGCGATCATCAGCAAATCACTCTGCGTTATCAGGATCGCGGGGGCAGAGTCTCGACCCGCACCGTCGAGCCGCTGCGCCTGGCCCACACCGGAAATCGTCGCTGGTACCTGGTGGCGTGGGACCTCAGCCGTGAGGCGTGGCGCACCTTGCGGGTGGACCGGATCGACGAGAAGCTGTCCCTGGGCGCGCCCTTCGCGCCCAGGCCTCCGCCTCCCGATGTTGAGCGATACGTGGCCGAGTCGATCTCGCACGCGCCGTACCGGCACCGGGCCAAGTTCCGGCTGGCAGCCTCCGCCGCGGCGATGGCCGAACGGGTGCCACCTTGGATTGGCGTGCTCGAGCCGCAGGACGCCGAACGCTGTGTGCTCAGCACCGGCGCGGAGACGCCCGAGGCGCTGGTTTTTCAGGCGATGCTATGCGGAGTGGAATTCGAATTGATGGAGCCGGAAAGCCTTCGGCCCCATCTGCGGGAGATCGCGGCCCGGCTGCAACGGGCCGCACGCCTGCGCGCGGTCGGCTAGGATTCTCTGCGTTGGACAGTGACCACGCCGGCGCTGAGATACTCGCGTATCTGCTCAACCTCCAATTCGGTCGCATCCCAATAGACATCGTGGCAACCGGCGTGCAGACGGATTGACGACCCCATGATGAGTGCCTCGGCAATCAGAGCAACCGGCAACTCCGTCAGCAGCGCACGTGCGCATATGGGACAGGTCACTGGGAAGCGAACTCCCGGCTCCTTCCACACGGCGTCATTCACGTCGTTGCCCTTCAACAGCGGTGCCGGTGTCGCCAATTCCGAATCTCGTTCAAAAAGTTGTAACGCATGCGCACTTCCTATGCCGTGTGAAACGTCGTGGCACTTGCCTGCGGCGCCCGGCCATTCCGCCGAAAGCGCCCGGCTCCGTGCATAGCTTCGCATCGACCGCCCATACCTCGTCAATTGTCGGTCACGACCGACAGTGCCGCATCCACATTGTGAACGATCGGTCACAAGCGCGGCGCGCGGCCTCCAGTGATCGTTCTTACCCGCTCTGCACAACGGATTCGCTATCAAACTCGGCGACCCTTGACGCGGCGACGAGCAGCACCTAGGGGATCCCCCGAAGGCATCCAGGGCTTACCCGTGCGCTCCTCGATGTAATGCCGGATCAAGCGGCGCACCACTTGTGAAGGCGTCGTGTCCTCCTCCGCACACAGCTGCTCAAACAGCTCCTTCTTGCGCGGATCGATCAGGATGGTAAGCCGGGCGGTGCGATCTTCGATGGCCAAGCTGAACTCACATCAAGTGACATGTCAATGTGCATAACATTATAATAGAAGTCCCATGGGCGTAAATCGCTGTGTCCGGCATTTCCACGCGGTCAACGACTGTTCCCGACTGTTGCGGGTCGGCGCCTCGTGAGCCATGGTTTCAATTCGACATTGACGCTGAGTTTGCTGCTGCTGACTGCCTGGGGCATGGTGGCGCTGGCGGGATTGGCAAGGCCGGCGAGCATCGCGTTCGTGGGGAGGACGCTCTTTCCATTGGGCGCCTTGTTCGGTGTTGCGCTGGCAGTCGTCGCGGCAGTGAGTCTCGATCGCCCGGCCGAACGGCTCGTTTTGCCCATCGGGCTGCCGGACTTACCCGTTCATCTGCGTCTGGATGGGCTCTCGAGCGTATTTTTGATTTTGCTGGGCGCTGCGTCGGCGGGCGTTTCGATCTTTGCGGCAGGCTACTTCCGGAAGGGTGAAGGCACGGCGCCGGGACTCCTCTGTCTGCAATATCATCTGTTTCTCGCCAGCATGGGCTTCGTTCTGCTCGCCGACGACGCCTACGCGTTCATGGTGGCGTGGGAAACCATGGCCCTGACGTCTTACTTTCTGGTCACCACGCAACATCGAATTCCGGAAATTCGCCGGGCGGGGTTTCTCTACCTGCTGATTGCCCATATGGGTGCCATCGCCATCCTGTTGAGCTTTGGCATTCTTCAGGGCGGCAGCTGGCATTTCACGTTCGACGCCATGCGCGGCGCCCACTTGAGTTCTCATTGGGCGGCGATTGCTTTCTGTCTCGCGCTGATCGGTTTCGGCGCCAAGGCGGGCCTCGTGCCGCTGCATGTATGGTTGCCCGAAGCGCATCCCGCCGCGCCTTCACCCGTTTCCGCGCTGATGAGCGGCGTCATGCTGAAGACGGCCCTGTATGGAATGATTCGCGTGAGTTTTGATCTATTGGGAACGCCCGTGTGGTGGTGGGGTCTCGTGCCGCTGTCTCTCGGTCTCTTCAGCGCGCTCTACGGGGTCGTTTTCGCGGCTGCGCAGACCGACATGAAGCGTCTTCTGGCCTATTCCTCCATCGAAAACATCGGGATCCTGTTTACCGGCCTCGGATTGGCAATCGTATTCGCGGGCGTGGACATGCGCGCCGCGGCGGCGCTCACGTTGATTGCCGTTATTTATCACGCGATCAATCATGCCTTCATGAAGAGCCTGCTGTTCCTGGGTACGGGTGCGGTATTGCACGCAACCGGGGAACGCAACCTAGGGCATCTGGGTGGTCTCATCCATCGAATGCCCTGGGTGGCATGGCTCACGCTCATCGGTGTGCTGGCCATTGCCGGACTGCCGCCTTTGAATGGCTTCGTGTCGGAATGGTTATTGCTGCAGTCCTTTCTATTTGCGCACAAAGTGCCGCACCCCTTCATCAATATGCTGCTGCCTCTGGGTGCTGCGTTGCTCGCGCTTGCCGCTGCCCTCGCCGGCTACGTCATGGTCAAATTCTTCGGCGTCATCTTTCTGGGGCAGCCGAGAGAGCCCACCCTGCGGCATGCTCACGACGCGGGGTTTGCCGAACGGCTTGGACTGGCGTGGCTTGCGCTCGGTTGTGTACTGCTCGGCTTTCTTCCCTCGCATGTCATATCGCTGCTCAGCGTCGTCACCCGGGAACTCCGTCTGGGCGGACTGCCGGCAAGCGACGCGCCCTGGTGGCTGCTCGTGCCCGTCCCCGAGCGCCAGTCGTCCTACGCGCCGCTGATATTCTTTGCGGTGATCGCGGTGGTCGTGGCGTTGGCCGTCATCAACGTGCGCTTCTTCTATCATCAGCGCATTCGAAAGGGCGCGGCCTGGGACTGCGGATTCGGCGGGCTCACCAGCCGCATGCAGGACACGGCGGAGGGATTCGGTCAACCGATTCGACATCTGTTTCAGCCGCTCTTCGCCATCGTTCGGGAACTGCCCAGCCCCTTCGACAGCAAACCCAAGTATCGGTTGGAAATAGGCGATCGGATCTGGCGCGTGCTGTATGAGCCATTGGGCACCCTCGTTCGGCAAGTTGCCGACCGAGTGGCCTGGCTGCAGCAGGGCCGCATCGCGACGTACCTGCTCTACAGCTTTGTCACGCTCGTCGTCTTGTTGGCGCTCATGCTATGAACGTATACGACTGGATCGTGCAATTGATGGGAATCGCAATGGCGGTGGCTGCGGCGCCCGCGCTCGTCGGCTGGGTGAATCAGTGCCGAGCGTGGCTGCAGAACAAGTCCGCCCCCAGCATCCTGCTGCCGTACCGCGGAATCCGGAAACTCTTTCATAAGGATGCGGTGATTGCGGACAACGCGTCGCGACTCTTCCGTCTCGCCCCGTATGTGGTCTTCGGCACGATGGTGACGGCGGCCGCAGTCATTCCATCGATCGCCACGCGTTTGCCGTTCACGCAAGCCGCGGATGCAATTGCCCTGGTCGGCCTGCTCGCGACCGCGCGTGTGTTCCTATCGCTGGCTGCGATGGACGTCGGGACTGCCTTCGGCACGCTGGGCGCTCGCCGGGAAATGATGATCGGTTTTCTCGCGGAGCCCGCGCTGCTGGTGGTGATCTTCGTGGTCTCGCTGACGTCCGCCACCACGGCGCTGCCGCTGATCGCCGAACGCCTGTCGGCGCAGTCCTTCACACTCAACCCTAGTCTCGCCTTTACTGCCGTGGCGTTCACCATGGTGTTGCTCGCCGAGAATGCCCGTATTCCGGTCGACAACCCTGCCACGCATCTTGAATTGACCATGATTCACGAGGCCCTGCTGCTCGAATATTCGGCGCGCCACCTTGCGCTCATGGAATGGGCCGCAGCATTGAAGCTCTTCAACTATGCCTGCATCGGGGTTGCGGTCTTCATACCCTGGGGCATTGCGACCAGCCATGCTCCGTCGAGTTTGGCCGTGTCGATCGTGCTCTTAGGCGTGAAACTATTGTTTGCCGGGGCCGGGTTGGCGCTCATTGAGACTCTATCGGCGAAACTGCGTGTCTTTCGCGCGCCGGAGTTTCTGGCGACTGCTTTCCTGTTTGCGGTGCTCGGGCTGCTCGTGCGGCTGTTGCTGGGAGAGTGACCATGAAGGCGTTGCCATGGGACCTGCAGCTCCTGAATACGCTGGCGGCGCTGTTGCTGCTGCTTTCCTTCGCCATGTTGTCGCAACGGCGCATCGTCAGCCTGGTCAACCTGTTGGCGATGCAGGGGGCTCTCCTGTGTATCGCGACTCTGTTGCTCGCATGGCGGACCGGCAGTCATCACTTGTACGTGTCCGCAGCGCTCACGCTGGGGCTCAAGGTGATCTTCCTGCCCTGGCTCTTGCATCGGCTGATTCGCCGCCTCGGCGTCTACTGGGACACGGAGCCCTTGCTCAATATCGCCGGAACGATGATGGTGGGAGTCCTGGTCGTGATATTCGCATTTGGACTGGCGCAGCCGATCACGGCGCTGGCAAGCACCGCGACACGCAATTCCATCGGCATCGCCGTGGCGGTGATCCTGATCGCCTTTCTCACCATGATCACGCGCCGCAAGGCGATGTCGCAAGTCGTCGGATTCCTGTCCATGGAGAATGGTCTCTTCTTCGGTGCGATGAGCGCCACCTACGGCATGCCGATGGTGGTCGAATTGGGGATCGCTCTCGACGTACTGGTGGCGATGCTGGTTCTCGGTGTGTTCTTTTTCCAGATTCGCGAACAATTCGACAGCCTGGACCTGAAGCACTTCGAATCGCTCAAGGAGGACCAATAGCATGGAGTTCGTCATTCTTTTAGGCACTCCGCTGCTCGGCGCGTTGACGATGGGGGTTTGGGGAGAGCGGCGATGGGCGCCGACAGCCAATGTCGGCCTTTCGCTGGTCACTTTCCTTGCGGCATGTGCACTCACGTCAAGGATCGTGGCTCACGGCAATCTGTCGGTCGCGCGCGAGCAATTTTTCATCGATGCCTTCAACGTGTTTTTGGTGACGCTGACTGCGTTCGTCGGCTTGACCACCTCATTGTTTTCGCGTCCCTATATGCGCATCGAGGCCGAGCATGGGCGGGTTTCGGCCCGGCAACTGCGGCTGTATCACAGCATGTACCAGCTGTTCATGGCCACGATGCTGATCGCCCTCACGACGAACAACATGGGACTCATGTGGGTGGCGATGGAAGCCGCGACCTTGTCCACCGTGCTGCTCGTGACGCTGTACCGGACCCCCGCGAGTCTCGAGGCGGGCTGGAAGTACTTCATTCTCTGCGGCGTGGGCATCTCCCAAGCCCTGTTCGGCACCATTCTCATGTATTTTGCGGCCGAGAAAATCTTGGGTTCCGAGGGCGTGAGCGCGCTGCTCTGGACCCATCTCAACGCGGTCAAGGGCCAGCTCGAGCCCGCCGTTCTCGGTCTGGCATTCGTGTTCTTGCTGGTGGGATACGGCACCAAGGTGGGTCTCGCGCCGCTGCACAATTGGCTGCCCGATGCGCACGCTGAGGGCCCCACCCCTATTTCAGCGGTGTTGTCAGGATTGCTGCTCAATGTAGCGATGTACGCCGTCGTGCGCTGCAAGGTGCTGGTCGAGGGCTCGCTTCAGTCGGGCCTGCCGGGCCGCATGATGATGGGCTTTGGGCTGCTGTCGGTGGTGCTCGCCGCGTTTTTTCTGTGGCGGCAGCGCGATGTCAAACGGTTGTTCGCCTATTCCTCGATCGAACACATGGGCATCATCGCATTCGCGTTCGGCATGGGGGGTCCGGTGGCCAACTTTGCCGCGTTGCTGCACATGACTGTGCATTCACTGACGAAATCATCGATTTTCTTCGCCGTGGGACACGCGGCGCAGAAAGCGGGTTCGCAGCTCATGGACGACATTCGCGGCCTCATCACCGTGAATCCCACTTTGGGTTGGGGATTGATGATGGGCACGTTGGCCATACTCGGCACGCCGCCGTTCGGCGTATTTGCCAGCGAGTTTCTCATTCTGACGACCGCCATGAAACAGCAGCCATGGGCAACCCCCATCCTGTTGTTGGCGCTCGGTGTGGCGTTTGCCGCGATTTTTGGCCGCGTACAATCGATGGTCTTTGGAGACACGTCGGCCAGGCGTTTGCCGCATCCGCCGTCGCTCGTGCCCGTATTTGCGCATCTGGGCTTGGTGCTGATGCTCGGCTTTTTCATTCCGCCCTACCTCGCCGACTGGTATCGCGCTGCGGCGCGCCTGATCGGGGGAGAGTGAGGTGGTTCTCCGGCGATGGTTCGATCAGGCGGCGCAAAAGACCGAATTGAATGCGGAAGGAGCGATTGCGGGCGCACCCAACACATGGGGTCTGACGGTGGCGCGCGACGAATGGCGCCAGGCCGCCGAAGACTTGGCGACCCACGAAGGCCGGTTGCTCACGCTGTGGGCAAGCCGGGACGATGCCGGCGAGGACATCGTCCGAGCCGCGTTTATCGCGGGGCCGGGAGTACTCGTTCTGGGGTTGCCGCTGACGTTTGACACCGACTATCCCGGCATCGAGCAATGGTTTCCGAGTGCAAGCCGCATGCAACGCGCCGTCGCGGATCTTTCAGGATTGCGCACCACGGGCCCGGATAAGCGGCCGTGGTTGCGCCACGCCGCGTGGCCCGAAGGCTTTCACCCATTGGTCCACGTCAACACACCCCCGGCGCCCTCGGTTCCCATGATCGACGGCTACGCCTTCGTAGCGGTGGAAGGCGACGGTGTGCACGAAATCCCCGTGGGTCCCGTTCACGCGGGGATCATCGAACCCGGCCATTTCCGTTTTTCGGTGGTCGGTGAGAAGGTTCTCAGACTCGAAGAGCGGCTGGGATACGTGCACAAGGGCATTGAACGGCGCTTTGCCGAGTTGCCGCTGCTCGGAGGTCACCGGCTGGCGGCGCGAGTTTCCGGCGATTCTGCCGTCGCGTTTTCCTGGGCTTATTGCCAGGCGTTGGAAGGCATGGCTGCTGCGCACTTGCCCCCGCGAGCCGCTCGTTTGAGGGCGGTGGCGCTGGAATCGGAGCGTCTTGCCAACCATCTGGGTGATCTCGGTGCGCTTGGCAATGATGCCGGATTCGCCTTTGGACTTGCCCAGTTCTCCCGGCTCAAGGAACAACTGCTGCGCGCGACCGAACAAGCTTTTGGGCAGCGCTATCTCATGGATTTCGTTGTGCCGGGCGGTACGCGCGCCGATCTCTCGTCGGCCGGAGCACGAGGGTTGATCGACACCGTCGAGTCGATCGTGAACGAGGTCGCCACGCTGCGTACCATTTACGACGAACACGCGGGATTGCGCGACCGGCTCGTGGGCGCCGGCGTCGTGACACCGGCGCTGGCGGCGAAACTGGGTCTGACAGGCCTTGCCGGCCGTGCGAGCGGCCAAGCATTTGACCTCCGCTGCGACCTGCCGTGTGACCCATACGGCGCCTTCGCACCCCAAAAGATCGTCCGCACCGAGGGCGACGTCGCAGCCCGGGTCGCCGTGCGCTTTGATGAAGTCACTGAATCCACGCGTCTCATGCAGCGGATCTTGAGAGAATTGCCGGCGGGATTGTATCAGGCGTCGGTTCCGGTTCCCACGCCCGATGAAGGCGCTTTTGGTGTCGGAATGATCGAGGGATGGCGCGGCCCGATTTTTTTGGCGCTCGAAGCGGGTGATGGCGGAATGATCCGGCGATGTCATCCGCACGATCCATCGTGGCAGAACTGGCCCGTGATCGAGCACGCCGTCATCGACAATATCGTGCCGGATTTTCCGCTGATCAATAAATCCTTCAACCTATCCTACAGTGGACACGACCTATAGCCATGTGGAAAACGTTACGCCAAATTGGCCGCACAGGGATCATCACGGAGCCGCCGCCGGCAAGTGACGACACGCTGCGCATTGCCGGCGCATTGCAGTCGCGCATCCTCGAAGTACTCGGCCGCGCGCTCTGTATTCGAACCATTGACGCCGGGTCCTGCAACGGCTGCGAGTTGGAGATCCATGCGCTCAATAATCCACTCTACAATATCGAACGGCTGGGCATCCGGTTTGTAGCAAGTCCGCGGCACGCTGATCTACTGTTGATCACGGGACCCGTTGCCAGAAACATGGAGGCGGCGTTGCGGCGCACCTATGATGCCACGCCGGACCCGAAGCTCGTCGTTGCGATCGGCGATTGCGGTTGCACGGGTGGAATCTTCGGCGAGAGCTACGCCACTTGCGGCCGCGTATCCAATGTGGTCCCGGTCGATGTAGCGGTGCCCGGCTGCCCGCCGAGTCCCCATCAGATCCTCAGTGGGATTCTGACCGCCATCTCCAAGCCGGCATCCGGCGCCTCGAGCGTTCGGAGCGGTTTCGGATGAGACGCGCTAGGCTCTGCTCGATTCGTGCCTCTTGCTCTTGGTTGCGTAGCTGACTCCGTGTTTGGCAAGATATTCGCGGATGAGCTGGCGGACGACCTGGGACGGTGTCAGATCCTGTTGCGCACACAATGCCTCGAACGCTTTCTTCTTGTTTGGATCAATCAGCAGAGTAAAGCGAGCGGTTTTCGATTCCATTCGCCGACAATATCATAAGATGTGATTGCGATGTTAATGGTATTAACATCAGGGCCGCACGGAGTTGTAGATCCCTCTGGTCAGCACGGATGTCGGCTTGGTCGCGTTTGATGTCGCGCCGGTCATTCGCGCGATCACGTTGATCGGCACTACGATCGGCGTTGTGCTGCTGATTGTTGTCACTCGTGATCCCGCGCTGAGTGCGATCCGGCACACGGTGCAGACCGTGCTCGACGCGCATGAACCGTATCCGGCTCTGGCCGTCGACCGGCATTGGTTCTTGGTCGCCTCGAATCGGGCAATCGAACCACTGATCCGCGGAGCCGCTTCCCGGCTGGTGACGCCGCCAATCAACGTGTTGCGCTTGAGCCTGCATCCGGACGGGCTTGCAAATCGCATCGTCAACTTCGCCGAGTGGCACGAGCACATTTTGCATCGACTCCGCCGTCAGCGAGATCACACGGCAGATCCCAAACTGAATGCATTGCTGGATGAGTTGTCCTCGTTTGCTCGCTCGGGCTCTCAGTCGACCTCGGCACAGACCACCCACGGAGACTCCATGATCGCGGTACCGCTTCGTCTCGTCACCGAGGCAGGAGTGCTGTCGCTTCTGAGCACGACCATGATTTTCGGAACGCCTCTCGATGTGTCGCTCTCGGAGCTGGCAGTCGAAACCTTTTTGCCCGCGGATGCCGCAACCGGGGCCGCATTACGGACACTACTCAAAGATTGAGCGTCCCTGGTATCCTTAGTGGGTCCATGGACTCCTTTGGCTGGCCGAATCCGCAATGAAAACACAATTCGCGTACGCTGTTGCCCCTAGCGGGGCAGACCCTGTAGTGCTCTAAGGCGCGTGTTTTCCCGTTCTCTTAGCTGAGCCCCGACGTGGCCCGCTCCAAGCCGCATCGTCTGCGCAAGCTGCTCGTCGTCGTGGGCGTCGCGCTCGCAGCGCTGGTAGCCCTTGCTGCAGCCTGGACCGTGTATCTCGACCGCGTCGTAACCCGCGATTTCCAGGGCCGGCTGTGGTCGGTGCCGGCGCGCGTGTACGCCGAGCCCCTCGATCTTTACGCCGGTGCTCGGGTGACGGCCGACGAGCTCGAAGAGGAGCTGCGCCGCCTCCACTACCGCAGCGGCGATCCCGCCGCAGGGGCCGGCGTGTACCGCAGACACGGCGGCGACTTCGATCTCCATGCGCGCCGCGTGCGCTTTGTAGACGAGCTCCGGGAGCCGGAAATCGTATCGATCCATGCGGGCGGCGACTCGATCATCGGTCTTCGGCAAGCCGATGGCACCGAGCTGCCCGTGTTCCGCCTCGATCCGCTCCTGGTCGGCAATGTGTTTCCCGTCCACGGCGAGGACCGCATCGTTCTGTCGCCGGACGATGTGCCCCCGCTGCTGCGCCTGGGCGTCAAAGCCGTCGAGGACCGGCGCTTCGACGAACATCACGGCGTGGACCCGTACGGCATCTTGCGCGCCCTGTGGGCAGACCTCCGCGCCGGGCGAGTGATTCAAGGCGGCAGCACCCTGACCCAGCAGCTCGTCAAGAACTACTTTCTATCGGACGAGCAGACCATCGGCCGCAAGGCAACCGAGGCCGTGATGGCCCTCCGGCTCGAGGCGCACTTTTCCAAAAACGACATCCTGGTTGCGTACCTCAACGAAGTCTATCTCGGCCAGGACGGCCCGCGCGCCATCCATGGATTCGGACTCGGCAGCGAGTACTTCTTCGCCAAACCACTGGCCGAACTCGACGTCGGCGAAGTCGCGCTGCTGATCGGGCTCGTCAAGGGGCCGTCCTACTATGACCCGCGCAAGCACGCCGATCGCGCGCGCGCGCGCCGCAATGTCGTCCTGCAGGAACTGGCCGATGCGCGGCTGATCGACGCCGCAGCCGCGAAACGCGCCGCCGCAGAACCTCTCGGCCTCCGGCCTCCCGGCGGCAGCTACGTGCCGGCCTATCTCGATCTGGTCCGCCGGCATCTGAAGCGCGACTACGCCGAGGCAGATCTCGCCGCCGCCGGGCTCACGGTGTACACGACGCTCAATCCGCGCGCGCAGGCAGCGGCGGAGCAGTCGCTTACGCGGCACTTGAGTCGTCTGGATGCCGCGAGCCGCGTGCGTGATGCGCACCTCGAGGGCGCGATAATCGTCGCCGATCCGAACAGCGGCGACGTCGTCGCCGTCGTGGGCGGGCGAGCGGTCGGCGCCGAAGGCTTCAACCGAGCGCTCGATGCGCGTCGGCCGATCGGCTCGCTGGTGAAGCCTGCCGTGTACCTCGCCGCACTCGAGACCGGCCGCTACAATGCCGCGACCATGCTCGACGACGCACCGATCACACTCAAGCTCAGCGACGGGAGCACCTGGTCGCCTCAGAACTATACTCACGAGATCTATGGCCGGGTGCCGATGGCGCGTGCGCTCGCTGAGTCCATGAACTTGGCGACCGTGCGGCTCGGACTCGACGTGGGTCTCCCCCGGGTCGCCGACACGCTCGTCAGCCTCGGACTCGAAACCCGCCCGACACTCAATCCGTCGCTGTTGCTGGGTACCGTAGAGATGACGCCGCTCGAGGTCGTGCAGGTCTACACGACGCTCGCGAACGGCGGGTTTCGAGCGCGCCTGCGGGCCGTTCAAGCGGTGCTCGACGAGCAGGGCCGGCCGCTCAAGAGCTTCAAGGTACAGGTCGAGGCCGCAGCGGCACCGGCCGCCGTGTATCAGCTCGATCGCATGTTGACGTTAGTGACCGCGCGCGGCACCGGCCGCGGCGCGTCCGCCCGCCTGCCGCCGGGAACGATTGTCGCCGGCAAGACCGGCACATCCTCGGACACGCGCGACAGCTGGTTCGCGGGGTTCACCGGCACGTACCTCGCGGTCGTCTGGGTCGGCTACGACGACAATCGCTCCACCGGCCTTACCGGCGCTGCGGGGGCGCTGCCGGTGTGGGCAGACGTCATTGCGAGCGTCAAGTCTGCTTCGTACCAACCCGTGCCGCCGGAACTCATCGAGGATCGCTGGATCGGATTCGGCGACGGATTGGAAACCACGGCCGGTTGTAGCGCGGACGCGGTCGCTGTCGCAGTGCCCACGGGCACCCCGCTCCCCGGCAAGCCCGGCTGCGCCTCCTCGCCGCCCAGCTCGCTGACTGACAAGATCAAGTCATGGTTCAAGTCGACCATTCACTGAAAAGGCTCGCCGCGGGGTTCACCGCTGCGGCGCTCCTGAGCGCCTGCTCCCTGCTCGCACCGCATACGCCGTCGTCCCAGCCGCCGACGCCGCAGACGTCGTCGCCGCAACCGCCAGGGTCGCCGGCACCGTTGCCGTCGCTGCCGCCGGCACCGGCACCGCAGGTGCCGCCGCCCGCACGCGAGAATCACCTGTCGGCCGCTACGCGCTCACTGGTGACGCAGGCACGCACTCAGGTCGCGCATGGGGACTTGCCGGCCGCGTCGTCGACGCTCGACCGGGCGCTGCGCATCGAACCGAACAATCCCCTGCTATGGATCGAGCTCGGCCGGTTGCGGCTCGCGGAGAGCGACGCGCACCAGGCCGAGGGCTGCGGCCGCAAGGCACTTGCGCTCGCGAGCGGCGATCGCATCACGCAGGCGCAGGCCGGGCGGCTGCTGGCCGACGCTTTGCGCGGCCAGGGTCGCAATCAAGAAGCACGCCAGGTCGAGAGCCAGCCGTTCATGAATTCAAGTCCTTGATCATCATTGTCATGAATGTTTTCCGTTGCGCGGCGGCGACGGGGCATTGGCATGAGCCGGTTGCGCCTCGCGCGCCGGCCTGAAGTTCGCGCCCGATGTGGCGTTGCCGTGGGGAGCGGCCGATGGGGCCGATCGTCGATCAGGCGCCTGCGCGGGGAAGGACCGGGCACTGGGCGCCGGATTCCCCCTGTACTGGGAAGGGCCAGCGGGTTGGTTGAAGGTGCGCCGCGTGGGTGCCTGTGCCGCCACCCTCGAAGGCGGATTCGCCCTGTACTGGGAAGGGACAGCGGGCCGGTTGAAGGTGTGCCCCGTGGGCGCCTGTGCCGCTGCCCTCGGCACCGACGCGGAGTTTCGAGAATAGGTTATCGGTTGAGGCGTTCTCGATGCTTGCGGTGCGGCTGCGATGTGCGCGGACGTCCTCACGGGATCGACTGAGCGCGTGACCGCATGAGGAGGCGGCGAATGGAACGGTCGACTGTCGGATACGTTCTGCCTCGCGGCCACGACGCCGCGACCCGCGAACGCGCCCGGCCGGTTGGTGGCTGCGACCGGCGGTACTCCGTGGTTCACAGACGCCCGTAGAGTGCGAACCGTCCGGGCACTCTCGACCTGCCGACTCTGCGACGCCGTCAGGCCACGCCGCGCTTCATGCGAGGCAGCCAATTCCGCGCGTGTCGGTCGCGCGTGCACGCCATTGCCACCGTTGTAACTGACGCGCGTCTCCGCAGCACTGTTATTGACGATTCGATTGTCATAGACACGAGAGTTGTACACGTTGGTGATATTGACGTTGGTAATGTTGGTCACGGCCCGGTTGTAAAAGAAATCATGATCGCGCCAATACCCGCCGACAAACCCGGTGCCGAAGTAGCCGAATCCGTAATTGATGCCGCCGTAGAAGCCGACATGCGGTGCCCAATATCCCGCGTGCCACACGAAATAGTCATCCACATCTGACCAGTACCCTGGCGTCCACAGCAGCCCGAACTCCGGCGCCAGCACCCACGTGCCGGGCACCCAGTAGTAGTCATCGTCGCCATACGCCCAATAGCCGGGTGCCCATACATATCCCGGCGACGGACACGGTGGTTGCACGTACACAGGCAGCGGCGGAGGAGCAAAACCGACCGTCACCCCCACGTCGAAGCCGGCGCGAGCCGCCGCGGGATAGGTCGATGCCAAGACGAGAACCAACACAGCGCAAGCGAGATGTTTGGCGTTCATCGATGGATCCTCCTGCCTCGGGGCCCCTATACCGTATTGCGATGCACACGAGGCGTTAACCAGACGGACTTGTCGATCAGGTCAAAAACTGCTCCTGAATAGTAAACGATGGCAGCAACGGCGCGTTGACGCTTACCCGCCCAGCCGCCCGGATTTCGAATTAATAGTTCGTCATTAGAATTGCGTAATCACGGCACCCGCACCCAATGTTGCGCTACAGAATGTCCGACGGAATACAATCGGTATCTGGGCAATGACAACAAAGAGCACGCGGCCCGTGGAACACCTGGATGTACTGATCGTCGGCGCCGGCCTGTCCGGGATCGGCGCGGCATGCCATCTGCAGACCCAACGCCCCGGCACGCGGTACGCGATCCTGGAGAGCCGCAGAGAGATCGGCGGCACTTGGAGCCTGTTTCAATACCCCGGCATCCGCTCGGACTCGGATATGTACACGTTCGGGTATTCATTCCGGCCGTGGACGGGCGCGAAATCGATCTCCGACGGGGACTCGATCCTGACATACCTGCGTGACACCGCGAGAGAGTACGGCATAGAACGTCATATCTACTTTGAACACCGCGTGGTCTCCGCCAATTGGTCTTCATCCGAGGCGCGCTGGCTGCTCGACGTCGAGATTGGCGCTGCAAGAGAGACGGCATGCTACAGCAGCCGGTTTCTCTACATATGCAGCGGCTACTACGACTACGACAACGGCTACGCGCCGGACTTTCCCGGGCAGGAGCGATTTCAAGGCCAGATCGTGCATCCGCAGCACTGGCCGCAAGGCCTGAGCTATGCCGGCAAGCAGATCGTGGTGATTGGCAGCGGTGCGACGGCGGTAACCCTGGTGCCGGCTTTGGCTGAGAAAGCGGCGCACGTCACGATGCTGCAGCGCTCGCCCAGCTACATCACCGCGCTGCCCGCGAAGGACATCGTTGCCGAGCTATTGCGCAAGGTGCTGCCGTTGCGCCTGGCGTACCGCATCGCGCGTACCAAGGTGATCCTGATGACGATGTTCTTCTATCATCTCGCTCGCCGTTTCCCCGAACTGTTCAAAAGACTGATACGGGAAGCTCAGAAAAAACGGCTGCCGGCAGATTACGACTTCGATGCTCATTTCAAGCCGCGATATCAACCCTGGGATCAGCGCGTATGCGTGGCGCCCGACGGTGATCTCTTCGATACCATCAAGAGCGGCCGGGCGTCGATCGTCACCGATCACATCGATGGATTCATCGAAGAAGGTATACGCCTGAAATCGGGTCGAACGCTGCCGGCGGACATCATTATTTCCGCGACGGGACTGAAGCTGAAGGCATTGGGGGCAATCCGTCTCGGTGTCGATGGCGTTCTGCTCGAACTGGGCAAAACGTTTACCTACAAAGGCATCATGCTCGGCAATGTCCCGAACATGGCATTTTGTGTGGGCTACACCAATGCCTCGTGGACATTGCGAGCGGACCTGTCGTCTCAGTTCGTATGCCGCCTGATGAATTATATGGACAGGCACGGCTATCGTCAGGTTGAACCCAAGGCCGATGCCGCGGCATTGCAGCCCCCGATGCCTCTCCTCAGCTTCACTTCCGGGTATGTCTTGCGTTCGTTGGACCAGTTTCCAAAGCAAAGCGGGAAAGTGCCGTGGAAGCTGCGCCAGAATTACCTCGTGGATCTGCTGAATCTGCGGCTGCGCGCGATCGACGACGGCACATTGGTGTTTTCCACGGGCAGCCAATCCGAGCTGGCCGGCGTCCCAAGAGTGACCGGGTGAACCCGATTATTCCCGGCGGCGTATGCAGTCATGATCGGCGTGATCATTCGTCGCACATACAGACGTTGAGAAGATAATTGATCGCCCTTGTCATCGGTACCGGATTAGCACTACTGATCGTGGGCCTCGTGCTCTTCACGGCGCTGACTGCGCGGCGGGCGGAGGCCTTGGCGCCGCCAACGGGCCGCTTCATTGAAGTCGATGGTGCACGACTGCACTATCTCGATCGAGGGACAGGGCCGGCTGTGGTATTGGTGCATGGCCTCGGCGGAAATCTGCGTAATTTCTATGGATTGGTCGACAAATTGGCCGCGAGCTGCCGGGTGGTGGCGGTGGACCGCCCGGGTTCCGGGTATTCGACCATGGTGTCCGGCGAGCATCCCACGCTGCGGGCTCAGGCGACGATCATCGTTCGATTTATTCGGAAGCTGGGCTTGGACCGCCCGCTGTTGGTGGGACATTCATTCGGTGGCGCATTGTCGCTCGCACTCGCGCTCGATTATCCGGACAGCGTGAGCGCCCTTGTGTTGATCTCAACCTTGAGCCAAGTGGAGCCTGCACCACCCGCAATTTTCAAGTCGCTCAATATCCGTTCGCCCACCCTGCGATGGCTCATTGCGTGGACCTTGATGGCGCCGCTGGGCAAGCTTGCCCATCAGGCGGCCCTCAAAGCCGTGTTCGCTCCCGAATTGGTCCCGAAAACCTTTGATGCCGATAGTGGCGGCGCACTCGGGCTGCGTCCCGACAGCTTCATTGCCGCCTCCAAGGACATGGTATCGGTTCCCGATGAGCTTGCGATCACGATGCCGCGTTACCCATCTCTGGCGATACCCGTCGATGTCATTTACGGGCGGCAAGACCCCATCTTGAACTACCAAGCCCACGGCGAACGCCTCGTGGCTGCCTTACCCAATGCGACCCTGTACGTGATCGAAGGGGGCCACATGATCCCCGTTACCGTGCCCGATCAGATCGCGAGCCGGATCAAGCAAGCGGCAGATCGGGCATCGTCCCCGCGGGGTGGCGACTGACCATGCTTACCGGTGCCCCTCGTCGCGCCGATCTTTGGCAATGACCAGTGTTTCGAACAGCTCATAGGTGGACGTGGGGGCTTTATCGTGTTGACGGCTATGCGCCACAGTGGTTTTCTCCGATTGTGTTCTTGGGCAGTTGAGTAGGCAGTATATAGGCGTGTACCGCACAGCAAGAGGGCCAGGACGACCCGGCCCTCTTGCAAGCAACATCATCTAGAGTCGGTGGTCGGCAATCAGGCTGCTTTGAGCAGCCCCAATTGTTGAAGCGCCGTGACGCCATCGTCCAGGCCGATCTCTTCCACAATCTTGCCTTTCTCGAGGCGAAGCACGGTCGTACCGGTGAAACGCATTTTTAATCCGGTCGCGGCCGGCAATGAGCCGACCAGGAAATCCGAGAACGCCGGGCCCGTATGCGTGCCTCCGCCTTCCCAACGCCCCACGACGTAGTCGCCCTCGGCAATGAGATCGGCGGCCCCCCAGAAATTGAGATCGGGGAAAGCCCTTCGAAAATCGGTCATGAACGACTTGATGTCATCTCGGCCGCGACGCGGCGCGTGCAGCGAGTACTGCAAAAGCATGTTTGGAGCGGCCAGTTCATCGACAATGCCGAGGTTGCAAGTCTTGCCCCAAAAATCGGTGAACCAGCGGCCCACGATTGCCTTGTTATCCTGCTCTTTGGTCATGGTAAATTCCTTCAGTGGTTGCGATCGAAATGCGAAGCGCGTTCGCTTCCTCTGTCTGAAGCCTATTGATGCGCGCCCACAAGGGCGCTCCGTTTCTTGCTGTGAATGCTCTAGACTTTGGCTGCTGCGGCGATGGTTGTCGCCGGCGGACGGCTCGGCTCGTGCTCGATTTGAAAGCAAGCGGCGGAGTTATCGGCGCGTGGCATTGCAGGATCCTGATCCCCCACAATGAGAGACAAGAGAGACCATGTCAGCCACCGCTGTCGTTGTTCACGCGGCCTCGATCGATTGGGAGAGTAAAGCCCAGGACCTTGATACCCGTGGATGGGCGCTCTTACCCAAATTGATCACTCAAGACCAATGTCGCCAGACGTCAGCGCTGTACGCGCGCGACGCCGCGTTTCGCAGCCGGGTGGTCATGTCACGCCACGGATTTGGGCGCGGCGAGTATCGATATTTCGCCTATCCGCTCCCGGATCTCGTTCAAGCACTGCGTACCAGCCTGTATCCACGCATGGTACCGATTGCAAACGCATGGCACGAACGGATGGGAATCGACGTCCGATTTCCCCCGGCTCATTCTGAATTCATCGCCCGTTGTCACGATGCGGGTCAGACCAGGCCGACGCCATTGCTATTGCAGTACGGTGCCGGCGACTACAATTGCTTGCATCAGGACTTATACGGCGAGCACGTTTTCCCGCTGCAAGTCGCGGTCCTCCTCTCCCGGCCGGCCGAAGATTTCGACGGCGGTGAATTCGTATTGACCGAACAAAGGCCTCGGATGCAGTCCCGCGTCGAAGTGGTGCCGCTCACTCAAGGCGACGCCGTGGTGTTCGCCGCGAACAGCCGCCCGGTCCGGGGAACCCGCGGCGACTATCGGGTGCATCTACGTCATGGAGTCAGCACGATGCGTAGGGGCCACCGCCACACGCTCGGCATCATCTTTCACGACGCAACATAAATACCGGCGTCTCACCTTCGAGTCGCCCCGTGCCCTACCCTCGATGACTAGCAGATTCCCGCTCCAGGAGTGCACGCTTGCGCTCGACACCCCACCGGTATCCCGATACATTGCCGTCATTGCGAATGACGCGATGACAGGGAATGGCAACCGCGATGTTGTTGGCGGCGCATGCGCCGGCCACCGCACGGACTGCCTTGGGAGCCCCGATCCGGCGCGCAATGTCGGCGTAGCTGACCGTTTTGCCCACGGGGATCTTGCGCAATGCTTGCCACACTTTTCGCTGAAATACGGTTCCGCGAACATCAAGAGGCAGCTCGATATCGATGCCCGGGGATTCCACAAGACCCACGACGCGTGCCACCAGCTGCTCGTATTCCTTGTCCGCACCGACCAGTTGCGCGTTCGGAAACCGATCCTGCAGCGCACGCACCAGTGCCTCCGGCTCGTCATCGATCAGAATCGACACGACTCCCTTCTTGCTCGAGGCTACGAGGATCGCTCCCAAGGAGCATTGACCCACGGCGAAACGAATCTCTTCGTCCTGTCCGCCGCGGCGAAACTGCTTGGGCGTCATGCCCAGAATACCGGCGGCATTCTCATAGAAGCGGCCGTTGGAGTTGTAGCCCGCGTCGTAGATCGCCTGCGTAATCGACGGCCCGCTTTCGAGATTCTTGCGTACCCGGGAAGCCTGGTGCGCGGACGCGTACTCCTTGGGAGTCAACCCAACCTTGGCTTTGAACAGGCGATGAAAATAGTGCGGGCTGAGTTCGACTGCACCGGCGAGATCCTGCAGCGACATCGGTTCGCCGCGCGACTCGATGAGCTTACAGGCCTTGGCGACAAGGGCCGCGTTCTGCGCGTCGAGGGACGCCCCTTCCGGCTTGCATCGTTTGCACGGCCTGAAACCCACGGCACGCGCCGCCGCAGGGCTGCCGTGAAATCGGACATTCTTCGGATTTGCGGTCCGCGAAGCGCACGACGGGCGGCAAAAAACGCCGGTGGTCTCGACCGAGTACCAAAAGGCGCCATCAGCGCTTTTATCGCGCATCTTGACGTGCGTCCAACGCGGATCTTGCTCCGTCGGCGTCGGGGTTGAAATGGCTTTGCTGATCATGGTTCAAACCTCAAGTGCAAGTCTTAGTCTGAGCACTAGATTGCGCCGGCTGTGAAATCCCCACACTCCGGCCCTTGCTGTCAAATTCGACGACAGTCCATAGTGTGATTCAAGCGCGGTTAACAAGCCCCTTTTTCGACTATTTTTGGCGAGTGTGCAGTGCACATTGGCCGCAAGACCTGCCTTCGGGACGTTATCAATTGCGCGCGAAGTCGTATTCCTTCTTGTAATTGCGATACCACTCTTGCGTTTGCTGATCGGTGGGCAACTGCTCCGAAAGGTATTTCAGCTCCGCCAGCATTTTATCGACCTGCGAGGCGTTCAAGTAAAGATCCATCAGCCTCCATCGGTACGCCAAATCACCCGGAGCCAGCGCCGACGCCCTCTCATACGAGGCGATCGCCTTCGAAAGCCAATTCGCCTCGAACAGGTAAAGGTCACCAAGCGCCGCGTGCTTTGCCGCATCGCGCGGGGCGTCACGAATCTTCTCTTCCTGCGCCCGGATGGCTGCGGCAAGTGAAGAAGGGTACGCGGGCAAAGGAGGCGTGCTCACGTGCCCGCCATAGATTGCGTAGTCCATGTTGGGCGAGTGCATTGCGCGCAATGCACTGAGGAACGGATTGTCGGAGTACTTCACGAAAAAATTGACGTTGTCCTCGAAGCGGTGAAAGTACGTCCACGCCTTGGCCTCGTCCACGTACCACAAATTGTCGGTTCCACGGCGAAGCACGAGTGGAAGATTCGAATGCCCCGGCTGCGGAACTGCGAGCGCAAGGTTACCGGCGAATATCAATCGATAAGGAGCGGCAGCGCGGAAGAACTCACCAATCCTTTCTTGCTGCGCCTCGTCACGGGGAACAACGGCACGAAAGAGCCGGCTACCCTCGGTCAGCAGTGAGAGTCGCGGATCGCCGATACCCGCCGCGAGCGACGAAAGGTAGCGTTCTACCGAAACGTTTGCATCCGGAGCCGCCAAGAATTCTTTCAATTCCGCATCTGGTAGGCGACGGATAGCGTTCTCGTAGTCCGCCAGCGTCTTGCTGTACCCATGCACGAGCGCCCCTCCTCCACCCGAAAGGAAGTCGCTGGTGAGCCACTTGGGCGGTGACGGCAGGGTGGCAGTGCTCATCGCATCGATGCCGCGCAGATTCGTAGTGATGATGAGTTCGGAAATGAAATCCTGCGGTACTTCCGAGAGCATGTACGTCTTTGCCGCTTCCTCCAGGCGGCGGCAATAGATGTCTGGAATGTCGCCTTCGAGCGCGTACGACACCTCGATCTTCAACAGGTTTTCTTTGATGCTGTACACGTACAGGATGCCACGCCCATTGCGCCGCGCGCCGATCTGCCATTGCGTAAAAAGTTCGGTCGCCGTTTGCTCAATAGTCTTGGACGGCGGCAGCGACGCAAGCAAGACGAGTGCGTTTTCTATACCAGACTTCTTCTCGGCGAGCTTGAGGCTCATCGTGAACGCCAGATCGTAGTCGTGCTGTCCGGTCTCGTTGACGAGCACGTATTCGGGACGATCCGGCTTTCCATAGTGCCGCCAGACCAATCGGCCGCCGGCGGCAACGACCAAAGCGATACACGCCAGAATCAGTCCGCGTTGCCACCTAGTAGCTGCCGAAAACATCGCTTTTCTTTCCGTCGCCGGTGTAATTTGCGAGAAACGGATCTGTCGAGGTTGGGTTGAGGCCGTAGACGGAACGATCCCTGCCCTTGCTTTTCAGTACGACCACCGGAGTGTCGTGGGCGCCAAACAAGCGAAATATGCCGGCCGCGTGCTGTTCGGCATCGTTCAGGACGACGGACGGAGCTTCGCCTTCAGCCGGCGAGTACAGCCCCAACACCATACGGTTTCTTCCGGCGCTGTCATAGAAGAAGAGCGCGGGGCCGCCATCGCCGGACGTCGCGAGTTCCGCGCGCACTTTCCCGCCTGCGTCCGTGAGCTGGATCCTGCCCGCGGAGACAACGTCCAGCGAGCGTGTCGTCGCAGCGAATGCTGACGGCGTGGTGCCGCTGCGGTCAAGATGAATGACGAGAAATGCGCCAACGATTCCGCCGAGCAATCCTGTCACGACGCCCGCGAAGAATGTCTTTGTCATGGTCGAGAACCCCTCCCCGTTATGGCAGCCCTTGGTTTCGTGAATTGTACGAACGTGCCGCCCTGATGAACGCAAATGCCGGTAGCGGCTTTTTCGGCCTAGCCGCGTAGTGGAGGAATCGAATACGTACCCACCGCGTGGGCAACCATCTCTTCGTTCCCCCGCGAGTACAGAGCAACCTCTCCGACGACCAGTGTTCGGCCGACCTTTATCAGCTTGCACACGCCTACGATGGGTTTGCCTGCCGACGGCTTTCGCAAGAAGTTAATTGTCAGGCTGGTCGTCACGGCCAAGGGGACGATGCCGATCGTTCCCAGTATGGCGACGTAGAGCGCAACATCAGCCACCATCATGAGAAACGGACCGGAGACCGTTTCGCCCGGTCGCAGATGATCGGTGCCCACCTGATGCATCACGGTGGCCGAACCGTTGCCCACCTCCTCGACCACGCACTTGTTTTGAGGGAATTCACGCCTCAGAAAATCGATGATGTCGGCTTTAGTTGCCACGCTAAGTCGCTACCTTCAAGGATTCAATGTTAGGGGGCGGATCAGGCCGTCTTTAGTTCGTTAACCGCCCGCCATGCCTGATCGATTGCTTCGTGGGTGTAGGAGTTCCACCCGGCATCGCAATTGGCAATGGTGACATTACCGCACCGCTTTCGCCCGATTTCGTAGGGCGGTGGTCCGGGTGTTTCGGGATCGAAGAGTGTATTCGCATCGTAAGAGTAACCATGCGGCCAGCGGTTCACGGTGATCGCGGCGATATCGCGCGCCGACTGGAATCCGCCGGGACCGAGCATGCGGTCGAGCTGGTCGGTGATTCTATTCTCGAATTCTTCGAACGGCGTATTCAACAGCACCAGCCGTCCCAGCCGGAACTGCTCCGCGTTCGAAAGGCCCTGGTTCGGCGTCAGCGGCATATGCTCCATGTGCAGCAGGATCGGCTCGCCCGGGTCGCGCGGACAGCGATAGCCGCCGAGCGACACAGGGTAGTCGAGCTTGATGTTCGAAAAGTAACCATGAGGGCTGTAGATCTCGTTGACCCCCAGATTGCGGAAGGCATGCCAGTTGCGCACGGCGACGTTGATGTAGACCAGCGGCAGCTTGACACCGAGGGCGAGCGCCTGCTTTTGGGCGTCGGGCAGCTCCGGCATGATGTGCGGAATCATCATGTTGTAGCAGGCGAGCACGCATTGCCTCGCTTGGACGCGATGCAGCTCGCCTGAGCGCACGTAACCGATGTCGACCGGTCCACCCTTGGCGCGAGCGTTGGCGACGGTCACCGCTGTGCTGTTCAGGCGCAAGCGCAGGGGCGCTCCGCCGCGATCAAGCTGGGTGTAGTCGAATTCGGCGAGCAGCACGTCGTCCATCGTGTGGCCGGGCGCCACGCCGGGGATCAGGCTGCGGACCAGGAGCCGGGCGATTGAGGCGTTGCCGTCGGGGAAGTGGTAGATGTACGGCTCATCGAAGGCCGTGTCAATCTGATCCTTGAGTCCGAGGCCGGTGAAGCCCGGGTACTCGCTGCCCAGCGCCTCCAGCGCCGGCACGATATCAGGACCCATGGCCAGCAGGCCCTTGGTCCCGCCATCGAAGAACTTCACCGCCTCATCACCCAGCCCGGCATCCTTGCGCAGATAGTCGCGGTAGCTGATCTTCTTCAAATAGGCGATTTTCTCCGCTTTCGACTTTCCGGCGAGATAATCTTTCGGATGCTTGAAGAAGACAATGAGGCGCGCCTTGGCATCGTCGGACATGGGAAACTCGGCGACCACAGCTTCGATGGGGCGGGCCCTGCCATGGCTCGGCATCGAATCGCCGCCGGTCACAATCGGACTGCCGACGACCAGCCTATCCACGCCGAACGTCTCGCGGTCGAAATACACACCCTTGGTAAGGCCGAGCGACGCGTACAACTTGCCCTCGAAGGCCGTATCCCAGCGGTTGATATCGACGCCGAGCGTCTGAATCAGCCGGTTGACGGTCTTGCTGAATAGCGCCCTGGGCGATTGCAACGATTCGGTTCCGCCGTAACCGAGCAGCAGCCGGTCCCCTACCCGGAATTCATTGCGCTTGGCGTGTCCGCCGAAATCGTCGTGGTTGTCGATGATCAGGATGCGGGAAGTTGAGCCGTGCGCTTCGCGATAAAACCACGCGGCCGCCAATCCGCTGATGCCGCCGCCGACAACTACCAGGTCGAAATTCTCCTCGACCGCGAGACCCGAGATGTCAAACGATCTGCCCTCGCGGCCGGCCTGGTGGGCAACCTCGAACGATCCGGGATGGCTTCCGCGGAGACCGGTCAGGGCCGGCGGATAATATCGGACGGGCCCGGCTCTGAGTTGGGCGAGCGGACTCAGGCCGCCGGCAATGACGAGTGCGGTACCACCAAGAAAGTCGCGGCGGCTGATCGGTTGGGGCATATTTTCTCGATAACGGACGGCACGGCGAACTCGTCGTCCGGAATATCGCGGGCGAGTATGAGCGGCCACCCAAGTGTGGTCAACCTGCCTCGCCTCTCGGCGAACGGAGCGCCCGGC
>Ga0137409_10000820_pt1 | contig 34080 bp, 27 predicted proteins | sample CZODoug1_16funga_FD_122059 | JGI IMG/M metagenome (GOLD analysis project Ga0137409, IMG submission 122059) | Vadose zone soil fungal communities from Angelo Coast Range Reserve, California, USA - CZODoug1_16fungal (Hybrid Assembly) | ecosystem: Environmental > Terrestrial > Soil > Vadose zone... | reverse complement strand
CAGAGCGGCGAGGACGTTTTCGTCCATTTCTCCGCGATCGTGGCTGATGGCTATAAGACGTTGAACGATGGCCAGGCGGTTGAATTCGAAGTCTCCAAGGGCCCCAAGGGTCTGCAGGCCTCGAACGTTTCGCCCCTCTAATGGATAGCTGATCCGGCCTAATCGGGCCTAACCTCGATACGGTCGGTTTCAGCTTCACTTCACAAAAATACAGAACGGGCGTCCCGCTTCAACTCGGGGCGCCCGTTCTGCTTTGTAGGGGCGCAGCATGCTGTGCCCGCTCTTCAGTCTTTGTGGCCTAGCCACTTCTGGCTGTGCCCATTTCACTCTCATTTGTAGGGGCGGCCTTCTGAGTCCGCGTCCGCCGGTCTTCTTTCCGGTTCTTGCGGGGTACTTACACTAGAATGTAAGACGTATCAAACATTGACTTACATCCACGCTATGGTATACTTACCCCGAATCCTCCCCCTGGAGCTCCCATGAAGACCGAAGTCTCCACCGTCACCACCAAGGGCCAGCTCGTCATCCCCGCAAAGCTTCGCCGCAAGTATTCCATCAAGGAAGGTACGCAGGTGGCCTTCGTCGAAGAGGAAAATCGTCTCATTCTCCAACCGCTTACTCCGGAATTTATCCGCAGTCTCCGCGGCTGCCTCGGCAAAGACTCCAAGGCTCCAGAAATTCTCCTCGAGGAGCGCCGCCGAGAGCGAAAACTGTGAAGCGCCCCAGATTATGAAACGTATAGTGCTCGACGCTAGCGCCCTCATGACCTTTTCGGCTAACCGCCCCGGCGCCGAAAAGGTCGAACAACTCATTCAACTCGCCGTCGATGGCAAGCGCGAACTCCTCATGTGCGTCGTCAATTGGGGCGAGGTGGACTATTCTGTCTGGCGCGACCAAGGCCCGGGAGTCGCCCGGCAAATTCTCGAACAGATTGCCCAGCTGCCGATCCATTTGGTCCCAGCGGATGTCGAGCTCGCGCGCCACGCTGCCGAATTCAAAGCCAATTTCAATCTCCCCTACGTCGACGGTTTCGCCGCCGCCCTCGCCGTCCATCGCAAAGCCTCTCTCGCCACTAGCGACAAGGATTTCGCCCAAGTCGAAAAAAAGCTAGACATCCTCTGGACCACCTAACTTGGACTACTCGCTTTCTTCCTGGCGCTTGGCATTTGTTTTCCACGCTTCTAAGCAAGCAGCCCGCTGGGCTGATCCGGCGACACGTCAGTCTCTGAACCGGTGGGCATTCTCTCCACCGCGAGACCGGCGGCACCACAAACGCAGCAGGAAGGCGACAGCTCTACCACCTGGAGAATCCGCTGCGGGGGCGATTCGCCATCTCCGCGGGCTTACGGAGAAGTGCCTGCTGCTGGAAAGCATGTGCCTGCCGGAGGAAAAGCCGTCGATGCTTCTGCGCGAGGAGCCGCACCAGGAAGATCAGAGTCTCACCGATGTGGCTTGCTATCCGAGCGAGGGCAGCCTGGTGAAAATGCTGTACCGTGCCGGATTTCCTGCGATCAGGAAACGTACCATGCGAACCTGGTAGCGCTGCCGGTGGAGCGCACGGAGGAATTCCTCAGCTTCGTCGGGCAGAGATAGAACGATCCATCTGTTGCCGAGCCGTGAAGCGAGTTTCTCTGTTATTCCCGGATCCTTCCTAAAGGCGTTCCTGCACGGAGATAGCTAGGCGGAGCCGACCGCTTTGCCTTTGAGGAATTTAGTGTCGGCAGCAAGACCGAACGCTTCCAGCAGCTTGGCTTGCACTTGCTTTGAGAGGGCGTTGATCTGATCGACACCGAAGCCTGTGTGGCTAACCAGATATCTCAACTGCTTCTCTCCCGCGGGAGTCTCGATAATCCGCAGAACCGCATCCGCGACTTCCTGGGCATTGCCGGCGTTTGAGGAAAGTGCCGCGTTGAGCTTCGCGGGTATCTCCTTGACAGCGCCATACGTATTGGTACGGGCCTCGTCCGCAGCCTTCACTGTATTGCCAAAAACAGGAGTCTCATAAGCGCCGGGCTCGACAATCACGGATTCAATTCCTTGCGCGGCAAGTTCGTAGCTGTACGATTCGGCCAATGCCTCGAGTGCAAATTTGCTGGCGCAATAGAAACCTCCAGAAGGAAGAACCACGCGGCCGGCGCCGCTGCTGATGTGCATGAGCACTCCGCTGCGTTGGCGCCGCATGTGCGGAAGCACGGCGCGATTTACGCGCACCGGGCCAAAAAAATTCGTGTCCATAAGACGCTGCGCTTGTTCAGTGGTGACAGCTTCCTCCAGCCCCGAGAGGTAGTAGCCGGCGTTGTTGATGGCGACGTCGATGCGGCCGCTTTTGGCAATGGCGGCATCCACAGCCCGTTCGACCGAGGCGTCGTTGGTCACATCCAGCTCAAGGACGTGAATGGGCAGTGACTCCTTTTCCCCAAGTGCGCGGATTTCGGAGGCATTCTTGGCATTGCGGCCTCCGAGGTCACGCATCGTCGCGAAAACCGTGTGTCCTTTGCGAGCCAGGGTATCGGTGAACAGTCTGCCGAAGCCGGTGCTGGAACCGGTGATGAGAACCACTTGCTTGGAATTCATGATCATCCCTCCTTGTGGCGCTACGGTGAAACCAGTTTGATGCCGGAGGTAAAGCGGTTGGTTACAAAAATGAATTCATCAAATTGCCGACTAGGGAAATGAAGCGGGCGCAAACATAAGTGATCCATTGGTTTGGAGCCGAATGCTCTGTCGAAATAAGGTTCGTTCCGACACGCTTTTCGAAATGCCGTAGATACCGGACAATGGATAACATGCGGCTGAAAATTCTTCAAGCTGGCGAACCCGTCTTGCGTGCCCAGGCACGCCAGCTAACGCGCGAGGAGATCATTTCCGACGAAATACAGCGACTGATCCAGGACATGCGCGAGACGATGCGGGACGCTCCGGGCGTCGGGCTCGCGGCGCCGCAGGTGGGTGTGACGCTGCAACTCGCGGTGATTGAAGATCGCGAAGAGCAGTTGAGTAGCCTGCCTCCACAGGAGCTCGCTGAAAAGGAACGCCAGGCAGTGCCGTTCCATGTCATTATCAATCCCGAGATCACCGTCCTCGGAGACGACAGAACCGATTTCTATGAAGGTTGTCTCAGCTTGTCTGGATTCTCGGCCGTCGTGCCGAGAGCCCGCAGGGTTCGCGTTGCATATCTAAGTGAACATGGAGAACCACAATCTGTTGAAGCTTCTGGATGGTACGCCCGGATACTCCAGCACGAAATTGATCATTTGCGAGGGACGCTCTACATCGACCGGATGGAGACCCGCACGTTCACCTCGCTCGACAACTGGAGTCGTTTCTGGAAGGCAAGCCGGTCCGGGACGTCGTCGAAGCCTTATCCAATCCGTTAGGACCTATTCGGTGAACCTCGCTGTGCCCCACAGTTCTCCGGAAGTGTGGGCTGTACGGTGTAGTCGAACGGACTGAGCGTTTCGATACCACACGGTTTTCAACCCCCACATCCAGGCCTTGAATGTGGCCCGCATAAGCCAGTCTGTTCTTATCCGTGGAGTAATGGAGGCGTATCGGGTTTACTTCCCCCCCCCCGATTCAGGTGTTTCCTGTAAAGAATTTTCAAGTGTTTCCTGGGTTTACGACGGTGCGTATCTGTCCTAGAAGTCAGGCCAGGATCAACAGGGCCATCCAAAGCTACTTCACTTTCGTTGAGGTGGCTCTCCATCAAGTGTCCAAAATCTGGAGGAACCGATGAGTAAAGCTAAGGAGGTGGTCAGTATGAAAGCTCGATTGCTTATTGGTCTAGCTCTTGGCCTCACGTGCCTGGCGGGTGCGTTGGCTCTGCTCGTTGGCCACGGCTCGGTCTTTGCGATAAACGGGTTCAGCGACAACCAGGAGTTGCCACTGCCGCCACTCGCTCCGATCGCCAATTCTGGGGTCTCGTTCATCGTGCGCGGACTTGAACCCAGCGTGCGCGTGGCTCCGGACGGCACGGTGTACGTCAGTTCGATCCGCGGCGTGCCCGGCGGTGTCGACGTGCATCGCTACTTCGCCACGGTGGACGGCCCGCCGGGTGTGGGCAGCACCTACCCGTTCAAGTATGAAGGCCAGCCCGACAACTGCGGCATCTTCGATGCGTCGCAAGGCGGCTGCGCCAACAACAGTCTTGACCCCTTGGGCGTCGGTTTGGGCGGCGGCGACGTAGATATAGCCGTAAACTATCCGACCAGCGGCACGCCGAATCTAGCCCTGGTTAGCCTGACTCTCGCGCCGGGCATTACTGGGACCCATTCGACCACCCGGGGCGATTCCTTCAGCCCCCCCAACCCCGTCGTAGCGCTCATCCCGGGCGACGACCGCCAGTGGATCGACGGGTTTGGCGGCCAGAACGTGTACCTGAACTACCATGATGCCGCCACCTTTAACATTGATGTGCAGCTCTCGAGCGACGGTGGAAGCACGTACCTAGCTGGATTCGGCGAGGCTATTGACCCCCAGACTTTCCCCACTGCGGGCGGCATTCCGGCGACCAATAGCGCTAACGTCGCCGGGCAGATCAAGGCTGACCGCAGCAGCTGCCCGAGCCGCGGCAACCTCTACCAAGTCTTTGTGGCTCCGGACAGCGTAACGGAAAACCTTTCGGGTGGCGCGCCGCGTAGCGTCTACGTCGGAGTCTCGACCGACGCAAAGTTGGGTCTGCCCGCCTTCACCTTCACCGATACTAAGGTCTTCACCGGCCCGGCCGGTGCGCAGAATCAAGGCGCGGTCAATCTTTTCCCAGCCCTTGCCACGGATGATTTCGGGTTCGTCTACGCGGTCTGGTCGGACAACTCCAACGTCTTCTACTCCTTCTCGGCCAACCAGGGGACGACCTGGTCGAACCCAATTAATGTGAGCTTCCCCGTAAATGGGGGCCATGCCAACCTCTTCCCTTGGATCGCGGCCGACGCCAATGGTCACGTTGGGATCGTTTGGTTCGGCGATGATCGGGCCGGCAATTCCAACGACCGCGCCGCTCTGGAGCCGGGGCATCCAGCATCACAGGGGGCGGCCTGCAATAGTGGCATGACCTGCATGCAGGACTGGGCGAAGTGGAACGTTTACTACGCCGAGAGCGTCAACGGTCACGACGCGACGCCGTTTTTTGTGTCGAGCGTGATCAGCGATCACGTAATCCACCGCGGTACGATCTCCACAGGCGGCCTTGGTGGCGGAGCGGACCGCAGCCTTGCCGACCTTTTCCAGATCGCCTTTGACCCGCAGCACTTCGCCAACGTCGCCTTCTCGGACGATCACCTGATCAACACGGAGGTCTCGGGATCAGACAACGGCATCGACAACCCGACCAGCCGCCGGAAGGTCCGCGCAAACTTCACCCACCAGCTCGCAGCAACAGCCGGCTCCGTCGTCACGACGGGCTCCTGCGCCGGCTCCCCGCCACCACCGCCGCCAGGAGCAGAGAAGACCACTGGTGGCGGCCAAATCGCTTCCCAAATGCCTGGCCTCACCGCCAACTTCGGGTTCGTCGCAATGAATGACAAGCCCAAGGCGTCTCTTTCCTATCACGATGATGGCGCTACGGGTGGGAGCATCGATGTGCACAGCACGAACACCAGCGTGCCTTCGGTCACGTTCCAGGGTAACTGCTCGACATTCAAAGGCGATGCCAAGGTGAACCAGAAATTAGGCTACAAGTACACTGTAAACGCCTGTGATAACGCTGAGCCTGGTGCGGGCAAGGACACGTTTTTCATCAGCGTAACCGGACCAAATTTCTCTTACAGTAATGGAGGGTTCATCACCGGCCGCAACATCCAGATCCACAGCCAATAGGTCAGGAACGAATAAAGTTTGTCCGTCGAGCAGGTCAACATAAGGCTGATTTCACCGTCAAAGGGCAGGTTTCTGAGGCATCGTTCCAACCGCTTAGCTGGATTCCGGCCGGAAAACGCGCATTCATGAAAATGGGTGCAGGCCTCTAAATGTTTCCAGGAACGCGTTTCTCGTTTCGTGTCCCGTCTAGATGCTGAGAATCGCTGTGCCCCACAGTTCTCCGGAATGTGGGGCGTGGTTTGACGCGCCGTGCTGTTTCCGTTCCCGTCATACGTAGCAATGCCCACGGCGGCCAGCGGACCAGCGGGCACTGTCCCTGTCCGATAAAATCCGTAAGTGCCATTCAAGGTGGCAACCGAGCACCCCTCTTGGGCATGTACTCTGGGTAGGACGGTTGATTTATGGCCTCGGGAAGGGAACATGACAAGTAATAGCCCAACCAAAGATGCGATGACAGCCATCCGAGTAATCATTCGTTTAATGGTTTTCTCCTGATTTCAGCCTTCTGGGCCCGCCGCGGGGGGCGCGCCGGTGTTTCCGATGACGGTTAGTCTTCTTTGTTGATCTTCTTCCAGACTACGTTGACGGAGTTGCCCGGTGATAGACTCAGGCCGAAGAATTCTTTGCCTCCATCAACGACCACAAAATGGCCAAAAACACTGCCGTCAGGATTAACCAATCGGCCTGCGCAGTCCGGATCTACTTCGTAGGAAGCCACTACCGTCGGACCTGCGAACAGATCCTGCGTGGTTACGCCGTTCCGGCGTATGGTTTGGCGCACAGTGGTGGTTCCGTTCCCGTCATACGTAGCAAGGCCCACGCTGGCAAGAGGCCCAACCGAGGTCGTCCCTGTCCGATAAAACCCGAAAGTGCCATTCAAGGTCGCAACTGAGCACCCTTCTTGGGCATGTACTCTGGGTACGAGGCGGTGAGGGACACGGAAGGCGAGCCCGACGAGCAATAGACTGACGACAGATGCAAGCAGCACTACCCGAGTTACAATTCGTCTCATAGTTCTTTCTCCTGAGTTTCCGTTTTGCCCGCGCCTGCGGAGATTCGCGCGTGGCACTGACTCTTGCGCGGTGCCGCGACCGCGTCAATCAATCGCACCTGATGTCTCGCCGAAATCTACCTGACCAGCTAAGTCCTTGAAGGAGGGACGATTATGGCTGGACCTGATGCGCCTCGCACGTCTACATGCACCGCTATATGCTAAACTTCGACGCACCTTAAGAGAGTTCCATGCCAGTCCTGCACCGACCACGAGAGGTCATTCGCTTCGGGCCGTTCGAACTGGATCTTCGCGCCGGCGAGTTGCGTAAGCACGGACGGAAGACCAGGCTTCAGCAGCAGCCATTTCGAGTCTTGGCGCTGCTCCTGGAGCACCCTGGCGAAGTGGTGACACGTGAAGAGTTGCGCCAGGTGATTTGGCCCGCCGATACGTTTGTGGATTTCCATGAAGGCCTCGACGCAACGATTTACAAGCTCCGCAATACCCTAGGCGACTCGTCCGAGAACCCGCGATTTGTGGAAACCCTGCCGCGTCGTGGGTACCGTTTCATCGCAGCTGTAGAAGAAGTACTTCCCAAAACAACTCGCGCGCGTAATCTGCTCACGCTGGCAGGCGTGCTCACAGCGGTAGTGCTGGCGCTGCTCTTCGGGCTGAACTTGGCCGGAACGCGGGATCGGCTGTTCAGGAGGACCGGTAACAGACCAATTCGGTCTCTGGTGGTGCTGCCGCTACAAAACCTCTCCGGCGACCCCTCTCAGGAGTACTTCGTTGACGGCATGACCGAGGCATTGACCACCGACTTGGGTAAGATCGGCGCGCTACGCGTGATCTCGCGGACCTCGGCGATGCAATACAAGGGTACGCGCAAAGCGCTACCCGAGATTGGCAGGGAGCTGAACGTTGACGTAGTAGTGGAAGGAGCCGTGCTGCTATCGGGCGAGCGCCTGCGGATCACAACGCAGTTGGTAGAAACGTCCAGCGACCGCCACTTATGGGCGGAGACATACGAGCGGGACCTGCGAGACGTGCTAGTGCTGCAGGACGAACTGGCGCTAACTATTGCCAAGCAAATCCAAGTCAAGCTGTCTGTCGATGAGCAGACTCGGCTGGCCACTGCTCACTCCGTTGACGCCGAGGCTCTCGAAGCTTATCTCCAAGGTCGGGAGGAGTGGAACAAATGGACTGAGGAGAGCTCGAAGAAAAGTATCAAATACTTTGAACAGGCGGTTCGCAAAAATCCTGCCTATGCCCCTGCTTGGGCCGGGATTTCTGACGCGTATATGCTCCGGCACATTCTTGGAGCTTACTCGCAAGCTTTTTCCCCTCCGCAGGAAGCATTCCAGAAAGCCAAAACGGCAGCTCTAAAAGCGGTCGAGCTCGACCCCTCGCTCTCCGAAGCCCACGTGTCACTAGCAAGCGTACTGCTTTTTCAATGGACCGCCGCGGAAGAGGAGTTGCAGCGAGCCATTGCACTCAACCCGAGCAACGCCATGGCTCACTAATGGTATGGCTACCTTCTGAGCGCCCTGGGCCGATTCGACGAGGCGATCGCGGAGATGAAGCTAGCATTGGAACTCGATCCGCTTTCTTCGAACAAGCAAAACTCCTTGGGAGCCACCTTCTACCGCGCTGCCCGTTATGACGAGGCGCTCGAGCATTTCCGCGAAGTGCCGGACGCTGACGTAAACTCGGCGTACCGCCATTACAGGATGGCTGCGATTTACGAGCGAAAAGGAATGCAGCAAGAGGCCGTCGCCGAAATGCTAACAGCATTGAGAATCAAGCACCAAAACGAACTCGCCGCAACCGTTCAGGGCAGGTTCACTTCGTCAGGGTACTCCTCGGCCAAGAAGACCTTCCTGTGGGGAGATCTCCGGGAGAACCAAAGGCAAGTGAAGGACCGCCTCCTACCGCTGGCAGTTACGATTGCGGGAGATTACGCCTTACTTGGCGAACCAAAAGAAGCATTTGAGTGGCTGGAAAAAGCCTATCGAGAGCGTGAACACGACCTGATGTATCTTAAAGTTGATGATCGTTTGGAAGCCCTTCGGCCGGACCCCCGATTTCAAGACCTCCTCCACCGGATTGGCCTCTCGCCGTAAGCGTCGCTGACACCAGAGCCGCATGCCTTTGCGCCTACTTGTACTCGCAAGCTCAGAATTCGCGACTGGCTGGGTTTCATGAAAGAACATTTGCTATCGTTTGTTCGCGGTCGTCACGGACATTTCAGGCTGGAGTCGGGTCATCATGGAGACCTCTGGTTCCAGCTCGAGACGTTATGCCAGCGCTCTCGCGACATACGACCGTTTGCCGGGCAACTCGCAGCACAACTCGTGCAGTATGAAGTTGAAGTGGTATGTGGTCCGCTCGTCGAGGGTGCCTTTGTCGCATTGCTGGTCTCTCTTGAACTCGGTTGCGATTTCGCGTACGCCGAACGCTTTGCGGATACAACCCGCGAGGGGTTATATCCGGTTGAGTACCGTCTCCCGAAAGCGCTGCAGCCGGCCGTCAAAGGTAAGCGCGTCGCGATCGTGAATGATGTAATCAGTGCTGGATCGGCCGTGCGGGGATCTTTCTCCGATTTGCAAACCCTTGGCGCAAGCGTCGTCGGAATCGGTGCGCTTCTTGCGCTGGGCGATGCCATCGCCCAGTTCGCGGCCGAAAACCGCGTCGCTCTCGAACTCCTGGAGCGAATGCCGACCAACTTATGGACGCCCTCCGAATGTCCCCTCTGCGCCGCGGGCGTGCCGCTCGAAATCGTCGGTACGTCGTAAAGACTGAGTAAAACTTGTCTCGGAGCAGTTAAAAAACCGCTCGACTGCTGGTACTCTTCTAATGAGGGAGCGGCCCTCTCGTCCCCGATTTCAGCTATTTTGAGGAATGCGGTTCGCGGGAATTCCGCTGCGTTTATTGATTTACGGCGCATGGGAAGAGGAATGGATTCGAACGGATGAAAGTTCTGGTCACCGGCAGCAGTGGACTGATCGGTTCGGAAGCGGCCGAGCACTTTGACCGGCAGGGGCATGAAGTTGTGGGCGTGGACAACAACATGCGCCGCGTTTTCTTCGGCCCCGCGGGCGACACGCTCTGGAATCTGGAGCGGCTGAAGGGTGTGACCAAGCGGTTCACACATGCGGCGCTGGACATTTGCAACCGAACAGCCATCGAAGAACTCTTTCGAACGCAACGCTTCGATTTGATCGTCCACTGCGCGGCGCAGCCTTCGCACGATAAGGCGCGAGAGATTCCCCTGCTCGATTTCGACGTGAATGCGCTCGGCACGGTGAATCTCCTGGAAGCGACACGCCAGCATTCGCCCGAGGCGGTGTTCATATTTCTGAGCACGAACAAGGTTTATGGCGACGCGCCGAATGAGATTCCGCTCAAAGAGTTGGAGAGGCGGTACGACTACGCGCGGGCCAAGGATTTTGCGGGTGTCGCCGAGACCTGCCGGATCGATCAAACGCTGCATTCGCTTTTCGGCGCTTCGAAAGCTGCGGCGGATTTGGTCGCGCAAGAATATGGGCGCTACTTCAATATGAAGGTGGGGATCTTTCGAGGCGGCTGCCTGACCGGGCCATCGCACTCCGGGGTGGAGCTGCACGGCTTTTTGTCGTATTTGGTGAAGGTCACACTCAACGGCGGCAGGTATTCCGTTTTTGGCTATAAGGGCAAGCAGGTGCGCGACAATATTCACAGTCATGACGTGGTGCGCGCGATCGAGGAGTTTGCCGCTAATCCGCGGCCCGGCGAGGTGTACAACCTGGGGGGCGGCCGCGCGAACAGCATTTCGATGCTCGAGGCCATCGAGCGCATTGAGCAGATGACCGGGCGCAAGCTGGATTGGCGTTACGTGGACGAAGCGCGCAAGGGCGATCACATTTGTTACATCTCGAATCTTGGAAAGTTAAAGAGCCACTATCCGAGTTGGAAAGTTACACGCGGATTGGACGCGATCCTCGAAGAGATCATTGCGTCGCAACGCGCGCAGTTGGCGCAGGCCACGGCGAGATGAGCCGAAGAAGGCAAGAATGAAAGCCCCCTTCGTCAGCGTCCTGATCGATACCTGCAATTACGGTGAATTCATCGAAGAAGCAGTTTCGAGTGCGCTGGCGCAGGATTTTCCAGCTGCGGAGCGCGAAATTTTGGTTGTGGACGACGGTTCGACCGATGACACGCAAGAACGGTTGCGGAAATTCGGAGAGGCGATTCGTTACTTGCGAAAGCCGATTGGCGGGCAGGCCTCGGCGTTCAATTCTGGCGCCACGCCATCAGCGCCTATGCGTACTCGGGATTTGACGATGCAGCCGTCGTGGTCATGGACGGCCGCGGCGCGTGGGAAGCGACGACGATCTGGCACGGGCACGACGGCAGGCTCGACCCGGTGCTGATGATTCCGTTTCCAGATTCAGTGGAATATTGCTACAGCGAATTTACACAGTTTCTTGGCTTTCAGCGCAACAGTGACGAGTGGAAAGTGATGGGGCTGGCGCCCTACGGAAAGCCGGGAGTGGATTTGTCCGCCTTCATCGATTTGAAAGCGGTGCCGTATCGCATTCACACGAAGCAACTGGTCGCCAACGGTGCAGCGCCATTCGCCGGCATGACAGCGCTGCCCGGCCCGGCCGGCATCGCGGAGAGCAACACCGACGACCGGCACAAAGACATTGCATACGCCGTTCAGGACGCTTGTGAAACAGCGATGATGATCGTGGTGCGGATGGCTATCGAAAAAACGCCATGCCGGAACGTTTGCCTCGCCGGAGGCGTGGCGCTGAATTCGAAAGCGAACGGGAAAATTGCCGCATCCGGCCTCGTGCAAAAACTGTTCGTGCAGCCCGCGGCCTCGGATGCTGGAGTAGCACTTGGTGCGGCGCTTGCGCCGTACCTCGATGACAATGGAAAATTGCCAAACAAGCCGATGCGACACGAGTATTGGGGACCATGCTTTGACGACGAAGCGGTCGAAAGCGCGCTGCGCACGTATAAATTGCGATACACGGGACTGCCGGATCCCGCTTCAACTGCGGCGAAACTGCTTTCGCAGGGGAAAATTCTCGGTTGGTTTCAGGCACGCATGGAATTTGGCCCGCGGGCGCTCGGAAGCCGATCGATTCTTGCCGATCCGCGCGATCCGGAAATGAACGCCAAAGTCAATAATGCGGTGAAATTCAGGGAGTGGTGGCGGGCGTTTGCGCCTTCGTTCAAGAAGGAAGCGGCGGGCGAATACCTGGAAAGCGCAACTGACTCACCATTTATGATTCTGACGGCGCAGGTGCGCGCGGAAAAGCGCGGCGTAATTCCATCCGTCACACACGTGGACGGCAGCGCGCGCCCGCAGACCGTCGAAAAAGAGATCAATCCGCTCTACTGGCGGCTGATCGATGAATTCGGAAAGCGCACGCGCGTGCCCGTCATCATGAACACGTCGTTCAATCTGCGCGGCGAAGCAATCGTGCACACGCCGACCGACGCGACACGGACATTTTTCAGCTCCGGCATGGACGCGCTGGTGATCGGCAGCTTCCTCGTCGAAAAATGAGCATTTTGAAATGAGCGGGAAGCGAGTCATCGCGCTCCTCGGACGGCCCGACGCGCCCACCGACGCGGTCGAAGAGTATTGCCGCTACCTCGGCGAAGCGCTGATGGCGGAAGACTTCGAATTGGTCATCGAACGAGTCGCGTGGCCCGAAAGTGGGTGGACTCGCGCGGCGAGCGCGCTTCGACGCCGGGCGAGAGGGTGGCGCGAAGAGTGGGTTCTGGTGCAATACACGGCGCTGGCATGGTCCGCGCGCGGTTTCCCGCTGCGATTACCCCAAGTTCTTAAAATTCTCAAAGCCGCCGGCGCCCGCGTGGGCGTGGTTTTTCACGACGTTGAGCCCTTCAGCGGAAAGCGAGTGATTGACCAATTGCGCCGCGGCGCGCAATTGTACGCGATGCGCAAGGCGCTGCGCCTTTCCGACGCGGCCGTTTTCACGGTTCCTATGGAAAAGATTTCCTGGAATAAACGCCGACCTGGCAAAGGATGCTTTATTCCCGTTGGAGCAAATTTGCCCACGTCAGGGGAAGCCGGCTCCAGGAAAAGCATTTTGACGAGCGGAACATTAAGCGTCGCGGTCTTCGGCATTACGGGAGGGGAATCTGGTCGAAAGGAGATTGAAAATATCGTCGAGGCTGTTCGATTTGCCGCCTCGCGTGTCGGGAATCTGCGGCTGATAGTTCTGGGCCGCAATGCGCAAAGCGCCGAGGCGGAGCTGAGTAAACGATTTCGCAACAGTGCGGTTGAACTCCACGTGCTAGGCGTGCTATCGGCGGAAGACGTAGCGCGCAGTCTCTCCGATTCCGATGTTCTGCTCTTTGTACGCGGGCATATTTCCACGCGGCGAGGCAGCGCGATCGCGGGGATTGCCTGTGGATTGCCCGTGGTCGCTTTCGAAGGGCCGGAAACGGCGGCGCCGATTACCGAAGCGGGGTTGGCGCTTTTTTCACCGCAGAGGAAGGGCGACCTGGGGGCCGTGTTGGTCCGCGTTCTGGAGGACGAGCACTACCGCACTTCGCTGGCGCAACGAAGCTGGCTTGCCCAGCGGCAATATTTTTCGTGGCAGGCGATTGCCGCGCGCTACGCTGAATTCATGCGGGGAGAGAAATAGGAAGCGCGGCCTTGCAAGCCGCGAGCGCAATTAATGGGACTCACCGGCACAAAGCCTCGATCAAGACTTCCTTCCTTTTCTCGGCAAGCCTGCTCAAGGCATCGAGCGAGGCGAAGTAACCTCCCACGGCTGCGGCGGCGAGAAGAGCAAAAGCTTCGGCGGGCAGCCAGAGATTGCCGGTCCAGTTTCCGGTGAAAAGTATCACTGCGGAAATGCCGCCCATCAAAATCTGCGAGGCAAACGCAACCAGCACAGCCATGCCGGATTGACGCTGGCCGCGCATCTGGCCGAATTCCATCTTGCGAGGAAAGGTGATTGAGGACCAGTTGGCAACGGTGAGCTGACCCACGATGGTGAAAATGACGGCGGCGCAGGTAGCAACGAGCATGTGGGCCGAAGGCAAACCGACACGCCACGCGAGCATCGCCAGGGAAAGCGCGATTTCCACTGAAAGCACGGAGACGAGCATCAGATTCTTGCCCAGAAATACATCGCGGAAGCGCAACGGGGCAGTGAAGTAGGTCTGAATGCCGCGGCCTTCGTAGGCAAAGCTGTTGTAGGCGGGCGCCATCAGAATGAGGATGAGGTAGGCCATCATGCCAGGGAAAAACATCTCTGCGGAGACGCCCCTGCCACCCGCAGTCAGATGCCATCCGGCAGAATTCATGCTGAAGACCAGTATAACCAGCGGAGGCATCAGTAGGGCGAGTAACGCGAAACCGTTGCGAGTGAGATAGCGGAACTCTTTTCGAACGATCGCTGCAACAGGAGGCGAAAGCAAACTCAAGCGATCGGGACCATCATCTCTTGCCGCGGTAGGACGGACGGCGGCACGAGCCGGCGCCGCGGTTTCACTGAGCTCTTCACCGCGATATTGCGCGGCAAAGCGGCGCCACAAGAGAGCGCTGAACAAAACCAGGTAGAGCAGGAGAAGAGACGAACTTAGCAGAAACCTCGCGGGTTGCAGCCGGGTGATTGCGGCCAGGGCGTGGCCCGCAAGGGAAGGCGGGAACCACGCAAAGTATGGCAGGAGGCGCAGAAATGCCGGCCGCGCCGACGCGCCGTAACGCTGCATCAGGGGGTTAATAAAATTCAGCGAAATCATGGAGAGAACAAAAAGGCCGAGGAAAAGTTCTCGAGCCCGTCGGCGGGCGAGCAAGCGCTCCAGCCAGGAACCAATGAGCCGCTCAAGCGTTACATTGACCAGCATGAACATAGCACCGATCAGCAGCATGGCCGGCAACACGCCCGGTTTGGCGACCGTGGCTCCGGCAGTCATAGCCAGCAGCCAGCAGACCGACGCGAGCGCCGAGAAATCGGCGAACCCATACGCCAACCCAATGATATAGAACGCGCGGAGGCTCAGCGGAAACCGCAGCAGTGTACGGAACGCGAAATTCGCCCCGAATCCCGCCACTAAAACCGGGAAAATCTGCCAGAAAAGAAAAATGGCCCAGAAAAGCAATGCCATCCACTCCAGGCGGCTTTGCGAAAATGAAGCGTAGGCGCCCGCGTAAAAGGCAATACACAATCCGAGCACCATGATACCGCCGAAGACGCCCGTAAAGATCAGGCCGATCAGGTCGAGGCGATTATTCTTCTTGCGCAGGCTGTTCCGCAGAATTCGCCAGCGAAGTCCGGCGACCAGGCGGATCTGCTCGAAAACACTGACGGAGTGCGTCACATCAGCCATGAAAGCTCCTCGAGCTGAGGGCGCTCCGTGCCGCCCTGGCCAACGATTGAAAGGAAAATCTGCTCAAGTGTGGTCTTGTTTCCCGCCTCGCCCGAAATTCCCGTGCGCAGTTCTTCCAGCGAACCCTGCGCGACGAGCCGCCCCTTATGAATGATGGCCACGTGACTGCACAGCCGTTCGACGATTTCCAGGACGTGGGACGTCAGGAATATTGTTGTGCCGCGTTCGGTCATGCGCGCCAGCAGCGCTTTTAGTGCACCTGCCGCAAGCGCATCGACGCCTTCGAACGGCTCATCGAGGAACAGAATGCGCGGTCCGTGAATCACAGCGGCAGCGAGAGCAAGTTTCTTTTGCATCCCGTGCGAGTAGTCCGCAATCATGGTCGTGGGCCGATCGGCGAGTTGCATGAAATCAAGCAACTCCTCCGAGCGGCGCTGGGTTGTCGCGCGGTCCAAGCCGTACATCCGGCCGACAAACTTCAGGTATTCCGAGCCCGTCAAGCGCTCGAAAAGGCCCATGCCTTCCGGCACAACGCCGATCTGGCGTTTTACTTCGACGGGATTCGCGGCAAAGTCCACGCCAAGAAGCTGCATGCTGCCGGAAGTCGGCGCAAGCAAGCCTGTTAGAATCTTGATCGTCGTCGATTTTCCCGCGCCGTTCGGTCCTAGAAAACCGAAGAATTGTCCGGCCGTCACCTGGAGATCGATGCCGTCGACCGCGATGAGGTTCCCGAATCTCCTTGTCAGCTTTTGCGTCTGAATGGCCATTTCCGGCATTGCGATTCCCTTTCCGGCCTCAAGATTAGAATGCAAGACTCTAGCACGAGTCGTGTTGATCTTCGGACGAAGGGCGAACAGATGTCAGGGCGCTGGAATCCCTTCAGGAAGGCTCTTGAGGGGTGGTTGAAGTTGTGCTGAGGTGCAATTCCTTTGCAGGAAAGGCTGCCAGAACGGCGGGTAGTTCCACGCGGAAGACAGCCCCGCCTTCCTGCCGGTTGTAGCAGAGAATTTTTCCGCCGTGCTCTTGAACGATGCCAAAGCAAATGCTGAGGCCCAGGCCCGTGCCCTTGCCAACCGGCTTCGTCGTGTAGAAAGGATCGAAAACGCGATGCGGGTCCTTGAGGCCGGGACCGGAGTCGGAGAACAGGATGACGACGTTGCCGCGGTCGCGGATCGTTTTGATTGTCAGAACACCGCCCGTAGCTGCTTCCATGGCCTCCAACGCGTTGCTGATAATGTTGAAGAAAACCTGCATCAACTGATTTCCATCTCCGCGGACGCCGGGGAGGACCGACTCGAGCTGCAATTCGATCCGCGTTGTCCCGGAACGCAGGTCGAGTGCACGAAGCTGCACGGCGTTGTTCACAACGGTATTGATGTCGAGGAGCGTGCGCTCGGCCGGCACCTGGCGCGCAAAACTCAAGAGATTGCCAACCAGCGTTTTTGTGCGGCGTGCCTGGTCGCGGATTTTTGAGGCGGTAATGCGAGCTTTCTCGGGAACCGTGGGATCGTCTGCGAGCAGATCGGAAAAACCGAGGATGGCCGCGAGCGGATTGTTGATTTCGTGCGCCGCGCCGGCGGCAAGCTGGCCGAGAGAAACGAGCTTTTCCGATTGCACGATCTGCGCTTGCAGACGTTTGAGATTCTCGATGGACTGTTCCGACTTGGCGAGAAGCCGCGAGCGGTCCCGGTCAGCCAAATGGGTACGCAGGAAGATCAACAGCGCCAGTGGGACGGAGGCAATCAAGGTGGCCATCAGACGAAAATCACGAACTTCTGGATCATCATGGCTAAACCGCAGCGTGTAGATAGCAAACACAGGGAGCGAAATCACCGCCGCCATCGCCAAGCGAGCCGGCCAGACATTTTCTTCCGAAGTTGAATCTGGGTCCGAGTCGTAGGCGTTCTCGGATGGAGCATCCGACTTGCTCCGATTCTGATAGGCGATGACGCCGGCCAGGGCGAGCCAGAGGAAGTGTGAAAGCAGAGGAAGATCATACAGACTCCCTGTGTAGTACCGACCGCCTGCAATAGCGACGTTAATCACCAGGGACGTGAGCAGATAAAGAGTCGCGCCACCAAAGAGATTGGCGTACACGATCCGCCAGACTCCGCTGGAGGTTAGCCACAGAGACGCCAGTCCGCCGACGATGACCATGTTCTGAATGTTGGCCAGCAGATTGTAGTTGTAATTGTACTGGGCGACCATCGGCGACGCATAAATCCACGGCAAGACTGCGAAGGCATAGAGGAAAGTCCACCAGGTGAACAAGAGCACTAGATCCAGGTAGCCAAAGCGCAATCGGATTTCGCCACGCCGGCGATGCGGACGCAGCGCGAGCGCCGCCATCATGGGAATGCCGCGCAGGAAGAACACGATGTCTCCTGGATTCAGATCAGGAAGGGGCTTGTGCAGGTAGACCTCGTGGTAGGTCCACTGGAACTGCCCGATCATCCAGAGCGTGCAGCTCATGGCGATAAGCATCCAGAAGAGGTTTCGCCGCCAGTGCGGCGTACCTGCATTCAAAAGCAGGCCGGCATTGGCTAGCAGCGGCACGAGGCACTGCATGAGATTCCCGAAGGTGTTAAGCGGCTCCGAGCCGCGCTTCAGCGACAGTGACACGGCGGAGTAGATGACGAGGATGAAGATCCAAGTCCCCACCATCCAGGCGATTCTGCGGGAAGATGACATACTTTGATTATTTCCAGTGTAGGCGCGCAGGGCAGGGATGCGTGCGGGCAATCACTCCGGCTTGGCCTAAAGATAAACGAAGGACGGGCCGGAATCACTCGATGGCATGACTCGTAACTTAAAATCGCTGGCGGAGGAGGAGGGATTGTACCCCCATTTGGTGGGCAAGCGCCAGAAGAAGTCCGCGGCTCGTGAGAGACGTTTTGTGATAACTATGGGAGATCGCATGCGTGCGGTATGCTCTTCGGTCTCGTCTTTTGTCGACTCCGCTTGGTCAATGACTTTTTCCGAAGAGAGTTCACGAGTTGGCCCATTCGGCAATGTGATGTCCACTTCCCGGGTGGGCGGCGTGGAATCGCTCTTGATTTTCGAAAGGCATTATGAAACTCAACTTTTATCTTCTAAAGAGCACCGTGGTGGCGGCACTTGGGGGACTTCTTTTCGGGTTTGACACAGCCGTGATTGCTGGTACCACCCATGCACTGACGGAAACTTTTCGTCTATCACTAGCGGCGCTGGGAATGACGGTTTCCGCGGCGTTATGGGGGACGATCCTGGGGTCCATGCTGGCTGGAATTCCGGGCGACAGATTTGGCCGCCGTGACAGTCTGCGCGCCATGGCCGTGCTCTACCTCGTTTCAGCGCTGGGCTGTGCCTTTGCTTGGAACTGGAGCGCGCTCGTTCTTTTCCGCTTCATCGGAGGCCTCGGCATCGGCGGTTCATCGGTGCTCGGCCCGATGTACATCGCGGAGGTTGCCCCCGCTAAATGGCGAGGCCGGCTCGTGGGGTTGTTTCAGTTCAACGTCGTCCTTGGAATTCTGCTTGCCTACCTGTCGAACTACATCGTAGGAACAATGCAGTTTGGCCCCGCCGAATGGCGCTGGAAGCTGGGTATCCCGGCGGTTCCCGCCGTACTCTTCCTGATCTTCCTTTTTGGAATTCCGCGCAGTCCCCGCTGGCTGGTTAAGAAACAAAGGATTGCGGAAGCAAGAGACGTACTCCGGTTGACGGGAGAGGAAAATTACGAGCAGGAGCTCCAGGAAATTATCGTTTCGATCGATGCGGACCATGTCGCTAATGATTCGCTGTTCTCGTGGAAGTACCGCCTGCCGATTTTTCTAGCTGTCTCGATCGGCATGTTCAACCAGCTGTCCGGAATCAACGCGATCCTCTACTACTTGAATGATATTTTCGCTTTTGCCGGCTTCAACAAAGTGTCTTCCGACTTGCAGGCCGTGGCCATTGGCGCGACGAACTTAGTATTCACGATGCTGGCTATGTCCGTCATCGATCGCGTCGGCCGCAAGACACTGTTGCTAATCGGTTCGGTAGGCACAGCGGCGTGTCTCGTTGGCGTTGCCGCCATCTTTTTTACTCGCAGCCACCAGAATCTTCTTGTATGGCTGCTAATCGCGTACATTGCATTCTTCGCATTTTCCCAGGGCGCGGTCATCTGGGTTTTCATCAGTGAGGTTTTTCCCAATCGCGTAAGAGCTAAAGGCCAAAGTTTGGGCAGTTTTTCCCACTGGTTCATGAATGCGCTCATTTCAGGAATATTTCCACTTCTGGCCGCGTCCTCCGGCGGATACCCTTTCGTTTTTTTCTCTGTCATGATGGGGCTCCAGTTTTTCGTGGTCTTATTTGTGTATCCTGAAACCAAAGGCGTGTCTCTCGAGGAGATGCAAAAGAGGCTGGGGATCGCTTGAGCTGATCACTGCAGCGCACTGTTCGGTCAAAGGTAGAATACAGCCCTGGCCATCAGGCCCCGAGTTGTTCGACTGCACACCTAGTGTAAGAAAGCCAGAGGCAACGGAGGAGGAGGGATTCGAACCCCCGAGACCCTTTCGAGCCTAACGGTTTTCAAGACGGGTGATTGCGCTCCGGCTCCGGCCTAACCTTATGATAACGCAAGACGACGGTCGGCAGGCTCTGGACGGTTTGGGCACGCAATTCAGCCCATTGGGATAAATTGGGATAAAGGCTATTACACCGCGGGACCGAGAATGCAACGAATTGTAAAAGCCGAAATATCGAGAACCCGATAGCGGATGGACTTCTCGGAATCGTATGACTGTCTTATCCACAGTTATGCGCCACATGAAAGCCCCGCCAGTCGCTCGCGCGTACAACGGTTTAGTAGTGGCACGAAGCACGAAAGGAGCTTCGAGGTGGTTCTCGCGTCAACCGTTGGGGTCATTAAAGCAAGGATCTCCCTGCACGGGCCGTGCATGATTCGAGGTGGGAATTTGGCGCCGACGAATGACCAACAATCAGCATGTTCAAACTTTTTGAGATGTTCCCCGACGAAGCCTCGGCTCGCGTCTACCTGGAATCGCGGGCCTAACGGCGTCACATGCCCGGAATGTAAGCGCCGAGCCGGGCCTGGAAGAAATGGACCGGACGTGCGGTGGCGCCAGGGGCTCGGTGAGGTGCTATTCTCAGTTTAGCAATCAGCGGTTCTGGTTAGAGCCATGCTTCTGCGCTGCACCAGAGATGTCTGCGGTGGCGGCCTGACGCCGCTCCGTTGGGGCGGATAACGAGCCCGTAGATGGTGAATTCCGTAAAGTCATGCATCTCTCATCGGCGGGTGTCACCGAGCACCAGAGAGTAGGTTGTGCCTCGCCCTCCGCCCTTTTTCTGCTTGCGGATCCCCTTGCCGATTGAGTCTTTGATATCGCGCAAGATGGTATCATGCGAATTCTTTCTTCCCGGTGGTGAACTTCCCTTCGAAACCACTAAGCAGCCACTTGAGCACCTTTTCTGCCGCTCGCTGACGTCATTGGTTCTGCTTGAGTCGCTACCAGAATGTGCCCTTTACTAAGACGCTGACGGTTAGTGTGTTTGCTTTTTCCATTGCGCGGCTGAGTTAGACAAGGAAGCAAATCAGCCAAAGAAGCGGCGCAAATCACGGCTGAGGAGTTGATAGATCGGGTTTCGGTACGAATCGGGTGCGATCCTTCGCTTCGTTCCGGACGACAATGAGGATGCAGGGCACCAGGGAGCGCTACGCGAGTTTACGGGCGCGGGATTTGGCGAGATAGTGACGATCAAGGCCCTGGCGGAGCAAGGTCTTGATGACGGCTTGCCTGCTAATGTTGAGTTCCTTCGCGGCGGCGTCAAGTTCGTTGAGCATGATGGCGGTGAGGTCGACATTGACGCGCTGAATGGGCGGCATCATTTTTCCGGAATTCGTGAAAAAACGAGAGACGTCTTTTCCACGATCGGCGAGGCGCGCAATGGCCTCGGCGGAAACGGTCCTTGGTTTTTTACGAGTACTCTTCATAGAGTTTCCTTTCCTGATGCGTGGATTTCCAAAGCGTGACCAAGTGGTAGTATTCGCCTGCGGAATCGTGGCGCATCTCGAAAATCAAGGAGTACATTCGGCCACCCACCCAGCCGATCACGCGATATTGTTCCGGAACATCAGAACGCGCATCCAGGTAGTACGGACGCGTGAAGATTTCCTGCGCTTCCTCGAAACCGATGCCCCGCTTTGGGTTTGCCCGGAGCTTCTTGCTTTTCTTCGTGTCAAAATCGAAGCGCATGGGCTAGTATAACAGTTATACCATAGATACGAACGGACGGGAGCGTGCTGCCATTGGTTTGTCTCTTGTTATCAATCTGCTTTCTTGATTCTCGAGGAAGCGGATCCGCGCCAACATCCATTGATTCCCTATGGACGAGGTTCTTCCTAACCTCTGCCAGGAGCCATGCTCACGGTCGGGGTGGTCGCTTTGGTATCAAGCTGGTTCGAAGAGTGGCTGCCAGCGAATCTTTCGCAGTGTTCTGCACCGCCCCGAGCAGCGGCGGATCCAATGAGTCACCGATCGTAAATCCCAGCCTTTCCAGCAATTCGCGGACTTCGTTCAAATGATCCTCGCGAATCAAGAACCATTCCGGTGGGATGTGTCCGGCCAGGAATGGCCGGAAAGTCGAACTGTGAAGCAGGGCCTCCTTTGCCTGCGGTTGAACTATCCGCAGCAGCTGGGCTTGACTTAGCTTGACGCCCTGGCGGCCCGTCCAATTGCGGACGGCCACTTCCAGCAAGGCCGGGACTTCCGCGGTCAGATGCCCGCCCAGCCATTCCAGAATCTGATCGGCCGTTATTCCACTCAGGCGCGCGCGTGCGACGGACTTTTGCGTAATCTTCCAGCCTGTCGCCGTGCGGTCCGCGATGCGGGCGAGGCGCATTTGTGAAATGCTGTGGCCACTGTTGCTTGTCAGGCTGCCAAGTTCGTCGGTGGTCCACGTTCGTTCCGGCTTGTCCTCATGGTCCAGGATCGTGCAGCCCGCAAATTCTTTGGCAGCCATCTTGACGGTCATCGAAGGCAGCAGAAATACGTTGCCATTCAACGCCCGGCTCCGAATCCGCGTTTCCGCAGGCCCCAAAGCCAAGACCACCTTCGTCCGCAGCACCAACGACTCGCGTCTGCCTGCCCATTCCGCCAGCATGCGATTGACGTTTGCAGGTAGTTCGGTTTTCCCATGTGCGGTCAAGAAACGGCGGACTTCATCAAGGGTCATCCCGGATTCCAGAGCCGCGTACAGGGATTCGCGGCGGAGCTCGAAGGTCTGGACGGGGCCAGTGGCCCTCGGCGTGCTGGCGGCAAAGCGGTTTAATGTGCAAATTTGCCGGGCATCGGCCGATTCCAGGTACGCCACTATTTCCAAATTTGGCTGTACCGTTAGAAAACGCGACTCTCCCGGCTTTTGAACAGCCTCGATTTCCGGTGCGCCGAACACAACGCGCCCCAATTCTGTCAGTCGAAAGCACGGGCGGATTTTATCCCCGATAGTTTGGCCGCGTTCGACCAATCCAAGCGTGACCAGCGTGACCATGATGGCATTCGCCGCCCAGACAGCCTCGCCGGCGAGCCAGAATGCAAGCATGCGGTCCTTCCCCGCGGGATATTGCTCCCTTTTTCGAGCCATCTCGAATTCCGGATTCCAGGCGAAGCGAGCGCAGTAGAAGTCGATCGCATTCTTCTGCGATGCCCGCCAGAGGTCCCGCAGAAAGGTCTCCAGGTCGAGCCAGCAATCGGACGCGTGCGCCACCCCGCTCAACGCCCATGCGAGCAATTCACGAGCGTGATAGAGCTTTTCCGGCTCGATGCGAACGAAAACGTAATCGCTGTCGCGGTCGGGAACGACACCGATGCCATCCTGCCACAGCGACATGTGGAGCCAGGCGCGCACCCACTGCCACGCCTGTGTGGTGGGAGGTTGTTGCAGGTGTCGTTCCAGTGCTTGCTCGTGGATCCATGACGGCTTGTCCCCAAAATTCAGCAAGCCCATGCCGTGGAGCAGTTCGTAGAACAGCGACTCCGGATCGGGCGGCGAAAGCGGATCTTTTTCGGCATCGCGCAGGCCCACCTCTTTTCGCATGCGGGCGCGCGTCGCCTTGGAGGGCGACTCGCCCTTGACGGTCGCCCAGGCCCCCATCCTGCGCAGCGCCGACGCAACCCGCCACAGGTCGAGCGCCACCTCCGCGGATGAGCGACGCTCGGTTCCCACGGTCTCAGGGCATACGCGGGAAGCGCTCCAGGGCAACGGAGCGGCCGGCTTGACCGCCTTCATGAGCGCGGGATGAAGCGATAATTGTGGATATCTGTCAGTATAGTAATTGGAATAGTATAAGTCGTAAGAGTTGCCGACCAGTACGAGCTTTTCAGATAATCGGCGGATGAGGTCGTTTTTTTTCTGTTCGCAATAAGAGCGGTAGAAACTTCTCGAAGCCTTGTCCTCGGGCGGCGACTGGACGAAGCCGCGGGCATACATTTCTGCCGTCAACACACCACCGGAAACCGTCGGACCGTAGCGTGTGAAGATGGCCAGAACCTGCCGCTCTTTCTCCGACAAAGCGGCCTGCACGCGCTGGGTGGCATCATCACCGCTCATAGCCTGGGTCAAGGCGGCGATGCACTTTTCTTTGTTATAGGAGCCCGCTTCCTTGCCCACCCAAAACCGGGCCGCTTGTTTCAATTCATCGGAGCGAAAGCCTTCGAGTTCGACGTTCACCTTGGCCGTGGATTGGAGGACGGGGCCGAGTTTCATTCGAAATCTCCTCTGAGCACCTTGGGAGTGTGACCGGCATCCAGCAGCGCGCTCTCTAAGTCTCGGACATGGCCGGGGTCGACCAGGACGACAGTGTCGGAAAGGCGCGCCAGCAGATACCTGCGAATCCGGGGATCGGCGGCCAATTCCGCCAGCAGTGCCGGCTCGGCCACCTCTAAGACGGCGGCGTTGACATGCAACTCCGGGCCGTCGGGTTGCAACAACGGCAGAAGAGAATCCAGGATCTCATTCGTGGCGATCATGAGAGCCGCCCTCTCACCACAAGAACGGAAAAACGCGCGTTATTCATTTGACCCGCGCCATGTCGGGAAAGGAAGTTTCGGACAACTCTGGTCGGCCAGCTGCTTTTGGTGTTTCTGCTTGATATCGTGAATTTCATACTCATAGCCCTGCTCGCAAAGAAATAGTTGCCGCTTTAGCGCAAAATCCTGTTCGACTGTGTCCTGCGAGACCAGGGTGTAGAAGTGCGCCTGGTTCTCGCCCGGCTTAGGACGCAAAATGCGGCCCAGCCGCTGGGCCTCCTCCTGACGAGAACCGAACGTCCCGGAAACCTGGATCGCCACCGACGCGTCGGGTAGATCGACCGCGAAGTTGGCAACCTTCGAAACTGCGAGCAAGCGGATCGCGCCGGTTTTGAACTGGGTGAACAACTCATCACGCCGGCTTTGCCGGGTGGATCCCGTCAAAAGCGGGACCTCGAGCTCCTCCGCCAGTTCGCGGAGCTGCTCCACATACACTCCGATGATCAGGGTCTGTGCATGCGGGTGATACGCGAGGATCTGCCGCACCATCTCTTTCTTGAGCGGGTTTTCCGCGGCGATGCGGAACCTGTCGCGCGGCAACGCTACGGCGTAATCCATACGCAACGGCTCAGGCATTGCGACACGCACTTCGTGGCAGCGGGCTGAGGCAATCCAGCCCTGCCGCTCCAGTTCCTTCCATGGCATGTCGACTTTTTTCGGTCCGATCAGCGCGAACACGTCATCCTCCCGGCCATCTTCGCGCACGAGTGTAGCCGTCAAGCCCAGCCTCCGGCGGGCCTGCAGCCCGGCGGTCACTTGGAACACGGGCGCCGGTAGCAGATGGACTTCGTCGTAGATGATTAGCCCCCAATCGCGCTGATCGAACAGCTCCAGATGGGCGAACCTGCCGGTCTTGTCCGCGCGCCAGGTGAGGATGTTGTAGGTCGCGATGGTCACCGGTCGAATGTCCTTCGTGTGGCCGCTGTATTCTCCGATCGCCTCTCCGGACAGCGTGGTTTTGTCCATGAGTTCCGCGATCCACTGGCGAGTCGCCGTGACACTGGTAGTCAATACCAGGGTGGAGGTCTGCAGGCGGGCCATGCACGCCAGACCGACGATGGTTTTCCCGGCCCCGCAGGGCAACACGATTACCCCTGAACCGCCGCGCGCCGTTCCCGCTGCGTAGAAGGTTTCGGCGGCCTCCCGTTGATAATCCCGCAGGTGGAAGCTCAGCCCCCCTCGTGTCTCTTTGCGCAGGACGAGCTCAAGCTGTTCGCCCTCGCGGTAGCCTGCCAGGTCTTCGACGGGATAGCCGACCTTAATCAGGGCTTGCTTCAACCGGCCTCGCTCTGCCGGTTCGACAAGGAACTCGCGCGATCCGATACGCTGGGCCAGGAGGGAGGCCACAGTTTGATGACGAATCAGTTCCTCGGCGAGCACTGCAGCCGAAATGCTCAGCACCAGATCGTGGTGATCTCGCGTTAGCTTGAGTTTTCCGTACCGCGCAGCGTACTCCGCAATTTCGCTCTCGACATGACGCGGAACATCGTACTTGGAAAGCCCGCGTAACTTCTCGCGGATCCATTCGACCGTCACACCGGCGGCACGCGCATTCCAGATCGAGAGCGGTGTGATGCGATAGGTGTGAACATGCTCGGGCGACTTCACTAGTTCGGCAAAACGCGCCAGCGCATCTCGTGCCTCGACATAGCAGGGACTGTCCACCTCGACCAGAACCGTATGGTCACTTTGCACGATGAGGGGATTTTCGTACCGGGCAGTGGACATTCCTCTCTCTTTCAACCTAGCCCTGCAATAGTGTGACTCTAAAGCCGAGTTCCTCGCAGCGCTGAACAAAGTTGCTTGGATTCGACTGTTGCTTAATGAGCAGATAACCCTTCGGCGCGCCCGCCTCCAGGTACCCCTTCAAGCGGCGGTGCTGCCGAATGGCATCCAAAACCTCCGCGGTTTCCGGTTGCACAATCGCACTGCAGACGCGAATCCGGATTTCGCCGCCCCCGAGAGGCCTGTGCCTAAGCAGGCTGTCAGCCGTCGCAGGCAGAGGCCCCGATTCTTCCAACACTTCGCGCAGCTTCCTGACCAACGGCTCTTGCCATGTTGTCTCTGTCAACTGCCGCTTGTCCAACTGGAATTCGAATACTCGATCGATGCGGTTGATTTTGCAATGGCGGAATAGCGGCACGAGTTTCTCCGGAGGCAGGTCCGCACCGGCCAGCACACATTGGTTGGGGAGCACCTTGAAGTCGACGGCCGGCGCCGGTAATTCCGGCGGTGCCAGGAGCCCCAAGATGATCCGTGCGGTATCGCTTAGGTAGATCCAGCTCTGCCTCCGGTGGTCCGTGGTATAAGCCCAACTGGAGTAATATAGCGCGGAAAGTAAGGCCTGCTGCCCGGGCTCGTCCAACCAGCTGTCCCAACCTTCTGCATCGCACTGGAACTTCTTGAGGCCCAACTGCTTGCCAAGACCGATCAGGTCCGAGGTGGGCAGCTTGCTGAATTCAAGGAAGACCTTGCCGGCGCCGTCCCTGCGGATCGCCAGGTCTTGAAACGCGGCAGCAAACAAGGCGACAAACCCATCCAGCATTGAACTGATGGCGAAGGTGGGCCGCCACACCCGAAAGGAGGTGAACTGCTGGACCAATTCGAGAAAGGCTTGGCGCGCCGTTTCCCGCAAAGGTTGGAGTCGGTGGTTCCAAAAAGCATCGCTGAACTTGGCGGGCTCATACCGGGAACCTTGCTTGTTGGGCCGGATGATTTTCGCGGCAACCAGAAACCGGCTCGTCGCTTCGAATAAATATTGATCGAAGTTTGCTTCCTTGCAGATCCGGTTCACGTCCGTCATGTTGGGGAAGCCGTCATCCTTGGCCGCAATCCGCCCCGAGAGGAGCATGGCGGCGACGGCCCGGCGCCAGTACTCGCAGTAAGGATAAGAGGGCGGTTCACTATCCTCGAACAGGCTCTCGAGCGGAAGCCTCGTCTGCCGTCCGACGAAATCCCGGATGGAGCCGGGCAGAGTCGCCTTACATTTCGAGTCTGACATTTTCGATTTCAATGTCATGTCGAAGGGACCTGGGTCTCAAATTAAGGAGATCCCAGCTTATAGAGGGTAATCTCCCGCTTGTACAGTGGATTCTACAAGTGCGACGCAATTTCCACCAAAATAAATCGAGAAAGCAGACTAAAGCAGACATCAATTTAGATTGGAGGTCGCGCACAATGCTGGGAAACGAACAAAAAGCAATTACTGATTTCAGATGAGCCCTGATTCGTGTTGGTAGCGCACGTTTGCTTCAAGGCTCGACGGTTCAAGGCTTCCAGTCTTGGATGCTACCGCAAAATCCATCGGTTAGGAAACTCGCTCTGCAGAGATTAGCGGCACCTCACCACAGAGCCTGATTTCATATATTTGCTTTAGAATTATCTCTAATACCATAAATGCGGCGGCGCAGAAGAACGCAGAAGAAAGTTGCAGAAGGAAGTATCTGATAATCTCAGAAAAGCTCGACTATACCGGTACCTCGCTGGAAATCTGGAGATGAGTGAACGAAATGCGAAGCGAAGGAGGAGCGGCAAACATTGTTGCAAGCGTTGGCGACAAGGTAGCCGGGGAATTCCTGACAAACGCAGACTAAGAATTGAAAATAAAGAGTTCACTCGGCAGCGGAGAGGGAAGGATTCGAACCCCCGAGACCCTTTCGAGCCTAACGGTTTTCAAGCGATAAAAAACCGCGCAAATCGCTCGCCTCGATGGCGGAGGAGGGGGGATTCGAACCCCCGAGACCCTTTCGAGTCTAACGGTTTTCAAGACCGTCGCATTCAGCCACTCTGCCACTCCTCCACATTGATTCTACTACACTTATTGGCAACCTGTTGCACATTTGCACGGCAGTGCGAGCGTCTTCCGCCGATTTCTGAAACAAGATTGGTTGGAGTGTAGCTTTATGCCAAAAAGCCAGTCCCAAGGCCAGAGTGAGTCCCAAACGGTTTTCTTGCCGCCTGCGAGATGAGACAGATTTAGGTGCGCTTCTTCGACTTGGATAGATACTCAGCGACGTTGGCAGCTTTCCAGAGAAGAGCGGGATGCTGGCGAATGCGCTCGACGATTTCAGGGTGTTTGGGGAACAAGAGTTCCGGCTGGTATTTGCCGGAGGCTATCGCTGCGAGATAGGAGGATTCCCGTTCGTGGTCGAGCACTGTTTTGAGGAGCGGAGAAACGGCCGATAGCATTTTCTCGAGAGTTGGCCGATCATCGGCCCGGAGAAGCGGATAGAGAAGCCGTTCGAGTTCTTTCTGGTCCAGCGCTTTGAATCGATCCATCTGGTACGTGCGCAAGTCACGGTCCATCGTGCTGGCAAAAAGGACCGCGAGTTTTCGGAGCAGTTCGGCGTCGTGAGTAAGTCCTGCGGCGGAAAAGCGATACAAGTCGTAGAGGTCACGCGGATGGTGACGGTCGATCATGGCTTTCGTCTTTCCGGCAAACAACTCTTCGAGTGAGAGAACGAGGTACCGAGATGGTGCGGCATCTCCGATGGCCGCGGCATTTCGTTCCTGTGGCGGCAGAGCACAAGCGCGCATCAAAAAGTTGATCTCCACCTGGATGCGATCGGGGTGCGCCGCGTAATTTGTGAAAGTTAGATACCACTCCCGGAGCGCATAGTCGTCCACGCCATTCTGAAGTTTGTACCCGAGGCCGGTAGTGATTTGTTCGACAGCCTTGCAAATCTCTGGGCGGTCCTTGAGTGTTGCCTCGCGATCAACATGTCCGATGTAGTTCAGATCGATATCGACCGAGAGCCGTGCGAGGCTGAGGTAAAAGAGATTGAGCGCGGTTCCGCCCTTGAGTACGAGTTTTCCTTTGAGAATAGTGTGCCTGTGAAATTCGATCAAGAGTTCCCGCAGCCGGAGAACCTTTTCAAGATTTTCAGGAGGAAAGCCAGTGTTCTGGGCCAGTTCGCGGATTTGGGCAGGTGTGAATTTCATGTTTGCAGGGAACCTGCTTGGGAAGGCGAGAACATCTGAGGCACCATGAGTTTCCACAGCGGAACCCAGCGTTGGCCCCGACGCTTGTCGGCGAGGTAGACCACGCCGCGGGGAAGCTTGCGCAGAAAACGGTCCCGTACTGTTCCTCGAAAGAAAAGTTTGTCCGCATGGCGATCAAGTAGGAAGCCCAAACGCGAATAGAGCCAGGGGCTGTGGAGCAATTTGAGGTAGTGGAGTGCGGCGTCGAAATCAAAAGAAGGAAACATGGCAAGAGATTTGTCGAGTTCTTCGAGTCCTCCACTGTAGTCGAGGTAGAGCAAGCAGTCGACGAAGGATCTTTCACGTCCGGTAACCAGGACATTGTCAGCGCCTCGTTCCGTTTGAAGAAGGCGATGGGCTGGGAGCGCCAATGGACGTGGGGGAACAACACTTTGGTAGGTGACGCCATCGAAGACGACATTCTTGCGGAGGCGAGCGGAAAAATAGTAGACGGTTTGAAAGGTTTGATTGGCGACCCCGTGGAATTCGAGCGCAGAGTGGAGGGCGACGACGGCGTCATCTCGGAGCGCCCCGGGGACGCGATACCGATTCAAGGGAACTGCAGAGAAGGCGCCGACGTAGGCTCCGTTGGCTATCTTTCGTACACGTCCTTGTTTTTTGAGACGTTGGAGGAGGTTCAGAAGGGAGCGGTTGCGGTCATCCTTGTTATAGCGCTTACGTGCCTCTTCGAGAGTAAAGAGGGGCGCGGATTGGGCGAATTGGGTGAAAGGCAGACGCATTCTTGGCATTCTTATACGAGACAGATATAGCATACATAAGTTGGTCTTTTCTGTCTACAGATGAGAATAGCGTCTAAACAAATTCTCATACATAAACTATTACACACACTTAAAGTGAGTAGAAACGAATTCATGTAAGAATTCAATGTATGGAAAGTGGCTGTTAAACTTCGACGCCGAAGCCACAGTTGAAAGACTCTCAGCGGCGAGCGCGACGTAATTGCGTGTCGACACCGGTTGTGTGGATGCGCCATTGGCAAAGTGGTTCGCTGTCTGGGGCAAACGACCCGAATTTGTTGCCCGCTTGCCAACCCAGATAGCGAATGATAAAGGACGCTATCGCCAACTTCGGCGAGAACGCAATCTCCCGAACTTTTCCAGCCGCAACCACCTCCAAAACACCCCGTAATCTCGGAGCTCTGCGTGAATGAGCCGAGTCGGCATCGGAATTCGACCCCCTAAGAAGAGACCGCTTGGGATTGTTGATGTGAACGTCCTTTATCACACGCTATCAGAACCGGCACGAGCAGAGTACGGCGGCGCGCCTTTTCACACGCACCCGATGCCAGAATGCCACAAGAGAGCTGCCGATCTCGCCGGGCACCGACCGGCTGTGACATTTAGCGGGCAAATCGACAGGCAACACGCTACCTTGGCGTATCGCCGGATGCGTCTCACAGTGGTAAATTTAGGAAGATCATGACTGTTCATCACGCCCGCATCAGTCCCACCGCCAAGCTCGCCGCCTTTCTTCGCGCGGAGAGCGGCATCCCTTATTGCCGTCAAATCGCCGACATGTGTGATGCCGAGGAAGTTTCTCGCACGTTCGACGCCGGCTTTATTGCTAATCACCGCGCATACATAGAGCTCCGTTTCAAATCCCTGAATTCGTTTATCCGCCAGCTCGGCTTTCGACAAGTGCTGGAGCTTGCATCGGGAGTCGCGCCACGCGGCCTTATACTTTCAGAAGACCCATCCATGATGATCGTCGAAACCGATCTTCCGGAATTGCTTGAGGAGAAACGGTCGATCGTCAAGGCACTCATTCCGCTTTCTGAAAGAACTAATTACCATCTGCATTCCGCAAACGCGCTACACACCCAAGAAGTCTGGAATGCTGCAGGCGGGTTCGAGCGAGAACCGATAACTGTCGTGCATGAAGGACTGTTTCAATTCCTCACCCCGTCTGAACGGAAGCAAATCGCGGAAAATGTCCGCAGTCTGCTAAAACGCTTTGGCGGTGCGTGGATTACGTCCGACGTGGTGATCCGGGAGTCGTTTGAGCGCTTCTATCCCGAAACGAAGCAAACCAGCACGTTGAAGCGGGTGACTGAAGTGACGGGACGCAACATTGCGGATGACGCCTTCAGTGACTGGGAAGCTGCAGATTCTTTCTTTAAGGAGGAGGGCTTCGCGGTCGAACGGTCCAAGCAGATTGACTTCGTCCCAGAAATGCGGAGCCGCGCCTTCGAGCCGCAGGTACTAGAGCGCATCGAATACGAAGAAATCTGGGTGATGCGCCTCATGAATTAGTTTGATTCATTAACTTCCGCAAGTACGCCTTTATGCTACCGGCTTTTTTGTCGCCATATGGGCGCACTCACCTACCGTAAAAACAAAACACTAAGCTTATGAATGATCCTTTATCATTCACCACCTGGATTGGCAAGCCAGCAACATGTTTTGGGGGCATTTGTCCGAGATGCTTTATCGTGCAAGTGAAGCGACCACATTCGTAAACACTTGCCGACTTCCCATTACTAATCGCGGTAAGCCGGCCTCAGATCACTTCCGGTCGGCCGACCAACCATCCCGAATCGGATCTTCCAGACCTAATGATCTGGCGCGGTCCGTGAAAACTTGAATTTAGGAGTTGTTCGCCGCTGCGCTGATCAGTTCGGCAACCGCGTCAGGCCTTGAAGCTAACGGAGTATGATCCACGGGCAAAGAAACAAATTTGGACTTCATTCTCTCTGCCATGAATCGTTGCGTTTCGGGAGATACCATGCGGTCCTTTTCCGCGATAAGAAACCAACTCGGTTTTTCTCTCCAAGCTGGCCTGGTCATGGGTTCCCCGAGGCACTTGAGGGAAATCGGCTTCTGCGTCGCTGCCATGAGAGCCGTTTCTGATGAGGAAGCATCCGGAGCGACCGCGGTGCGGTAGGCGTCCACGTTCAACCAAAGAAACCCATCATCGTCGGGCTGCAGTTTCGGGGCGCTAGAGTGGGGAGGCACGCGATGGAACACATCGCCAACTGTTTCGCCTTCATCCGGTACAATGGCCGCGATGTAAACAAGTGCCTTCACATTGGAATTGTTGGCAGCAGCCGCGGTTATTACTGCTCCACCGTAGGAGTGCCCCGCCAAAACGACAGGGCCCTCTTGGCGCTGAAGCACTTTCCGCAAGACCGCCGCATCATCACTGAAGGAGGTCAATGGGATCTGTGCCGCCACCACGTTGAAACCCTTCCGTTGCAATTCCTCAGTGACTCTGTTCCAACTGGAGCCATCCGCCCAAGCCCCGTGCACCAGAACCACGGTCACATCTTTCTTTCCATTGGTCATGATGTTCCTTTTCCATTGTAAGTTTTTGTCCGTTTCCCTTTGTCACGCACAATCGGACCGACCTACGCAGCGGTGGCCTTGGACGCGAGCTTGCGGCCCAGGAAATCGCGAATGGCGCCAGCAATTTCTTGATGGTGGGTTTCCAGTGCGAAGTGACCCGTGTCGTAGAAATGCACCTCAGCGTTCGGGTTGTCGCGCTTGAACGCTTCAGCGCCAGGGGGTAGGAAGAACGGATCATTCTTGCCCCAAACAGCCAGCAGCGAAGGCTGCTTTACGCGGAAATATTCCTGGAACTTGGGATAGAGCGCAACATTGCTGGCATAGTCCAGAAAGAGGTCAAGCTGGATTTCATCGTTGCCGGGCCGTGCCAGTAGCGCGGAGTCAAGCTCATACGATTCCGGAGCTACTTGCGATTCATCCTGCACGCCGTGGACGTATTGCCACTTGGTCGCTTCCGGCTTCAGGAAAGCGCGCAATGCTGTGCGGTTCTCGGGCGTCGGCTCCTTCCAATATTTCTGGATCGGGTTCCAACCCTGGCTTAGGCCCTCCGCATAGGCATTGCCGTTCTGCGAGATGACGGCCGTGATTCGCTCGGGATGAGCCAACGCGAGCCGGAATCCTACTGGCGCGCCGTAATCAAACACGTAAATCGCGAAACGCTCGAGACTGATTGACTGGGTGAAGCTGTTGATGGCCTTGGCCAGGTTCTCAAACGTGTAACGAAACTGTTTCCGGTCGGGTGCATCGGAAAAGCCAAACCCTGGCAGGTCAGGTGCGACCACATGGTACCCGTCGGCCAGTGCCGGAATCAGGTTGCGGAACATGTGCGACGAGGTCGGGAAACCGTGGAGAAGGAGGATTGCTGGGGCAGTCTTTGGGCCGGCCTCGCGGTAAAAGATCCTATTGCCGTCGACGGCGGCATGCTTATACCTGATCATTCTGAGTCTCCTTATGAGATTTGGAAGCTCCGTCTGACGAGGTGCTGTTCGACGACGTTCATGCTTCCACGTCATTTGACGCACTAACCGATAAAAAGTTACAATATCGGTGTTACAATCTCGATGGGCATTAGCATGAGGCAGGCAACAAGCAAGTCAGATTGGAAAGATGGCTTTCTCTTTGTTGGGAATCAGCTAGTGCTTGATTTCCTGAATACGCGCCCGGTCCAGAACGGCGAGCCCTCGGAACTGCTCCCTGACTTCAGTGCGCTCTTACGCTGGTTTCAAGCAGCCGATCTGCTAAGTTCTAGGGAAGTCGGCAATCTTCAACGTCAGTGGGGTCGATCGGCCAACGCCCAAAACACTACGGAGGCCATGCGACAGCTACGCGAGAAACTGAGGAAGGAGATCCTTGCCTGGGAGCGAAGCGGCTCCGTTCAGCATTCCACATTAGACGAACTTAATAAGCTGATGGCCGAGCATCCCATGCGTATCCGGTTGAAGACGAACGGAAAATCGTTCGCGACGGAGATATGGTTCCAACCGCACGAACCGGAAGATTTATTCGCTCCGTTGGCCCATGCTGCGGCCACATTATTCGCGACAGTGGATCGGCAGCG